>JAEEGL017464517.1_pt1 | contig 11946 bp, 9 predicted proteins | sample 9134231 | NCBI WGS metagenome assembly JAEEGL01 (sample SAMN16246548, study PRJNA631951) | gut metagenome | biome: gut microbiome; feature: rumen; material: fiber-attached | host: Bos | place: Iran: Karaj | collected 2018-10 | reverse complement strand
GGGTTTTCGGAGAGCATATCCGGAAGACGCTGGAGGACACGGACCGCTGGATCGGGGACCTCATGGAAGCGGCTTCCGACGCGGGCGTCCTGGAGGATACGAATTTCGTGCTGACGTCGGATCACGGGCAGATGGACATCAAGCGGGTCATCCATATCAACGTCCTGTTGGCTGACGCGGGGCTCATACGTCCGCGCGGCGAAGACGAGGATCCCGACTGGGACGCGTGGTGCCAGTCCGGCGGTATGTCGGCGTGCGTCTATCTGAAGGATCCCGGCGACAGGAATATCTACGAAAAGACCTACGGCGTCCTGAAGCATCTCTGCGAAGAGGGCGTATACGGCATCAGCAGGGTCTATACCGCGGAGGAAGCGGAACGCGAAGAACATTACGGAGGGGAATTCTCCTTCGTGCTGGAGACGGACAACTATACTTCGTTCGGAGACCGCTTCGTCCGCCCCCTCGTCACCGGCGCGGACAACGGCGATTACCGGAAAGGACGCGCCACCCACGGATATCTGCCCTCAAAAGGCCCCTCTCCGGTGTTCTACTGCAAAGGCCCGGCCTTCCGGGAAGACGTGGCTCTGGAAGAAGGAAAGCTGATCGACGAAGCTCCGACGATCGCGCGGGCGATGGGCTTCGGCATGCCGGATACGGACGGCGCTCCGGTTTTCGAACTGCTGAAATAAACGATTCCCCCTGTCTCGGACTCCATTGTGATCCGGACAGGGGGATTTCATGTTAAGTATCAGTTCAGTTTTCTTTTTCAAGGATCCTGACCGCCGTCATGCCGTCGAATTCGTTCATCATGACGGAGACGATCTCGCTGTGTGCCGTCGGGATGTTTTTCCCTACGAAATCGGGGCGGATGGGGAGTTCCCGGTGTCCCCGGTCGATGAGCGCCGCGAACTGGATCACGGACGGCCTGCCGAGGGAGAAGACGGCCTCGATGGCGGCGCGTGCCGTCCGACCCGTATAGATAACGTCGTCCACCAGAATCACGGTATGCTGCGCCACATCCACGGGGATCTCGATCCCGGAAGCCCGGGGCAGGGGAGTTTTCTCCGTCAGATCGTCCCGGTAGAGCGTCACGTCCGCGGTGCCGACCGGGACGTCTGTTCCTTCGAATTTCAGGATGTTTTCCGCGAGGATCCGCGCGATCGGCACGCCGCGCCGCTTGATCCCGACCAGGCAGATCCGTTCCGCGCCTTTGTTTTTCTCAATGATTTCATGGGACATGCGGGCCAGGGTCCGGCGGACTGCCGCTTCGTCCATGAGTTCGGATTTTGTTTTCAGCATCTTGTCACCTCAGTTTTCGTGCAAAACAAGCGTCACGGCGGTTTTTGTGCCGGGGCTGTCCTTCCCGGGAGCCGAAACGGTGACGGTGCAGTCCGCGCTTTCCGGCCGCACCGCGGCGAGCAGCATCCCGTGATACGCCCTGCATTTTGCATCGGTATAGATATGTTCGTCATCGACTCTGCCGGAACCGGTCCCGAGCACGGTACCGCCCTCGACCGTGATCTCGATTTCGTCGTCTGCGGTAAACGAGACGCTGCTGTTTTTGTCAAGCAGGGAGATCTCGAGGAACAAAAGATCCGCCGCTCCGCTTTTTCCGGTTTTATCCGCGCGGATCCCGATCGTTTCCCATTCTCCGGTCGAAACGATTTCATCCTCGCCGACGCATTCGCCGTCCGGACCGTATGCGCGGGCGGTGAGCTTTCCGGGGTGATAGTCCGCTTCGAATTTCGCGGTCCCGTTTTTGTCCGGCTTCTTTCTTCCGACGGACTCCCCGTTTACGAAGAGCTCCGCTTCATACGCCCGGGTGAAGACGAACACTTCCGTCTTTTTCCCTTCCGTCCCCGGCCATGTCCAGCTGTTTTCGGCGTCGTAAAAGCCCCAGGAGGAAATGGCATACTCCTGTCCGAACTTTGCCGGATCGGAGGACAGGACCGTCACGGGACGCAGTTCCCACGCGGCGTCCCGGAAGAAGCTCTGCGGCTTTTTGAATCCCGTCACGGCGAAATCGCCGCAGTTGGCGATATGCGCGGGATGGCCGGTCAGCCCGTATCCGCCGCCTCCTCCGCCGTAGGTCACGTGTCCGATACCCGTCTCGCCGAAATAATCCCAGCCGGTCCAGACGAATTCCCCGATGAAGCGCGGATCGGATTCCAGCCTCTCCGCGCAGAGAACGGCGTCGAGAGGGAAGGATTCCGTCATGGCGATCAGCCGGTCGGGGAAGCGGATCTCGTCCTTATCCAGCCGATCGTAGAGGTAATTGTACCCGGAGACGTCGAGCAGATCGGCGATCGGCATGGTGCGCTTCGCCCAGAAATCGAGCGTCTCGGCGCCGAGCCCGTTTTCCTTCTGTGCCTGCTGTTCGAGATCCCAGTTGTCCCAGAAGGTGCAGAATGCGTGTGTGACGGGACGGGTAGGGTCGAGCGTCCGGATCACGTCGAGGATCCCCTTGTGCGTGTGATACCCGTTCGACGATCCGTTTTTCTCCGGGATCTCGTTCCCGGTCGACCAGAGCACGACGGAGGGGTGATTCCGGTCCCGCAGGACCATGGACCGGGTATCTTCTTCCCAATATTTTTCAAACCAAAGGTGGTAATCGAATTCCTTTTTTCCGACCCGCCAGCAGTCGAAGATCTCGTCGATGACGAGCATGCCCATCCGGTCGCAGACATCCAGCATCACGGCGGACGGAGGATTGTGCGCGGTGCGGATCGCGTTGAAGCCGTTCTCCTTCAGGATGCGCACGCGCCTTTCTTCCGCCGACCGGAAGGAAGCGGCCCCGACGATGCCGTTGTCGTGATGGATACAGGCTCCGTACAGCTTGACGGGCTTTCCGTTGAGCAAGAGGCCCCGCTCCGGATCGGTGTCCGCGGTCCGCACGCCGAAGGAGACGGAATCCGCGTCCTTCTGTCCGTTCAGGTCCAGTTCGGCCGAGCAGTCATACAGGACGGGCGTGTCGGGCGTCCAGAGTGAGACGTTTTTCAGCATATACCGGAAAGAATAGGTATTCTCCCCTTCATCCGCATGGATGTGATGCGTATGGGAGGCCCCCGCCGCCGTGACGGTCAGCGTGCCTTCGCCTGCGCGGGATGCGCGGATCCGGATCTCCGCTTCGATCGCCGCGGCTCCGTCGTACAGGCGCAGGGTTTTGACATAAATGCCCCACGGAAGAAGATAATCCGTCCCCGCCGTCAGAAGCTCAGCGTTCCGATAGATGCCGCCGCCCGTATACCAGCGGGAGGAGACCTGCGCGGTCGTGTCCGCCGTGACGGTCAGCTCGTTTTCCCCGTCCTTCAGGTACGGAGAAAGATCGCAGAAGAATCCCGTGTATCCATAAGGATGAAAGGCGGCGAGCTGACGGTTCACAGAAACCTCGCAGAGCCCCATCACGCCGTCGAAATACATAAGGCAGGTTTCCCCGGCAGGTTTTTCAATAATAGTTCTGTAAACGCCGCGTCCGGGCGTAAAGAACCCGATGTCCGCGCCGGTGCTGTTTTCCGCTTTTCTCTCCGAACCGATCATGAAATCGTAGGGAAGCGTGACGTTCTTCTTTTCGCCGTATGCCTCGCAGGTCCAGCCGCTGTTCAAGGACGTTCTTTTCATGAAATCCCTCCGAATGATTCTGAAACAAGTTTTTCATACGCGACGCGCGGATCCCCGTTTTCCAGATGTATGACGCCGCAGTAAACGAATCCGTTTTTTTCGAGCATGCGGCGCATCACGACGTTTCCTTCGTGCGTGTCGATCCGGATTGACGGCAAGCCCTTGCTCCGCGCCTCTTCTTCCGCATAGCGGAGAAGCCGGGCCGCCGCTCCCTTTCCCCGGAAAGCCGTGTCGACCGCGATGCGGTGCACGGTCATGTACTTCCGGCTGCCGTTCCCGGTGAGCCAGTCCCCGTTTTCGATCACGTCGTACGTTTTTTCGCCGTCCGGGATCAGCACGCAGACGCCCGCCGGCAGATCCTCTTCGCAGACGACGACGGACAGTCCCGCCGCGCAGTCCTCCTCGGCGACCGAACGGTTCGGATAGCCGTCCTGCCACTGATCGATCCCGAGAGCCGCAATGGTGGTTTTTGCTTCCTCATAGATTGCCGCGATCCGGTCGAGGTCCTCCGGGCGCGCGCGCCGTACCGTCATAGTTTTACACCTCTTTCTTCCTGCATTGTATCATAAAGCGCATTTCCCGTCAACCCGTTTTCCGCTCCGCCGGAGACGATTTTCGCCGAAAACCTTGCATTCCGGGCCGCGATCGGCTATAATGGGGGCGAACGACGGACAGGAGGCGCGCTATGACCGGCTGTGTATTCAATATTCAGAAATTTTCCATCCACGACGGCCCCGGCATCCGCACGACGGTCTTTCTGAAGGGGTGTCCGCTTCGCTGCCTCTGGTGCCACAACCCGGAGGGGCTGGAGAGAGAGAGCGAGATCGAATTCGAACCGACGAAATGCATCGGGTGCCGGGCCTGCGAAAACGCCTGTCCGGAAAACTGCCATTCCTTCGACGGGGAAGGACGGCACCTCTTTGACCGTTCTTCCTGCGTCCGCTGCGGGACCTGCGTCGCAGCCTGTCTGCCGGGAAGCCTCAAACGGGTAGGAAACCGGATGACGGTCGAGGAAACGATCCGGAAAGTCATGGCGGACAAGATCTTTTACGATACGAGCGGCGGCGGGATGACGGTCTCGGGCGGCGAGCCGTTCTTCCAGCCGGAATTCACCCTCGCCCTTCTCGAAGCCGCCAAAGCGGAAGGCCTGCACACGGCTGTCGAAACGAGCGGATTCTGTCCCCGCGAACGGATCCTCGCGGCTCTGCCCGTGACCGATCTCTTCCTCTTCGATTATAAGGCGACGGGGGAAGAACTCCACCGGAAACTGACCGGCGTTCCGCAGAAGCCGATTCTCGAAAACCTCCGCGCGATTGGCGACGGCGGAGCACACATCGTCCTGCGCTGCCCGATCATTCCCGGCGCCAACGACACGGAGGAACACTTCGAAGCCATCGCCGCGCTCATGGAATCGAATGCCGGTATTGAACACGCCGATCTCGAACCGTACCACCCGCTCGGAACGGGAAAAGCTCCGAAGATCGGGAAAACGCAGGAATTTGTCACAAAGGCCCCGGAGAAAGAGCGCATGGAGGAAATCCGCGCATTCATCCAGTCGAAAACAGCAAAACCGGTCAGGATCTCCTGACCGGTTCTTCCGTTTTGCCGAATTTTTATTTCAGATGATCCGCATCCCTTCCGAGGTCACGACCGCTTCGATTTCCCTTCCGGGAACGCGGATCTTCACCGTTCCGGGACGGTCCGCCGCGATCGTGAGGGAAGTGACTTTCCCGTTTTCCCACGCGGCGTCCACCGTATATCCTCCGCGGGCGCGCAGTCCGCGGAAGGAGCCGTTCAGCCATTCCGGAACCGCGGGCAACAGGGTGATCGCGCCGTCGTGGCTCTGCATCACCATTTCGCCGATACCGGCGGCGCCGCCGAAGTTGCCGTCGATCTGGAACGGCGGATGCGCGTCGTACAGGTTCGGGAAGGTGGATTTCGTGAACAGGAGCCGCACGTTGTCATAGGCTTCGTCGCCTTTGCCGAGCCGTGCGAAGAGATTGATCAGCCACGCGCGGGACCAGCCGGTATGGCCGCCGCCGGACGCGAGCCTGCGACGCAGGGTGACTTCGATGGCCTTGAAGAGCTCCGGAGTGTTCCGGTTGATCTGAGCGGACGGATAGAGTCCGAACGCATGGGAGATATGGCGGTGTCCGGGTTCGGCTTCGTCGTAATCCTTGATCCACTCCATGAGCTGACCGTGCTTGCCGATACGGAGCGGGGGCATCTTCGCGCGGACTTCGCGGGCGCGGCGTCCTCCGACGGGATCGAGTACAAGCAGGTCTTCGCATTCCGCGTACATGTCAAGAAGCCCGCCGATGATCTCGAGGTCCATCGTGGGGGAGATCGCCAGATAGACGGGACGGCCTTCCGCGTCGAGATAGCGGTTTTCGGGAGAGGTGGACGGACCCGTGTGCAAAAATCCGTCCGGACCCTCGAAGAGCGTGTCGATGAAGAACTCAGCGCATTTGCGGATATAGCGGTAGGCGGTGTTCAGAAGGAAGTCGCGGTCGCCGGTATAAAGCCAGTGCTCCCACATATGGTAGGCCAGCCACGCGCCGCCGAGGGGCCAGAGTCCCCACAGACCGTCCGCCGCGGCGGCGAATCCGTAAATATCGGACAGATGGTGCACCACCATGCCGCGCACGCCGTAGTTTTCCCGGGCAGCCTTTTCGCCGCCGGGGAGCAGGTAACGGTTCATGTAGTCGAACAGCGCGGCCGTGCATTCGCCGAGGTTCGCTTCTTCCGCCTGCCAGTAGTTCATCTGCAGGTTGATGTTCGTATGATAGTCGCTGTTCCACGGAGGAGTCAGGCCGTCTGCCCACACGCCCTGCAGATTGGCGGGAAGCGTTCCGGGACGGGAGGAACCGATGAGAAGGTATTTGCCGAACGCGTAATACAGGGAAAGCAGTCCGTCGTCGCGGGCGTCGGGATCGTTCTTCAGGCGTTCCAGACGATCGGAGACGGGAAGGGCTTCCAGTTCCGGATCGGCGGGGAAGCACAGGTCGGAGCGGTCCATCAGGGCGCGGTGATCGGCGGTATGTTCCTCGTAAAGCGCATCCCAGCCTTTCAGGGCGATCTCGAGCCTGTCTTCCGCCGCATCCGCCAGATCGTAGGATTTGAACGAAGTGACGATCACGGTGTACAGTTCGATTTTCGTGGCATCCTTGACGGAGATGCCCGCGTCCGAGACGGATTTTTTTCCGTCCGTGACGATCCGCGTTTTGACGAGGAAACGGTTTTCAGCAGTTGCCGTGACCGCTTCCGCGCAGATGGAATCCGCGGTGACGGTCAGACGGACCACGTTCTCGCGGCGGTAGCGGATCTCCGCGGAGAACGGAGCGGAAGCCGTATATCTCCCGGCGATGAGCCGCGCCGGATAGGAGGCGAAAAACGTCCGCTCGTAAGAAACGCCGTCCTTTTCGTAAGCGACCGTGCACACACCCTCCGTGAGGTCGAGATCCCGGCGGTACTGCTCCGCTTCATCGTCCCCGTGGAGAAGGACGAGCAGTTCGCCCGCGTACTCGTAGGCCTTGATGCGGTTGAAGCAGTCCTGCATGTTTTCTTCCGCCCACCGGTCGGCTTCGTATTCCCGGTTTTCCATGAACAGGGAGCGGATGTGGTCCAGCTTCTCGGCGTATCCGTCCACTCTCGTATCCATGGGGCCGCCGTCCCAGATGGATTCCTCGTTGAAAGTGAGACGGTCTTGTGCGACGCCGCCCCATACGGAGAGTCCGGCGGAACCGCATCCCACGGGGGAGGTGTTGTCCCATCGGAGAGCGGGATTGGCAAGATGAAGCACGTAGTTCTTCATACGGGGTGTTTCCTCCTGTTGCTGTATTCAGCCGGATCATCCGGCTTGTTTTTTTCGGTCCGCCGGGGAAACGCGCCGGGTTCCGCCGGCGGACCGCCTTCTTTACGGATCGGTTTGATGTTCCGCTTCGTCACCGTCGTCCGCTGCTGTGTCCGTGCGGCGGACGCGGGACTTCTTCTTCGGCATGACTTCGGCGAGGGGATTGTTCCGCATGGCTTCCTCCATGTGCTCGTTCGAGACATGGGTGTAGATCTGCGTGGTGTTCAGCTGTTCGTGGCCGAGGATGTCCTTCAGGACGCGGATATCCACTTCACCCGACTGGTACATGAGCGTGGCGGCGGTGTGGCGCAGCTTGTGCGTGGAATAATTCTTGTATTCCAGCCCCGCTTCGCCGAGGTATTTTTTGACCATCCACTGCACGGTCTTGACCGAGATCCGGTTTCCGAGCCGCGAGAGGAAAAGCGCGCTCTCCCCTTTTTTCTTCGCGGGCGTCTGCATCCGGATCGGCAAATACGCCGCGATGGCCGCCTTGCAGGCGTCGTTGAGATAGACGATCCTCTCCTTCGAGCCTTTGCCGATCACGCGCATGGAGCGAAGTTCCCGGTCGAGATCGGGCAGGGAGATCCCGGCCAGTTCCGAGAGCCGGATCCCGCAGTTGAGAAAGAGGGTCACAATACAGAAGTTCCGTTCGCGGAATTCCGATTCCCCGTCGTCAGAAACGGCGTCCAGAAGGTCCACGCTTTCCTCTACGGAGAGGTATTTCGGCAGGCTCTTCTTCAATTTCGGCGTTTCGATGTCTATGGCGGGATTGTTGTCGAACAGGTGCATCCGGGACGTGCAGAACTTGTAAAACTGCTTGATCGCGGAGAGCTTCCGGGCGATGGAACGACTCTCGTTCGCGCGTCCGTTCTTGACGTAGGCAAGGAAATCGTAGACCTCTCCCGTGCTCACGCCGGCGAAGAACGCGGTGTCCAGATCCGTGAGGCTGACCGCTTCGAATTCCTCCCCCTCCGTCGGCCGATCTTCCCGGACCGCAAGCAGCCAGCGGCAGAACGTGCGAAGATCCATCAGATATTCGGAGACTGTCTTGGGGGAACACCCCTGCACGACGTCCTTATACCTGGCAAAATCCCGGATCAGGGGAGGAAAGGAGGAACGGAATTCTGCGTCTTTCATGGGAGCCTCGGCGTCACGGAAATTTCCCCTTTATTATACAGCAATCTTTATGTTTTTAGTGGATAGTTTGTAAATTTTCACGGGAGCCGCTTGTATTTCAAGGAGAAAACAGATACAATAACGATAACGGAATCGCAGCCCGGGATCGCGTCCGGCATGCCCGGGAGCGGATGGCCGGGGATTCTTTTTTTCTGGAGCAGGTATGAAGGATTTCTGGAGGGAAAACGGAAAATACATCGGCAAAATGACGCTGAACCAGTTCGGCGCGACGTTTTTCGGCGTCATGCTGGTGCTGGCCGCATCCGCGGCGCAGAGTCAGCGGACCTGGCTGATGCTCTTCGCCAGCGGCTTCGCGACGATTTTTTATCTTTTTCTCGTTTATACCGTGCTGTGGGAAAAAGGCGGACAGGACCGGATCCGCGTGGACGGAGGCCGTGCGGAACGAAAACCGCTCGCCGGTCTCTTCATCACGCTCTGCGCCAATATCCCGAACATTATTCTCGGCTTGCTCGATATAGGGACCCGGGTCATGATGGATCCCTCCGATCCCGACAGACTCCCGGGAAAGATCAATTCGATCGTGAGAGGCATCGTGCTGCTGTGGGAGGGGATGTACGCGGGATTCATCAGCTACGCGCACGAGATCATTCCGAACCATCCCTATCTTCTCTCTCTTTCCCGCCTTCTGATCGTGCTTCCCGCTCTCTTGATCGGAGCGTTCGCCTATTATCTCGGCCTCAGCAACAAGCGCCTCCTGCAGCCGTTCGAGCTGCAGCAGCCGAAAGTTTCCGCTTCTTCCGCCGAAAAAACCGAACGGAACGGGGACCGGGGCTTGAATTAAAGAGAACCCGAAAAGAACAGCGCGGCTGCCGCTTCAGGCCCCCGGAAGGGCTTGAACACGGCAGCCGTTTTTCGTTATAAGAGCATGATCCCGGCATCCGCCGCGAGCCGCAGCGTTTCAGCGTCCCATACGGACGCCTGCACTTCGCCGATGTGCGCGGTCTGCATCATCAGCATGCAGAGACGGGACTGCCCGATCCCTCCGCCGATCGTCAAAGGGAGTTCTCCGTTCAGAAGCATCCTGTGGAAGGGCAGGGAAGCTCTTTTCTCGCAGCCGGCCTCCTTCAGCTGGCGGCGGAGCGCGTCGGGATCCACGCGGATCCCCATGGAGGAGATTTCGAAAGATTCTTCCAGTACGTCGTTCCAGAGAAGAATATCGCCGTTGAGCGTCCAGTCGTCGTAGTCCGGAGCGCGTCCGTCGTGCGGTCTGCCGCTTTTCAGCTTTCCGCCGATCCCCATAAGGAAAGTGGTGGGGTGATCCTTGACCCAGGCATGCTCCCGATCTTTCGGGGAGAGGTCCGGGAACCGGTCCTCCAGCTCCTGCGCGGTGACGAAGGAAACCTCCGGCGAGATGCGGCATTCCAGTTTCGGAAATTCGTACCGGAGCGCGTTGTTCGTCGAGACCACGGCGGAAACGATCTTTTTGACGGTATTCCGCAGATATTCCTCGTTCCGCATTTCGGCGCTGATCACTTTTTCCCAGTCCCATTGATCGACATATACGGAATGAAGATTGTCAAGCTCTTCGTCGCGGCGGATGGCGTTCATATCGGTGTAGAGCCCTTTTCCGACGTAAAAATCATACCGTTTCAGAGCGACTCTCTTCCATTTCGCAAGGGAGTGAACTACCTGCGCGTTTTTGCCGACGGCCGGGATGTCGAATTCGACCGGACGCTCCACGCCGTTCAGATTGTCGTTCAGGCCGGAATCCCCCTGAACGAACAGCGGGGCGGACACGCGGCGCAGATTGAGTTCGATCGCCAGGTTCATCTGAAAAGTGCGTTTGATATAGTCAATGGCGGTCTGGGTTTCATAGACCGCCAGCCGGGGTCTGTAATCCTTCGGAATGCGGAACATGGGTCTGTTTCCTTTCGCTAAGCCGGACAGCGTCCGATTGATATGGTCTATTTTATCATTCTTCTTCCGGACTGTCAAGAATCAGTTTTCCGAAAGACACCGGTTGTGTAAAGTTGACCTATTTCATTCGAGGATTCCTTTTGTTTCTTGTCAAATATGCGAAAAATCAACTTTTTTTGCGAAACACTCTTGACTTGTGTAGTAAAAGAGCGTATAATGTACATGCATCTATATGGCGCGATCTTTGTCCGGAGAGGCCGCACACCTGACGGACGGAGAAAACGCGTACACTGCAGAAGGAGTAAATCATGGAAGACAAGATGATCAAGCTGCCTGCCAGCGAGCTTGAAATCATGCAGGCGATCTGGATCCTCGATGAAGAAGGCGAAAAATTCATTTCCGCCAGCCTCATCATGAAGCGGTTTCCGGCGCTCACCCGCCTCAAGCTCACCACGGTCCTCACCCTTATCACCAGACTTCAGACCAAGGGATTCATCAAAACCGAGAAGCTGGGCCGTTCCAACTGCTACACCCCTCTGATCCCCTTCACCGAATACAGGAAGTTCGCGTACGGCGACTTTGTGGAAAAGGTTTACCGCAATGACCGTCTGGATCTTTTCTCCGCGCTCGTCAGCGACGAAGCCCTGACGAAGGAAGATCTGCAGGAGATCAAGGCGCTTATCGAAAAGACCGAAAACGAAAAATAATCCGCATACCGATCCCGCCTGAAACTCTGAGAGGAGCCGCGACATGGAAAACAGGTTGTTTCTGCTGTTTTTTGATGTCGCGGCTCTTTCCGTCGTTTTCTGGATCTCTTCCGCCCTTCTTCTCGGACACAGGAAGCGATCCGGTAAGCCCGTCCGGGCAGCGGTCTGGATCCTTCTCTGCGCCGTGACCGTGATCCCCCTGTTCCTCCCGCGCCGTATGGTGTCCCTCCGTCTGTTTACCGATTACACGGGCGGGATGCGGATCGAGTTCCGAAGCGGAAGCGGGGAAGAAATGATCGCCGAGGATATGATCATGAGCCGGAAGACGCGGAAGGAGACCGGGACCGCTGCCCTTCTGTTTCTCACGCTCTGGACGGTCGCGCTGTCTTCGACGGCGTCTTTCGGTATTTCCAATTACTGGAACACGCTCCGCTTTCTGACGAAAAATTCAGAGGAATGCAGGGAGGACAGAGTCCGGGAAATCTTTCGGGGAGCGCGGGAAAAGGCCGGGATCCGCCGCTCGGTAAAGCTCAGGGTCATGCATCATGACGTGAAGATGTCCCCCTGCGTCTGCGGGACCTGGTCGCCGTCCGTATTCATCGGCAGCGAATATCTGAAAGCGTATTCCGACGAGCTTCTGGAAATGGTCTTTCTGCATGAGTTGATCCATATCCGGCACCACGACGGTCTGCTTCGCCTCGCGGTCCTTCTCTG
>JAEEGL016586244.1_pt1 | contig 11946 bp, 13 predicted proteins | sample 9134231 | NCBI WGS metagenome assembly JAEEGL01 (sample SAMN16246548, study PRJNA631951) | gut metagenome | biome: gut microbiome; feature: rumen; material: fiber-attached | host: Bos | place: Iran: Karaj | collected 2018-10 | reverse complement strand
TTTGGATTCTTATTTGCCGGTGGCTATGAAAGACTAAACGATGAACAAAAAGAACTAATCGATAGTATCGATTTTACTAAAGTTGATATCGCTAACAAAGAGTTATATAAAGGATTTAATCTCAACAATAACCCTTCATATTTGACCGATAAGATGAAAGATAGTCTCATGACTTTTGATGACTTAGAACACAGTCAAACAGAAGTAACAATCTTGACGGAAAAAGATTTGAACAATTATATCGCTGGGAGAAACATCATTGGATTTACCACTCTCATGCATAGACAAACACCAGAGTCTTACAAAATCAATTACATGACCGTCGATAATTTCTATGCGAACATCTATCACGATGGAGATGAACAAATCGCGGAATTCGTCTGCAAAATCAATATCAATGGTTATCCAACCTCATTAACATTTGTTTCTAATGCAGAGATTCAAAATGATTCTATCGTCTTTACCATCAAAGATGATGGTGTTAAATATGGTAACATTGCTGCGCCTGAACTCAACAATCAATTCTTTAATGTTATGAAAGGCGCTCTTAATAACGGCGATTCCACCATCAGTGCGGAAACCACAGAAGATGGTAAAAACACCATTTCTATGCACTTCACAAATATCGTTGAAGAAGCCAAAACGCAAATGAAAGCTTCCGCAGAAGCTAAATACGGAATGTATGGCGAAACAGTAATGACTGCCATTAACGAACAAATAGATCATCTATTTTCAGATGAAAACGCCACAATTACATTAACTGGCACAAATAGAGAAGATAACGACGCTGGACTATTGTTGTCTTTAAAGACAAATGATTTCCATCCGCCGATACCATAGACTAGGAGAACAATTATGGGAATTTATGAAGAATTAATCGAAAGAGGCTTGTTAGCGCAAGTCACTGACGAAAAAGAAATTAGAGAACTAATCAATGCGGGTAAGGCCACATTCTATATCGGTTTTGACTGTACAGCGGATTCTTTAACTGCGGGTCATTTTATGACTTTGGTTTTAATGAAGAGATTACAACTTGCTGGTAATAAGCCAATCGCTCTTATCGGTGGAGGTACCACAATGATCGGTGATCCATCTGGAAGAAGCGACATGCGCAAAATGCTCACCATCGAAGACATTAGACATAACGCTGCTTGTTTTAAAAAACAAATGGAAAGATTTATCGAATTCGGTGAAGGCAAAGCTATGATGGTTAATAACGCTGACTGGTTACTTAATCTCAACTATATCGACCTATTAAGAGAGGTCGGCGCTTGTTTCTCTGTTAATAAAATGTTAACCGCAGAATGTTATAAGCAAAGAATGGAAAAAGGCTTATCATTCTTAGAATTCAACTACATGATTATGCAGTCCTATGACTTCTATCACTTATTCAAAGAATACGGTTGTTCTCTCCAATTCGGTGGGGATGACCAATGGTCAAATATGTTAGGTGGTACCGAATTAATTAGAAAGAAACTCGGTAAAGACGCCTATGCCTTAACCATCACCCTGTTAACTGATTCCAACGGCATGAAGATGGGTAAAACCGCAGGTAACGCTGTGTGGTTAGATGCAAACAAAACTTCCCCATTTGATTTCTATCAATACTGGAGAAATGTCGGTGACGCCGATGTCATGAAATGTTTAAAGATGCTCACATTCATTCCTTTAGATCAATTAAAGGAAATGGAAGGATGGGACGATTCTCGTATTAACGAGAAGAAAATGATTCTTGCACATGAATTAACAGAAATGGTCCATGGTAAAGAAGAAGCCGACAAAGCAGAAACTGCTGCCAAAGCATTATTCTCTGGTGAAGGCAGTGATGAAAACATGCCCACCACTGAACTTGATGTTCCTGTGGAAGGACTTCCACTACTCGATGCTATGGTAGCTGCCGGATTAATCACCAGCAAGGGCGAAGGCAGAAGATTAATTGAGCAAGGTGGTGTTTCCGTAGATGGAGAAAAAGTTACAGATGTCTACCTAGTGCTTTCTAAAGAAAGACTTGCTGAAGGTGTGAAAATTAAAAAAGGAAAGAAAGTCTTCCAGAAAATTATTGCGAAATAAAGAAAGGTGGTTGAAAAACCATCTTTTTTAATTTATGTGTATATTCTATTTACTTTATACACATGTTGTTTTATACTTTCTTATAGAAAAGGAAGCATCACTATGGCAAAAATTAATACCAACATCAGTGTTGATCAAGAACTCAAGAAGCAAGCCGTCGAATTGTTTAATGAATTTGGGTTAGATTTTTCCACAGCAATATCTTTGTTTTTATCCCAAGCTGTTAGAGAACAAAGAATTCCTTTTGAAATTAGGATGGAAGTTCCTAACCAAACCACTATTGATGCATTGAATGAAATGGATCAAATGAGAAAGGATAAGCAAAAATATAAGAGGTACAACTCCTTTTCTGAAGTATTAAAGGAGAAATGATTTGCTTAAAATTGTCACTTCCAACCGCTTTATCAAGGATCTTGCATTAGCAAGAAAACGGAATCTTGATTTAGCACCACTCAACGAGGTCGTAACAAAACTGGCAAAACAAGAAAAACTCGAAAGCAGATATCATGATCACCCTTTGTCTGGTGAATATATCAACTTTCGAGAATGTCACATCAAACCAGATTGGCTTCTAATCTATCATGTCGACGATGAAGAATTAGAATTGTTCTTGTTTAGAACCGGTACGCATAGCGACCTATTCTAAGTAAGCCCCCTGCCGATCGGTCTGAAAAATTCTGCTCAGGGGTTTTCTTTTTTTATAAACTATTTGCGACTTTATTCGCGCTCGCAAGTGCCCACATGATATTGTAGCCACCACATATCGCATCAACATCGACAATTTCCCCGATGAAATAGACATCGTTTTCTTTTTGGCTAGATAAGTCTTTATTGAGGTTTCTTACGAAGATTCCGCCATGAGTGACTTGGCTATTTTCATAACCATAGAAGTTTTTGAATGTGAATACTGTGTTATGAATATCTAATTTATTATCTAAAAGATACTTCGCTAATTTTGGATTAACTAATGATTCGTAATTCCCATCCATCTTCGGTGCGAAATCGATATGCACTGTAATGCCATTTTTATCTTCAAAACGATTGATGTAATGGGTAAGGTTAAATATCACCATTCCGCTTAAGCCATCTTTCTTAAATAATAATTCACCATTTTCTTCATGGATTAAGTTATTGCCTTTATATAAACATGCTAAAACTTTATGTCTAAGGCCATCCACCATCTTGGTGTTTTCTTTTGTCTTAATTGGGCATAAGGATGGACTATTTTCTCTCATCTCATAGCCGTGTTTAGTTAAAACATCATAAAAAGAGCCATTACTGCCGAGATTTGGAGACGATTTTCCTCCGACACTAATAATTAGTGTGTCATAAGGAAATGTGCCTCTATCGGTCAATAATTGCCCTTTTTGATAGTCTTGAACTTCAATATTTAAGTGAATGTTGATCTTTAATTCATCAATTCTCTTTAATAACGCATTTGCGACAGTCTCTGCAGACTCAGAATAAGGATAAATTAAATCGTTAACATTCTTTGATGGCACACCAATAGATTCGAAGTATTTGATAATCTCCTTTGCATTAAAATCATTAATGATTGGGAGAACAAATTCTTCATTGGAGTATTTTTCTTCTAAAGAACCGATGTTCGCGAAGTTACATTTACCGTTTCCGGTCGCGTAGATTTTCTTTAATAACTTATCGTTATGATCAAAGATATCAACCTGATATTCAGGGTGTTTTTCTTTGATTCTAATTGCTGCAAAGCAACCAGAAATTCCACCACCGACAACGATTACTTTCTTCATCTTATCTATCCTTATAGGTGATATTCACCTCAAAAGCGGTTTTATCTACCTCACCTTTAATATACTCCGGATTTTGGTCGTTGCTATATAAGGAAAGAACATCATTGTCCTTTAGCTCTTTTTCGTAATTGATTAAGAAATGTGCAATACGGTTCTTCTTATAGAACTCACTATCGTGCAGATCAATAATGTAATCAATGTACTTTGTGTTATTTAAGTGACCGTTTAAATCGATGTCACTATATCTCACTTTTCTTGTTTCTTTTAAAGAACATTCGCTGACTTTCACTTTTTCTGGTAAATGTAATTCTCCTTCCACATGTTCCGTAGGAGATTTAAAACCTTCAAAAGGATTTAAGCAAATGTGATGTGTTTGTTTATTTAAGACCATCCAGGTCGATGAAGCCTTAATCAAAGGCTTTCCACTTTCATCTTCTAGCAAGAAATATCTTGGGAAGATAAATCTCATATCATCGCCTGGATAGGTTTTAAGAACAACATTTTGTAAATATCTTGGATGTTCAATAATTTCGAGTTCGATTCTAGTAATAACCCAGAACATGCCTTTATCAAGAGTATTGGCTTTGCCAATATTAAATATTTCAGCGTGCTCGGTTGCCACTTCTTGCATCATTTTGAAAAATGAGGGAAGTTTTAATTCGAGAAATTGATCAACATCGTTACTGCCAATAAGGAACTTTTTAATATGCATATTTTAGCCTAATTGGAATTATATAGATATTTATCTAATATTTCTATTTAAAATGCTGTCACGACACGATTAACACGGAAACGATCGTAGTAATTTAAAACATATTCGATATTATGTTTGTTGTTGTTAATGACAAACTCGTCTTCGACCTGTAATTCTGTGTTATAGAGCTTCTTCTCAAAATAATCAAACGCATAGTTAATGGCTTGATTTCGAGAAGTAAATTTTTTAGTTATTCTTTCGGTGTTACCGTTATAAATTGTTTCAAGAGTGTAGTATTTCATACATAACGCCTTCTTTCTTTTGCCTTTTAACGTCTTGCTTGGGACGAGGCGTTATTACCTCTATCAGCATATATCATAGTCCCATTTTTAAATTTGTCAATAGTTTGAGGTTAAAAATATATGCAAAGCATATAAAAATATTTTTGCAAAAAATTTTAAATTATTTTTCAATATTTTGTTCGTGAATAATAGAAAGCCATCGGAATGATCCAATGGCAATTATTCACTCTTTAACCAGTACTTTAACGCGTCAGGCAGGTATTTCGCCCACGCGGCCTCGTGATGTATTTCTTTAGTGTCTATCAGCATGGTGACTTGTTCATTTTTGAAACCTTTGTTAACTAGATATTCATAAGTGTTAATTGTGGGTTTTAAGAACTTCTTTTCAAAGTCCTTGCCACCACTATAGAGATATAGTTTTCCATTCTTTTCAGGATTTGGAGAATATAAATCCATCACTTGGTTCCACTCATTCTTACCATAGAAGAAGAATGCCGGTGAGAAAGATAATGAGAACCCAAAGACATCTGGTTTATAGATGTAGGCATAATACGACATCAGACCACCCATTGAGGATCCACCTATGGCAGTGTCGCCTTTTTCTTTACTAGTAAAGAACAATTCATCCACAAGTGGTTTTATGACATCGACAATATAGTCAATATATTTATCCGCATAAGTCACTTGATTACTGACCACTCTTTGATAGAACTTGTTTTTCGGCAAATGTGGAGGGGATAATTCTCTTCCTCTTTCCGCAGGATCTTTCGGACAGTCAATACCCACTGCGATAATACTAGGAACTTTTTCTTTTAAAAGTTTATGAACCGTCTTATCTAGTTCCCATTCTCCAAAAGCAGATAGATATCTATCCACTAGGTTTTGTCCATCAGACATATAGATAATCGGAAAACGTTTCTCGGGATTTGAAAAATCATAATCCTCTGGAAGCCACACCCTCACCATTCTTTTATTCTCTTTAGCGAATGGAAGTATCATTTGCGCACAGTAATAGTAACCATACTGCATAGCAGTTGGCTTACCTAAGTATCTAACAAAAGGTCCAATTTTATTGGGGATATTCATTATAGTTTTTCGAAATCAGATGCGCCGTGCTTACAAAGTGGGCAGATGAAATCATCTGGAAGTTCATCGCCTTCATAGACGTAGCCACAAACTTTACAAACGTAACCTTTCTTCTTTTCTTCTGGTTTTGGTTTGACGTTGGTTTGGTAATAGTTATAGGTCAATGTTTCATTGTTATTAAGTTTCTTCGCTTCAATAACTTTACAGATGAACATGCCGTGAGTGTCTAAATCAACGTAGTTCTCCACTTCTAAGGATAAGAAAGCGTTGATGTGATCAGGAAGAATCACCAAACCGTTATTGCTTCTTTCCACTTCTTCGCCTTCAAACTTATTGACATCTCTACCAGAGACAAATCCATACTTTTTGATTAAATCAAAAGTTGTGTCTTTCGAGAGAATGTTAACGTTGAGTTTACCGCTCTTCTTCACAATCTCATGTGTGTAGTTAGCTTTATTAATATTGACCGCCACTCTAAATGGGGTGTCAGTTAACTGTGTCACTGTGTTAACAATACAGCCATTATCTTTCTTGCCATCGTTAGAGGTAACAACATAAAGGCCGTATTCAATTTTGAATAAAGCAGTCTTATCAAAGACGTTTTCTTTTTCTTCTTTGATTTCTTTACGAGCTTTATATTCTTCGCATAATAAATCTGCGAGTTTATCGAGTTGTTCTAGTGATTTTTCTTCTAAAGAAGAATTGATTGTCACTACAGGTGAAAGAATATTCAAATTCTTACAGCCAGAAAGTTTCTCTTTCATGACCTTTGCTGCTTGTGGGAACCAGGTACCATTTTCAATAATACCCACTACTTTGTTTTGGAAGTTTCTTTCCACTAAGTGTTCAAGGAAGTTATTCATGAATGGAAAGATAGAGGCATTATATGTGGTTGTGGCTAATACAATCTTGGAATATCTAAACGCATCTTCCACGCATTCCGCTAAATCTTCTCTGGCTAAATCATTGCATGCCACCTTAGGACAGCCTAATTTAACAAGTTTATCTCTTAACAATTCAGCAGCTTCTTTTGTGTGACCATAAACTGATGTATAAAAAATCGCTACACCATCGGTTTCGCTTTGATAAGATGACCAAATGTTATAGAGATTCAAATAGTAACCTAAATCTTTGTCTAAGACTGGTCCGTGTAATGGGCATATTCTTTGAATATCTAACGTTGCGGCTTTCTTTAATAAAGCTTGCACTTGCATACCGTATTTACCAACGATACCAATGTAGTATCTTCTGGCTTCACAAGCCCATTCTTCTTCAACGTCTAATGCGCCGAATTTACCAAAGCCATCCGCGGAGAATAAAGTCTTTTCTTTATCGTCATAAGTGACCATGACTTCTGGCCAGTGCACCATAGGTGCAAAAACGAATGTTAAGGTGTGGCTACCAAGGTTTAAGGTATCCATATCATTAACCACTAGTTTGTTCTTCACTTCCTTATGGAAGAATTGATCCATCATCTTAAATGTCTTTTCGTTTCCGATAACAAAAGTATCTGGATAGACTTCTAAGAATCTCATGATATTCGCGGAGTGATCAGGTTCCATGTGTTGAACCACTAAATAATGTGGTTTTTGGTTACCTAACACTTCTTTAATATTCTTCATCCATTCATCAAAGAAATGGACATCCACTGTATCCATGACAGCGATTAATTCATCTTTGATGATATAGGAGTTATAGGCCATGCCATTAGGAACAATGTATTGGCCTTCAAATAAATCGATTTGGTGATCGTTAACACCAACGTAAAATAGTTCTTTGCTTAATTGTTTGGACATACTATAAAACCTTCTCTAACCATTCTTTTAATTCTTTGTCGCATTTTTCCGCTTCATAGCCACGGCAGGCAAAGCCTGTTTTAATAATCGCACCTTTAGCAGCGGATTTTAATTCGCTTTCAGCGAAGCCCATCGCTCCTTCTTCATTCGTGCAGAAAGGAATGACGACTTTGCCAAAGAAATTATGATCTCTAATAAATGTCGCAATAATACGTGGATATGTTCTATACCAGTTTGGGAATCCTAAGAAGATGACATCATAGCCATCAAGATTCTCTAACTTGTTAATATATTTGACCCATCCTTCAGAATTCGCTCTTTTGACACATTCTTGATAATTAAATGGATATGGTTCCTCTGGTTCTAACTTCCAAAGAGCAGCACCAGTTTCTTTAGCAATCTTCTCAGCAATGATTTCGGTATAACCTTTTTCAATCACTTCAATTTCACCATTAACAGAGTTTTCACCTGTTCTAGAAAAATAAACGACAAGTTTTTTCATTATAAATATCTCCTTGCTTTCAAATATATGATATGAGAAAACAATTCTTTTATAAAGAAAAAGTGGAGCTATTTCTCCACTGGTTCTCTATATGTATCATGTGTTTCTGGATTATAGATTTCCGATATCCACATTATCGTATGGCTATTTTCTTTACCGATATTGGTTATCTCGTGAGTGTATTCAGGAATGATATCCACAAGATGAGGATCATCACCACTCACAACATCTTCAATCATGTCATTGTTATGGATGTTTCTTTGTCTGATACGGCAGTTACCAATAACTGTGTAGAAGATTTCATTCTTATAAGTGTGATAATGTCCACCTTTGGTGATTCCCGGATATGCAACATTGTCACTAATTTGGCCCCACTTCTTGGATTTAAATAATTCTTCAAAGCTACCTCTTTCATCTTCAGCGAAATTATAGGTCTGGCCTTCATCAGAAAAGTAATCACAGAAAGTCTTAAATAATTTAAGTTCGAATTCACCACGGATAACTGGCAAATGCTTTTCAGACTCAATTCCCGCTTTAAAGGAATAAAGAAGATCCGCAAGTTTACCTAATGAACAGTCATAGACTGGTGAAACTCCTAAAATGTCTTTGCTTGGTTTAATTTCACCATTAATACATTTTATAAATGTATCCACAATATCATCGACATAGTTATAGTGAACAACATAATTTCTATCACGAATCATAATGTCTAAATCGTGAGCGATGTTATAGCAGAATGTTGCGGCAGCGGAATTATAGTTTGGTCTACACCACTTTCCAAAAACGTTCGCCAGTCTAAAGACATACACTGGTAAGCCAGAGACAAAGAGATAATCTTCACCCATCTTCTTACTCTTACCATAGTCATTATCTAACGCCGCTTGTGTGGAGCTAGACATAATGATTGGTGTGTTCTTTTTACTCTGTAAAACTAAGTCCACAAGTTTCTTGGTAAAGTTAGTGTTGCCATCATAGAAATCTTCCGGTGTTAAGGGTCTATTAATCCCGGCAAGATGAATGATAAAATCCGCAGAATTCACATATTCTTTTAAATCTGCGTCCGTTTTATCAATATCAAAAGGAAGAACTACATGTCCTAATCTTTGAAGTTTAAGACACATATGTTTACCAATAAAACCATTACTTCCAGTAACTAAAACTTTCATCTTATTTATTCCAAATTTCTCTATTAACGACATCAATCTTTTCTTTGATAATCTTCAACACTCTTGAAGAGACATCAGTGACATCGTAGTTCTCAGGTGTGCTAGCGAATTTATATCTCATAAGTTCGGTATCAATCGCTAACATAATACCCTTCTTATCAATTCCGGAAACAATGATTGAGCCTGCTTCCACACCCTCTGGTCTTTCAGTGGATGTTCTAATAAGAACAGCAGGGAATTTCCTCATCGCGCTTTCTTCGGTTAATGTGCCAGAGTCACTTAAAACGATAAAAGCATTTTCTTGTAGTTTTACATATTCTAAGAAACCTAATGGTTTTAAGTTTCTCACTAATGGATGCATTTTAAAGCCATTCGCTTCTAATCTCTTTCTAGTTCTTGGGTGTGTAGAGAAGATGACAGGCATTTGATACTTCTCAGCGATATCATTAATCGCCGGCATTAATTGATTGAAATTCTTTTCAATATCAATGTTTTCTTCTCTATGAGAAGAGACGACAATGTATTTACCTTTTTCTAAGCCCATTTCTTCAAGAACTTTAGAGCTTTCAATCTTCTCATTATTTGCGTTTAAAACTTCAAGCATTGGTGAACCAGTCACAAATGTATATTCAGATTCAATACCTTCCTTCATCAAATTCGCATAAGCGTGATTTGTGTAAGGCAAGTTGATATCACTAATGTGATCGACAATCTTTCTATTGATGGTTTCAGGAACATTCCAGTCACCACATCTATTACCTGCTTCCATATGGAAGATAGGGAGTTTTAAACGTTTCGCACTAATCGCACATAACGCACTATTTGTGTCACCTAAAATCAAAACCGCATCAGGTTTTAATTCATTTAATAATTCATAGGACTTCGCCACTGCGTTACCAATGGTTTCACCTAAATGTGCGCCAGCACAGTTTAAGTAATAATCCGGGGCTCTTAATTCAAGTTCTTCAAAGAAGACTTGATTGAGTTCATAGTCATAGTTTTGTCCGGTGTGGACTAAAATGTGTTCGATTTCTTCATCTTTATCTAAAGCTTTAATAACTTCGGAAAGACGAATAATCTCTGGTCTTGTACCAATGATGGTTACTACTCTAATTTGTTTTTTCTTAGTCATGTTGTCTCACCGGCCCCCCAAATAATTCTAACTTCCTTAATAAGTTTTCCATACCCTTAACATCAAGTCTTCCAGTGTTATGGGATGTGTATGATTCACTGATATTGAGTTTCTTATTACCTGTGGTGAAATACTTATCATAGTTAAGATCACGGTTATCCGCTTTGACACAGAAGAAGTTGCCTAAATCAATAGATTTAACCATTTCCTCTTGTGTAACAAGAGTCTCATATAATTTCTCGCCATGTCTAGTGCCGATATACCTAATGCCAGTCTTGCTACCTGTTAAGTTAATAACCGCTTTCGCTAAGACATCGATTGTAGCGGCAGGAGCCTTTTGGACAAATAGGTCGCCTTGTTCTCCATGTTCGAATGCGTAAAGCACTAAGTCAACCGCATCATCTAAAGTCATCATAAATCTAGTCATGTCAGGATTAGTGACTGTAATTGGTTTTCCTTCATGGATTTGATTTTAGAATAGAGGGATAACACTACCGCGGCTAGCCATAACGTTTCCGTATCTAGTTAAGCAAAGAACTGTATCACCTGGTAAGAGTTGTCTACTTCTGGCGATAACATTCTTTTCCATTAAGGCTTTAGAGATACCCATCGCGTTAATTGGATAAGCTGCCTTATCCGTAGATAAGAAAACGGCCTTTTTCACATGGTTTCTCACACAGGCAGTAATGACATTATCACTACCAACAACGTTGGTTTTCACCGCTTCCATTGGATAAAATTCGCAAGAAGGAACTTGTTTTAAAGCAGCTGCAGAGAAGACATAATCAACACCTTTAAAGGCATCAACAATACTATTAAGGTCTCTCACATCACCGATATAGAATTTAAGCTTACTATTGTTATAGAGCTTGCGCATATCATCTTGTTTCTTTTCATCACGTGATAAGATACGAATTTCTTTGATATCAGTATCAAGGAATCTATCTACCACTGCGTGACCAAAACTACCGGTACCACCAGTAATTAATAAAACTTTATCTTTTAAGATAGTTACATCTTTAGCAGCGTATTCCATCAAACGATCTTTAATACCTTCAAGTTTGATTTGATCCGCTTTCTTTTCATCTGTCTCATAAGCTACATATGTTCTTAGAGGCATCTTAATAATCTCACTAGCTTCTTTTTGAGTTAGTTTGCAATTTTTGCGTATTTCTTTAAGTGTCATAATTGCACCTCGCTGTCATATATTATATATAATAAGGAATATATTAGTAAAGAAAAATGCAGTTATTGCACTTTTTCAAATAATGATTTAAAAATCCATCGTAAGTGTACGTTTCGTTTTTTCTAACATACACAGAGATGGATACACAAATACTCGCGATAGAGAAGAAATTTATTTCTCTTTCTCTTCACTTTGAATATCTTTGAGGGTTTCTTTGTCTTTTTTAGCGATACTAGTTTCATTATA
>JAEEGL016095655.1_pt1 | contig 11946 bp, 10 predicted proteins | sample 9134231 | NCBI WGS metagenome assembly JAEEGL01 (sample SAMN16246548, study PRJNA631951) | gut metagenome | biome: gut microbiome; feature: rumen; material: fiber-attached | host: Bos | place: Iran: Karaj | collected 2018-10 | reverse complement strand
TATGGTATCGCCTGCGGCGATGTCGTCGTCGCTCGGGTGAATATCGCTTGCCGCCGCAGGCGACAGCAAGCGAAAGATTCCCCCGGCTCCTCCTCTCCAAAACGGAACATTTCGTTCCGTTTTGGGAAGGACGTTTCGCCGGAATGGCGAGTATTCACCATCAGGTGGATACTCGCCATTCCGCGCGAGGGGACCCGCCGCGAAGCGGTGGGCGCGTGCTGCCTCTTTCCGGCGAATAAGGACGCCTGCCGAAGGCGGAACCTCTATTCCACTCTCCACTCTCAAAACTCCACTCTCGTATTGTAACACTTAAGTTACACCTCTCTCTCCCCTATTGCATTTTTGAAGAGAATCCGTTAAACTCGCGATGCACTCAAAAAAGGGGGCGCACTCTGCGCGCCGCCCGTGCGGAAAGGTGATCACGCGAAAGCGTTTTTCACAGCGGCCCGCCTCTTTCATGTTTGGGGCCCGCCGTAAAAATCTATAAAGGAGGAAAAGAACATGAGAATCCTGAAGAAGTCCCTGTGCCTCGTTCTGGCGATGATCTTCGTCCTGGGTCTCTGCACCATCGGCGCCGGCGCCTTTACCGACGACGCGAAGGTCACCTACAAGGACGCTGTCAACGTCATGGCGGGCCTGGGCGTCATCAAGGGCGATGACAACGACGGCGACGGCAAGTTCGAATTCCGTCCCAAGGACACCATCACCCGTGCCGAGGCTGCGGTGCTGATCGCCCGCATGATCCTGGGCGACAACTATGAGAAGCTGCCCAAGGCGGGCACCACCTTCACCGACGTCGGCCCCGGCATGAGCGAGTGGGCCCAGAGCGCCATCGCTTTCTGCGAGGCTCGCGGCATCGTCAACGGCCGCGGCGACGGCAAGTTCTATCCCCAGGATAACGTCACCGGCATCGAGATGGCCAAGATGCTCCTCTGCGCCAACGGCTACGGCGGCGACGGCCAGTTCACCGGCCGCGGCTGGAACATCAACGTCTTCACCGAAGCCACCACCAACAAGGTCTTCAAGGGCACTGCTGACTCCGTGGACTTCGAGGCTCCCGCCACCCGTGAGGAGTGCGCTCAGTACACCCTCAACACCCTGCAGAACGTGAAGCAGCTCACCGTGGACTCCAAGGGCAACGTCGTCGAGGGCAGCACCCTGGGCGAGCAGGTCTGGAACATGAAGAGCTACACCGGTCAGCTCGTCGAGTCCGAGGACACCGGCGCCAAGTACTCCACCATCGAGTACGAGACCGTCGATGACAAGGGCGTCGCCAAGCTCGAGAAGCTGAGCTTCAAGTTCGACTACAAGAGCGCCGGCATCGACTCCCTCAACCTGATCGCTCACGAGATCACCGTTTACGTCAACGATGAGAAGGACGAGAAGGAAGGCTTCTACACGGCCTACAACCTGGAAGACAACTCCACCACCTTCAGCGCTTTCTTCCAGAGCTACGACGCCATCTACAAGAACGTCACCTCCGCCAACAAGGCCAACGCTGACCTGAATCCCAGCAACGTGCCTTACTGGTACAACTACACCTATCAGAAGACCGGCGACGCCAACTACACCGATATGTTCGGCGGCACCTACGGCGTTGCCACCTTCGGCGCCATGTCCGGCAAGGAGAGCTCCCTGAGCTTCAACGCCGCGACCCTCATCTATAACGGCGAGGGCGCCCTGATCGCCATGACCAACAGCGGCTACACCGCCGGCAAGGTCACCGCTCTGAAGTCCGACAGCATCAGCATCGAGAGCAAGACCTGGGCTGAGGGCGCTACCCCCACGGTCACCGTTTCCACCCAGACCATCAAGGCCGAAGACTACACCGCCTACGACGGCATCGCCGTGAAGGACATCGTGGTCGTGCAGCCTGTGGGCAGCCTGTACAAGATCCAGCCTGTCACCACCAAGGACATCAAGGTCACTTCCGTTGACAGCAGCTACAACGTCAACCCCGTGAACGTTTTTGTCAGCGACGCCCGCAAGAGCTCCGCCTACTCCGCCGACCTGGTGACCGGCAGCAGCAACAAGCTCACTCCCAGCAGCTGGGCCAGCTTTGGCGGCATGTTCGCCTCCTGGCAGGCCAAGAACCCGAACCTGGTCCCCGGCGAGACCTACACCTTCTACATGGCTCCCGATGGCTCCTACGTTGACGTGGCTGCCGTCACCGAGGCCGCCGGCGACTTCTTCTACGTCGCCAACGCCTTCTCCGTGACCACCAGCGGCACCGTGGATACCGAGGGCGCTACCGCCACCGCCTTCTACGTCAAGACCGTGAACGGCGCCGGCGAAGTGAAGACCTACAAGATCGCCAAGAAGCTGGTCACCTCCCTGGGCCTGACCGCGGCCAACGTCAAGACCACCATCGGCAAGGGCGTGTACACCTACGCTCTGGATACCGACGGTAACGTGAAGACCCTGACCGCTGAGGCCAACACCTTCACCAAGGCCGCGAAGTACAATTCCTACATCACCGCTGCCGACAGCACCATGTACTACGTCACCAGCGACACCAAGGTGTTCTACCTGAAGAACGACGACGGCAACTTTGAGGTCACCACCATCGCCAGCCTGCCCAGCACTGCCTTCACCGCCGCTCAGCTGTTCGCCTACGGCGTCACCGGCGGCAGCGGCAAGGAGCTGAAGGCCGTCTGGATCGACACCGCGCCTGTTGACACCTCCTCCGCCGTTTCCGGCAGCTACATCTTCATCGGCAGCACCTCCGCCGGCGGCAGCGAGCTGGTAGGCAAGGAGATCTACAACTACTACACCGCTTACGTTGACGGCACCAAGGTCGACAAGCTCTACGTGGAGAATGACGACGTCATCACCGCCTCCAACGCCTTCTACACCTACAAGGTGACGGACAACGTCTACACCCTGACTCCGTACACCAAGACCAGCGGCAACAACACCACCATCGTTGTGACCGCCAATGAGACCGACTTCAACTACAACACTGCCACCGGCAAGTTCTACACCAACGCCGACGGCGTGGACATCTCCAAGGTCGCGCTCTACAACATCTCCCGCGCTGCTGACTCCAACGGCACCTACTTCGTGCTGGATACCTTCGATCAGGTCGCGGCGCACATCGCCAACGGCGGCACCATCAGCATCACCTACCTGGCCAAGACTGCGGGCAACGGCAACCAGACCCCGATCCAGGCCATGTTCATCACCGCCGCGGGCTGAGCACAGCCTAAAAACACAGCTTAACGTCTAAACTGCGTTCCGCCCCCGGGCTTCGGCCCGGGGGCGGTTTTTTGCGCGGTCTGTCATTGCGCGGGGCTGAAGCGCAGGCGTCCGACGACTAAAACGGCGGGACAGGAATCCGTCTCCTGTCCCGCCGACTTTTTAAAGCATTTTAAGCGAGATCCGTATTATCTCTCCCGCAGCCGTTCCTCGTACCGACGCAGTGCCCGCTGCCATTCGTTTTCCTCCCCGGCGTAGCGCTCGTAGGCGTCTGCCAGGCTGAGCAGCCGCTCATACTCCTGGAGATAGCGGCTGTAGGCGCTCTGGTAGATCTCCGGGAACCGGTCCGAGAGCTGGGCGGCGTAGTTGTTCTCCGCCTGGGCCGCTGCGCTCAGCGCGTAGGAGGAGGGCACGCCCCCCGTCATCGCGGAAGCCCGGCCCAGGACGTCCTCGGAGGCCCGCTGCCCCTCCCGCCGGTACTGCTTCCGGTAGGCCTGCCATACCGGGTCCGTCGCCGGGTCATAGCTGAACCGGTCCCGCTCCAGGCGGTCCCGGACCGTGTCCCCCTGCCGGTCATAGCCGCTGAGATGCTCCTGGAATACCGTCCTGACGGGGGGTCCCGCCGCCTTGATCTCCCGGTATTCCATTTTGGGCGCGCTGCCGCCGATGCTCTCCCCGCCGCCGCCGGGCCGCAGGGAGGAGGGGGCGCGCACGTCCGCGCTCACGAGCCGGTCGCCGCCCTGGCTCCCTCCCTGAGAGAGCCCGGGGGAAGCGACAGAGGGAGCTGCCTCAGAGGCGTCGTCCTTCCTCCCCGCGCCCCGCTGTGCAGCGGGCGCAGTCTCCGCCCCGGCTCCGGCCAGGATCGAATGGGCCAGGGCGTCCATCGCCCGGATGTTGTTCACCGGATACCCGGTCTTCCGGGTCAGTTCCGCCGGGTCCTCTTCTTTTTTTCTGCCCCGCTGGTTTTGGGGCGCAGTCGTGTTCGTCACCGTTTTCCCTCCCGTTTATATCAGTTAGGAGTGTGGAGTGAGGAATGAGGAGTTGCGGTGTCGCTTACGCGATTATAATATACCGCCGAAGGCGGCTCCTTAACTCCTCACTCCTAACTCCTAACCCCTCACTTTATCTCGTCTGCTTCCAGCTTCCGCTGTACTTCTCCTCCGTGACGCTGTAGACCCTCGCGCCCCCATGGCCGGTGAGCTTCAGGGTGTAGTGGTCGCAGCGCCGGAGGATCAGCGGCACATGGTAGCTCTGCTTCTCCGTGGCCGTGATCGTCCGCTTCTCCTCCCACGCCCCGCCGTCGTAGCGGACGTGGACGGTAAGGCTTGCCCCCTCCTCCAGCTCGCAGCGCAGGAGGACCCGGAGGAGCCCCTTCTTATTCTGGCTCCCGCTGTCCGTGGTCTCGTAGAAGCGGGCAGAATCCGCGAACTGGGCCATCCAGTCGAAGGCCGCTTCCTCCGTCCCGTCCTGCCCGTCCATGCGCCACAGGCCGCCGGTCCTGAGGAGCATATACAGCCCGCCGTTCCAGAAGGCGAAGCCCTCCGCCTCGCTCTCGTCCTCCCTGTGCCAGGTCCGGGCCTGGGTGTCGTAGACGAAGAGCCCCCATCCTTCGGCAGAGTGCATGCTGACGTAGTACCGCAGCCCGTCGGAGCCCGCCGCGGCGCTGTCGAACCGGGTGTTCATCCCCAGGGGCGCGGAGATCACCGCCGGGATGCCGCCGGTGTAGGCGCAGATCCCGGCCCGGGAGAGGTAGTACAGCGTCTCCCCCGCCACGGCCAGGCTCTTCGCGCTCCCCGGCTGGACCCCCAGACGCGCCGAGGCCGTCCATTGGAAGTTGTCCGGCCGGTCCCCGTAGACCTTGTAGACCACGTCCTCCTTGAAGAAGACGGGATACCCCAGGTAGCTCACGCAGGCGGTGAAGTCCCCGGCGTCCACGTTCCCGCTCTGCCAGGAATCGGTGCTGAGACCGTCGAAGACGTTGAAGTTGAAGGGGTCCCCCAGCTTGCTGGCGTAGATGATATCCCCCGCGCAGCCCCACAGCCGGTTCTCGTTCACGCAGACGAAGTCCAGGTCCGGCACGTCCCGGCTCACGGTGACGGTCCCGGTCTCCGTGTAGTCCACCCACACGGAAGAGAAGAAGAGCTCGTCCCCGCCGCTCCCGTCCGTGACGGTAACGGTGCTGGTCACGCCGCCCACCGTGGCGGTCATGGCCGTCCCGTTCCAGGAGAGGGTGTCCCCCTCGCTCATGGCAGGCGCGGTGAACTGGAGCGCAGTGTCCGAGGGCGTGAAGTGGTAGGTCCCCGCCTCCAGGCCGTCCGCCCCGGTGGCGTAGGTCCACAGCCGGTCCAGGGTGAAGGAGTTATCGTAGAAGCGGAGGTAATCCCCCTCCACTTCCCGGATGATGAAGCTCCCGTTGTTCTCCGGGTGTACCACGCAGCCGGAGATGGTCACGGCGTCCCCGGCCCGGAGGTCCGTGCCCCAGCTCGCCCCGGAGAGGCAGATGGTGTTGGCCTCCGCAGGGACCCCGGTATACGTCCCGTTTTGGAAGCTCACGCTCCCGCTGCGGCTCGCCTCCAGGCTCCCGAAGGTCCCGGAGGCGGCGTCGTAGTATTTCTTGTCCGGGAAAATGAGGACCCGGTCCCCCATGAGGGCGAAGACCTTCTCCCCAGGCGTCACGGTCCCCACCGCGGTCCCGTCGTAGAGGAAGCTGGTCCCGTCCACCCAGAAGGGCGCGTCCCCGGCCCCGATGCCGCCGGGGACCGTGAGCGTCCCCGCCAGGCTCCGCCGGGCGCGGGTACTCAGGAGCGGGTACTCCCGGGCGGAGAGGTTCCGCATGTCGTACAGCTCTCCGTCCGTCGCGCCGGGATTTTGGTTCAGCCCGCCGAAGGCGGTCCGCACCGCCGGACGCATGACGTTTTTTCTGTATGGCAAGCTTGGCAAAGGCATTGAAACGCCCCCCTTTCTTTGAGTGAGGAGAGTGGAGTTGGGGTCTTCGCGCTTGCGCGGATACCGCCCGTTCACCCGAGCGCCGACGACGCCGCAGGCGGCTCCTCAGTTCCGCTCTCCGCTCTCTTTTTTACCGGTACGCGCCCCACACCGGGACGCCGCCGATCTTGATGAAACTATGAGACATATCTATGTGGGCGTACTGGGCGGCGTGGTAACTGCTGCCTGCGATCCCCCCAAAGCCAAAATCACATACCGGGGTAACATAGTGTGCCGGGACATTGTCCATCGACGAGGTATCCGTAAAAGTTCCGTCTGGATCCTCTACACCAATTGTCCAAAGTCCGTTTTCCCACCTGGTCCAAGCATCATACCAAACCCCAAAATCCAACAGTCCGTTCCCGACTCTCAACTCATATTCCCAGGAAGTTCCAGTATTAGAATGACCACCCCAAACAGTCGGTGCAACAGTACCTGGATAATCATCAAAATCCAGGCTCGGCGCATACCAGAATATATTGGAGTTTGTATCCCCAAACAGCGTCTGCTGATGCCCGGTGGAGCGCTCGACCATAAAACGGACTCGTATTTCATATCCTTGGCTCCAATCCGGGTGAATTGGCGTTTTAGTATCATCACAGCACCTTGCAGCGTTACTCCCAGTAAAGCCAGATACGATCCCGCCCTCGGAGTACAATCCGCTGTTGCCGGACCGCCACATACCTCCGCCTCTGCCGCCCCCGCCGCGGCCCCTGGTCACGTTCTGCTGTGTCAGGGCCAGCATAGTAGCCTGCATGAGTTCCCCTCTTGTCACGCAACGCTCACCTCGCACTCGAATCCGTCGGGCCAGGTATAGGTCACCGTGTCCCCGTCCACGGCAAAGGTCAGGCCGTACTCCTCCTCGTCCCCCTCCACGGTGTAGTTCACCGTTCCGTTCACCGTGTCGATCACGCAGGACTTGAGCCGCCGGTGCTTGGCGTCCACGAAGTCCGAGAGGGTGACGTCCGTCTCCTCCCCGCCGGAGGTGACGTAGCGGATCAGGAGGTCGTTCTGCTCCTTGAAGATGTAGCCCTTGCTGTTTCCCTGGTTGTCCCCGGCCCCCAGCACGATCACCGGGGCGTAGGTGGGCGTCCCCTGGGTGGTCATGATCTCCTGGAAGCGGACGGACAGCTTGGTGAGCTCGTCGCAGGCGTAGACCGTCACCGGCCAGGGCGTCGCCTCCAGGCAGGTCATCCGCGTCCTGGTTTCGTCCGTCCAGTAATAGGGCCGCCCGTCCCGGGTGAGCTGCTCCGTCCGCAGGGGGGAGGCTACGGAGGCGGTGATGAAGTCGATCTGCTCCTCGTGGATGGAAACGTAGTTCACGTCCGCCCTGCTGCCGTGAAGGTAGTTCTGCGCCCGCATATAGTCCGTCCGCAGCTTCCAGACGGTGAGATCCGCGACGTCGCCGTAACTGGCGTACAGCTCGCTGGTCACCACGGTGTTGCTCAGCAGGGTATCGGCCAGGATGGTCTGAGCGATCAGGGTCTCGAAGGAATTGTCCGTCTCCCCGGTCCCGCCAGCCCCGCCGAAAGCCTGCTCCACCACCTCCTGGGCCCCGGCCCGGGTGAAGTTATCCTTCCCCAGGTGCCGGAGGAGGTAGCGAAGCTCCTCCAGGAGCATGAAAAGATAGTTCTGGATCGCGCTGACCTTCTCCTCGGTGCTCTCCCCGCCGCTCCAGCGCGGCAGCCCCGCGTCGATCATGTGCATTGAATCAGGCACTCTTTTCGCCCCTTTCTGCGTTCATCCCGCCGCTTTCTTCAGGAGTGAGGAGTGTGAAGAGAGGGGTGAGGAGCCGCCTTTGGCGGATATTGAAATCCATCCCGAAGGGATACCACAATTCCACTCTCCACACTCCAAACTCCACTCTCCTGACTCCTGACTCCTGACGCTTTGCGTCAGGAAAGGGGCGTCGCTCCGGCCACGCCGGCGACGGCGATGCCCCGCCAGTCGTGGAAGCCGGCGGTGAACCGCGCCCGGCCCCGCCAGACGTTGGCGTCGGTATTGTCGTCGATCTTGCTGGAGACCTCCAGGGCCACCCGGTCCAGCCAGATGAGGGTGCCGTAGTCCTGGTTATAGCGGCTGTCCAGCAGCAGCCAGGGAGCGGTCCCGGCGGCGATGTACTGGTTCAGGTAGCTCCAGACCACCACGTTCCAGCGGCCGAACTGGTAGTTGAAGCCGTTCAGGGCAGTACCGGGGTCCTTCTCCGCGCCGATGGCGGCGAAGACGGCCTTCTTGAGCGCGTGGATATTGGGGATGACGATGGTGTCCGGGGCCACGTCCAGGATCTCGTTGTTGTCCCCCCGGACGTTCTGCATCTTCACCTCCAGCATCCCCAGGGCATCGTCGCTGAAGGCGTCGGAGAAGAGATTGCACTGCGCCGCCCCCTTCACCTTGGCGGGGTGGTCGGCGGCAAAGAGGTTCTTGCCGTCGCTGGTCTTGAGGCCGAAGCTGCCCCCGCCGAACTTCACGCTGGCGTTCCCCTGGATCGCGCCGCCCAGGAGGGCCGCGCCGAACTTCTCCCGGGTCCGGTAGTAGGCGGTGACGATGGCGCCGGGCTTTCGCCGGAGGTCGATGGTCTCGGAATCCTCCACCATCTTTCTGGAGATGGAGAAGGAATCCTTCCACTCCACCGCCTCCAGGAGCTTAGAGTAGCCCTCCTCCATGCCGTCGGTGGGATAGGCGCCGTTCTCGCCCACCACCTGGAAGCCGTCCATGGCGGTGAGGCTGGTGAACTTCTCCGCGAAGTGGGAGCTCTTCTCCATGGCGAAGAGCTTCTTCACCACGCTCAGCTGCTCGAACTGCTCTCCCCGCTTTTCGATGAGCATGCGGACCGGCGCCTGGTTTTTGCCGAAGATGGAGTCGTTGACTCCGCTGGCTTCGCTGAACACGATATTTGCCATTAACTATACCCTTCCTTTCTCATTAGAGTCCTTTCGGTGAGGAGTGTTGAGAGAGGCGTGAGGAGCTGCGGCGTGTCCCTTCGGGACGTCGTCGTCGCTCGGGTGAATGTCATGTATCCGCGCCGTACGCGAATACATGAACGATTCCCCCGGCTCCTCCTCTCCAAAACGGAACATTCCGTTCCGTTTTGGGAAGGACGTTTCGCCGGAATCTTGGGGGTATTCGCCTTTTGGGCGGATCTCGCCATTCCGCGCGAGGGGACCCGCCGCGAAGCGGTGGGCGCGTGCTGCCTCTTTCCGGCGAATAAGGACGCCGCCGGAGGCGATACCTTAACTCCTCACTCCGGACTCCTCACTCTTACTCAAACCTTACCAGCACTCTGGAGCCCACAGCGTCGCCGTCCTTATCCACGATGGTCGCCACGCCGCTGGTGGTGGTGCCGGTGACCTGCATCCCGTCGGTGTGGATCGTGACCTTCGCGCCGATGCCCACGCCGCTCAGACTGGCGGAGTTGGTACACTCGAACACGATGTCCGGCTCCGCCTTGATGACGGGGATCAGCGTCCCGGCGGCCACGGCGGCGGGAGCCTCCATCATGCAGATATAGGCGGGCTTGGTGGTGCCGCTGGCCTTAACGAGCTTGCCTGAGGAGAGCACCAGCGCGAGGCCGATGCCGGGGGCGGTGCTGCCGGTGGCCGGGAGATACTCCCAGGGCTGCACCCGCCCGTCAGAATTAGAGTGAGGGATAAACCCACGCATTTTTAAATCATCCTTTCTCCGTTGTTCGTCAGCCGTTATTTCCAGTGAGGAGTGTGGAGAGAGGAGTGTGGAGTTGCGGTGTGTCCCTTCGGGACATTATTTAATACATCATCGCGTAAGCGATACCTTAACTCCTCACTCCTCACTCCTAATTCCTCACTTCTTACGGCTCCGGTTCCAGTACTTCCTGAATTCCGCGTCCGACACCCCGGGCAGCAGGGCCCGGAAGAGCTCCAGCTCCTCCTGGGGAACGGGAAGGTCCGCCTCGCCGCCCCTGCTCCGGGTGGCGGTCAGGTGCCCCTTCCCGGCGGCCCGGACCCGGGCGGCCTCCAGGAGCCTGGCCTCCCGCAGGCCGGCCAGCCGCTCCCGGGCCGCCAGCGTATAGGCGTCCACGAAGTCCAGTCCCATCTCCACGTATTCCCGGAACTTCGGCCCCGCCGCCGAGCGGAGCACCGCACCCAGGTCCTTCATCTCCGGATCCATACGGGCGATCAGGGCCAGCTGCCGCTGCACCTGGGCGCTGTCGGAAGCGCCCGGTTCGGCGCTCCTCTCTTCCGGCAGGGGAAAGTCCTCCGCAAGTCGGACGGGCTCTTCTCCCCCAAGGGGCCCCGCCGCGTTCTGCTCCGCCGGGACCTCTCCCGCCGTGTCCCGGGCGATCGTCTCCAGGTCCATCCGTGCGTTCTGTTCAGCGATCTCCATCGTCTTCTCCTCTCACTTTTTTCCCGACCGGCGGCCGCTCTCGCGCCGGACGACGCTCTTTCCCTTTTTAGGCGCGATCTGCGCGGGCGCCTTCACCTCCTGGCTCCCCGTCTGGGAGATCCTTCCGGCATAGGTCTTTTCTGCGTTCTTTTCCATTCTCTCACCAACCCTTCTGTTTAGTTAACTCCACTCTTCACTCTCTTTTTTCTTCCTTCATGCGAAGCTCCAGGTATTCCTTGGTGTCGCTCGCGCCGGGGTAGTGCAGCAGCTCCAGCTTGGTCCAGTAAAGTAGAAGGGCGTCCATGCTCCCCGGCTGCCCGAAGGCCCCCATCTGGAACATCTGCGCCGCGTCCTGCCACATCCGCTCCCGGTTGTTGGCCAGCGGCGTGGAGGTATCGCAGCTGAAGAGGAAGCGGTCGTCGTCCAGGATGCAGTGCCACTGCCCTGCCGCGTCCTGTTCGTAGAAATCGTAGCGGTTGAATTCCTCGTACTGCGCCTCGCCCCGGTCGTCGGCGGCCACGATGGGCCTGGGCTCGTCGGCGTAAGCTACCTTCAACTGCGCGATCCGCTTGAAAAGCTCCGCGTAGGCCGCCTCCTTCAACACCCGCTTGGACTCCAGCCGACCCGCGCTCTGCGCCGCGGCGAACTGCTTGGCCACGCCGGACTCGGCGGTCTTGTCCTGACGCCCCTGGAAGGAATCCGTGATGCCCAGAATCTGCCGGGCTTCCTCGTAGACGCCCGCCAGGTACTGCATCTCAAAGCTCAGATCGCCGGAGAACTGGTACACGTCGATCATGGCCTTGTCCGCCGCGCTTCCGATGTACCACTTGTCCCCGTCCACCGGGTCCACGCGGAAGTCCGCCCGGTCGGGCAGCGTGATCCGCGTCCCGGCCTTGATGAGCCGGTCGATGATCTTCGTCTCCATGCGGCTCACCGTGTTCTGCTGGTCCTCGATCTTGTCCGCGTCGGAGTCCCCCAGGAGCTTCCCGAACAGGCTCACGTTCCGCTGGAGGAACACCGGGAACACGTCCGGTTTATAGTAAGGGAGCTTCGTGGGCGTCAGGACGGGCAGCCCCGCCTCGTCCACGCCCGCCGAAGCGCCGGGGATGCTCGTCCCGGCCTGGGTGGTGACGGGGCTGAAGAGCTCCTCCTCGGCCTCCTCGCCCTCCCGCAGCTTGCCGCCGCAGACGGGGCAGACCTTCGCGTCCCGGTCGGTCACCGGGGTCCGGCAGCTCTCGCAGCGCCGCAGACGCCGCGCCTCGTAGTCCTCCATGTCCTCCAGGACCGTGTCGCAGGCCCAGGAGAACTTCCCCACGCCGCCGGACTTGTTGCGGTAGTAGACGACGTACTGCGTCACCAGATCGTCCGCCCCGGCGGCGTCCGCGTCCAGAGCGCGGACCTCCG
>JAEEGL016025063.1_pt1 | contig 11946 bp, 8 predicted proteins | sample 9134231 | NCBI WGS metagenome assembly JAEEGL01 (sample SAMN16246548, study PRJNA631951) | gut metagenome | biome: gut microbiome; feature: rumen; material: fiber-attached | host: Bos | place: Iran: Karaj | collected 2018-10 | reverse complement strand
CTTTCCGATGACGATAAACTAACTGAAAAATACAAGCAAATAACTTATGTAAACTGCACCAAGTTAGATGTAGTTGCATTAAATGTGGAAATACAAAAGTTATTAGAAGAACCACCTGTATGTCAGATGGATCAAAATGCAATAAACAATCTTATAGACCGTACTATGTCTGATATGACAAGGATTTCAAATGAGATTCCAAAGTTAAAGGCATACACAAACGGAGCAAAGATAACTCTAAGAGATGTAGAGGAGCTAGTAACTAAGGATGCAGAGTATGCAATATTTGAGATTTCCAATGCAGTATCTGCAAGAGACGCAGATAAGGCAATAGTTGTTCTCAACAATATGCTAGATAATGGTATAAAGCCAATGACTATCTTAGGCACATTGTATAATGCATATAGGAAGATGCTCCATGTAGCTTTACATCCAGATGATTCTAGCCCAGAGTTCTTAAGAGCAGCAGGAGTTAGCTCCACAGGACAGTTGTATCATATTAAGAGTAGTCTAAAAGACTATACACAGGTCAGATTAAAGAAATGTGTTGATTTGATACATAATGCACAAACAAGAGTATTGGTTGGAGATAACGAAGAAAGCCAAGTACTAGACGAAGTAATACTAAATTTATTAGCGATATGATAGAAGAAAACAACAAAAAAACTATAGGAAGATTTTATCCATTTGCAATAGTACTAATTGTCTTTGCTGAGATAGTTAGAAACCTTTACTATATTTTGACTACAGATGTTCAATCTATAGATGTTTCTAAACCAGTTGGATATTTTGTACTTATTCTTTATGTAATTGCTCTTAGAGCAATAGTCCCTGGATTAATAGATATGTTGATTACTCTTATTATGGGATCATCCTTAGCTAGACGTGGCTTTAGAGAGATTATGTCTAGAAGAGATTTCATGACAATCACTTTATTCTTCTTGGCTGGGGCAAAGATAGTTGCAGGATGTATAGACTTATTTGGATATCTTAGTGAGACAGCATATATTTATTCTGTTGCAATGGCAGATGTAATCCTTATAGGATTAGCAATGGCATTAGAATATTTCTGTGTTATTGCTCCTAAGTTAGATGCATATAGAAAGAAGAGAATAGTTTTTGGTGTATTGAGCTCAATATTCCTAATTTGGCAAGCAATAGTTACAGCTGGTCCATGCTTGGTTGTAATACTCATATATTACTACCAAAACGTTCCAGAAATTGCCACATTGTTTGAGGACTATAAGTATGCAGCAAGCGATGTTATACCTTGCTCAATAGCACTTGGAATATATGGATTATTGCTAATAGCAATACTTGTATATAAATTTGTACTCGGAAAACTTATGGCAGAAGAACAACCAAAAGATGACGGACCAACCATAAGAGTAAGAGTAGAAGAAACCCCACCACAACCACAACAAGATATAGATCCTTTTGAGGAAGTAGATGATTGGGATAAGGTTGATAAAGGGGAAGCAACAAACGCAGATATAAATAACGACAAAGATCCATTTGATCTTTAATTGTTTGGGAGAATAAAACAATGAGTTACAATTTTGTAGAGTGGGCAAAAAACATTAATTACTATGCAATCATTGATGCAGTAATTATTTTAACAATCTTTATCTTATCCATTGTTTTCTTTGCGTATAAACGCAATATGGCAATTTTAATAATTATGATAATGATAATGGCTTTAGATATCGCAGTTAATGTTTTATCTGAATTATATGGTGGAAGTATACTGGTTCCAGCAAAATACATAATGCACTTTATGATGATATTTGCAACCGTACTTCCAATTGTTGTATATAAGGCAGACTTAAAGATTATCGTACAAAAGATTTCAAATCCAAGAGGATTTAACGTAGGTGAGAATGCAAGTACAGATGATGATTTAAGAAACGCAACAATAGACATTTTAACAGCTTGCCAAGATATGTCTAAGGCAAATACTGGTGCAATCATCTTAATAGATGAAAAGAAAGAAATCACAGATAACATTATTGAAACAGGAACTAGACTTGGTGCTACATTATCCGCCCCATTGCTCATCGCTATATTCAACACACATGCACCACTCCATGATGGAGCAGTTATAGTTCGTGGAAATAAAATCATAGCAGCTGGTTGCTTCTTAACACTTACACAACGTCATGTTAACAAGGAATTAGGAACAAGACACCGTGCAGCTATTGGTGTAACAGAAGAATTTAAATCCGTTTTATCTATCGTCTGTTCTGAAGAAACAGGTATTATCTCTATTGTTAAAGATGGACAAATCCAAAGATATATGACAATGGATAAATTAAAAGATGAAATTGAAACAGCTTATGGTATTGCTCCACAAGCAGCACAAAATGTATACAGAGACAAGAAATATTCAAAACGTTTTGATCAATAAGGTGAAATATGAAGACATTAGGTAATTATCCAATTTTGATACCAAAGAAAGGCACAGACATGACAAAGTGGTCTGTTGTTAGTTGCGACCAATATACATCCGAAATGGAATATTGGGATAAGCTTTATAAAGAAGTAGGAGATGCTCCAAGCACTCTTAAAATTATATTCCCAGAAGTTTTTCTTCCTTTGGAAGAAGGTACAGAGAGAATTAAGAAAATAAATGAGACAATGACAAAGTACATTGAGTCTGGTTTATTTGAAGAAATAAAAGACAGTTATATCTTAATCAAGAGAGACACTTGTTTAGGACATAGCAGACTTGGCTTAGTTGCTCCAGTTGATCTTGAAGACTATTCTTTCATTCAACCATGTTCATCTGTTATTCGTTCAACAGAAGATGTTGTAAGAGATAGAATACCTCCAAGACTTAAGATTAGACGTGGTGCTCCAATTGAATTGCCACACATCATTCTCTTAATAGATGACAGAAAGAAAGAGGTTATTGAACCACTTTGGGAAGAGAGAGATAACTTTGAAAAGTTATATGACTTTGATCTCAATATGAATGGTGGACACATTGTTGGATATAAAGTAGATGCAAAGAGAGTACAAGGAATCTTTGAAAACTATGCAAACAATACTGTAAAGAACCTTTATGGAAAGGAATCCAATTTTGTATTCGCAGTTGGAGATGGGAACCACTCACTTGCAACAGCACAAGCATATTGGAATGAAATTAAAGAAGATTTAACCGAAGAAGAAAGAAAGACACATCCAGCACGTTTTGCTCTTTGTGAAATTGAGAACTTACATTCTGAGGGAATCTTATTTGAACCTATTCATCGTTTTGTATTCAATGCAGATAGAGATTTTATAGACTATTTAAGTGTTAACTTAAAAGGTGATGCAAAAGTTAGAGTATTTGGAAATGGAGAACAAAGAGAAATCAATGTAGATTCCAACTCTGCAAAAGCTATCGCAGACATACAAAAAGTAGTAGATAGTTATATAAAAGAAAATAACGCATGTAGTGTAGACTACGTACACGGAGAAGAATCTTTAAATAGTGTATCCAAGAATAACAAGGGTATTGCTATTTATATGCCAAAACTTGAGAAGGAAGATTTATTTGGATATGTACAGGATAATGGAACATTATGCAGAAAGTCATTCTCAATGGGTGAAGCAGATGAGAAGAGATTCTATCTAGAAGCAAAAAGAATCTAATAAAAGGACATAAAATATGAAAGTTTGTAAATTTGGTGGAACATCAATGGCAAATACGGAAACCATTATTAAGGTTGCCGAAGTTTGCAAGAGTGATAAAGATCGCAGGTATATAATCGTTTCTGCTCCAGGTAAAAGAGATACTGGAGACATTAAAGTAACAGACTCATTATATGCTTGTTTCAAAGCAGCACAAGAAAGAGGCGAGTGCGAAGAAGAAATGAATGTTATTCGTAAACGTTTTGCAGATATAGAAGCAGGACTTGATATAGACATAGACTCTTCAGCACAAATAGAAGATATAGAGAGAAACGTTCTAAAGAACGGAACAGCAGATTACATTGCATCTCGTGGAGAATACTTAAGTGCACAAGTACTAGCTGCATATCTAGGATATGAGTTCGTAGATACAAAGGACTTAATTAAGTTCAATGACAATGGCGAATTAATGTTAGATTATTCAGCAGATCTCTTAAGAAAGAGATTAAGCAAAGTTAAGTATGCAGTTCTTCCAGGCTTCTATGGTTCAGATGCAGAGGGTAATGTTAAAACATTCTCTAGAGGTGGTTCAGATATCACTGGTGCTATTGTTGCTAATGCAATGGGTGCAGAAATATATGAAAACTGGACTGATGTAGATGGATTCTTAACAGCAGACCCAAGAATAGTTGCAAAACCAGAAAAGATTAGCTTTATGAGTTATAAGGAACTCAGAGAATTATCTTACATGGGTGCAGAAGTATTACATCCAGAATCTGTATTCCCAGTTCGTTTAGCAGGTATCCCAATTAATATTAGAAATACATTCAATCCAGAACATCCTGGAACAATGATTGTACCATCTAATAAATTGCCAAAAGAACACAAGATTATTACTGGTATTGCAGGAAAGAAAGGATTCACAATTATTAACATAGAAAAAGACTTAATGAATACCGAAATTGGTTTTGGTAGAAAGGTTCTTTCAGTACTTGAATGTGAAGGTATTCCATGGGAACATATGCCTTCTGGAATAGATACGTTGTCCGTAGTTTTAAGAGATGAATTAATCCTTGGAAAGATGCAAAGAATTATTAATAACATCAGAGAATCTACACAAGCAGATAACGTTGAAATTCATAGTGGATTATCTCTAATTGCTATCGTTGGTCATAATATGGCAAGCAGACAAGGTACAGCTCAAAATGTATTTGAAGCACTTGCATATAACCACATTAACGTTAGAATGATAGACCAAGGTAGTTCAGAGTTAAATATTATTGTTGGTGTTGATACTTTTGATTACGAAAAAGCAATTAATGCAATTTATCACGCCTTTATGGATTAAGATAAAAACCTACAATATAAAAAAAGTCTCTCACAAACGTGGGAGATTTTTTATTTGCTATCTTGTTTTCTAATTTCAGCTCTTCTAATCTTTCCTGAAATTGTTTTTGGCATTTCGTCTACGAACTCAATTACACGAGGATATTTATATGGAGCTGTAACTTTCTTAACATAGTCTTGTAATTCTTTTTTAAGAGCATCTGAAGGGGTGTAGCCTTTGGCTAAGATGATTGTAGCCTTAACTACTTGTCCACGTAATGGATCTGGTACGCCGGTTATAGCACACTCTAAAACGGATGGATGTTCCATAAGAGCAGATTCAACTTCAAATGGTCCAATTCTATATCCACTAGATTTAATGATGTCATCCTTTCTTCCAACATACCAATAAATTCCGTCCGAATCTCTCTTTGCCAAGTCTCCAGTATGGTAGTATGTTCCACCTCTTGCTTCCTTAGTTCTTGCTTCGTCATTCTTATAACTTTCAACTAAGCCATATTGATGTGGTCTAAGTTTAATACAGATTTCACCTTCAAGATTATCTCCAAGTTCGTTATCCATATCATCTAAGAGAACTATATCATATGCAGGGGATGGCTTTCCAAGAGAACCAACCTTTGGTTGCATATACTTAAATGTAGCAAGAATAACTGTAGACTCTGTTTGTCCAAATCCCTCGTAAATTACATGACCTGTTGCATCATAGAATTGTTTTGCAACTTCAGCATTAAGTGCTTCACCAGCTGTTGAACAATGTACTAATGAAGAGAAGTCATAAGAAGATAAATCTTCTTTTGCGAGGAATCTATAGATTGTTGGAGGTGCACAGAATGTAGTAATTCTATATTTATGAATGAGTGGAAGAACATCTGTAGGAGTGAATCTTCCGTTATAGTCATAAGCAAATATTGCTGTACCTGCTATCCATTGTCCGTAAATCTTACCCCAGCTGCACTTTGCCCAGCCTGTTTCAGCCATTGTAAAGTGAAGTCCGTCATCTTGTACATCTTGCCAGTAGTATGCTGTATAAATGTGTGCTATTGGATACTCAAAGTTGTGTTGAACCATCTTTGGCATACCTGTTGTACCAGATGTGAAATAGCAAAGCATAATGTCCTTTTGAGGATCTATTTCTGGACGAGAAACAGATAGTGTTTTAGGGAACTTTGTTATCTCTTCATCAAAGCAAGCATAACCATTAACTGGAGTTGTGTAAATTACACTATTAAGGGTTTTACACTGCGGAAGTGCATCGGTAATGTGCTCAATTACGTCTAATTCGTTAGTTGCAATGAGTGCCTTTGCTTCGGCAGAATTACAACGATAATAAACATCTTTTGGAGTGAGAAGATGAGTTGCTGGAATAACTATAATACCAAGTTTACAACAAGCAACAACTATAACCCAGAATTCCCAACGTCTATTAAGCATTGTCATGATATAATCGCCCTTCTTTAAACCTAAAGAGAGGAGATAGTTTGCAGTTTGATTACTTAATTCTGAGAGATCCTTGAAAGTTAAAATCTTTTCTTCTCCAACTGAGTTACACCAAACAAGTGCTCTTTTCTCTGGGCAGAGTCTAGCATACTCATCTACTATGTCATAAGCAAAGTTAAAGTTAGAAGGAACATTGAGCTGGCTTTCAGCTTTCATTTCTTCATAACTATTGAAGTCTACCTTGTTTAAAAATCTGCTTAATAAGTTCATAGTGCAGCAATTTTAACACAATTTTTTATAATTGTGTACTATTTTTTACTTATTTTGTTTTTCTAAGGCCCCTTTTAAGACGAATCTTAAAAATACTTTTGTTGCGAAAAGTTTATAATTGTGCTACAATTATAGGGCTAAAGGAGAAAGTTTATGTTGGACAACGAAAAGAAAATAGTATGTAAAGCATTAATGGAATTATGTGGCTCAGACGGTATGTTTAAGGTTGTTGAAGCCGAAGAAATTATGGAAAGAATGCCAGATGTCTACATGACAAAGGTACAACTTAGTTCCATTATTAGAGACTTAAAAGAAAGAAACTACATCAAGGTTAAATACTTTACTCCAGATGAGTATTGTATCCAAGTTTTACCAATTATAGAAAAAGAATTTGAAGCACCAAAGTCTGATTTGCCTCCTATTCTTGCTATGGAAAAAGGTGAAGCACCTGAGGTGGAAGAAGCTCCAACAAACAACGATGTTGTTTCCGAGGCAACTTTAGTAGCAGAAACAGAGAAAGAAACTCCTGTAGTTAGCAAAGGATTAACAAAGAAAGTATTTTTATTTGCATTACTTGGATCATTCCTTGGTGGTGCAATAGTAACAGCAATAGCAATAATAATTCAAAAATTCGTATTTTAGTATATGGCATTAGAGAGGCAACACGTATTAACTAAACAAGAAAAAGCAGTAATGCACCTTGTATATTCCATTTCTGAAAAGAACAATGGAATGTGTTTGCTTACTCCAATTGAAATCTTTGAGCAACTCCCACTAGACCTAGAAATTAGGGAAGAGGACTTATGGCCAATACTTAGAAACTTAGAAATAGATGATTATTTTGATGTAACACCATCAGATAGAAAGGGTGAACTCGTATATGCTATTAATATGCATCAAAAAGGACTTGCTTATGCAAGAGTTGAGAAATCCTTTAGAAATAACTTAGCATTTAAAGTCGGACTAACAGTTGGATTAGCACTTTTATCTGGCTTAGTAGCATTAGGTTTAAGATTATTATTCCACGCATTAGGAATTTGGCATTAATATGGAGCAAGAACACAAATTTGAACTGGTTTCTAATTATAAACCATGTGGAGACCAAGTAGACGCTATTGATAAGATTGTAGATGGACTTGAGAATGGATTTAGAACTCAAGTTCTTTTAGGCGTTACTGGTTCAGGTAAGACTTTCACAGCGGCTAACATTATTGCAAAAGCCCAAAGACCTACCTTAGTTATTGCCCATAATAAAACCCTTGCAGCACAACTTTGTAATGAGTTTAGGGAATTTTTCCCTAACAACAGAGTTGAGTTCTTTGTATCCTACTATGATTATTACCAACCAGAAGCATATGTTCCTAGAACAGACACATATATAGAGAAGGAACTTGAAGTTAACGAGGAAATAGATAGATTAAGAAACTCTGCAACAGCTTCACTTTGTGAAAGAAGAGATACTATAGTAGTTGCCTCTGTTAGTTGTATATATGGTTTAGGTGCTCCTGTAGAGTATTTCTCTCAAGCAGTTTCCATTAGAGAAGGAGACGAGTTAGATAGAGATGAACTCTGCACAAGATTGGTAGACATAAGATACAACAGATCAGACATGGACTTTGTACGTAGTACATTTAGAGTTAGAGGAGATACTGTAGATATATTCCCAGCTTGGTCTGCCGAGACAGCAATAAGAGTTGAATTCTTTGGGGATACTGTTGAAAGAATATGTGAAATAGACTCTTTAACAACAAAGGTTATAAACGAGCTCAAGAGTACTGTTATCTTCCCAGCAACACAATATGTTATTGGTGGAGATAAAGAAGCAATATATGAAAAGATTCTTGCAGACAAAGCAAAGCAAGTTAAATACTTCCAAGATAATAATAAACTTATAGAGGCTCAACGAATTGAGGAAAGAGTAAACTATGATATAGAGATGATTAGGGAAGTTGGATATTGTTCTGGTATTGAGAACTATTCAAGATACTTTGATGGTAGAGAACCAGGACAACCACCATACACTTTATTAGACTTCTTCCCACAAGACTTTATTGTATTCATAGACGAATCTCATATGACAATACCTCAACTAAGAGCAATGTATAGTGGGGACTTATCTAGAAAGACAAACCTAGTTGAATATGGCTTCAGACTACCAGCAGCATATGACAACAGACCACTTAAATTTGAGGAATTTGAGAGTCATTTAAAGCAAATAGTTTGTATGTCTGCAACCCCTGCAAAATACGAGTTAGATCTTGCCGACCAAGTGGCAGAACAGCTCATTCGTCCTACTGGTTTATTGGATCCAATTGTTGAAGTTAGAAAAGTTGATGGACAAATTGATGATATCATAAACGAGATCTTTAACACTACAAAACATAACGGTAAAGTATTGATTACGACATTAACTAAGAAAATGGCAGAGAACCTAACTGAGTTCTTAAAAGAGGCAAATATACGTGTAAGATACATGCATTCAGACGTAGATACATTAGAAAGAATAGAGATAGTTCAAGCCATGCACAAAGATGAATTTGATGTACTTGTAGGTATCAACTTATTAAGAGAAGGATTGGATATGCCAGAGGTAGAACTCATATGTATCTTGGATGCAGATAAGGAAGGATTCTTAAGGTCTGAAACATCCTTAATACAGACTATTGGTAGAGCTGCAAGAAATGAAAATGGTAGAGTAATTATGTATGCAGATACCATCACTGGTTCTATGCAAAGAGCAATAGATGAAACTAATAGAAGAAGAACTATTCAAGATAAATATAATAAAGATCATGGCATTACACCAAAGACAATTAAGAAGACATATTCTAATACTTTGGAGATAACCAAGAAGAAACAAAGAGACGACAAGTATACTGCAAAGGATATTGTACGTGAGATAGAAAGAGTAAAGACTATGATGCAAACAGCAGCAGATGCTCTAGACTTTGAAAAAGCAATTGAATTAAGAAATGAACTAGCTGAATTAAAGAAGCTATTAAAATCAATAGGGTAATATATGAACGAGATTAAAATTATTGGCGCAAAGGAAAATAATCTTAAGAACATTAACCTAACTATCCCAAGAGACAAGTTGGTAGTGTTCACAGGTTTAAGTGGAAGTGGTAAGTCCTCGCTTGCTTTTGATACTATTTATGCAGAAGGACAAAGAAGATATATGGAGAGTTTGTCTTCATATGCACGTTTATTCATTGGACAAATGAAGAAGCCAGACGTTGCACAAATAGAAGGATTATCTCCATCCGTTTCCATAGACCAAAAGACAACATCCCATAACCCTCGTTCAAATGTTGGTACAGTTACAGAGATTTATGACTATCTTCGTTTATTATATGCAAGAATAGGTCATCCTCATTGCCCACAATGTGGAAGACCAATAGAAAGTCAAAGCGTAGATGAAATAGTAGATAGAATCTATGCAAGAGAAGGAAGTAAGATTCAAGTTCTTGCACCAGTTGCTCGTGGAGAAAAAGGTGAATATAAAAAACAACTTGAAACTTGGAAAAGAGCAGGTTATGTAAGAGTTAGAATAGATGGAGAAAACCACACATTAGATGAAGAATTTAACCTAGATAAAAATATAAAACACAATATATCTATTGTGGTAGACAGAATGGTTATCAAGGAAGGTGTAGCAAGAAGGCTCACAGACGCAGTAGAAACAGCTATAAAACTTGCTAATGGTTTAGTCGTTGTAGACTTTGATGGCACAGAAGAATTGTTCTCAACTCTTTATGCTTGTCCAGATTGTGGCATTTCCTTTGAAGAATTATCCCCAAGACTATTCTCATTCAATAATCCACATGGTGCTTGTCCAAAATGTACAGGATTAGGATATTCAAGTGAGATAGATCCAAGTCTTTTAGTTAAAGATAAAAACCTAACACTTAGAGAAGGTGCTATTAGAGTTGTTGGTATGTTCATTGGTGAATCTTCAAAAACAGATACAGCATTCCAATCTTTAGCATATAATTTTGGTTTCTCTTTAGATGTTCCAGTTAAAGACCTTCCAAAAGATGTCCTCAAACTCATTTTCTATGGAGAAAAGGGAATGAAGACAAAGATGAAATATAAGAAGGATTATGCTTCATATTGGGGAAGAAGTGCTTCCAACGAGTGGGAAGGTATTGCTAATTACTTAATGCAAAGATATAACAAGACAGATTCCGAAGCAGTTAAGATGGAAATATCTCAGTATATGAAACAAGTTCCTTGTACTGCTTGTGAAGGAAAGAGACTTAAAAAAGAAGCATTAAGTGTTACTATTGGTGGAAAGAATATTTGGGATGTATGTAATATGTCCGTTGCAGATTTAAGAGTATTCTTCCAAAATGTAGAATTAACAGAAACTGAAAAGATTATTTCAAAGAGTATATTAAAAGAAATAGATGCAAGACTTAAATTCCTTTGTGATGTAGGCTTAACATATTTAACTCTTTGGAGAAGTGCATCCACTTTGTCTGGTGGTGAAAGCCAAAGAATTAGACTTGCAACACAGATTGGTAGTGGTCTTACAGGAGTTCTATATATCTTAGACGAACCAAGTATAGGTTTGCACCAAAAGGATAACTCAAAACTAATACATAGTTTGCAAGGATTAAGAGATTTAGGAAACACATTAATTGTTGTTGAACATGATGATGAAACTATGCGTTCTGCAGATTATATTGTAGATATTGGTCCAGGAGCAGGTGTTCATGGTGGTGAGGTTGTTGCACAAGGAAGTGTAGATGATATCATTGCTTGTCCAGAGTCCATAACAGGTAAATACTTATCTGGAGAATATTCAATTAATGTTCCAATTGCAAGACGTGTAGGAAATGGTAAGTTTATAAGTGTATATGGAGCAAGACAAAACAACCTTAAAAATATAGATGTTAAGATACCTCTTGGAACCTTCACCTGTATTACAGGTGTATCTGGAAGCGGCAAGTCTTCATTGCTTAACCAAATCATAGTTCCAAAACTTTCCAAAGAACTCAATAATGCAGTTGTAGAGGAAGGGGATTATGACAGAATAGAAGGCTATGAAGCATTAGATAAGATTATAGATATAGACCAAAGTCCAATTGGAAGAACTCCAAGAAGTAATCCTGCAACATATACAGACCTATTTGCAACTATTAGAGAATTATATGCATCTCTCCCAGATGCAAAAGCTAGAGGATATGGACCAGGAAGATTCTCATTCAATATTCCAGGTGGAAGATGTGAACATTGTGGTGGCGATGGTGTTATGACAGTTGAAATGCATTT
>JAEEGL015088868.1_pt1 | contig 11946 bp, 12 predicted proteins | sample 9134231 | NCBI WGS metagenome assembly JAEEGL01 (sample SAMN16246548, study PRJNA631951) | gut metagenome | biome: gut microbiome; feature: rumen; material: fiber-attached | host: Bos | place: Iran: Karaj | collected 2018-10 | reverse complement strand
CCCCTCCTCCGAGCTCCGCGAATATCTCGCTGCCGTTTTTGTGGAGCTGGAACGAACCTATGTCGTTATGGTTGTGAGCCTCGTCGTTTCTTCCCGCTTTCGCAGCAAAATCGATCTTCTCGTCGTCACTCGTAGCAATATACCACGAGAGATCGCGAAGGATATATATTTTAGTCACTTCTTCCTGCTTTTTTTCTTTTTGAGAGTCCCAGAGGATGTTCCGAAGCTCCCTCGCGAATCTGCTGCTGGAATCTCTGAAAGTCATCTCACCGCATGAGCTTCTCGGCGTACTCACGCTCTCGTATTTGTCCGAAAGGTACGATATAAGGGCGTAATTGATCGTGTCTTCCTTCCCCGCGTCTGAAAAACTGACTCTTGCGCCTGACGGGAAAAAACATTTTTGGTGGAACTCCGCTATCTTTTTTACGTGAGGGATCTTGAAATAGTCTATATCACCGCATGTTCTGCGCATCAGAACGTCAGCGTAATATGTAAAATATCCGAACCCGTATTCCCAGTATGTTATTCCCTCGCTGCACGTTCCGTCTGACGGGAATCCCTCGAGGAAAAACTGCATCGTGCTCTGCGTTCTGTACAGTATATTCGCGAGCTCGTCTACAGTTATATATCCTTCTTTTTCCTCGTAGATCGCCGACATTCCGACGCATCCGCCGCAGACCGCAGCCCAGTTCGTGCGCCATCTCTCCCAGCCGTATGTGTTTTTTTCGTACACTCTGACAACTCTGTCTCTCGCAAGCGTCAAAGCTCTGTCTTTTACTATCGGATGTATGTATTCGCCGCAAAAATGCACTGCTTCGCAAAGCGCGCAGGCTGTTTCAGACTGGAAAAGATCCACCTTGAAATTGTCTCCGTACTGGAGCGTTTTGAGACCCGTTCCGTCGAGATGAGCAGGCAGGCACCACGTGTATTCGTCACATATCGCCCATATCACGTCGTTCAGTTCTTTTATGTCCTCTTCTCTCCCGTACATCAGCGCCATTATCGCAAAGCAGGCGAGCCTGACCCTCGTCCTGAAATACTCGTTTTCCGCTTCGAGCCTGTTGCCGCTCTCCTCGTACAGTTTGAATTTCGAAAACGGCAGATTCTCATTGTGTCTTTTTCTGAGTTCGTCTGCGCACTTTCGGACAGACTCGATATATCCTGCGAGCCTCGCGCTTTTTTTCGCCGCGTCCAGTCTTTCTCCCGTGAACTCAGGCAGTCTTGCTTCGTCTTTTCTTTTTACCAGGATGTCTTTTATCTCCTGCTCTGTTAAAACTTCGATATATTGCTGCATGGTAATACCTTTTTTCCTTTTTCCCTTTTTTCTTTCGTTTTATACTTCAGTCAGGTCTTGGATATATTTTACCACAACTTGACGGGAAAATGAATAATACGGATTCTTTCGCTGCCTTTTCGCCTTTTACGCAAAAACCGGCGCCCTTTCGGGTACCGGTTTTTCTTGATCAGTCTTTGTTGACAGGTAAAAATTACTTGACTTCGACTTCTGCTCCTGCTTCCTTGAGTTTCGCTTCGATAGCTTCTGCGTCTTCTTTGGAAACTTTCTCTTTGAGAGTCTTGGGTGCTCCGTCAACGATAGCTTTTGCTTCCATAAGAGCTGCGCCTGTGATCTCTTTAACGAGTTTGATAACGTTCATCTTGTTCGGGCCTGCGCTCTTCAGAACTACGTCGAATTCTGTCTGCTCAACCGGAGCTGCTGCTTCTGCGGGAGCTGCGCCGCCGACAACTGCGCCAACGGGAGCTGCTGCGGATACGCCGAATTCTTCCTCGAGAGCCTTAACGAGTTCGTTAAGTTCGAGAACTGTCAATGATTTTACTTCTTCAATAAGATTTGTGATTTTTTCACTTGCCATGATAATTTCCTCCATTTAGATATTTTTTTGATTCATGCTGCCGTCTTTCCGGCTGTCCGTGGTAAAAGGTTTCAGCTATGCAGCGATCACGCCTGAGCTTCCGCTTCCGCCTTCTTTTCCGCTATCGCGTTGAGTGCGACTGCGAGTTTCGTTATAGGAGCATTGAAGCCACCCAGTACCATAGAAATAAGAACTTCCTTTGAAGGAATCTTGGCCAGTGTGTCTACCACTTCAGGTCCTACTACTTCGTTATCAAGAACACCGCCCTTGATAGTGAGTTTTCCGAACTTCTTTGACATCTGAGAAAGTATTCTCGCCGCGTCAGAGTAGCTCGATGTTGTCGCGACTGCCGTAGGTCCTACGAGATATTTATCCAATCCTTCGATACCTGCCTGCTTTGCCGCGAGAGATGTAAGCGTATTCTTTCTGACTTTGTATTTGACTCCCGCTTTACGGAGAGCAACACGCATCTCAGTATCCTGATCAACGGTGATACCTCTTGCGTCAACCAATACTACGGTCGTTGCGCCTTTGAGTTCTTCAGCGATAGCGCTTACCTCTGCCTCTTTGACTTGTAAAATCTTCTTACTTGGCATCCTTTGGACACCTCCTTTCGCAGTTGAAACGAAAAGCCTTTTAAAAAACTCCCCGTGCCCAAAGACACAGGAAGTTTTAAGAGTTCACAGTGAATTCATTAAAACCTCGGCCGGTCTTACATGCGTCTGTTAAAACACAATGCCCGCTGTCTTTGGCGATTCAAATCCAACTTTATTATTTTTACTTGCTTTTAGCTATATTAACCTTTTGCGGGGTTAATCTTGATTCCGGGGCTCATTGTAGAAGCGATCACTATGCTCTTCATATACTGGCCCTTTGCTGCCGCCGGTTTTGCCTTCAGGACTGCGTCATAAAGTGTGCGGTAGTTTTCGATGAGTTTGTCTGCGCCGAATGAAACTTTGCCGATCGGGCAGTGGATGATGTTCGTCTTGTCGAGCCTGTATTCGATCTTACCTGCTTTGAGCTCTTCGATAGCGCGCTTTACATCCATCGTAACTGTTCCGGCCTTCGGGTTAGGCATCAAGCCTTTAGGACCGAGGACTTTACCGAGACGTCCTACGAGACCCATCATATCAGGTGTAGCGACTACTACGTCAAATCCGAACCAGTTCTCATGCTGGATCTTCGTGATCATATCTTCCGCTCCGACGAAATCAGCGCCTGCTTCTTCAGCTTCCTTTGCTCTGTCGCCTTTTGCGATGACGAGTATCTTCTTCTCTTTACCTGTTCCGTTCGGAAGCACGATAGCGCCTCTGACCTGCTGGTCTGCGTGTCTCGAGTCAACGCCCAGTCTGATGTGTATCTCTACTGTTGCGTCGAATTTTGACTGAGGGAACGATACGAGCGTCTTGAATGCTTCTTCAGGATCGTAAAGCTTGGATTTTTCATACGACTTTATGCTGTCTTGATATTTCTTTCCTCTAAACATAGCCTTAATCTCCTTTATCAGTCTTCAACGACGATTCCCATACTTCTCGCGGTTCCCGCGATCATGCTCGCCGCTGCTTCGATCGATGCTGCGTTGAGGTCTTCCATCTTCTGCTCGGCTATCTTAATAACCTCTGCTTTGGAGATCTTTGCGACCTTTTCTCTGTTCGGTTTGCCCGATCCGCTTTCGATCTTGCATGCTTTCTTCAATAATACTGCCGCCGGCGGAGTCTTCGTAATGAACGTGTAAGTACGATCGGAATAGACTGTGATAACTACAGGGATGATAAGTCCCATGTCAGCCTTCGTCTTCTCGTTGAATTCCTTACAGAATCCCATGATATTAAGACCGTGCTGTCCTAATGCTGGTCCAACCGGTGGTGTCGGCGCTGCTTTTCCTGCCGGAATCTGCAGCTTGACAAGTGCTGTTACTTTCTTTGCCATTTAAGCCACCTCCCAATAATAATTAGAAAATCTTTTGTATCTGTGAATACTCAAGCTCGGCTGAGATCGTCCTGCCGAACATGGGCACAAGTACCTTGACTCTTTCCTTCTCGAGCATAATAGCTTCAACTGTTCCGTTGAAGTTTGCAAGAGGTCCGGAAATGATTTTGACCTGGTCGCCGACTTCGTAATCGACGAAGGTTTCGGAAATTTCAATACCCAAAGCCTGCGCTTCTCTGTCAGAAAGCGGTGAGGGTTTTGAGCCGGGGCCGACGAAGCTCGTCACGCCGCGTATATTTCTTACAAGAAGCCATGTTTCATCCGTGAGGATCATTTTTACGAGGACATAGCCGGGAAAGACTTTCTTCTGAACTACTCTTTCCTTTCCGTCCTTTACATTGACCTCTTCAAGAACAGGAATGATGATACCAAAGAAATAGTCCTGCATGCCTCTGTTTTCGATGACACGTTCAAGACTTGCTTTAACTTTATCTTCGTAGTTCGTCAATGTATGGACGACATACCACAAGGGTTCGTCGGAAGCACCTTCGATATACATCGCTCATTCCTCCTTATGCATTATAAATAACACCAACTAAGAGTTGGAGCAGGAAATCAGAGACCCAGATGATAATACCGACTAACAGGCAGAACAAAATAACCGAGATCGTGTTCTGAGTAAGTTCCTTCTTTGTCGGCCATGTGACTTTTCCAAGCTCACCAAATATTCCTTTGAAGAATTTACGGATCGCTGACCACGCGCGTACGAAAATATTCTTTTTTTCTTTTTTCTCTGCGTTTGCCATTTCTATCTCCCTACTGTCTTAAAACGTTCCCAGCCGGAGCAATCTTCCCGATTACTTAGTCTCTCTGTGAGTGGTATGTTTCTTGCAGAACTTGCAATATTTGCTCATTTCAAGTCTGTCAGGATCGTTTTTCTTATTCTTCTTACTAGTGTAATTTCTTCTTTTGCATTCTGTGCACGCAAGAGTTACATTTACTCTCATTGTTCACACCTCCGCATATGTCGTAGTGTCGCATCAAAAAGACGCAAAGTGTAGTTTAACATATTAAAATGCACTCGTCAACAGTTTTTTTGAAATTATTTTTGAGTTTTGAAGACTTTTTTACCCTCTTTTCGGGTAAAAAGCCATGTCATATCCGTTTACGGCGCGTTATCTCAGAATGAGGAGCGTGACCGGGTTGAATCTGTATATGAAATACGTGATCTTCGAATTTGCTATAACTTCCGCGAATCCTTTGAGATGTCCCGCTCCGGCCAGGGCGAACACGGCGACGCAGATCAGATATATGACAGTCCACGATATCACGATGCCGAGGAGAGCTCCGAAAAATCTGTCGACGCCTCCGAGAGGAGACATTTTAAGAACGGCTTTGGAAATGAGCATGATCATTACTATCACGATCGCGACGATCGCAAAGCCGGTAAGAAAAGCCATCGCGTTAACGGTGAATCTGCCGAGCGTCTCTCCCACTTTTCCGCTGAATGTTTCGAGAGTCATCGTTGAAGAATCGCCTATCTTCTCGAGTATCTTCTTTTGAATGTTTTCCGGGATCTTCATCTCGGCGAGCAGGCCGTCCACATCGGAGACATCCATATTTTGACTTATGTTGAGCGCCTCTTTGCTTATTCCGGCTGTTATTTTGTCAAGCAGTCCCATCGATTTGTATATCGCGAAAAAAATCGGTCTTAAAATAATGCCGCCCACGATGGATATGATCAGCCATGCGGATGAGATGAGACTTTTTACGAAGCCTCTTTTGGCGGAGACTATCGTTGAAATTACGATTATCGCGACTACGACCGCGTCAAGCACTATGCTCTTCCACATACCTGAAACCTACTTTCCGAAATCTATTATATACAATCCCGCGTCCGTCATTGCGACAGCCGTATGCGGATCGAGTATCTCCGCGCATTTGATCAGGGCTGCGCCGTCGTATTTTCCGAGACATTCTCCCTTTAAGGAGAACATCATCAGCGAGTCGCGGGAGCAGATCAGATATCTGTCTCCTGCGGATCTCACGTATTCCGCCTTCATTCCCAGCCTTCTCTCGGATATGACTTCCCCGTCCTGCGAGTAAAATGTCGCGATGCTGTCGGAACTCACCGTCTGGATCTTGTCCCTTACGGCAGCTGCTCCGCTCTTCGATGCGGCGATCGATATCAGATATTCAGCCGCTCCGTTTCTTTCCCAGACAGTCTTCTTCTTGTCGCTTTGAGTGGTGGCGGAGGGCATTCTTTTTATCAGTTTCAACGTGTCCGTATTGGCGGCAAATACCGTGTCTCCCGACATACAGACGATCGGATAAAGCGTTCCCTCTTCCGTTTCGGTCGCGTAGACTTCTCCGTCGGAGTTCCTTATGAACGAGAGGACTGACGACGCGCCGGAGCTGTCGCGGTTTGCGCCCGAAGCGCATATTATCGATCCCGAAGAAGACATGCTTGCTGACATCATATACGCGGAAGAATATTTTCTTGTATACATCAGCATACTGTCGTTCGCCGTATCGTATACGGATACTCCGTATTCTCCGTTTTCATACGCGAAGGTCACGAAAAGCTTTGATCCCGATGAGCCTGCTCCGAGCACCTTTCCTTCAACGCTCGTCCTCTTCTCAAATCCGCTCTCCGTAAAAAGTATCATATCGTTTTTACCGCTCTGCAGAACGACCGCTCTCTCGCCGCATATATTAACTATGCTCTCGGAGAACGTTCCTTCATAGTTCCATTTCCAGACACCCTCTTTTGAAAGGCCCGTCACAGCGCTGTCCGAAACGATCACATATGTGTCTCCCAGTATGCCGAAGCACGCGTCTTTCGCTGACGTCGGGTATTCAAGCATAGTCACATCCGGATCGTTGTTTTCGACTATTTTCGACTTTTTTACATTATATATAATGATCGCGGCGGCGATGAGAGCGACGATCAAAACGGCTAAACATATGATGAGTACGATACCTTTTTTCGAGCGCAAAAAAGCGCCCGCGCCCCTGCGGCCTGTTTCTGCGTTATCATTATTCGGAAACTCGTATACGTTGCTGCCGTTTTCTTCCGCCATTATCAAGCACCCATCTCTGCCAGAAGATTTTTTGTCGTGTTTCTGATGCTGTATTCGATCTCTTGAGAGGAGATCCTGCTCTTTTTACAATATCCGCCGGTGTACTCGTTGTTCACGTAGATGTACATCGTCGTATCGTCTCTTTCCCTGCACTCGACGATGACCTGCGATCCGTCCGTCCTCGTATAAGTGATCTTGAGGAGTGTCTTGCCGATCTCGCCCTGATCGAGTTCGAGAGCGATCAGCCTGATCATATAGATCGATGTAGTGACCTTTCTGAACAGGTCGGTCTGAGTTTCGCCTTCAACCACATTGCCGTTGAATCTGAGCTCTTCTTCCTGGTCTACGACCGGATTGCCGGAAATATCCTTGATCTCGTTTCCGTTCTCGTCCGTTCTGGTCGTTTCGGTGATCTTGATATCCATCGTGTAGTTCGACTCTCCCTCATCGTCGTTGATATAAATATCCACATGAGAAAGATTCGTATATGTCTCCAGAAACGCGTTGACGTCCATGAACGAGAGCAGATTCGTGTCTTTGTATGCGAAATAACCGGTCTCAACTGTGTAAACGTCACTTCCGTCATTGAATACGCAGTAAAACATCTTCTCATTTGATGTCTTGTTGCCTACGGAAACAGTCTTCACAAGTCCTGTCGAGTCTGACATGACATATCTAGTATCCGGATTGTCGAGTCCGTATTTTGCGAAATCCTTGCAGCCTGATTCGACTATTTCGCTTATTTTTATATTCGTCAGCGAATCAACAAGAGTGTTGATATTCGATCTTTCTCCGCCTCTTTTAACAGGCTCTGAAAGGACCCAGGTCTTCTCTTCTCCGGAGAAATCGGCTGTCGCAGCGAATGAAATTTCGCCTTTTTTGTACATTTTGATCGAGTTTACCTTCGTCTTATCCGCGAATTTGAACGGATACAGATAGATCAGATCTGCGCGCGTCGCGATAAGATCGTCGCTGTATGTCGAGCTGATCGAATACACCTTATCCTCGCCGTCAACTTTGGCATAAGTTCTGCTTCCCGAAAGGTTGTTGACTCCCAAGAATACTTTGTATGTCGTTCCGTCTTCGAGTAAAACGCTCGTCCATTTCGGATCGTTTTCCTCTCCCAGACCGAATTTGCCGTAGTCTATCTGCTCCTTGGAGCCGTCCATGATCAGCAGTCCGTTCAGCGACCCGAATATAGTTAAAATATCCTGCACAGCCGTGTCATATACTTCTATTTCCGGATGAGAAGTACACGTCCAGGAATCCTCGCTCAGCCTTACCACGACAAGTTCTTCTTCGTTGTGGAAGGTGATCTTCGTGACGTTTTTGGGTAAAAAGGCGCAAAGCGTGACAGTCTGGTCGACGTAATCATCGGGCGAATCCGTGGGCGTCGGATCGTTTTTCACTACCACATTTTTTACCACCAGAAACGCCGCGATAGCTGCTATCAGGACGATAACGGCGATGATCGTAACTTTATATTGTTTCATAGATGTCTCCTCTTAAGCCAGACGACCAGACCGCAGCTGAGTATGATCAGAGGATAAACGATTATGCAGCCGATCGCTATCCATCTGCTCTGCTTTTCGGTGACTGACACTGTCGTTGTATTGTAGATCTTGGCGTCTATCTCCGTGGCTTCATTTTCAAGAGTCGATTCGTACATCCAGTTCACTGCTTTGAGAAGCAGCCCGGACATCCTGTTGCCGTACTGATAATGGTCGACAACGTTCTCGCTGGAGCCCGAAAGGATTATCTTCGCTTCAGTCGTTCCGCCGAAGTATTCGCCTGACGCCATGACCGTCTGGATGCTCTCTCCCGATTCCTTTCCTCCGGGGATCGAGATCGTTTTTGCGTCGCGTGTGGTCTGTACGAGCGGATAAGAATCGCATCTCTGTATTCCGTCGTCGATCAGAGAAATGCTCCTCGAGTTTTCGATAGTCACTTCCGTGTTCGGGATCGTTCCGAAAGCGCCCTGTGTGATAGTCGTCGATTTGAATGCGTATGTGTTGCCCGCGATGCTCTTGCTGCTGGCTTCCTTTACGATATCATTGTTTATTCTCAGCCCGAACAGATTGAAAATATAATTGAAGTTCGGAAGATCAGTCCCGGCAGTATCCGTATCCATCATGAATACGGCGCTGCCTCTTGAATTGGCGAACCATTCCTCGAGCTGCTCTGTAGCCCTTGCGGAGAGATCCTGTTTGGGTCCCATGAAGAACAATATCGCCGCGTCGCTCGGGACGCTTTCCTTAGTCAGATCGATCTCGCCGACCGAATAACCCATGAATTCGAGGTCGAATGTGAGCACAGAGAATTTCGACATCGAGCGCTCGCCGTATCCGGTCGAGAAATAGATCGCCGGAGCGCTTTCCTGCGTGACGTGTAAAACGGCCGCGGTGATGACTGTCTCCACCTGAACCCCCGAAACATAATCGAATCCGTATGTGTCATCAGCTTTTGTGGCAAACATTTCCGATATCGAAACTATCTTCGCCTTGTCGCCGCATTTTACTATCACGTCGCCTTCGCCGCAGTCAGAGACGAGGGTCGAGATCTGTGTATTGATCACTCCGTCTTTTTCAATGAGAGCTCCGAGAACGTCAGTTACGACTGAAGGGTTCTTGTTCGGATCTACGTATTTTACATTGATGCAGTCGTATCTGTCGTAGATATCGAGGACCTTAACGACGTTTGAGATATCGTAATCTGTAGAATATGCGTTGGATTCGGCCTTTGTTCTGTCGAGCAGGACAGTCATTTCGACCTTCTTGTTCCCGTCCTTTTCAAGTTTGTCCAGCATGTTTTTCGAAATGTCAGATATCGAATACAGCTTCTCTGACGTAAAATCGAGCGTCATCGGCAGCTTCTCCATAAGTACTGTAAAAAGCACCGCGACAACTACCACGACTACCGTGAGCACTATCGCATTTGTACCGAACTTGAACGTTCTTTTGGTCTTGTCGGAAAGGTGTCTTTTTTCTTTTTGTTCGTTAGCGTTTTTCATTTTAAGAGCACCTCCTTATCAGTTCCAGCGTTTGCGTTCCATATTCATGATCGTCACGAAGAGGACGACTGCCGTGAATACGATGTAGAATATCAGCGAAGCTATATTGAATGCTCCGGCCGCAAAATCGTTATATCTGGACGAAAGAGATATCCAGATGAGTATCTTGCCCCAGGTGCCGCCGACTACAGCGCCGACCTGTTGAGTGTACAGCATTGCGAGCAGTAAAACGATGCCCGATACAGCAGCGACTATCTGGTTCTCTGTCATCGAGGACGTCAGCATACCTATCGAAAGGAACGAAGCTCCCATCAGTGTGAACGCGAGGTAGCCGCCTATGATAGCGAGCCACGGAACTGTGCCTGATGTTCCCACTATTATTGACATTATTATCGGATATACGAGCGTAAGGGCGACCATGATGAAGAGCACCACAAACGCCGCGAAGAATTTTCCGAGGACTATCTGCCAGAAAGATATAGGCGTGGTACGCAGAAGTACTTCCGTTCCGTTTTTCTTCTCATCAGCGAGAAGCTTCATCGTGATGACCGGACAGAGGAAAACGAGATAAGTCGTAAGGCCTGAAAGTGTCGCCTCGAATTCGACGCTGCCGGCTATGATATTGACTCTCCAGAAGAAATAACCGGTGATTATCATGAAGAATCCTATTACGCAATATGCCACGGGCGAGCGGAAATATGCGTTCAATTCTCTCTTAAAGATCGTTTTCATATATCATATCCCCCTCTCCGCGTTGTCTTTTGACGTTATCTCAATGAACGTCTCTTCGAGCGTCTTCGAATCCGCCCTGATCTCCATTATCGGATATCCGGCATCCGCAAGCGCTTTGAATACTTCTTTTCTGACATCCGTATCTGTTCTCGATTCCACTTTGAACATCGAAAGTTCCCCTGACGTTCTCAGCAGTTCAGCGTTCTTAACTCCTCTTACCTGACGTAAAATGTTGCTGCATTCTGCCTTCGGTCCCGCGATCGTGATGTGGAACGATGTGACCTTTCCGGTGCCTGTTCCCGCAAAATCCGCGACATTTCCGGATGCGGCTATTTTACCTTTGTTTATGATGACGACTGACGAGCAGACGGCGCTTACTTCGGAGAGTATGTGCGTGCTCAGGATAACTGTGTGTTCCTTTCCGAGAGCAGCGATCAGTTTTCTTATTTCAACTATCTGCTTCGGGTCGAGACCTATCGTGGGCTCGTCGAGGATCATTATCTTCGGATTTCCGACCATCGCTTCAGCAAAACCGACTCTCTGTCTGTATCCTTTCGAGAGGTTTTTGACGAGTCTGCCCTTCATGTCTCCTATTTTTACGAGATACATGATGTCGTCGAGTTGGGAGCGTCTGATCTTTTTGTCGACGTCCTTGAGTTCGCAGATGAATTCGAGATATTCACCAACCGTCATATCGCCGTAAAGGGGCGGCAGTTCCGGAAGATATCCGATCCTTCTCTTGACCTCCTTCGGCTTTTCCATGATGTCATATCCTTCGACTAAAACAGTTCCCGCAGTCGGCGGCAGGTATCCGGTGATCATATTCATCGTCGTCGATTTTCCCGCTCCGTTAGGTCCCAGAAAGCCGAGTATCTCCCCGTCAGGTACGGTAAAACTAATGTCGTCAACGGCATTGATCTGTCCGTATCTTTTTACGAGATTTTTGATCTCAATCATTGTGCTTCCTCCAGTCAGTTGGTTGTTGCGCTTTCCGCTGTATTTATCACTTTATGATCTGCACATACGACGCGCCGTCTCCGAAAGGATCTATCTCAACGCCTGTGATGACCATAAAGTCGACAAAATATTTCTTGTTTGTATACTCCGTCGCGAGCTTAGTGTAATACGAAAGCTTGTCCATCGTGCTGATGCTGTGATAAACGCTTCCGCGAAGAGACGTCAGTATTTCCGACGCTTTGGATATATTTTCCTTCGTCACGTACTGTGTGATCATTTCCTTGATGAATTCGACCTGCAGTTCTTTTCTGTAGCTGTCACCCGCGCTTCCGAGGTTGTTGCCCTCGCTGTCGAAACGTTTCCT
>JAEEGL013890217.1_pt1 | contig 11946 bp, 11 predicted proteins | sample 9134231 | NCBI WGS metagenome assembly JAEEGL01 (sample SAMN16246548, study PRJNA631951) | gut metagenome | biome: gut microbiome; feature: rumen; material: fiber-attached | host: Bos | place: Iran: Karaj | collected 2018-10 | reverse complement strand
CGCAGAGTGGATTCTGTGACCTTTCAGGGCTATAAGCTGATGGCAAACGCCCAGGTGATCCCCTATTTCGATCAGAGCGGGCTTTTGCTGCAGGAGGTCACTCGATCCGATCTGCAAGCCTTTTTTGATGAGAAAGCTGCAAGAGGCCGCAAAGACGGAAAGGGCGGACTCTCCCCCTCGTCTCTGCGGCAGTACAAGAATATTATCCTCCAAACCTTGAATGAGGCGGTGAAGAACGGCATGCTGCAAACGAATCCCTGTCAATTTGTCGAGCTTCCGAAAAAGCAGCGGTACGAATCCAGCTACTACAGCGCCGACCAGCTCAAAACCCTGTTTGACGCGATCTGGGACGATCCCATCTATCCCCTTGTGAAGATCACCGCTCTGTACGGTCTGCGCCGCAGCGAAGTCCTGGGACTGAAATGGGACAGCGTGGATTTCACCGCCGGACGTCTCACGATCAAGCACACCGTTTCCAAGGTCACAACTACAGTATGCAAGGACAAGACCAAGAACAGCTCCAGCCACCGATCCTTCCCCTTATCGCCCGAGGCAAAGGAAATCTTTATGCAGGCCAAGACGGAGGAAGCAATCAACCGAAAGCTCTGCGGCGCGGACTACGAGGAAAATGACTTTATCTTCAAGTGGCCCAACGGCACGCCCTTTTCTCCGGATTACGTTTCCTCCCATTTCTCGCTTCTCCTGAAGAACAACCATCTGCCGCATATCCGCTTTCACGAGCTTCGGCACAGCTGCGCCAGCTTGCTCCTGAACAACGGATTCACGCTGAAAGATGTGCAGGAATACATGGGTCACGCCGATATTCAGATGACCGCGAATATTTACGGGCATCTGGATATGCAGAGAAAACAGCTTTTGACCGAGAAAATGGCGTCCAGCCTCTTCTAACGCCCCGTTAGAAAAGTGTTAGAAAAACGTTAGAAATCGGCCCTTTGTCGAAGGAAAGTGAGAAACGGCGAAAAATAAACTTGCTCAAAAAGTTCTCCGAAATATAAAAATTGACCCCAAATCTTTCGATTTGAGGTCAATTCATGGTGCGCGAGGCGGGACTTGAACCCGCACGCCCGGAGTGAGCACTAGAACCTGAATCTAGCGAGTCTGCCAATTCCACCACTCGCGCATCTCTGGAACGCTTGATTATAATAGCACCGAGGTTCCCGCTTGTCAATACTTTTGTAACGAATTTTCGGGATTTTTTCTTTACATTCGCGGTGCGGAATGCTATAGTAATCCTGTTATTTCAGGCATATTTCGTGAAAGGATGAGACGTATGGAAATCGATCGCTACGCTGTCAAAGCCCATGCAAAAGAACTGATCAGAACCTCCAACCCCAGGGTCCTCTACGCAAGCGTTATCTTCATTGCGCTGTCCACAGTGATCTCCCTGCTCTCCAACCGCATCGTCGGTATATCCAGGGACGATCTGATGCTCTACCTCCAGTACATGAACAACGGAGACTTCGAAAGCGCCCTTTCCCTTCTGGGCTCTATCGCGCCCTCTTCCGGCGCGCAGCTTGTCAACATCCTGCTCCGCTGCGTGCTCCTCCTCGTCAGCCTCGGCTTAACGATCTTCCTGCTCAATACCCTGCGCGGTACCGCCCCCGATCTCGGCAACCTGCTGGACGGCTTCGGCCTCTGGTGGAAGGCGCTGCTGCTGGCGCTCGTCATCGGCGTGTTCGTTTTCCTCTGGTCCCTGCTGCTGATTATCCCCGGCATTATCGCGGCCTACCGTTACAGCATGTCCTTCTACGTGCTCATCAACCACCCCGACTACGGCATCATGGAGTGCATCAACGAGTCCAAGCGGCTGACCACGGGCTGGAAGGGCACGCTTTTCGTGCTGGATCTGACCTTCCTCGGCTGGGTGCTCCTCTGCTCGATTCCCATCCTCGGATGGATCCTGTCGGTATGGGTCACCCCCTACCGCAGCCTGACCTTCCTGCAGTACTACGAAAAGATCAGCGGTTACCATGTTCCCGCCGAGGAGCCTGCGGACTCCTGGGCGGAATAAGTCCGGGGCACTGCGGAAAAGCCACCATGCGCAGGGTTTTCCCTGCGCATTTTTACAGGCGGAGACCGCGTTCGGCCTTCCGCCGCGAGGCCCCTGCCCCGCGCTGCCGGAGGCCGGGCCGGGATGGATCCAAATCATGAAACAGACCGAGGGAGAAAACCATGAAAAAAGTTCTTCTGCTGTTGAGCTGTCTGCTGCTGGCAGTCCTGTGCGCCTGCGGCGCGAAGGACGCCGCGCTTCCCGCGCGGCCGGCGGAGACCGCCGCCGAGACGGCGCCGGAGCCCAGCCCCGAACCCACGCCGGAACCGACCCCGGAGCCCACGCCGCCTCCCACCGAATGGACGGTCACCGACGAGAGCGCCGAGGAGATCCTGGCGCTGGCGGAGATCCCTTCCCTCCGGGTCGTCGACGCGACGGCGAGCACTGAGTACGACGCGCTGCTGAAGCTGCGCGAGCTGCTGCCGGATTGCGACGTGCGCTGGGAGTACGAGTTTGAAGGCGTGCGCTATCCCAGCGACGCCACGCAGCTTACCGCCACCGAGCTCACGGGTCTGGAGGACGCGCTGCGCTATCTTCCCGCGCTCACGGACGTAGACCTGATGGAGGCCAAGCCGAAGATCGAGGATCTGGACCGCCTGTCGGAGCTCCGGCCGGACGTGTTCTGGCTGTGCACGCTCAACTTCTGGGGGATGCCGGTGCGCACGGACATCCTCGTCTACTCCTCCCTGCAGCCACTGGACTGCGTCCCCTACGGCGACGCCTTCTACTACCCGATCCTCAAATACTGCAAGCACCTCAAGGCGCTGGACCTGGGGCACAACTACCTGACCGACAGCTCTCTGGAGCTGATCGGCCAACTCACGGACCTGCAGGTGCTGATCCTCGCGGACGACGCCATGACCAACGCCGCTCCGCTGGCAAACCTCCACAACCTCATCTTCCTGGAGCTCTTCCTCAACCGGCGGCTCGAGGATTTCAGCTTCCTCAACGAGATGCCCAAGATGAAGGATCTGAACCTCTGCTACTGCCGCAACCTCGACTCGCTGGAGTTTTTGGACAATATGCCGGAGCTGGAGTTCCTGCTGGTCAAGTACACGGGGCTCGACACCGACTATTACAATTCCTGGAAAGAGAAGCGGCCCGACGTGCACATGGTACTCTGGGACGGCGACATTGAATCCACCGGCAGCGGCTGGCGCTCGACGACCCGCAACCATATGATCCGCACGACCTTTTCCAACTGGCCCAGCGTCGTCCGCTACGAGTACTACAACGACGTGGACTTCAACTTCAGCGGCAAGATCTATCCCATTACTTACTTCGTGGCCGAGGATTGAACGGCGCGGTCGCGGAAGGAGGCGATCCCATGGACAAAAAGCAGAAAAACCGGGCGCTGCTCACCCTGATCGAAGCGGCGCTTACCCTCCTGTTTGGCCTCTCCGTCCTCCTTTCAAAATATTTCCACCCGGAAAGCCCCGTCTCCCTGGCGGTCAGGCAGGTGATCGCGGTGTTGCTCCTCTCCGGCTTTCTGCTTTACATCGCGGTTCTCATTCGCGGGAGAAGCGGGAAAAGGAAATGCGCACCGCTGCTGCTTGCCGCCGGAGCCGTTATCGGCATCGGGACCCTGTGCCTGGCCATGGTCTGCGGTACGGAGCTTCCCGAAAACCGGTTTTTGCTCGTCATCCTCGCCGGCGTCGTCGGATTGGTCTGCCTGCGCCTGCTGTTCAGGCTGGGCAGGAGGGAAGGCGCGGCGCACACGGCGCTTTCCGATGAGAACGACGCCCTGCGATACCTGAAGGAGCGCATCGAGGATACCATGACGCTCTCCGGACTCGTCGACGTGTTTGCGGAGATGGGCCGGCTCCCCCTGCAAAACGGGCTGGGCGGTCCCTTCTGCTTCGCGTGCGGCACGCGCGAGGACGGGACCTTCGTCTTCCGTCTGGCGCGTCAAACCGTCTCCGCCGATCATTCGCACGTACACATCACGATGGACGCAGTCTTTGCGCCGGATGAGGCGGTAAACGTGTCGGGCTATGCGGAAAATTCGCCGCTGTGGAGCTTTCAGGTCGACCGCGATTTCTTTGAATCCATCAAAAGCTCCGCTCCCTACTGGCTTTTGAAGGCCCGCAAGCCTCTGAGGACGAACCTGTATCTCGATTGATGCCGGATGCGTGCAGCGCATCCGGCTCTTTTCCGAAAGCGGCCGGCATTTTCGCCGGCCGCTTTGCTATTTCTCTGAAACCCCCTTGACAGACGGTCGGGCGCGTGCTAACATATGAACAGCCATTCATATGAACAGAGGTGCAAATGATGCATGACCACGGGGACATCCTGGAGAAGGTACGGCGCGAGCTGCCGACCGACGAGCTGCTGAGCGATCTGAGCGATCTGTTCAAGATCTTCGGCGACACGACGCGCTGCAAGATCCTCTACGCGCTCTTCGAGTCGGAGATGTGCGTGTGCGCCATTGCGGAGCTGCTGGGCATGACCCAGTCGGCCATCTCACATCAGCTCCGTATTCTGAAGGACGCGGATCTGGTAGGCAAGCGTCGGGAGGGCAAGACCATCTACTACTTTCTCTCGGACGACCACGTGCGCACCATCATTGCCCAGGGCTTTGACCATTTGATTGAAGATGATCACAGGGAGGAAGAAGCATGAAAAAGGTATTCAAGCTGGAGGATCTGGACTGCGCCAACTGCGCCGCCAAGATGGAAAACGCGATCGGAAAGCTGCCCGGCGTGCAGAGCGTGACGGTCAGCTTCCTGACCCGGAAAATGAGCCTCGAGGCCGAGGACGAGCGCTTCGACGAGGTCCTGCAGGCCGCCGTCAGGTGCATCGCCAAGGTGGAGCCCGACTGCCGGGTCATTCTCAAATGAGCGACCTGACACGCAGACAGAAAAAGACCCTCTTCCGCATTCTGGCTGCGGCCGTGCTGCTGGGCGCGGCGGCGCTGCTGCCGCTGCCGGGCGTTTGGAAGGCGCTGGCTTACGCCGTACCCTATCTCGTGATCGGTTACGACGTGCTTGGGAGCGCCGCGCGCAACATCGGACGGGGACAGGTCTTTGACGAAAAATTCCTGATGGCGCTCGCCACGCTCGGCGCCTTCGCCATCGGCGAATACCCCGAGGCCGCGGCGGTCATGCTCTTTTACCAGATCGGCGAGCTCTTCGAGTCCATCGCCGTCGGCCGCAGCCGCAAGTCCATCGCGGCGCTCATGGACATCCGCCCGGACAGTGCCACGGTGCTGCGCGAGGGCGGGGAATGCTCCGTCGAGCCGGAGGAGGTCGCGCCCGGCGAGACCATCGTGATCCGCCCGGGCGAGCGCATCCCGCTCGACGGCATCGTGCTCGAGGGCGCGGGCAGCGTGGACACCGCCGCCCTCACCGGCGAGAGCATGCCGGTGGACGTTTTCGAGGGCGACCGCGTCATTTCCGGCTCGATCAACCTCACGGGGCTGCTGAAGGTGCGCACCGAGAGCGCCTATGCCGAGAGCACCGTGGCCCGCATTCTCGAGCTGGTGGAGAACTCCGCCGAGAAGAAGGCAAAGGTCGAGAGCTTCATCACCCGCTTCGCCCGCTGGTATACGCCCGTCGTGGTCACCGGCGCCCTGCTGCTGGCGCTGGTGCCGCCGCTCTTCGTCGGCAGTTGGGGAGACTGGATCGAGCGCGCGCTGATCTTCCTCGTGGTCTCCTGCCCCTGCGCGCTGGTGGTTTCCGTCCCGCTGAGCTTCTTCGGCGGCATCGGCGGTGCCTCCCGGCAGGGCATCCTCATCAAGGGCGCAAACGATCTGGAGACGCTCTCGAAGGTGGAGACCGTCTGCTTCGACAAGACCGGTACGCCGACCGAGGGCCGCTTCGCCGTCGAGGCCGTGCATCCTCGCGAGATCTCCCCGGAGGAGCTGCTGGAGATCGCCGCCGCAGCTGAGAGCTATTCGAGCCATCCGGTCGCGCAGTCCATCCTGCAGGCCTTCGAGGGCGAGATCGACAAAAGCCGCATCGCCGGGGTCGAGGAGCTTGCCGGCCGCGGACTTCGCGCCGAGGTGGACGGCGAGACCTACTACGTCGGCAACGCCGGCCTCATGGCACAGATCGGCGCGGAATTCCACGACTGCCATCTGCTGGGCACGATCATCCACGTCGCGCACGGCAGCGAGTACCTCGGCCACATCGTCATCAACGACCGGCTCAAGGAGGACGCGGCAGACGCGATCCGCGCGCTCAAGGCGCTCGGCGTGGCCCGTACCGTCATGCTCTCCGGCGACAAGGCCGCCGTGGCGGAAAACGTGGCCTCCCGGCTCGGCATCGACCGCTGCCTCCCGGAGCTGCTGCCCGCGCAGAAGGTCGAGCAGGTCGAAGCCCTCCTCGCGGAGGGCGGCAAGCTCGCCTATGTGGGCGACGGCATCAACGACGCCCCGGTGCTGACCCGCGCGGACGTGGGCATCGCCATGGGCGCGCTCGGCTCGGACGCCGCCATCGAGTCGGCGGATGTCGTTCTGATGGACGACAGGCCCTCCCGCCTGCCGCTCGCGGTGAAGATCGCGCGCAAGACCATGCGCATCGTGCGCGAGAACATCGCTTTCGCCCTCGGCGTCAAGCTTATCATCCTGCTGCTCGGCGCGCTCGGCATCGCCAATATGTGGTTTGCCGTGTTCGGCGACGTGGGTGTGCTGGTGCTGGCGATCCTCAACGCCATGCGCGCGATGCGGGCCGCCGAATAGAACGGAACAAAGGAAACCGGAGAAGCCCTTTTTGAGCTTCTCCGGATTTTTTTGCCTGCGCTTATTGGTCTATTTGGGGTCTGTCCAGGCCAGGTCCGCCGCCGGGAGGAGGCGTCCGCCGTGCCGCAGCGCCCGGAGCGCCTCCAGACAGAGCGGATAGCAGCCATCGAGGTATTCCTCCAGCGCGGCCTCCGTCAGAAAGCGCAGCTCCCCTTCTTCTTTTTCGGTGAAATCGCGCGCAAAAGCCGCGAGGAAATCCTCCGTCGCAAAGGCCGCGACCGTGCTGAGCGGCTCCCGCGCGAAGGCCGCCGGGTGCTCCACCTCGCAGCGCAGGCCGTAGCGCGCCACGATGCGGGCGTTCAGGAGGCGATAATCCCGATGCAGCGCCGCCACCTGCTCCGCGTCCTCCGGATCGATGGACAGGGCGAGCCGCTGCCGGAAGAAGAGGCGATAGCAGTTGTCCTCCAGCAGGTGCAGGCAGTAGCCCTGATACAGGGGGTCCCCCATCTGCGCCGCAAAGCGTTCCCGGAAGGCGTCGTAATCAAAGTAGTGCATCCCGGGGATCGAACAGTTGATGAAATGCGTCGCCGGGCGGTCTGCGAGATCGGCATAGGCGTCGGGCAGGAGGCAGCCGAGAAGGAAGCGCTCCGCGTCCCCGACCGGCTCCTCCCGCAGGAGCAGCCGACCGAGGAGATAGTGGATCGTCCGCTGTGCCACGCCTTACTTCTTACCCAGATTGCCGAGCAGGCTCATCAGGCCGCCGCCCAGGTCGCCCGCGCCGCTGCCGCCGCCGGTGAAGCTCTGGATCAGCGTGGAGAGGATGTCCTCGTCCTTCTCGCCCTTCAAGAGCTTCAGCGCGGCCTTGCGGGTCTCCGCGTCGGCCTTGCGGTAGGCGTTGAGCATGGTCTTTTCCGCCGCCGTCAGCTCCTCCGCCGCGGCGGTCTTTTGGGCGGTGGCCGTGCCGGTCTTTTTCGCCGTGGTCGTCGTCTTTTTGGCCGTGGTCGTCGTCTTTTTGGCCGTGGTCGCCGTCTTCTTCGCCGTGGTCGCCGTGGTTTTCTTCGCGGTGGCCGCAGCGGCCGACGCGCCGCCCTTCGGCGCCTCCAGCAGGGATTTCTGCGTGACGCCGGTCGCCTTGGCGATCGCCTTGAGCGCCGCCTGGCTCAGCTCCTTCTCGCCGCGCTCGGCCTTGCCGATGTCCGCGGCGCTCAGCCCCACCTGCTCGGCCAGCGCCGTCTGGCTCAGCTTCGCGTTGGTGCGGGCTTCCTTTATGAGTTCGCCGACTTTTTTCTCCGCCATACTGCGCTCCTTTACTTCATCGCGCCCAGCAGCGCGCCGAGAAGCGCGTTGCCGTTGAGGCTGTTGTCATTCTCCTGCACGCCGCTGCCGAGCAGGGAGCCCAGCAGGCCGCCCATGGGAGAGGCGCTGCTCTGGCCGCCGAGCAGCGAGCCCAGCAGACCGCCCACGGGGGAGGCGCTCTGGGACGTGCCGCCCAGCATGGCCATCACGTCGCCCAGATCCAGGCCGTCGCTCAGATCCACCTTGCCGGCAGAGGCGGCGTTGCCGTGCGTCGCGGCGGACAGGCCGCTGAGGAGCGCGGGGGCGATGCCGGAGAGCGCAGTGCTGACCTGCGCGGTGCTCAGGCCGGTCTGCGCGGCGAGGCCGTTGAGCTCGGACGCGGCGCTGCCGCCCAGGATGTGGCCGAGGATCTTCCCGCCGTCTTCCAGATCGGCCTCGGCGATCTGTTCGGGCATGGACTTGGTGCTGGTGTGCTGGGTCAGCGCGCCGAGCAGGGACTGCACGCCGTTCTGGGAGGCGGCGTTGTTCGTGAGCGCCTTGAGCAGCAGGGGGATCGCCAGCGGCAGCAGCTTTTTGAGCACCGCGCCGCTCAGACCGGTCTTCTTTGCCAGCGCGCTGAGCGAAGCGTCGGCCAGCAGGGACTTGAGCAGAATGTTCAGCAGATTCATACGATACCTCCATATATTTTCATTATGTGATCCCGAATCCTTCCCGGGCGGGCGGCCCGCCCGTCCGTTCAAAACAGGAACTGCAGCGCGTTGTAGATCTCGATCGACCAGGTGCCCCAGTCGTGGCCGCCTTCGCAGACGTGGTAGAAGGCGTTCTGCCCGTCCACGAGCCGTCCGACCCGCGGTACGATGTCGTAAAAGCACTTCTCCTCCCCGTCCCGCGCCACATCGGTGTCGCCCGCGGCGGCGTAGTAGAGCCGGATGGGGTAGTCGCGCAGTTGATCGGATTCCAGCGACTGCACCACGTAGGCGGTGGCCGCGTCGCCGGAGAAGCAGAGGAAGCTGGCAAAATAGGGCAGGCTCTGGCACATGCCCGTGTCGTAGGTATAGTAGGAGCCCCAGGAGTTGCCGCCGATGGCGAAATGCTCCCGCGCGAGCATCAGGGAGGCCGCGTCGCAGCCCTCGGCGTAGGTGCTCAGGAACTGCGCGGTGTAGGGCAGGATGGTCCCCTGCAGCTCCGCCGCCATCTGCTCGTAGCTGCTCTTGTACTGGGTGTTCCCGTGGACCAGGTACTGGGAGGCGGAGACGATGATGAGCGGGTCGATCAGCTTTTCCGCGATCATACGGTCGTAGACCCAGCGCATCTCGAAAAAGCGCCCGTCCCAGAGCTCCAGCGTCTCGTCGAGCCAGGATTCCTCCGTGGTGCGCAGCCCGTGCAGCAGCACCAGGACGTTGTACGGCTTCGCCGGGTCGTAGTCGTAGGGCACATAGAAGTCCACGTTGACCGTCACCGGGATCTCCGTCCCCCACTGGACCGACTCGTAGCTCCAGTTGACGATGGCGCCCTCCTCGCCGCAGGGCTCGTAAAAGCGGTCCGGCAGCAGGCTCCGGCGGAGGTCGGGCTGCGCGCCGCAGCTGCAGTAGCCGTTGATATAGTGGTGAACGACCTTCTCGCCGCAGAGCAGGCACAGCCCCTCCGTGTCGTGGAAGGGGTGCTCGCAGACGTGGCCGCAGAGCACGCAGGCGCCGTTTTCATAGGCCGGATGGCCGCAGTCCTCCGGCGAGACCGACGGAGGCGACTCGGGCGCGGACGCCGGGGTCTCCTGGGCTTCGGGCGCGGGCGTCGCGGGGCTTTTCGCTTCCTGCCAGCGCGCCGCCAGAACGCCCAGCCCCGCGCCGAGACAGAGCATCAGCAAAAACAGAAGCGCAAAAACCGCCGTGCCATGTTTCTTCACCGGCAGCCCTCCTCCAGCGCGCGCTGCAGGTCCTCGCACAGCCCGCGCAGCTCCTCGGGCTTCACCTTGAGCACCGCGCGGTCAAAGCTCAGGAAGCCGTTCGTCTCGTCCTCGACGTCGGAGACCTGCGTGTATACCGCGGCGCAGAGCCCCTGCCGGACGAGCGGGGGCAGCTCGCTGCCGTAGGTCTCCCGCAGCGCCGCCGTGAAGGCCTCCCGCGTGTCGTACTTGCGGTAGCCGTAGGTCTTTTCCGTGTTGAAGCTGTGCGCCGGCAGCTTCCAGACGTAGCCGCCGAACTCGCTCAGAAACTGGGGCAGCGGCTGTTTTCCCAGATGCAGGGGGTCGAAATAGATGTGCAGGCTGTCGACGTCGCTCTTCGTCTGGTGGAACCAGCCGGAGGTCGCGTCGATAAAGCGGGTGCCGTCCAGCGCGCGGAGCCGGTCGTAGGCCGCGTCCGCATGGAACTGGCCCCAGCCCTCGTTGAAGATCGTCCAGAGGCAGATGCAGGGATGGTTTTTCAGCAGGCGCACGGTCCCTTCCATGCTCTCAAGGAAGAGGCGGCGGCTCTCGCCGTCCCGGTGCAGGCGCTTGTCCCGGCGCTTCTGGAAATGCAGCGTGGGCAGTACGGTATCGCGGATATAGCCGTAATCGCCGTTGTTCACCATGTCCTGGAAAACGATCATGCCCAGCCGGTCGCAGTCGTAATAGAACTGCTCGGGCTCGACCTTGATGTGCTTTCTGAGCGTGTTGAAGCCCAGCGACTTCATGGCGAGGATATCCTTGGCAAAGCCCTCCGGCGAAGCGGGGGTGTAGAGCCCGTCGCTCCAGTAGCCCTGGTCGAGCAGGCCGTTGAAAAAATACGGCTTGCCGTTGAGGCAGAGCCGGGGCACGCCGCGGAACCGTTTCACGGAGAGCGTGCGCAGGGCAAAGTAGGAAGCGACCCGGTCTTCGCCGCTCGTGAGCGTGAAGTCGTAGAGCTGCGGGTCCTCCGGGCTCCAGAGCCGCGGCGCGGCGACCGGGATCTTCACGCTGCCGTCTCGCAGGGGATAGCGCTCCCCCTCCAGCAGCACCTCGCCCTCCGAGACGCCCTCGGCCGTGATCGCGACCCAGTTTTCGCCTGTCTCGATGCGCAGGGCGCGGACGTACGTTTCCGGCACCGGCTCCAGCCAGACCGTCTGCCAGATGCCGGAGCAGGGGGTATACCACATCCCGCCGCGCTTCACACTCTGCTTGCCCCAGGGATAGCGGCGGTCGAGGTCGTTGACGAGCTCCACCCGCAGCTCGTTTTCGCCGGGGCGCAGCGCGCCGGTGAGCTCGAAGGAGAAGGGCAGATAGCCGTTGTCATGGCTGCCGAGCGCCGTATCGTTGACGGACACGCGGCAGGCGCGCATCACCGCGCCGAAATGCAGCAGCACGCGCTTGCCGCTCCAGCCCTCCGGCACAGAGAAGCTTCGCGTGCAGACCATCCGCTCGCCCACGGGCGGCGGGGTCTCCACGCCGCTCAGCAGGCTCTCGGGGCAGAAGGGCACGCGGACGCGCTGCGCGCGCCCGGCGCTCTCGAGCGTCCAGTCCCCGTTGAGGCAGAGCCAGTCCTCCCGGCGAAGCTGCGGCCGGGGGTAGCGCTCCCAGGGGATCGCGGGCAGGCTTCTCCCCTCTTCGGTGTACAGCCTCTGCACGCATATCCCCCCTTTTTGTCTTTTTTAACAGTATACCGCAGGAAACGCCATTCGTCAAAAGAAATGCGGTGAGAGCATGGCTCTCACCGCAAAACACAGTTATCGGTCATTCCCCGTCGTCGCAGATCAGGCCGTAGCCGCCCTGTTTGCGCTTGTAGACCACCGCGATCGCGTCCTCTGCTTCCATATTCCGGAACACGAAGAACTCATGATCCAGCAGGTTCATCTGCAGGATGGCCTCCTCGGGAGACATGGGCTTGATGGAGAAGCGCTTGGAACGCACGATCTTGAACTCTTCATCCGCCTCGTCCTCCAGAGG
>JAEEGL013653874.1_pt1 | contig 11946 bp, 9 predicted proteins | sample 9134231 | NCBI WGS metagenome assembly JAEEGL01 (sample SAMN16246548, study PRJNA631951) | gut metagenome | biome: gut microbiome; feature: rumen; material: fiber-attached | host: Bos | place: Iran: Karaj | collected 2018-10 | reverse complement strand
GTTTGCGCCGACGTTCCCGGACGACGCGGAGCACGCGCCCGAGGCCGTGAAGCTCATTTTTGAGAACCTTGAGACCTGCGTGAAGGAGCCGAAGAATCTTGCCGCGCGCGCCGCGATGCAGCGAGCCGCCTATCTCGCCGGCATTTCGTTCGGCAGGATCGGCACGGGCTACGTGCACGCGATCGCGCACCGCCTCGGCGAGTTCTATCACATCCCGCACGGTCTCGCGATCGCCTCGGTGTTCGTGCCGGTGCTCGAGCATTCGCGCCCGAACATCGACGACAAGCTCGCCGAGCTCGCCGAACGCGCCGGGATCGCCGATTCCGCCGACGGCATGATCGAAGCGATCAAAAACCTCATCGAACGGCTCGGCGTGCGCGCCGACGCGGTCCCCTTCCGCGAGGAAGACCTTTACGAGATCGCGAGGAAGACCGGGGAGGAAGCCAAGCTCGTGGGCTATCCGCGCTATATGACGGACGGCGACGTGCGCGCCCTTGTGAACGACGTTTTCAGCAAAAAAGAAAAAGAGGAATAAGAATATGAAGATTCGTAGAGTGATTTGCCTGATCCTGAGCCTTCTGATGCTTGCCGGGCTTGCCGCCTGCGGCAACGGCAAAGAAGAAATGCAGACCGACCCCAACCACGTGCACGTGCCCGGCGCGCCCGCGACCTGCACCGAACCGCAGGTGTGCCTCGAATGCGGCGCCGTGCTCGAGCCCGCGAAGGGGCACGTGTCGGCGGACCCCGACTGTGAGAAGCCGCAGATCTGCGCCGTGTGCGGCGTTGAGATCGCGCCCGCCACCGGCCATACGCCGAGCGGCGAGGTCTCGTGCGTCACGTCGGTGACCTGCACCGTGTGCGGCAAGGTCCTGAACGCGGCGGCGGGGCATTTTCTGGATGACGACGGCGTATGCACCGTGTGCGGCCGGCAGATCGGCAGCGACAGCAAGCGCTATACCGGCCCCAATGGCCGCGATCTCGCGAAATCCACCTTCCCGGATTCGGTGATCCCCGAGACCCAGGTCGGCGGGCATTACACCAACGACATCGACGAGTCGTATATCCGCGGCGACATCCTGATCTGCGGCGACTACGGCATGGAGTATTATAACCCGTCCCCGAGCGGCCTGCCGGACTACGCCGCGGCGATCAAGGCCTTCGCCGAGAAATACCCCGAAGTGAACGTCACGAGCGTGCTGATCCCGAAATGCTGCACGTTTGAGCCGCCGAAGGACGCGCGCGACCCCTATGAGAACACGAAGGCGTTCATCGAGAACACCTACGCGGCCATGGGCGACAGCGTGAAGAAGGCGGACGTGTTCGGCCAGATGGACGCACACGACGGCGAATACATGTTCTACCGCACCGACCACCACTGGACGAGTTTGGGCGCGTATTACGCGAGCGTGGCCTATTGCGAGGCCAACGGCATCACCCCCTACGCCCTCGACAGCTACGAGACCGTGGTGAAGACCGACTTCATCGGGACGCTGTATTCGTTCTCGGGCGGCGCCGGCGCCCTGACGCGCAACCCCGACTATACGGTGGGCCATTATCCGCACACCGGCTACACGATGAGCTGCTACGCGGGCTATTGGTACGGCGCGACCGCGATCAACCCGAACTATAACAACTACGCCAACGTCTTCATCGACGGCGACGTGCCGCTCGAGGTGTTCGAAACGGACGTCAAGAACGGCAAGGCGCTGATCCTCTTCAAGGAATCCTACGGCAACGCCTTCGTGCCCTATATGCTCGACTATTACGAGCGCGTCGTGGTGGTGGATATCCGCGAGACCACCGACAGCGTGGCGACGCTTATCGAGCGCTACGGCATCACCGACGCCGCGATCGTGAACAACATCGCCGCCGCCACCAGCTTCATCGGCAAGGTGCGCGACAAGATCCTTTCCTGACAGAGACACAATACAACGACCGCCTCCGGAAAAACCGGAGGCGGTTCTTTTATGGGGGGGAGATCATTCAGCGGTAACGGAACCACACGCGCATGTCGCTCGCGCCGCGGTTGGCGAAGGCGTAATACGGGATGAGGCGCACCGGCACCGTTTTCTGCTTTTCGTCGCGCTTCAGCGGCAGGTACAGGGCGCGCACGTCGTTTTCGTCATGCGCGAAGGCCTTCAGCGTGATCTCGGGCGCGCCGAAATAATCGGCGTACACGACGTCGGGCTCGCACCTCGTGTCGAGAGCGAGATCCCAGAGCATGGCGGCGTTATCCTTGCCCTCGGCGCAATAGACGAGCGGCCCGTAGGCGACGGCGACCTTGCCCGCCGTGTGGCGCACGCGCGGGTCGGCCGTGACGAAGCGGACCTTCATCTCGAATTCGAGCTCAAGCTCGACAACGTCATCCGTGAGTGCCACTGCGGTGTAGCCGCGCTTCATTTCATACGGGGCGTTCAGCGTGAAGTGTTCGCACCAGCCGGGAATGCGCAGATACAGCGTTTTGCCTTTGCCGCCTGCGACGTTCAGACGCACGAGCCCAGACGAGGGATAGGCGGTCTCGAGTGTGATGAGCGCCCCGTTCACGACGGCCTCGCCGTCGATATACTGGTGAATGAAGACGCGCTCGTCGTCGTAGGAGATCATATAGTCGCCGATCGACGCGATGAAGCGCGTGAGGTTCGGCGGGCAGCATGAGCAGTCGAACACCTCTTTGCGTTCGGTGATCGGCAGGCGGTCGTCGCCCCGGACGGAGACGTGGCGGCCGTGGTCAGCGAGGTTGATCTCGAGCGGGTTCTCGTAGAAGAAGCTCTTGCCGTCGAGCGACACGCCGGAGAGGATGCCGTTATACATCTCGGTCTCGACGAGGTCGGCGTATTTGGAGTCGGGGTCGAGATCCTTCATGCGGTTGGCGAACATCGCCGCCGCGATCGAGGCGCAGGTCTCGGCGTAGGCGGTGTCGTTCGGCAGGTCGTAAGCCACGGTGAACGCCTCGCCCATGTGCGACGAGCCCATGCCGCCGGTCACGTAGGCCTTTTTAAGCGCCATGTCGTTGAAGAGCGCCTTACACGCCTCGAACATTTCTTCGTCGTTTTCGGCCGCGGCCTCGTCCGCCATGCCGCTGTAAAGATAATTGGCGCGCACGGAGTGGCCCTCGGCGGTCGTCTGCCGACGCACGGGCAGGTGGCTCTGATAGTAACTGTCGTTGCACCAGTGGTCGGCGGGCAGCGAATCCTCGTGCCGGTGGTCGAGGAAGAACTTCGCGAGCTTCGTATATTTTTCGTCGGGCCTCACGGCGTTGAGCTTATAGAGCGCAAGCTCGATCTCCTCGTGCCCCGGGGTTTTGAAGCCCGTGTCGCCTTTCACACAGAAGCGTTCGATCACGTAATCGATATAGCGGTCGAGGACGTTGATGAGCCGGTCGCTGCCGGTGGCCTCAAAGATCGCCACGGCAGCCTCGATGAGGTGACCGAGGCAGTAGAGCTCGTGGTGGTCGCGGTTTTTGAAGCGGTTGTCGGGCTCGATGACGGTGTGATAGATGTTATAGTAGCCGTTCGGGTCCTGATGGGCCTCGATCTTGTCAACGGCGGAGTCGAGCTCCGCCTGGAGCGCATCGTCGGGCGTTTTGGCGACGATGTAAGCGGCGCTCTCGAGCCATTTGGCGACGTCGGAATCCCAGAAGAAATGGAGGCCCGGCACGTTTTCGAAATCGAGGGCGGCGAAGCGGCCCGTATCCTCAAAGCGGTCGCGCACCGCCCAGATCGTGGCCTCGCGGTTGAGTTTCTGCCTGTTCGCCCAAAAACCGCCGCAGACTTCCACTGCGGTAAAGGGCAGTTTTTTCAAGTGTTCCATTCGCTTCTCCTTAAAAATGAGTTTCTCAAATCACGGTATAATCCGGGACCCGGCACTACTGTTTATTCTGAATTTCAAGCTCACGAACACAAATCACCAGGACGTTTCCGATCTCTTTCTCCAAATCATCGGCGACCGAATCGGCATAAGAAACCGTTCCGGAGATTCTTAGAGGAGTGTTTTTGCTATATGTTGCCGGCTTAAAATACTGGTCCAGATATTTCAGGTATTGCCCCGTGTATTGTCCGCCGGGAATTACGGGAAAAGACTTTAGCTTATTGTTCGGATACTCAGAATAACGAATGGAAGCCCAGACCTTTGTTCCCTCTTTTGTTTTGCATTCGCACACGATATCAGTCAAGTACTCGTTTCCTATGGGGACTCCCATTTTGGATTGTTGTTGACTAGTAACATAGTATATTGGTTTTATCGATATAACATCAGCATATACATTCTCATCATTCAAGTGAATCTCTTCAGTAGCGTAATTCCTTGGAATCCATCTCTCCTCATCTTCTTTTGCGAAAAAGGATAAAAAGATAGCAACGATTAAAACAATACCCAAAAGAACAATTAATAGAATTGTTCTACAATTCGCACGTTTTTTTCCCTCTATTTCTTTGACCCGAGAGATTTCTCCTTCAAGGTTTTCTTCTTCGCAGTAGGGACATCTGGTGAAATAACCAGGGATGCTTCTTCCACATTTTTCACACTTTTTCTTAGCTTTCTGCAATTCTTCATTCATAACGTGAGTCCCTTACTTGATCTGCCTGATCTTTTTGCCCTTCACTTCGAAGGCGTGGTCCGCCATTTCGATGAGCGGGGCGTCGTTTTTCACGGAGTCGGTATAGAAATTGTCGATATGCGCGTCCGGATAGGCCTCGAGAAAGGCCGGGATCTTGCGGCTGCGCATGCAAAGGCGGCTGATCTTGCCCGTTTTCGGGTCCATGATGCTGCCGACGCAGTGGTTGATGCCGAGCCGCCGGCAGATCTCTTCCATCGTGCATTCGGGGGACGCGGTGACGATGATGTCGTCCTCTTTCCGGATCTCCTTATAGAAGGGCTTGATGCGGTGCATGTGCCCGTCCCAGAATTTTACGACGTCGCTCTCGAAATCCTCGATGTTTTTGAAATAATCCTCAACGAAGGGGGCATAGATCTCGATCGCCTGCTCCACGGTCACGCGCCCGCGCTTATACTTATAAAGGGCGTAGAAGACCTTGGGGATGTATTTGACGAGATAGGGCGTTTTTTTCAGATAAAAGAAGAAGAAGTCAAGGATGCTTTCGCCGTCGTAGATCGTGTTGTCGAAGTCGTAAACGTTCATCTTATGCCTCCGTGAAGTCGTAGTCGTCGGGGTCCACGTCGAAGCGGGAATCGGTGACGGACCCGGCCTCGAACAGCACGAGCTCCCACGACGTTTCGAGCGCGTTGTTCTTATCGTAGGATTCGCACTTCGCGGCGAAGCCGAACTCGGCGTCGATCCAGATGTACACGGTGGCGGTGACTGCCCCGTCCTCATACGCGCGCTGGATATACTTTTTGCACGTGCGGCCCGCGACGGTCTCGTTTTCCATATAGAGGACGTTCGACAGCGACGGCAGGGACGCGTCCACGGCCGCGAGCTTCATGAACGTGGACGAGATATCGTCGGCAGACTTGCCTTCCATCACCGCGCGGGTGTAGGCGTCCTCATCCGGCACGCCGGTGTAGGAGATGAGGTCCGTGCCGTCTTCCACGTAATAAAAGAAGCTGCCGTTGGCGGGGTATTTCGCCTCGAACGCGCTGTCGGTCTTAATCTCGCGGATGCGCACGGTATCGTTGCCGAGCTCTTTGTTATAATAAAGGTACTCGGCGAAGAAGTTCTGCTGCCACGAGGCGTCCACCGTGAACGGCTCGTTCGCGGGGACGGGCACCGACGGCTCCGTCGCGGAAACGGGATCGGTGGTCTTGTCGCCCGACTCGTAGGAATAGCCCTCGGGCACGGGGGTAGGGTTCTTATCGTCCCCGCAGCCCGCGAAAAGGCAGAGAAGGACGGACAAAACCAGAACGGCGGCCGTGAGAGCCCGGAAACTGCGCATAATATCGACTCCTTTGATGGGTATCTAATGAAACTATAAAATAAAAAAACAGTTTTGTCAATAAAAACAATTTTTATCTTGTGTAAAATATAATAGTATGGTAAAATAAACATAAACCAACAAGAAAGGCGGCTAAGCATGAATTATAAGATCAACAAGACCCTGCACGGAACCTTTTCCGTTTTCGAAAAGAACAAGCTCGCGCCGCGCGCCTACGCGGTGCCCTATACGAGCGAAAAGACGCTCGGGAAAACGCCCCTTGAAAAGGAGCGCTATTCTTCCGACATGACGGACGTGCTCTCGGGAACGTGGGACTTCAAGCTTTATAAGTCCGTTCACGACCTGCCCGACAAGCTCGACAGCCTGAAGGTGAAATTCAAGTCCATCAAGGTTCCCGCCGACTGGCAGCGGGAAGGCTTTCTGCCGCCCGTGTATCTCAACTCGAGATACGAGTTCAAAAACATGGAGCCCGAGATCCCTGCGGACATGCCCGTGGGCGTTTACAGGCGCTTCTTCGACGTGGACGACCTTGAAAAGACGTATATCGTGTCGTTCCTCGGCGTGTCGAACAACCTGTCGCTCTACGTGAACGGCAAGTTCGCGGGCTATTCCGAGGGCAGCCACAACACCGCCGAGTTCGACGTGTCGCCGTATCTGAGCCTCGGGAAGAACGAGCTGATCCTTGTGTCGTTCCGCTGGTGCAACGGCACCTTCCTCGAGTGCCAGGACATGTTCCGCGACAACGGCATCTTCCGCGACGTGCTGCTCTACCGCTACGACAAGGCGTTCATTTGGGACTTTGAGGCCCTGCCCGAAAAGACCGGCGAAAAATACGCCCTCAACGTGAAGATTTGGCCGCAGGGCGATTTTGCCGGCAAAAAGGTGAGCGCGAAGCTCGTTGACGCCAAGGGCAAGACCGTGGCCGAGGCCGCCGCCGACGCCGCTGAGCTCACAGAGATCCGTTTTGAGAAGCTCGACGTGAAGGAATGGAACCCCGAGCTGCCGACGACCTATACCCTGTATCTCACGCTCAAGGCGGGCAAAAAGAGCATGACGGTGAGGACGCTGACCGGTTTTAAGACGATCGAGATCAAAGACGCTGTGTTTTATTTCAACGGCCGGCCCGTCAAGTTCAAAGGCGTGAACCATCACGACACCACGCTCATGAACGGCTTCGTGATGTCGCACGAGGACCTCATCAAAGACGTAAAGCTCATGAAGAGCCTCAACGTGAACGCCGTGCGCACCTCGCACTACCCGCCCGACCCGTTCTTCCTCACGCTGTGTGACCTTTACGGCCTTTACGTGGTGGACGAGGCCGACATCGAGACCCACGGCTGCTGGGAGTTCGGCGACGTGAGCTACATCTCGAAGCAGGCCAAGTGGGTCAAGCACTATCTCGACCGCGTGAGGCGGATGTATTACCGCGACCGGAACCACGTTTCGGTGACCATGTGGTCGCTCGGCAACGAATCGGGCGGCTACAAGTGCCACGACGCCTGCTATAAATGGCTCAAGGAGACCGGCACACAGAATCCCGTCCACTACGAGGGCGTGGTGAACACCTCGCGCATGCACTACGACGTTATAAGCGAGATGTATACCTCCACCGAGCAGATCGAGCAGATGATGCAGGGCAAGCGCGTGCGCGAGCTGGACGGCAGGAAATGGGTGTGCAAGGAGTATTCGAAGTTCCCGTTCTTCCTGTGCGAATACGCGCACGCCATGGGCGTGGGCCCCGGCAACCTTGAGGAATACTGGGACCTCATCTACGACTGGGATATCTCGATGGGCGGCTGCATCTGGGAGGGGGCCGACCACACCGTGTATCACGAAAACGGCAAATACCGCTATACCTACGGCGGCGACCACGGCGAGAAGGAGCACGACGGCAACTTCTGCGTGGACGGCCTGATGTTCGCCGACCGGCGGCTGCACACCGGCGCGAAGGAGATGAAGGCCGTTTACCGTCCGCTGCGCGCCTCGGTTTCGGGCAACAAGCTCTATTGCATCGAGAACACCAACCGCTTCCGCGCGTCGGACTATATCGGCATCCGCTGGATATTGAAAGAAAACGGCATCGAGACGGACGCCGGCACGCTGAAAACGAGCATCCCGCCCATGGGCGCGGAGTGCTTTGAGATCCGCCACAAGGATTTCGACCCCGACAGGGACGCCCACCTCAACTTCGTGTATACCAACCTTGAAACGGGCGAAGAGATCGCTTCGGAACAGCTCACGCTCAACGACGTGCCCTATGAATACGACATCGAGATCGGGCAGAAGATCGGCCTTGCGCGCGACGCGGATACGCTGCGCGTGACGACCGAAAACGGCGAGCTGACGTTCGACATGCTGACCGGCGAGCTCACGTCTTACGTCGTGAACGGCACCGAGCTGCTCGCGGAGACGCCCGCCCTCAACAGGGGCTTCCACGCGAACCTCTACCGCGCGCTCATTGACAACGACGCCGCCAACCGCGACAAATGGAAGGCCGCCGGGCTCAACAGCCTGAAGCCGGAGCTGACGGACATCGCCTGCGGGCTCTCGCCCGACGGCGTGTACGTGGCCACTTCCATCACCCTGCGCGCGGGGCGCAAAAAGGCCTATACCCTGTTCATCAATTATAACATCACTTCCCTCTCCGCCGTTGAGGTGACCGCCTCGTTCGTTCCACTGGAGGACGCCGTGGTGGATACGCCGCGCTACGGCCTGACGATCGAGCTCTCGCGCGCCCTCGATTACGTGAGCTATTACGGCAGGGGCGAAGCCGAGAACATGCCCGACTTCAAGGCGCAGGCGCTTATCGGCATCTATTCGGACCGCGTGGAGAACATGCGCGAGAAATACGTGTTCCCGCAGGAGAGCGGCATGCACTGCGACACGAAATGGCTGAAACTCGACAACGGCAAGGGCGTTTCGCTTAAATTCTATGCCGAGACCTCGTTCAACTTCAGCGTGAAGCACTTCACGCAGGAGGCGCTGGACGCCGCGCGGCACGAAGAGGACCTGAAAGACATGAACATCACCCTTCTGTCACTCGACGCCGCCACCCGCGGCATCGGCAGCTCGTCGTGCGGGCCCGATACCAGAGAAGAATACCGTCTGACGGATCCGGACGGCTACGAGTTCTCGTTCACCATGATCCCGGAGGTACAGTAAGATCGTATGAAAAGCCTGCAGATCCTGCATGCCGACGATCCGTTTGAGGCACGCAAAAGCGTGCCTCTTTGCGATCTGAAAGCATGGGAAGAAAAAGGGTTCGTCCCGGACGGGACGGCCTATACCGAAGACGGTGAGCGTCGGGTCGACGTGCACCGCAGCGCCGTGTTCGACGGGTGCGCCGCGCTCGGGTTCCCGGGCGCGGGGAGCGCCGGCGTGCTCGCGAAGAGCCTATTGACGCTGCCAGAAGTGAAAAAAGCGACCCTGCGCGTCACGGCCCTTGGGTTCTACGAGCCGTATTTCAACGGCGAGGCGCTGACCGACGCGCACCTGATGCCCGCGACGAGCGACTATTGGGCGCACGATTTCGCCACGGCGAGCTACCCGATCTATGACGAGATGAGCCACCGCATCTATTACCAGACCTACGACGTGACGCCGCTCGTGAAGGCGGGCGAGAACGCGCTGGCCTTTCATATCGGCATGGGGTGGCTCGACACCCGCAACCGCGCCGAGAGCATGCCGGACTTCGGCGAAATGATGCTGGTGTTCCGGCTGACGGTGGAGACCGCCGGGGGCGAGACGCAGGAATATTGCTCGTCCGCGGAAAATACGCGGTGGAAGAAGAGTTACATCACCGACAGCTCGCTCTATTACGGCGAAACGCACGACTACGCCCTGTTCGACCAAATGTGGGAAACGGCGGCGTTCGACGGGAGCTGGGAACCCTGCGAGGAAAAGCCCGCCCCCCTCACCTATTTCGCGCCGACGTTCTTCCCGGGAGACGCCGAGGACGGCACGATTGCGCCGGAATGCGTGCTCAAAGAGGGCGACGTCGCCTTATACGACCTGCATTCGATCCCGGCGGGCTTCGCGGTCATCCGGCCGACGGCTGAGGGACGCGTATTCGTTGAATACGGCGACAGATATGAGCTTGACGACGCCGGAAGCCCTGTTTTCATCCTGCGGCACACCGGCGGCGACCACCGCAGGCAGTCGGACACCTGTCTGTTCACCGCGCGCGAGGTCGGAAAAGACTTCCACGTGCGCTTCACGTGGCACGCGTCGCGTTATATCAAAGTCACGGGCAAGGCGGAAATCCCGGTCTTCGTGAAAGTGAACTCCCCTCTAGAGCAAAGATTGACGTTCAAAACGGGCAAAGAGATCCCGGACTGGATCTTCAGCGCGTTCGTCGATACCGTGCGGGCGAATCTGCACGGCTTCATCCCGTCCGACTGCCCGCACCGCGAGCGACTCGGCTATACCGGCGACGGCCAGCTCACGAGCCACGCCCTGATGCGCGTGTTCGACGCGAAAACGATGTACCGCAAATGGATGCGCGACATCCTCGACTGCCAGGATATCGAGGGCGGCCACGTGCAGCACACCGCCCCCTTCCGCGGCGGCGGAGGCGGCCCCGGCGGCTGGGGCGGCGCGATCTGTATCGTGCCGTGGAACTATTACGAAGTCTACGGCGACGACACACTGCTAAGGCAGTCGTACCGCGGCATGAAGGCTTATATCGGCTATATGCTCGATCATCGCGACGACGGGATCGTGACGCGCGAAGAGCCGAAGGGCTGGTGCCTCGGCGACTGGTGCACGCCGCACAACGACATCAAGATCCCGCCCGCGTTCGTGAACACGTATTTTTTGATCCGGTGCCTTAATATCTGCGGAAAGACCGCGAAGCTCTTCGGCAAAACCGAAGACGCGGAGGAATTCGCCGCTTGGGAGAATGAAACGCGAAACGCTTTCGTGAAAGCCTTTTTCGACCCGGAGACGCAGTCTTTCTGCGCCGGTACGCAGGGCGCGGACGCATTCGCCGTAGAGCTTGGGCTCGGCACCGAACAAACGAAGCGCAATCTCATCGAAAAATATACCGCGCTCGGGACCTTCGACACCGGCATTTTCGGCACGGACATCCTGCTGCGGGTGCTGATCAATCTCGGTGAGCGGGACCTCGCGAAGCGGCTGTTCGAGAACAAAGAAGAGACGTCGTTTTACAACATGATGCTGGGCGGCACGAACACGCTGTGGGAAAACTGGGAAGGCTGCGATTCGCTGTGCCACCCGATGTTCGGCGCGGTCGTAGACAGCCTGTTGGAATTGTATTAATCGCTGCATAAACCACATTAAACAATTGATATGTATGATTTATAGGAGCATATTATGGGACCGTTATATTTCAGTATTGTTTGCATACTTTTAGTTATTTTGTTTGTTTTGAAACAAAATGGCACTATAGGAAGAGATATTCTTTGCAACAAGAAAAATCTTGACAAGAACGCCACAATCATTTCTACTGAACCGGTAGAAAAAGGTTCCAAAGGAAGCTCTCATTACGAAATCATAATCAATTTTTCCGATGGATCACATTATCGTACTATTTGTTGAATTGAAAGAAGACATTTTGGATATATGGAATATGCTTTCGATCCTTCAAAAGCACCTTGGGCGATAAATGCTGCAATTGAAGCCCACGATAAAGCTGTTGCAAAACTGGAACGGAAAAAGAAAAAAAAAGAGGCGCACACAAATACAAAAGACACAAACAATAATACTACTGATTGGAAATCTCAAGACAAAATATTGATTGCTTTATTAAAAGAAAAAAACAATAATGCCCAGAAAAATCATTGTCGATTATGTGGAGAAGAAGTACCACTCGATAGTGTATATTGTCTTAAATGCTGGAGACAAATCACAGATATTGAGTAGGGATTTATCTTTGTAATGGAACCCATTAATTGCAAAAAACAAGCCCTCTCGCGAGGGCTTGTTTTATTGTAGGATTCAATTCTGGCCGAACATCGGCTGTTCTTCATCCTGCCGCGGCTGCGGCGCCGGTTGAGGTGCAGGCTGAGGCGCGGGCTGGGGCTGCGGTGCGGGC
>JAEEGL011714062.1_pt1 | contig 11946 bp, 21 predicted proteins | sample 9134231 | NCBI WGS metagenome assembly JAEEGL01 (sample SAMN16246548, study PRJNA631951) | gut metagenome | biome: gut microbiome; feature: rumen; material: fiber-attached | host: Bos | place: Iran: Karaj | collected 2018-10 | reverse complement strand
TCAAAGATTCTTGAGGACTTCAAGGATGTTGTTCACATCGTAGGACTTGCCAGCCCAGCCCTTGCGGTTCGGCTCTTCATCATCGAAAAGCACATCTTCCGCGCCGTAGCAGTAAAGCGTTTTCGGCGTTCCGTAGGGAATCACAGTGATTTCATCCCAGCGGACAGAGGGCAGGTGCTTCGCCAGCCAAGCCTTTTTGACTTCGGCAACCGCCTTGTTGAACTCTTCGCTTCCACTCTTGGAAGTCCAAGAGATAACCGTAATTTCGTAGCCGTTGCGCTGTGCCTTATTCAGCAGACGAGCCAGCGCGGAGAAGTTAACCAGCGGCTTCGCGATTTCGTAGGGCTTCGTGTCCTCAGCCTTGAGGTAGTCCAGCCAGCCAGCCACACCGTAGAAGTTGGCGATCGTTCCATCCATGTCGAAGTTGATACGCATTTTTGAGTTCCTCTCTTTCTCTCTTTCTGTCTGTATTATAGCAAATAAACGGCTATTTGTCAAGCCCTTTCCGGGAATTTTTTTAGTTATTTTTTTTAACAATCTCTTTGCTCTTTTTTTCTTTAGCACTTTAGCGTGGTGAAGTCTGGGAGGTTTTCGGCTTCTACGATTTAAAGCGATAAAGTCTTTTAGAATAAAAAATCACAGTGTTATTCACACTGTGATGATTTTGTAGTAGTCCCAGAAGCAGCACTCATTGGTCGGATCGCCAATGTCGTAAAGCTCTTCGGCTTCCTTGCGTGCTTCACGCAAGCCCTCAGTGGTAGCCTCAAAGATGTTTCCGCATTCGATGTTCTGAATAAGTTTCATTTTTGTATCTCCTTTTCTTTTCCTTTTGTGATTATAGTATAACATAGTTTGCCCGGTTTGTCAAGCCCTTTGTGTATGTTATTTTTTTAACAATCTCTCTCTCTTGGAGGAAGAGCATCACTTCTATTATACCATAACATCATAGTGTTGTCAAGAGTTATTTTATAGAAAGTTTAAGAGCTTAGCAATACGCTAAGCTCATGTCTTGCCACTTAAGCACGCTTATCTGTTTGTGTGCTCTACCGATTGCCATTGCTTCTCTCTTGGTGTTCACTCTGTGACTCTTGTCGATGTAGTACACTCCTTCACTGTACCACACACCACAGTTACCCTTGTACTGTCTTACAGCGTTGATAGCCTCTTGTGCTGTGTAGCACTCTACGCCTTCTGTGGCGACCTGCCAGCCTGTCTTGTACGTGATAGGCTTGCCAGCCTTGAGCGTCAGTCCTTCATTGTTCAGCAGCTTCTTGATCGTGCGGATGTTAATCATTGTTGTATCCTCCTGTATCTCTCTCTTTCTGTGTACAGTATAGCACACAACCGGATAGATGTCAAGAGTTTTTTAGAAATTTTTTTAATTAATTTATAGGGTATTTATCGCAAGGTACCAAGTCCATTATACCATAGCAGCAATACTTTGTCAAGAGTTTTTTCACTATTTTTTTATTATTTTTTTTAAGCATCTGTCTATTTACTACTACATTGTTGTGTTACTGGTGTTATTACATTAAGCATGTAATACCATAGATTTTACATACTTCTTCTATTGGGCGTTATAACGATAGACAACTACCCCCCATCCTTTAGCCAGGTAATAGGACGCCATGTATTTATTGGCAAAAGGCTTACTGTTTACGTTGCCTCTAAAAGCCATGTACTTATACTTGTTCATTAGTGTTTAACCTCATCAATAGGCTCGCGACCGAAGCCCATAGCCTTGGCCGTCTTGTAAGCCTGCTCATAGGTCTTGTACACATCCCAGCAACCTCTGGTCAGTCCTTCCTTCCAGAACACCATGAACTCTCCTTTGTTTGTCATGCACACGCCCCACTGCTGATACATTGTATTATCCTCCTTGTTGTTTAGTTCTTTCTTTCCTTCTTTCTGTATACATTATAACATGCCCGGCTTATTTTGTCAAGCATTTTTTATTGTGCAATTTGCACAAATATTTTTTGTCACATCTTTGTTACTATTTTGTTACCGATTATAGGGAAAAGGGATGTTTGTCGCTTTTGTTACCATTTTGCCATCATTTTTTCTGAAGTGTTACTTATCGCAAACTAGGGCCTGCTCTTCCATAGCCGGCCCGACAAATTAACGGGGTTCTATTTTAATGGGGGCTTTTTGACGGGGGTGAGCCAGCAATACCTTTTGTGGCTTTTTACCATTACGGAATACTGGGGGGCGGGTAATTCAGGAGAAAAAACACTTTAGCACGCTAAAGTGTTTTGCCTGGCAATTAATCCTCCCAAAACCATTTTTAATTTCGGATTACGATATTTAAGGATAAAATAAAAAATCGAAGAAAATAAAACTTTTCTCCGATTTTTTTATCAAGACTGAGGAATTTCCTCGTCTCCGTTATTAATCACTTCAACCCAAGCGCGAGTAATTTCATTATTAGTAATTTCCAATAGAACATTATCATTGGCAGTCACATTTTTTAACCAATCAATTTCCCATAAAGTTCCTAATGAATCTCTAAAAACTGGAACTTCATCAGTTTTAATTGCATATAGTTTAGCTTCCCTAGTAATGGGTAAATTTTTCATATTATGATGACTTAATCCAATTACCCAAACTAATGCAATTACAAGCGCAATCAAAATAACTGTTGCGATAATTCTTTTCATAATTCTTTAACATCTTCCCCAAGCCATTCGGCTAAAATATGACGGTGGCAAAAATCTTTAGGAGCTTCATAACAACAAAGAACTACATCAAATCCTTTTGAATAATTATAAAGTTCATCCTTAACAAATTTAGGAGTTAAACCCCTCTCGCGCAATTCACCAAGATAGCGCATTTTGAACATAAATTCATCAATATTTCTATTCCGGTATTCGCGCAATAATTCTTCGCTAGGAGCCAAACTTTCCAAATTAGCTCCTTGCCAATAAGAAGGTTTAAATCTAGTTACCCCAATTGCTACTGCTTCTCCTGGAATATTACGCCAATTTGCAAAATAACTAGTATAAATTTTCATATTATTAAATCTGTTTTCTTAGATCTTCTGGAATATCAAGCCCAAGTTCCTCTAAAACTTTTACAGCATTTTCATATTTATTAGTACCGGGTCTATGATTTGTCAAACAAACAAATTGTTCACCATTATCTGCATTAAGTAGATAAAATTCAACTTCATCACCTTCATTAATATCCAGCCTATCTCTCATACTCTTGGGAATACTTACACGCCCAAGGCTATCAACTTTTCGACTTGTGTTTTCTTTTAAAAGTTCCATTATAATCTCCTATCAATTTTTATTACACTCTTGGAAAATGGGGCAAAAGATTTGGCATTGGCCGTCTTTGCCTTCACATGGCTTTACAGTCTGAAACCACTGTCGAAGTTTGATGCTGTACTCTGAAGGATGGCTTTGGGCAAAATTGGATAATTCATTATATCCATAATGTTTCAATAAAAATTGCCCTACAAAAAGCTCTCTATCTTTAATATATTCATCGCGCTCTTTTTTCAATTGAATTTCTCTATTTTTTTGCTCTTCTGTCATATTATTTATGATAATATCTGTACTATGCGAGTCTGGATGAAAATAATATTCAATATATTCATTTCGTAAATCTTCGAGAGCTTTAAATGGGTCTCTTATTTTATTTTTAATACAATATCTATCCCATGCTTCATGAGCTGCAAATAAAGTCGCCATAAAATTTTACCACCATTTTGATATTTTTTTTACATTTTTTCTATATATATTATAACAAAATTTTTTAAAAAAGTCAATAAATAATTTTAATTGACGGCTTGACAAAGAAAAAATTTTTTGGTAAAATAGGTATATGAATGGAGGTTGATAGTTTGATTAAATTAGACTATTCGATTGATTCTCCAGAAGAAAGAAATGAATTAGTTAAAAAAATATTAGAAGATAATCCTGACCCAGGAGAAAGATATTTAGAAATTTTGGCTGATTATTTAATTCTTTGTATGGAGAAGCAAGAACGCAAAGAACGAAAAATTCTTACTGATAATCGTATGACAACGGTAAATAAACGTGAAACCTCCTTTGAAGGACTTATATCCCAATTTGAAAATGGTGAAGATGGAATATATAATTTAATCACAGAAAATAAAAATATAATATTTTAGCCAAAAGTAACAATAACAAAAAAAGATTTAGAAGAAATACCACCATTAAAATAGTTGCGTGAAGCAATTAATATTTGGGAAGAAAAATCAAAAACCGCTACAGGACGAGATGCTTATATTATTAAAAGTACATTAATTGATTTACGAAAAGATCAATATATTATAAAAAATGCTTATCGTAGACCAATTACATTAACTAAAATTACTCATTCAAAAAATAATATTCCATTAGATGAAGAAATAACTATTCATGAAGATGGGACAATCACTTCAACTGGCATATCTCTAACAAATCCTGCAGTATGTTCAGCTATTTTATGTAATTATTCAAAATTAAAAGAAGATAGCTGGGGTTATTTTGATAATGATATGTGGTATCTAATTTATGATTTTGAGAAAACTTGTGATAAAGCATTAGAAAAATATCCTTTATATTAGAGACTTATAGAATGTAAAATTGATGGAATGTAGAATATAGATATCCAATTAATCCTTCAATAGGAATTTGGTATCAAACATAGCGTTGAATACATTTCTAGTTTATGGCGTAAAAAAATTCCAAGTCTTATTGCGTCATAGGCAGAAGATGATTATCTAAATTGGTATTATACCCAAGTAGAACCTGGTAAATATAAACGATGCAGTCGTTGCGGTGAAATTAAACTTGCACATAATCGCTATTTTAGTAAAAATAAAACAAGTAAAGATGGATTTTATTCCATATGCAAATGCTGCCGTAATAAGAAAAAATGAGCTTGGGCAAAAATGGATAATTGTATTAAAAGAAAATTTTTGAAAAGTCGCAGGACAAATTAGTTTCAGATATATCACCTTGTTTTGACTAACCTATGAAAGGAGGCAAGGATATATGCCTGAAAAGAAAAAAAGATATTGTACAAAATGTCGAAGTACAAAAAATGAAGATAATTTTTATAAATCAAATAATTTAGAAAAATATCCAGAAGGCTTTCTTAATCAATGTAAAGATTGTATAACTATGCATGTTGATAATTGGGACCCTGAGACATTCATGTGGATTTTACAAGAATGCGATGTGCCATATGTACCAGATTAGTGGAATCAATTATTAGCACGATATGGAAAAGATCCTAGCAGTGTTAAAGGAACTACAATTATTGGTCGTTACTTATCAGCTATGAAATTAAATCAATTTAAGAAATTCCGTTGGGCTGATACAAAATTTTTACAAGACAAAGCAAACCATGAAAAAGAAGAAGCAATGTTAAGACAAGGATTTAGTGCCGCTGAGATTGCTGAATCTATTGAAAAAGGTAGTTTTCCTATCCCTGATAAACCTTTAGTTGAACCTACTTATTCCGATGATGAAAATATTGAAAATTATAATGATGATTATTTTGATAATTTGAATGGCAATGTGCCAGAAGATAATCCAATAATTAGTGCATTAACTGATGAAGATAAATTATATCTCCGTATGAAATGGGGCAAGGCTTATAAGCCTGACGAGTGGGTACAACTTGAGAAATTATATACTGATATGATGCAATCATATGATATCCAAGGGGCAGGACATGAAGATACTCTAAAATTGGTTTGTAAGACTTCTTTAAAATCTAATTAGCTACTTGATATGGGAGACGTTGAAGGCGCTCAAAAGATGGTTAAAATGTACGATATGTTAATGAAGTCTGGTAAATTTACAGCATCACAAAATAAAGCTGAAAATGGCGAATATGTAGATTCTGTTGCAGAATTAGTCGCTATGTGTGAAAAAGATGGATTTATTCCTCGTTATTATGTTGATGGGCCTCAAGATAAAGTGGATAGAACTTTATAGGATTTATAGAAATATACCCGTACATTAGTAACCGAAGAAATGAATCTTGGTAATCTTATTGAACAAGCTGTTAAACAAATTTAGCTTGATAAAGAAAAGGAAGCATTGCGTGATGCAGATGCGGCAGGTGATGATGACGCATTTGAAGCAGAACTATTTGATGAAGATAATTCTTTCTTATAGGATGAAGATTTTTAGCAATTAAAACAAATGGTAGAAGATGATGTTGAAGATGATGAAGACTTTTTAGCATCTCTTATAGATGAGGAGGATTTGATATAATGGCACTTCAAGATTTATTAGACTTATCCTCCGGTCGTAAAAAAATGGGGCTGTCAGAGGAACGCTTAGAGCCTTTGAAGCCCTATCTTCGTGAATATATAGCATATTGGAGAGAATACCCCGATATGTTTATTGACTTTCTTCAAACAGGAGAAAATGGACAAATTCCCGAAAGTGGGTTAAAATTTTATTTTTATCAAAGAGTATTCTTGCGCGCGGCGATGAGATACAAATATGTTTATTTTGTATTTCCTCGTGCTTATTCAAAATCTTTCTTATCTGTGCTTACTCTTATGATACGATGCATATTGTATCCAAGAGCAAAATTATTTGTAACATCCGGTGGTAAAGAACAAGCTGCAGGAATTATAAAAGAAAAAGTTGATGAACTTTGTAATTTAGTACCTGCGCTAAATCGTGAATTAGATAGACGACCTGGTCGAACTCGAATAAGTAAAGATTATTGTATTTTTATGTTTAAAAATGGCTCATATTTTGATAATATTGCAGCAACAGAAAAATCTCGTGGTAAACGTCGTCATGGTGGGCTTGTAGAAGAATGTGTTGGCGTTGATGGAAAAATTCTTTCTGAAGTTATTATTCCTACGATGAACGTTTCTCGTCTTTGTATGGATGGTACAATGTAGCCAGAAGAGATATTAAATAAATCCCAAATTTTTGTAACAACTGCTGGATGGAAAGGCACATTCGCATATGATAAATTAATCCAATTCTTAGTTTGGATGATTACTGAACCAGAAAAAGCTTTTATCATGGGCGGAACTTGGCGTATCCCTGTGCTTGTTAAATTACTTGATAGAACATTCTTACAAGACTTACAACGAGATGGTACTTATAATGAGGCTTCATTTGATCGTGAATATGAAAGTAAATGGAGTGGAACTGCTGAAAATGCTTTCTTTAATGGAGAAACTTTTGATACTCATCGTATATTAAAACAGCCTGAATATGAACACTCTGGTCGGTCATCAGTTCATAGTTATTATGTTCTTTCTGTTGATGTAGGCCGTAAAGGTTGTGATTCAGTTGTTTGCGTTTGGAAAGTAACTCCACAATCAATGGGACCTGCTGTTAAATCATTAGTTAATATTTATACTATTTCTGATGCTCATTTTGAAGATCAGGCTAAAAAATTAAAAAGTTTATATTATAAATATAAAGCACGCCGTCTTGTAATAGATGCAAATGGTTTGGGTATTGGATTAGTTGATTATATGGTAAAACCTCAAGATAATATAGAAACTGGAGAACATTTTCCAGATTTTGGTGTATTTGGTGGCACTCAAGAAGATGCTGCTGAAGAATATAAAAAATATCGAACCAATGAAACTGAAGAAGATGCAATGTATCTTATTAAAGCAAGCGCACCAATTAATAGCGAAGCTCATGCGAATGCTCAAACATAGCTAAATGCCGGTAAAATAAAATTACTTATTGATGAACGTATAGCTAAAGTAAAATTATTAGATACAACTGCAGGAAAGAAAATGACACCAGAAAAAAGGGCAGAATATTTAAAACCATTTACTTTAACTTCCATATTAAAAGAGGAAATGATGAATCTTAGAGAAGAAAATGAAGGCATCAATATTATTCTTAAACAAGCAAATAAAGGAATTAAAAAAGATAAATTTTCTGCTTTTGAATATGGTTTATATTATATAAAAATTGAAGAAGAAAGTAAAAAGAAGAAAAAGAAATTTAAAGTCACAGATATGATGTTTAGTAATTAAAGGAAGTGGAAAAATGAGAGCTAGTAGAGGCGAAATAAAAATTGAAGAAATTTTATAGGATGCTGGATTAACCTTTGAAGAAGAGTACATTTTCCCTGGATTACGTAGTGATAATGGCAGACCACTCCGCTTTGATTTTGTCATATTTGATGATGATGGAAAAATTGATTTTATTATTGAATATTAGGGAAAACAACATTATGAACCTAGCGCAAAATTTGGCGGGAAAAAAGGTTTTTATCAATAGCAGTATAATGATAATAAAAAGCGAAGATTTTGCGCTTTGCATGATTTTAAATTAATCGAAATTCCCTATACTGATGAAAACTTAATAGATTATGATTATATTATGCATAAAGCTGGTTATTGAGGAGGTGGAATCTTGGACAATATAACTGAAGATAATTTATATCAATCAAGACAAGATACCATCCATGCTAAAGGCTTTGATTTATTTAATTTTGGTTATGCAAATCCAGAAAATTTATCTGAAGATGCAATAAGTGAATATGCTAAAATTAAAGTCGGTGTAAAACAAATTGAAGATGCAGTTTTAGAACTTGGTACTTTACGATAGGCGCGTCTTCCATTTTGTAATAAACCCGATATAATGCGTGCTATTGTAACAAGAGATTATAGAAAACTTCGTATGATTTCTGATTTCTTTTATGCGGCAAGCGGTATTTATCAAACTCTTTGTAATTATTTTGCATTTTTATATAGATATGACTGGTATATTTATCCAGAAAACGTTAGTGAAAATGCAAAACCAGAAAAGGTTGTCGAAGAATATACAAAAATACTCTCTTATTTAGATCGTTCTTATCTTAAAAAACTTTGTGGTGAAATCGCTTTAAAAGTTGTTAAGTATGGATGTTATTATGGTTATATTATTGATTCTTCTAAGAGTATTCAAGTATAGGAACTTCCTCCAGAATATTGTAGGACTAGATATTCTATTGCTGGTTCTCCCGCGATAGAATTCAATATGGCATTTTTTGATGAAAAATTCACCGATGTAACTTATCGTATGAAAGTTTTAAAAATGTTTCCAGAAGAGTTCGCAAAAGGATATGCTCTTTACAAATAGGGTAAATTAGGCCCTGATGAAGCATATGTCGCCTGGGAACCAGAATATCGACGTACCTATGGTTGGTATTTACTTGATCCAGCATGTACAGTAAAATTTAATATAAACGGTAGTGATATGCCAATTTTTGCAAATGTTTTACCTTCAATTCTTGATTTAGATGCAGCTCAAGATTTAGACAGAAAAAAATAGATGCAAAAACTTTTAAAAATAATTGTACAAAAACTTCCTATGGATAAAAATGGCGATTTAATTTTTGATGTAGATGAAGCTCGTGATATCCATAATACAGCCGTTGCTATGTTAAGACGTGCTGTTGGTGTTGATGTTATTACTACATTTGCCGATGTTGATTCTATTGATATTAGTGATAGAAATACTTCAACTACGGATGATGATTTGAAAAAAGTAGAACGTTAGGTATATAATGCTAGTGGTACATCACGTAATTTATTTAATACTGATAGTAATTTATCTCTTGAAAAATCTATTCTTGATGATGAATCTACTATGCGAAATTTAATTTTACAATTTGATTTATTTTTTGATAAAATTGTAGAAAAGAAAAGCTCAAATAAGAAATTTAATTTTAGATTTTGTATGCTTGAAACAACTCAATATAATTATAAAGATCAATCTAAATATTATAAAGAGTTAATGAATAGTGGTTTATCTAAATTTATGCCTATGGTATCTCTTGGGCATTCTCAAAGCTCAATCCTTAATCTTGCTTATTTTGAAAATGAAATTCTTAACTTGCCGATGATGATGATTCCACCATTAATGAGTTCTACTATGAATGGGGAAGATATTTTGGGCACAAGAGAACAAAGTAGACAATCAAAATCTCAAAATAATTCAGAAGGTCAAGTAGGTAGACCAGAAAAACCTGATGATCAAAAATCTGAAAAAACTATTCAAAATAAAGAATCTATGTAAAGGAGGATTAATGGATTATGGCTCATGTTAGTATTCCTATTGAAGATATGCCTATTGAGATCTTAGAAATAACTCCGGTTAATCCTCTTATCTCAAAATGTTAGATTAAAGTTTGTTATGTTGGCCAATAGCCAAATCGTAACATGAGTGTAATTACTAAAGAAGTTGCGACTGATCTTGCGGCCAGTATCCCTGGTTGTCCTATTGTTGGTTTATACAATGAAGATAAGGACGATTTTGAAGAACATAATCGTATAATTGAAATTGCCAATGGTAAATTTAAAATTAAGGACGCTACTCGTCCATACGGTTTTGTTTCGATGGATGCAAAAGTGTGGTTTCAATGGTTTGAAGATGATGGCGTAAAGCATGAATATCTTTGCACTGAAGGCTATATTTGGACAGGTCAATATCCAGAGAGTCAAAGAATTATTTCAAAAGGAAATAATCAATCTATGGAATTAGATGAAAATACTTTAGATGCATTTTGGACAAAAGATAGTAATGGAAAACCACAGTTTTTCATAATAAATGAAGCAATAATGTCAAAACTTTGTATTTTAGGAGAAGATATTGAGCCTTGTTTTGAAGGTGCTTCTATCGCTCCAATACAATTTTCATTTGAGGATGATTATAAAAATAAATTATTCTCATTTATGGAAAAAATGCAAGAAATTTTGAGTAATGAAGGAGGAACACCAGTGTTTACAAATTATGCTGTTGAAATTGGTGATAGTCTCTGGAGTGCCATTTATGATTGGCTTTGGATGAATCGTCGTGATGATGATTTCTGCATTCATGGCATTTATGAAGACGGTAGCCAAAAGTTCGTCATTCTTCGTAATCGCAAAGATCTTACATATTATCGTTTAAACTTCTCTCTTACTGAGGAAGGTGGATTTGTTGCTGAGGGTAGCCTTGAACAGGTTGCTCCAGATTTCAAACCAGTCGATTCAGTTTTTGCCGCAGCTGATGTTGAAGCATTTGAAGCAACATTTAAAGCTGCTCATGAAGAAGAGAAGCCCGCCGATCCTGAACCTGCGCCTGAGGCAGACCCTGAGCCCGTTGAGGAACCAGCTCCTGTCGAAGAACCTGTTGTTGAGGACCCAGCTCCTGTTGTTGAGGAAGAGCCAGTTGAGGCTCCAGCTGAAGAGGAGCCCGTGGTGGAATCTCACGAGGACGAAGAAAAACCAGTTGCATATAATCTGGAAGAAGTTGTTGAATATCAAGAACTCCTTAGTAAATATGCTGCTCTTGAAGAGCAAAATACTCAGTTAAATAATACTATTAATGAATTAAATAATAGTATTGCTTCTCTTACTAAGGAGAATGAAGGTTTAACTGAATTTAAACAGACAATTGACAGAGAGAAAAAGATGGATTTAATTAAATCTTTCTATATGCTTTCTGACGATTAGAAGAAAGATTGCGTTGATAATATTGATAAATATAGTATTGATGAAATTGAAGCAAAGCTTTCTGTTATTTGTGTACGCAACAAGGTAAGTTTTAACCTTGATAAAAAGCCAGAAGAAGAACAGCCAATGACCTATAATCTTGATTCTGTAAAAGATGAAGATGCTGGACTTCCTGCCTGGGTATTACGCGTAAAAGAAGTTGAAAAACAAAAGAATCTTTAATGAGGAGGAAAATATAAATGCTTAGTGATTTCTTAAAGAAGAATATTACAAGTCAAGCTGGTTTTATTCAGGCTAAAGGCTTTGGCTACGGTCAAGTTGAGCCTAACCACCTCTCTGCTCAGGCAACAAAGGAAGTCTATGCACAGTTACCTGCTCAGAAGGATATTGAAATCCTTGAGAATGGCCAGTTTGCTAAGTACGACTATGCTAAGGAAGTAGTCGATTTTGATGGTCCAGGCGAGTGGTTACTCGTATGGAACGAAATTAAGCTTTATCGCGAT
>JAEEGL010619928.1_pt1 | contig 11946 bp, 7 predicted proteins | sample 9134231 | NCBI WGS metagenome assembly JAEEGL01 (sample SAMN16246548, study PRJNA631951) | gut metagenome | biome: gut microbiome; feature: rumen; material: fiber-attached | host: Bos | place: Iran: Karaj | collected 2018-10 | reverse complement strand
TGACATCATTGCCGGCTTTGATTTCCTTGTACTGTTCACCCAGCGTCCACCAGTCTGTCATGACAAAACCTTCAAAGCCCCATTCCTCACGCAGAATGCCGGTCAGCATATCGGTATATTCCGAAGCCCGGTATCCGTTGATAACATTGTAGGAAGTCATCAGAGCCCATGGTTTCTCTTCTTTGACGATCATCTCAAATCCCTTGAGGTAGATCTCACGGGATGCTCTTTCTGAAACACGGGAATCCGCATTCTTACGATTTGTTTCTTTATTGTTCAGGGCAAAATGCTTGATCGTTGCACCGATTCGCTGCGACTGAATTCCCCGTACCATAGCACCGGCCAGTTTACCGGCCAGATACGGATCTTCCGAATAGTATTCGAAGTTTCTGCCGCAAAGCGGGCTGCGGTGGATATTCAGTGCCGGTGCCAGCCAGAAGCCAAAGTTATTCTCCTTCAGTTCCAGGGCAGCCGCTTCGCCAATGGAAGCCACAACTTCCGGATCCCAGGTACAGGCCAATACACAGGCACATGGGAACGCGGTCGTTACGACACCTCTTCCCGGGAAGACCCGAAGGCCAGCCGGGCCGTCTGCTGTCATCACATTTGGAATGCCGTATTCCGGCAAATTTCCGAAACCAAAGGTATTGGCCACACCGGTATTCGCCTGACCACCCAGAAGTGAGATCAGGTCTTCATCCGAAAACTGAGATACCAGCTCATCCAGTGTGCATTTGCCTTCAGCCACATCCATCAGTGTCTTTCCGGAATAAGTATAACCACCCCAGACTCTTGCAACACGGTCACGGCCACGCGTTGCCGGAACGATGCTCTGCATCTCATCATAAGCCTGATGGACCAGACCGTCTTCATCTTTATCATGAGGCTCAGTAAGAGGCAGTTCTTCCATGCTGCCGTCTGAAAGCATGCGCTCTTTCAATTGTGAGGGCACCATTCGCGCTTTCAGCTGCAAAGTGATGCGGTCTTCTGGTTCTGTATGGACAAAGTCGATCGCCTTTGCACTGGCAACATCCGTTCCGACAAAGATCTGATAATCACCTTTTTCCAGCAGCCATGCAGATTTTTGCACTTTGCCAAGATCGTCATAGGAAGCCATATCCTTCACGGCAAAACAGATCTGCAAGACTTCTCTTTCACCCGGCTCAAGGAGTCTGGTCTTCTTAAAGCTGATCAATGCTTTGGCCGGTTTGCCCAGTTTTCCCTGCGGTGCACCATAATATACCTGAACGACTTCTTTTCCTGAGTAATGGCCGGTATTGAGAACCTCTGCTACGACACGGATCTCTCCGTTTTCCTCTTGTGCCCGGATGTTCTCTACCGAAAATGTCGTGTAGGACAAACCAAATCCAAACGGATAGACGACCTTTTCCCTGGCACCGGGAATCGTTTCAAAGTAACGATATCCAACATAGATATCATCCGTATAGTCCACATAATCTTCGGACTCGTGGAAATTGTAGCTGGATGGGTAATCTGCCAGATCTTTGGCATAGGTATCGGTCAGCTTGCCGGAAGGACTCACCTTACCGGTCAGTACATCAGCTGCGGCAAGACCTCCTTCCATACCGCCCTGCCAGGTCATCAGTACTGCACTGATGCGCGGATCATTCTTAAACCATTTGGTATCGACCATGCCGCCCACATTCATCAGCACGACGACTTTTTTGAAATGGGAGGCTACTGCTTCGACCAGTGCTTCTTCCGCCTGACTCAGATAAAAATCACCCTTTTCAAAAATACGGGACAGAATCTGAACAAAACGGAACCGATTACGTCCGGCTGCATACTCCTGATTGTCTTCTGACTGATTCACATCCGGTACTGTCCGATCCCATCCTTCACCAGAGTAACGTGAAATGGAGATAATCGCCACATCCGCGTAGGCTGCCGCACCGGGAATCAGCTCGTCCGGCACCGGTGCTTCCGGCATCAGTCCAGGCGTTTTCATACCCAGCGCACCCGTCGTCGCAGCATTATTCCTGTTCTGCTCCTCCCAGTATGCACGATAATAATCAGTGGTGGGCTGATAGATCAGAATATTCTCATCCGCCGAAAGTCCATCATAAATATTGTGGACATACGCACATGTCACGTCTCCGGAACCACCGCCGCCTTTTACATAATCAAAAGTCGCTTTTCCGAACAGCGCGACTCGGGTTCCCTTCTGAAGAGGCAGAACCTGGTTCTCATTTTTCAGAAGAACCATGCCTTCACGGGCGGCATTTTTAGAAAGCTCGATATGTTCCTTGCTTCCCGTCAGCAGTTTGCCCTCCTTGCCCAAAGGCAGAACGGGTGTGAATAAGAATCTTCCATAACGTTGCATAAGCTGTTCCTCCTGTTTATGTATCTGACTTTTTATCCCAATGGTACTTCCACTATTTCTGCCATCTTGGAAAGACAGATTTCGATCTCTTCTGAAATATCATCCACCATTCTGGCAGTGATCTCATCGTATTTATGGGTTTGAAGACTGTCGTAAAATTCCCGCTTGATATCCCCGGAAAGGGTCTTCATTCTGGAACGAAAAGCTCCTTTGGGTACTAGTCTTCTCAATGCTTTGGGCAGTTTCAGTTTCAAAAGCGCGCTTTCCATCTTGGACTTTCCAAGGGCTAGCACCAGAAGTGAAGCAGCGATTCCGGCCAGCATTCCCTGCGGTCCGCTGGAGATCAGCGCCAGGCCGGATCCTCCGCATAAAAGCCCCACCAGAACAGAAATGATCGAATCGATCAGCCAGGTGAGCTCTTCTACAGCGAAGATCTCCTTGGAATCCAACTGAATCTCAATCTCTTCCGCAGAAAGAAAAGTCGACAAAGACAGCGCTTTATAGGGCACATGATGCCGGACACAGATGGGGATGGTATACTCTTCCAGCTCTCTTGCAACTGGTTTGATCCAGGCAGCGATGGGTTTTTTCATGAGTTCCGCTGCCCGATCGCTTCGAAGAAAAGCAGGAATCTCTTTAAGCAGAGCCTCATCTGTATCAACCAGGCGCGGGATCTCTCCGGCTCGCCATTTTTCAAAGATCGGTTCTGCTACTTCTTCCAGAATCGGGTCAACCAGAACATTGACGACATCCAGATACAGATCCTGAATATTCTCCCGCACGATTGCCTCGACTGTATCGGACTGTCTCAGTTCATCCAGTTCATTTCTGAAAAGCCGCATTTCCTCATCGATCCGGCCACTGTAGGCAAGTCCTTTTGCCACAGAGAATTCCGGTTCTGCACTGGAAATAAGTACCGCATCCGGGAACACTTCCTGACACCATTCGTGGATCACTTCCATTCGGGAAACACCGCCCGTCAGGAAGATAAACTCCGGCATCTGTCCGGAGATCGCATTTTTGATGTTTTTCAGACTGACCGTAAAAACCTCCCGGAAGGATTGATGATCCAGTGAGGGCAGTTTCTGTTCTGTCAGATCTCTGGCAATTTTCCGGTCGATCGTAAGATTCAGTTTCCGTATTTTTCCATAGCGTATCAGAACAGTCTCGCTGCAGTCATTATCCTGGAAATAAGCTTCATCGGAAAAATACCGTTCCTTCAGTCGTCTGGCTTTGAATTCACAGTAGGTCCTCCAGGGTTCACTCTTTTCAAATACTTCTCGGATCTCCTGCGGTTTTTTGCTGTTTTGGATAGCTTTTTCGAGCAGCAGTTCGTCCATGAGTCCGCCGCCCAGCGCTACTTCTCCACTTGTTTCGAACTGTTTTTCCTTGCCGCCAACGATATAGGCAAAATCGGTCGTTGAGGAACCGATATCTACGACAAGTACCGGCTTGGAAAGGATATCATATCCAACCTGCAGATGACGCGACTGACAAGCACTGACCATAGCCGCACGTGACTCAGATACGATCCTTGTTGGCGGGAACGAAGCCTTTTCAAAAATCGAACGGTACCGTTCTCTGGCATTTTTATCCCAGCCTGCCGGACATCCTACGTAAAAACAGGTGTCCGTTCCTTTGATCAGATCTGCGTTTTGATAAAGCTGCCCCAATACCGCTCCGGCAAAGGCTCTGACATCTGCACTGACTGATGGGTCTTTTAAAAACCGGCTCTTGAAGCGGAGTTTTCTCGTTACCGCATCCGCACTGTAGCAAGCCTGTTCACCTACCAGAATTTGTCCATCCTGTTCACGACTATAAGCCGTAATAAAGCTTTCTGTATCGGCAACTCGCAGCATCTCGGGCTGTGATCCGGGGTCTTTTTCCAATCTGGCAACAGCGCTTTCTGCATCACCAAGGTCAAAACCGTAAAATCTTTCCATTTCGTTATCCTTTTACTTTTTACCGGCAAGTCCCTTTTTCAGGACTTTATCTCCGGAAACAATCGCAGGCCGCAGTGTTGCAATCTCCTGTCTGCCTGAGGAAAGTTTCTCATCGTATGGGTCCTCCGGTCCGGTCTGGATCATATCAAACAGCTGCTTTTTATCTTCCTGATAATTCACGGTATCAATGCCTCTTTGATGCAGATAGAACTTCACTTTGCCTGCTTCCGACAGGGCATAGTCTCCATCTTCACTGACAGAAGCCTCCAGCAGACCGGCAAAGAGTTCGATGGTTCCGCGATCCATTCCTTCTGCATCTTTCTTCTTCTTTTCCTTCTGATCAAAATAATCCTGTTCCTTTGCTTCCGTGAGAGATTGCTCGATCACCATCACAATGGTTCGAAGTTCCCTGAAAAGGGCTTCCGGATCGAGATGCGTCTCTACTCTCAGTTCACTCTCAGCGGTATGAGCAGGTTTTTTCAGTCTCAGTCCACCCAGGAACAAAAACAATGCACCAAGAAGCAATACCAGCATGTTCGAAAACGAGAATTTCATTCCTTTCTGGAACAACGGCATTACATAAGATGCAACCGCCAGAATGATACCCAGACATATAAGGATCACCGCATAGATTCGGAACATACGGGCATCCTTCACCTTTCCGCTTTTATCTTCCTTGACTTTTCGTTCCCATACTTCAGATTCACCCAGGCAGTCTGTAAGTCCCAGCGAAGCCTTGGCTGTTTCAAAAAGGCTCTGTGCCATTCGCTTGGGCAATTCACTTTTTTCTTCTTCCAGATAACGGTACATCAGAAGATCCAGCTCTTTCGCCAGAATCTTCTGCGTCTTCTCCTGGTTCTTTGCTCCCGCTAAGGATTTCAGGATCTTTTCCCGATCCTGGTCCAGACATTTCAATAACTCCATCAGGAAGACCTCTTTCCTTTTGTTCTTATTTTATGAATATACCTGCTTTTGGTTTCGCTGTCAACGTCCTTCTTTTACCGCAACTTTTGCAATCTCGGATGCAAGGGTCACAATGGCAATTATTCTGTCTTTCTTCTATAATATATATCAGATTTGAACTTGATTTCTTTTGAGGAGGAAGATTCGATGCAAGATATGATGAACAAGCTCCATGACATCGGTATTATTCCGGTTGTCGTCTTAGACCGAGTAGAGGATGCACTTCCCCTGGCAGAAGCGCTGATCAAAGGTGGCCTGCCCTGTGCTGAAGTAACTTTTCGTACGGCAGCTGCGGAAGAAGGCATTCGCCGCATTTCCGAAGCATTTCCTGATATGATTGTCGGAGCCGGTACTGTACTGACCACCGAACAGGCGGATCGTGCTATTGCAGCCGGTGCAAAATTTATTGTCAGTCCCGGTTTCAATCCGAAAGTTACCAAATATGTGCTGGATAAAGGCGTTCCTATGACTCCTGGTGTCTGCACGCCCTCTGAGATCGAAGGTGCTATGGAACTGGGTCTTGATGTTGTAAAGTTCTTCCCTGCTGAACCGGCAGGCGGACTTCCCATGATCAAAGCGTTGGCTGGTCCCTATGTTAACCTGAAGTTCATGCCGACTGGCGGTATCAATGCAAAGAATGTCCGTGATTATCTTGCGTTCAACAAAATTATCGCCTGCGGCGGCAGCTGGATGGTCAAGGGTGACCTCATCAAGGCAGGCAAATTTGATGAGATCGAACAAATGGTTCGTGAAGCAGCGGCTATCGTAAAGGAAATCCGCGGTTAATCTTCCGTAATAAGAGATAAGGAGAAATATCATGGCAAAAGTAGTCACTTTCGGCGAACTGATGATTCGTCTTCAGCCTTATAACTACGAGCGTTTCGTTCAGGCAAGCAACCTGGAATTTACCTTTGGCGGCGGTGAAGCTAATGTCGCTGTTTCTCTGGCCAACTATGGGATGGATGCCGTTTATGTTACCAAGCTTCCTGCCCATGCCATCGGCCAGTCTGCTGTCAACTCACTTCGCCGGTATGGTGTGGATACTTCCAAAATCGTCCGCGGCGGCGACCGTGTAGGTATCTACTTCAATGAAAAGGGTGCTTCTCAGCGCGCCAGCGTCTGTATTTACGACCGCGCTCATTCTGCGATCGCAGAAGCCTCTCCTTCCGATTTTGATTGGGATAAGATCTTCGAAGGCGTGGATTGGTTCCACTTCACAGGTATTACCCCTGCTCTCGGCCCGAATATGGTAGAAGCCTGCAAACAAGCCTGTATGGCTGCCAAAGAACGCGGAATCAAGATCAGCTGTGACCTGAACTACCGCGGCAAACTCTGGACCAGAGCACAGGCCAGAGAAGCCATGACCGAACTTTGTCAGTATGTTGACGTCTGCATCTCCAACGAAGAAGATGCCAAGGACGTGTTCGGAATCGAAGCAGAAGCCACCGATATCACCGGCGGCAAGCTGAACAAAGAAGGATATAAATCAGTCGCCCGCCAGCTGGCTGAGAAGTTCCACTTTGAAAAAGTTGCGATTACGCTTCGTGAAAGCATCTCTGCTTCTGACAATGACTGGAGTGCGATGCTGTACGATGTCGCTTCCGACGAATACTGCTTCTCCAAGCTCTATCATCTGCGCATCGTTGACCGTATCGGCGGCGGTGACAGCTTTGGCGGCGGTCTGATCTATGCCCTGCTTTCCGGTAAGACAACACAGCAGGCAGTCGAATTCGCTGTAGCCGCTTCTGCTCTGAAGCATTCTATCGAAGGCGACTACAATTTCGTTTCCGTAGCAGAAGTTGAAAAATTGGCCGGTGGAGATGGATCCGGACGCGTTCAGCGCTGATTCTCCGAAAAACACAAGGAAATATTCATAAAAATCCGCCGCAAAAGGCTTTACTTTTGCGGCGGACTGTTTTATAATTTTTTTATTCTAAATTATGTTCGCAAGGCCAAGTGCCGTGCCGTATCACTTCGGATCGTACAGGCTTTGCAGGAAAGGATGGTATTACCTATGGCATTTTGTCCTCAATGTGGTGCTAATGTAGCTGACGGTGTACCGAACTGCCCGCAGTGTGGTGCTCCGATGGGTGTTGCTCCCGCTTTTGATCCAAATCAGGGTCAGCAGAATCAGCAGTTCCAGCAGTATCAGCAGCAGCCCTATCAGCAGTATCAGCAGCAGCCCCCTTACGCGGCTCCGGTTCCCTATCCGGCAGTCGATCCGAAGGATCATACCGCTGAATTCGATTCGAAAGACATTTCTGACAACAAAGTCTATGCGATGGCTCCGTATCTGCTAGGTACGATCGGCATCATTATCGCTCTTCTGGCAGCTCAGAAATCTGACTTCACTACCTTCCACGTACGTCAGGCTGTGAAGATCACGATCGTTCAGGTTCTTCTGATTTTCTGCTGCATCATCCCGATCCTTGGCTGGATCTTCGCAGGTGTCTGCAACGTCATCATCTTCGTCCTTCAGATCATCATGTTCTTCCGTGTCTGCAAGGGCAAAGCGATCGAAGTTCCGATCATCAGCAACTTAGGCTTTCTGAAATAATCTGATTCAGATTTTGCCGGAAACACATTATACTATTCAAAAAGAAAGACTGGAAACTCATTTGAGCTTCCAGTCTTTTTTTCATTGTATCTTTTATGCTTCCTGCTGTTTTTTCTTCGCAATCTCTTCACAGATCCGATCGTATTCCTTTTCATCCAGTTTGTACTTCTTCTGGTACAGGAAATAGGAGATGATCATCATGATGAAGGGAAGAACTGTCATGGAGATCAGAAGACCGCGGCTTTGTCCGGATGTAACGTTAGAGAGGATCTGTGCGATCTGGCTGATCTTCTGAGTATCAGTGATCGTACCGGCTGCTGCCTGATTTTCGAGTTCAGAAATTTGGTTGGAATAATTGGTGACACGGAAAATCAGGTAGGTCACAGTAGTAATAACGACTGTCAGAGCCGAAGCCAGTTTTGTCAGGAACGGACGCAGCGAACCGATGATCGCTTCGTCCCGGGCACCAAACTTATACTCACTGTACTCAACCGTATTCATGATGGAAATCATCATGATAAGATAGAAACCGTACTGACCAAAGTTAGCCAGCATATAGCCGATCGTTACAATATAGAATTTCAGCATATTGCCCTGCGGCATAACCAGACCAGGCAGCAGCATCAGCACATAGCCGACCGATGCGATCGCCGCCAGTACACTCATCAGCTTCTTTCTGGGAAGCTTGCGTGAGATCGCCGGATAGAAGATCATCAGAAGCGCTGTAACTGACATACCGACCATGGTAAAGAGGGAATAAAGACCACCTTCATAGCCGAATTCAAAGTAAATATAGGTAGAACCGATACCGCCCAGGACGATACCATTGCCGATCTGTTGAATCAGGAAGCAGATCGCGATCCAAACCAGCTGGTCATTTCCTGCAATCGTCTTTACAACCTTTTTCAGACTGACTTTTTCATTCTTTTTCGTATCATAGTTCCGATTTTCTTTCACACCGAAGATCGTGAAGAAAAGGAACAGCGGTCCGAGAATACAAATGACCAGCGCAATACGTCCATATGCAATGGTCGCAGAAGAACCGATGGCCATGGATCCGGTCGTCAGCATGGGGATCAGTACGGATGCGAGCGTGCCGCCAATACCGGCAAACAGTGTTGCACGGGAAGTAAACTGATTTCTGGCATCCGCATTGGAGGAAAGCGCCGGTACCATGCCCCAATAGGAAATATCGTGCATGGTATAGGTAATACTGTAGGCAAAATAGAAAAATCCGAAGAGCCAGATAAAACTCCATCCCTGAAGCTTCGTATTGAAGACGATGTAAATCACTGCAGAAGTCGAAAGAATACCGATCAGAAGCCAGGGTTTGAACTTGCCCCAGCGGGAGCGGGTACTTTCAATAATGTTTCCCATGATAGGGTCATTCAGTGCATCAAACACACGGGCGGCGACCATGATCGCTGTGATTGCACCAAGCTGTGCTGCCGTTAACTGGCGGGTAAAAATGATAAACAGCATCAGATAATTGGTGACCAGGTTGTACATCATATCCCGGCCAACCGTTCCGATGGGAAACAGGATCAGGTTTTTCTTTCTTTGCTTCAGATCTTCCATGAGATCAGTCCTCCTTGGGAATATTATAAGGTTGGAACCACTTGCCATTGGTAAAGTCCGGAATCATGACCGGTGCACCGCCCTTGAGGATCGACTCCTCAGACAGAACTCCGATACTCATCCAGGCTGCCATATCGTAAACATCGATCGGCGGATCGGTCTGATCACGCACACTGTCGAAAAATGCCCGGTCGACCAGATAATCCATACCGCCATGGCCTCCGCGGATACCATCATTTAAGAATGCCTTCCAGATTGGATGTTCATATTTTTCCTGATAATCATCCGCATTGCCCCAGTGTTTTCTCCAGACGAAGGTCTCCATCTCATCATACAGGCCATCCAGCCATATCGAATGATTATCCTCTTCATACATGCCCTTGGTCCCCTGGATCACCAGTCCGCGGCTGTAGAATCTGGGAAGTGTCGTATCCAGCGTCAGGGTGATAGTTTCACCATGTGCACAGGTGATGATAGTCGTCGTCACATCTCCCTGCACGAAACGATATTCTGCCTGATCACCTGAAGGACCCTGATCTTTTCGGTTGTATTCGTTCAGTCCTCTTGCACAGGAGCTTTGCGATACCAGCTTCACCATCCGGTTTCCGTGCCCGATCCCCATCATCTGGCAGATCGGTCCCAGTTCATGAGTCGGATAGTTTTCCGTATTGCGATGACGATAGTTTGCATTGCGGTAGTGACGGTTTTCCCGTCCATGACTGATCTCATCCCGAAGATCATGACGGTACCCGCCCTCGCAGTGAACGAGTTCACCGAATACTCCCTGAGAGACCATGTTCATGATCATCATCTCATACCGGCCGTAACAACAGTTTTCTAGCAGCATACAAGGAATTCCGGTCTCTTCATAGGTATGCACCAGATTCCAAAGCTGTTCAATACTGTATGCCGCACCAACCTCTACGCCCGGCCGGATCCCGGCTTTCATGGCTTCGATCGCAACAGGAATATGGCTTTCCCAGGAGTTAGTGATCATCACACAGTCAAGACCCGTAAGCGCCAGAATCTCCCGATAATTGGTCGTCACAAACGGTCTTTTTCCGGTTTTCTTTTCTACTGAATCCGCAGCCTTCTCTGCACGGTCCTGGAAAAGATCACAGACACCAATCACCTGGACATCCTCCATCATTTCGAGAACGCCCTGCAAAAGACCCATGCCACGTCCGCCTACACCAATAAATGCAGTCGTAATCGTTTTCATTTGTATTTAATCCTTTAGTCGTGAGAGTAGCAGTACACTGCCATTTATTATACCTGAAAGAATGTACAGGAGCAAGGTATAAAAAAGAAAAACGCCTTTTCATACGGAAAAGACGCTTTTCATAAAGCTTTCTATTCATTTGTCAGCTGGGAGGTATAAAGGTTGTAATAATATCCTTTCTCTGCCATCAGTTCATCATGGGAGCCGCTTTCCATGATCCTGCCATCTTCGATGTACAGGATCCGGTCACAGTCTTTGATCGTTGAAAGTCTGTGGGCCACGACAAATGAGGTCCTGTCTCTCAGAAGCTGCTTGATACCTTCCTGTACCAGCAGTTCCGTATTCGTATCGATCGAGGAAGTCGCTTCATCCAGGATCAGGATCTTCGGATCGGAAAGAAGCGTACGGGCAAAGGATAAAAGCTGTCTTTGTCCGGCAGACAGCATGTCGCCTCGTTCATTGATCTCTGTTTCGTAACCGTTCGGCATCCTTGAAATAAAGTCATCCGCATAGACCTGTTTCGCCGCCGCGATACATTCTTCATCCGTCGCATCCAGTCGGCCGTAACGGATGTTCTCCATAATCGTGCCCGAAAAGATAAACGTATCCTGAAGCATGATACCCATCTGAGAACGAATGGAACGAAGCGTTGCATTGGCAATATCATGCCCGTCGATTCGAACTTCACCGCTCTTCAGATTATAGAACCGGGAAACCAGATTGATGATCGTGGATTTACCAGCGCCTGTCGGGCCAACGAGTGCAATGCTCTCGCCAGCCGGCACATGGAAACTGACGTCTTTCAGGATCGGACGATCCTTCTCATACTCAAAGACCACATGATCGAAGTCGACCTGTCCTTTGATCGGCGGCAGATCCTCTGCGCCTTCCGGATCGGTTACCGTCACCGGCTCATCCATGAGCTGGAATATTCGTTCCAGATAGGAGACCGTGTTGATCATCTGGTTATAGTTGTTCGAGAGCTGCTGGATCGGACCCCAGAAACGATTCGCGTAGCTGGTCATCGCTACCAGAAGACCTACAGCGATCTCATTTCTCAGATAGATAACACCGACCAGATAGATCGCATAGAAAACTACCTTCGCTATGATCATGGAAAGAGGCCAGACACTATGGTTGATCGTGACAGCTTTAAGATAGGAAGTCCGGGCATCCTGAGCCAGATTTTTATTGATCTGTCCGTTGAATTCTTCCCTGGCAAAGCTTTGAGTGACTCTCTCTCCATTGATGCTCTCAGCCAGATAGGCGGTAAAGTTGCTGTGCTTGTTGGCCTGCAGCTGCCAGGCTCTTCTCTGCTGACGCTTGATCGAGAAGATGT
>JAEEGL016746714.1_pt1 | contig 11947 bp, 12 predicted proteins | sample 9134231 | NCBI WGS metagenome assembly JAEEGL01 (sample SAMN16246548, study PRJNA631951) | gut metagenome | biome: gut microbiome; feature: rumen; material: fiber-attached | host: Bos | place: Iran: Karaj | collected 2018-10 | reverse complement strand
TCAACCCTGAGACCATTGGTCAGGCTTCGCGCATTCCAGGTATTTCACCAAGCGATATTAACATTTTATTGGTGCTTATGGGAAGGTGATTGTTTCACGTGGAACATTTGAAAAAACATTCATCACTCCCCCACCCTTATTTGTAATTAATAATCCAAAATATATTGCCATTATGGAAAAAGAAAAAATCGAATTCGTAAAAAGTAAAGTGAGAAACATTCCAGATTTCCCAGTGAAAGGCATACAGTTTAAGGATCTCACCACTGCTTTCAAGGATGCTGAGTCGCTGCGTATCATGTGCGATGCGTTGATAGAGCTTTATAAGGATAAAGGCATCACCAAGGTTGTGGGTATTGAGGCTCGCGGTTTCATCTTCGGTGCCATTCTTGCTGCCGGACTCGGTGCAGGTTTTGTTCCTTTGCGCAAGCCAGGCAAATTGCCGGCTAAGACCATAAAGAAGACCTATACCAAGGAATATGGAGAAGATGTCATTGAAATCCATGAAGATGCAATCAACGAGGACGATGTAGTGCTCATGCACGATGATCTGCTTGCAACCGGTGGTACCATGGCTGCTGCACTTGACCTGGTTAGGATGATGAATCCCAAGAAGGTTTATATCAACTTTATTTGTGAGTTGGTAGACCTTAAAGGCCGCAGCATTTTCCCAACCGACGTTGAAGTGACTTCTCTTTTTGATTTTGAGGGAGAATAACTCTACTATGCTGAATTCATAAATTAGAATTCATAGACTTTCTAGAATCTCTAGAAATAACTCTTCTCTGATAGTTGAGAACTGGAATTCTCTTTCCATGCGCGACGAACTGAAACTGAAAATATCATTATTGCCTTCCAGTCCAGGTGTCTACCAGTACCTGAACCGTGAAGGCACTGTTATTTATGTAGGTAAGGCAAAGAATCTGAAGCGTCGCGTCAGTTCCTATTTCAACCGTGTGCACCCTGTGGTACGTACTAATTTGCTTGTGCGTAACATTTGGGATTTGAAATATATTGTAGTAAACAGCGAGGAAGAAGCTCTGGATCTAGAAAACAGTCTGATTAAGGAATATCAGCCACGCTATAATGTGTTGCTCAAGGACGACAAATCCTACCCTTGGATTTGTGTAACAAAAGAATTGTTTCCACGGGTATTTTTAACCCGCGACAAACACACTAAAGGAGCAAAGTATTATGGTCCTTATCCTAAAACTGAAGTAGCTCATGCCCTGATTGACACACTTAAACAGCTCTACCCTATCCGCACCTGTCGGCATCCGTTAACCAAGGAAAATGTAGAGACTGGGAAATACAAACTCTGTCTGCAATATCACATAAAGAATTGCGAGGGTTGTTGCCAGGGATTTGTTTCACATGAAACATATTCTGATTATATAGCCGACATTGTGAAAATCCTAAATGGCGACACCAAGCAAGTGAGTGATTTCCTTATGCAGGAAATGATGGCTAAGGCGTCTGAATTGAAGTTTGAAGAAGCTGAATTGCTTAAACGAAAATACCAGTTGCTCGAACAGTATCGTGCAAAATCCATAATTGTAAACACATCGATTCACAATGTAGATGTATTCACTATTATAAGGGATGACGATGCCGCCTATGTCAATTACATGCACATGCGCAATGGTGCTATTGTCCAAAGTGTGACAGTGGAATATAAGATACAGGATGCAGGTGGCGACGAAACCAATGAGGAAATTCTCTCTACTGCAGTTCGTGATATACGTGAACGCTTCAACGAGACGTATGAACGCGACAAGGTAAAAGAAATTCTGGTTAATGTAGTGCCCGAATTTGAAATAGAAGGTGTAGAATATACGGTGCCGCAGCGTGGCGATAAGCGCAAACTTGTTGCCATGTCGCTAAAGAATGCCGAGCAGTTCCGCACCGAGAAATTCAAGCGCATGGAGAAACTGAATCCTGAGCAGCGTGCCACACGAACACTCACCACAATAATGAAGGATTTTCACCTTAACGAGCTTCCACGTCATATAGAATGTTTTGATAACAGCAGCATCTCGGGAACCAATGCCGTGGCTTCGTGTGTGGTGTTCAGAAATGGTAAACCGGCTAAGAAGGAATATCGTCACTTCAATATAAAAACTGCAGATGGAAGTGATGACTATGCTTCGATGAGAGAGGTAATGAGCAGGCGTTATTCAAGACTTCTTGCCGAGGGACATGAACTGCCGCAGCTCGTGGTAGTGGATGGTGGTAAGGGGCAACTTAACGCTGCTGTTGAAGTGCTGGATAACTTGGGATTGCGTGGTAAAATAGCAGTTATAGGCATTGCAAAACGTCTTGATGAGATCTATTTTCCTGGCGACAGTGTGCCACTGTATATCGACAAAAATAGCGAATCATTAAGAATTATCCAGCGGTTACGAGATGAAGCTCACCGCTTCGGCATTAAGCATCATCGTGACAGACGCAGCAAGTCACAGCTTCACAGCCAGCTCGACGACATTAAGGGAATTGGACCGGCAACACGTAATGCATTGCTCCGCCATTTCAAGAGCGTGAAGCGCATCAGGGAGGCAACGCTCGGTGAAATTGCTCTTGTTGTTGGTGCCTCAAAAGCAAAAATTGTGCTCGATGCTCTGACAACTGCCGTTGCCGAGTCGTAGATCCAATTTTTAGACTTTAAGGGTAGGGGAGTAGTGTTTTTGGTTTCTTTTCCCATTTTTCTTAAAAGAAAACAATAATTACTTCAAAATATTATAAACCACTTAAAATCAATAAAATAGATATGTTTTTTATTGATTTTAGTCGTTTGAGAACTGTTTATTTCAAGTTTTATATTTTTTTCGACCGGTTATCCATGCCACGCTGGGTTATTTTAGGGAATATTTTAAATCCTGCACTGTTTAAAAAAGTTTGGATATTTTTTACCGTTTGAAAATTTTGTGGTATCTTCGGCAAAAAATTTTTTTTGCCTTTTTTCTAAATTTGATTTGAATACCTGTTCAAGTAAAAAATTTTTATCATGATAAATGTTTTTCACATAGTTTCCAATGCGGTGTGGGGTGGGGCAGAGCGATATGCCAGCGACTTGGTGGCACACATGCGTCACGACGACAATTTTTATGTTGAAGTTGTCAGCGCCAAGCATGATAACATCATCGAGCAGTTCCAGAAAATGGATATACCTGTATCAATTCTGCCGCTTAAGGGCATTCGTGATTTCGACAGCCCAGTGAGATTAGCTCGTATGTTACGCAAAGGACGAAACATTGTGCATGTGCACAATTATCGCGATGCTACTACTGCTGTGATGGCGCGCATCATCAGTGATAATCCGAGCACAAAGGTTGTTTTCACACCACACACCCTCAAGCGGCCCACAATGAATTACGTGTCAAAGAAGGTGTACCGCAACATCGACCGCTATGTCTTTGTATCACAGTTTGCCTACGACCACTTTATCTCTCATGCACCACGCACCAACAAGTCGCGTACTTCGGTTATTCCCGAGAGTGTGCTCAACACCGACACCAGCGCACAGGCTCCTGTGCCTGACCTGCGTAAGGAGTTTGGGATGAACGACAAGCAGGCGCTGATAATGTTCCATAGCCGCTTGTGCCGTGATAAGGGAATTGACGTGCTTCTCAAGGCGCTATCCATGCTTGACCGCGACAGCTACAGGCTTGCTGTGCTTGGCGACGGCCAGGCAAAGGCATTGTCGCGCATCAAGAGTTTTATCATTGAGAATAAGATGGTTCGAAATGTGTATTTACTTGGTTTTCAGCGCAATGTGCACGGATATCTATGGCAATGCGACTTTGGTGTAATGCCGTCGACAGTAGCCGAGGTGCAGGGTATCAGTAACTTGGAATATATGAAGCAGGGAAAGCCTATAATCACCACTTATAATGGCGCACAACCTGAATATGTACGGAACATGAAGAACGGAATCCTTGTGAAACCCAACAGCCCAGAACAGCTTGCCGATGCAATAAAGACTCTGTGCAAAGATCCAGAATTGCGAGTTAAACTGGGCAAGCAGGCTAAGGCCGATTTTGACTCTAAGCTTAATTACGAAAATTTCTACACTAAGATTACTAATCTGTACTCATCTCTATTCATTGATTAAATTCCTTATGGAAATATAATAAAGAGCCTCGACTGGAATACCGGTCGAGGCTCTGTGACTAGGTGGGTAGAGATGGATTCGAACCACCGAAGCGATGACGCAGCAGATTTACAGTCTGCCCCATTTGGCCACTCTGGAATCTACCCATTGCCTAATGCGGATGCAAAATTACTCATTTTTTTCAAATCTGCAAATTTTTTTTGATGAGAAAGGATTTTTGAATATTTCAGGGTGGGGTAGCGCTCATGGTTAAGCGGGAAACCAGATTAAGAAAAAAGTCCCAATGGATAATAACTCAAAAATAACGGCGGGCATCTCTTTCGTGTGAGTGCCCGCCGTGATGTTTAAGCTCTTAATAATACACTATTCAAGAATAGCAACCTTTCGTGGTGTTGGTGACGTATTGTCGCTATAGGAGGTAAGACAAATCGCTTTGATATTCGGATCGAGCGACTCTCCCTTACCAAATTCAAGGTCGGGAGCTTCATACTCACCTGGATCAAGGATAATAACTTTCCAACGTGCTTGGGCAGTGCCATTTCTCGGGTTTTTAACATTGTAACGGAACGGAATCCTCAGTCGCTTGTTAGTGCGGTTAATAATCCAGAGACGGTTGTACTTGTCAATACCAAGAGAAAGTTCGCCAATCTTCTCGCTAGAAGTACCTACCCATAGGGTAACTGTGAAGCCTTTCATGTAGCGTGTAAGTCCACCAAATTGTCCAATTCTGATAGCATTGCTCTCAACGCGATGGGTGATATTCACTAATTTGTCAGCGTTTGCATTTACTGCCGACAGCGTAAGGAATGCCAGTGCAATCAATAATACTTTTTTCATAATTTCCGTGGTTTAAGTTTTTAAAGATATAATTAAACATTAATGCTATTCCAAACCAATAATTTAGAAATAACTAAGTAAAGGTAATATAATTTTATTAATCTTGCAAAAAAATCGAAAAATTATTCATTCTTTTAACATTATTTCTATGTTTTATTACTTTTAGCCAGTACTTTCGCAAAAAAATGACGAAATATCTACCCACTTAATGAAAAAGAATTTTGCGACCAAAGGGATCTCCAATTTTCCGCTTAGGCCAGAAGCGGTCCAAAACACTGTAGAGGTGTGAGTTGGAAATTGGCACGGTTTTTGCAATTATGGTTGTAGATTGTCTTCTTTTTAGGTATTTTGTTTGAGTATCGTGATATTTTTATTATCTTTACAAACAAAATAGAAAGCATTAAAAAGAGAGAAGTTAAACCAATAAAACCTATATATTATGATTGAGTATTTTCAGAACAACTTGTTGCAATTGTGGACACTGATTGGTTTCATTTGCCTTATTCTTGAGCTAACATCGGGCGACTTCTTCATCATGTGTTTCTCGATAGGTGCTTTTATCACTGCTATTGGTGCTGCTGTAGGTGCAAACTTTACAGTACAGGTAATTATCTTTGCCATAGCTTCGCTGTTGTGCCTGCTGTTCGTAAGGCCATTGGCTCTGAAGTATTTTCATCGCAAAGATCCCGACAGACCGAGTAATGTTGATGCCATGGTTGGCCGTTTGGGAGTTGTTACCGAAGATATTCCTGCTAAAGGATATGGTCGTGTGAAAATCGACGGTGACTCGTGGAAGGCCTGTGGCGAGGGTGATGTTGCTATTAACAAGGGTGTGCGTGTTAAGGTTACTGATATTAACAGCATAATCATCACTGTAATTCCCGACGAGAATAAATAGGAGAATCATTAATCATTAAAAATATATTATCATTATGGAACTTAACACAACACTTGTCATTCTCATCACGTTAGTGGTGCTGGTACTCATTTTCATCAAGATGAGTCTTGTGATTATCTCGCAGAGCGAGACAAAAATTGTGGAGCGACTAGGTAAGTATCATGCTACACTGAAGCCAGGTATAAACATCATTATCCCGTTCATTGACCGTCCAAAGACCATCATTTCACTTGCCAACGGAAGATATGTTTATACACATAAGATTGACTTGCGCGAGCAGGTTTATGACTTCGACAAGCAGAATGTTATTACCAAGGATAACATTCAGATGCAAATCAATGCATTGCTCTATTTCCAGATTGTAGATCCTTTCAAGTCGGTTTATGAAATCAGCAACTTGCCCAATGCTATCGAGAAGCTCACGCAGACCACTCTGCGTAACATTATCGGTGAGTTGGAGCTCGACCAGACACTGACATCGCGCGACACTATCAACAGCAAGCTGCGCGCTGTGCTTGACGATGCTACCGACAAGTGGGGCGTGAAGGTGAACCGTGTGGAGCTTCAGGACATTATGCCTCCTGCAAGCGTGCTTCAGGCAATGGAGAAACAGATGCAGGCCGAGCGTAACAAGCGTGCTACCATCCTCACCAGCGAAGGTGAGAAGGCTGCCGTAATTCTGCAATCGGAAGGTGAGAAGACTTCTACTATCAACCGTGCCGAGGCCGAGAAGCAGAAAGCCATTCTCGCTGCCGAAGGTGAGGCTCAGGCCCGTATCCGTCGTGCCGAGGCCGAGGCTATCGCCATCAATCAGGTGGCTGAGGCTGTGGGCAAGAGTGCCAACCCTGCCAATTATCTGCTCGCCAAGAACTACATTGAGACGTTGCAGACCATCGCCGGCGGTCCTGCCACCAAGACAGTTTACCTGCCTTACGAAGCAAGCAACCTCATGGGTAGCATAGGCGGCATCAAGGACATGTTCAAGATGGACTAGATTAGTTCATAATGTTTAATGCATTATAAAGCATAGTTAAATGGTAATGCTCCGATCAATTGTGACGGGGCATTACTTTTTTTAGTTGGCTTTTTCAATAAAAAATAGTAACTTTGCACATTATCTATTATTTACTGTTAACACAAAATCGTTATAACTAAATGAAAACAGCTTTGAACACTGCTGCAGCACCTGCTGCAATCGGTCCTTACAGCCAGGGTATTGCCGCCCAGGGTAAAATGATTTTCCTTTCAGGACAACTTCCTATCGATCCATCCACCGGTGCTTTCCCCGAGGGAGGCATCAAGGAACAGACTCGCCAGTCGCTGCTAAACGCTCAGGCAATTCTCAAGAGCGCCGGGCTTGACCTGAACAACGTGGTTAAAACCACCGTTCTGCTGAGCGATATTGCAAACTTTGGTCCTATGAATGAGGTGTATGCCGAGTTCTTTGAGCAACCATTCCCCGCCCGTTCGGCATTTGCCGTTAAGGACCTTCCTAAGGGTGCCTTGGTTGAGATTGAAATGATTGCTGCTGAGTAATAGCTGCTATATAAAAGGTTTAGCGGGCAAGCACTTTCCACGAGTTGCTTGCCCGCTTTTTCATGATGTGTGATAAAAAGAGAAACGCACCTGTTCTTTGTGAGAGCAGATGCGTTTCTGGAAGAATTGTTTTTTTATTTGGTGTATTTCTTGAATGTCAGCGGCAGGTCCCCTAACATGCAGTAGAGGTTGGTGCCTTCAAGACGGATGTTAGTCACGCCAAGCGTGAGGTTTCCTGCTTGAAGCAGCAGGGCCTGTTCGGTCATCTGCCACGTGCCACTAACAAAAGGCCCGATGCCTGAACTGGGATAAGCATACAACCTCGCTGTTCCGTCGGCATTGAGCTGAACGACAAACTTGGTTGTTTCAATAATCTCCTTCACTCTAGTAAGAAGTTGGATGTTGTCGGGCGTGAGAGCCTGATTTTCCTGCAACGTTTGGGCCAACATCTGTCCGAGTGCGGCGGTAGCTTCAGGGTTATGTACATATTCCCATGCTCCCAGCAAGGGGTCTTGGGGTTCTTCCTTATCGTCGCCGCATGCACTGAAAACATAGCAGCACACCATAGCCACTACCAGCACGGCGAATCCCCATAATATATTTTTTCGTTTCATTTTCTCGTCTTTTTTATCAATTTCGCAGTTTCCGACTGCAAAATTACTGCAATTATAAGTCTTGGGAATAATTATTTTAAGATAGTTATTAACAATTTAATGAATTAGTAAAGAAAAACACTGGGAATGGACAAAAAAATGCCTTGGCTTTAACGGCCAAGGCATTTATGCTGCATACTGATTATTATGCTTTATTCATTTTCAATGGGTTGACCAAGAATGATTGAGTAAACTGCGGTAACGTCGGCCGAATTAACATAGCCGTCCTCATTAACATCGCTGGTATCATAATATGTCATGATTCCATTGAGGATGTAACCGTAAAGTGCAGTAACGTCGGCCGAATTAACATAGCCGTCACGGTTTACGTCACCCTTGAGAGGTTGTGGCTCGTCATCCTCAACAACCCACATGCAAGAGAAGGTGAAGCGGTTGTCAATCTTGCTGATGCGAGTAGCCTCGCCAGTGGTGATGTCTACTTCATAAAGAGCAGTGTCATACTTGCCATTGGTTTTCCATTCGCGGTCAGGAAGAGGCCCCCAGTTGCCATAATCGTTGTACCCCATTCCACTATTGTAGAAACCGTTCCAGTACATCTTGTTGGGGTCTTTCTTGCTGAAGCAAGCGCTCTGGCGCTTAGCCTGTGAGCAGTAGCCAGTAGCACCATATTTATTCACAACCTCGGTGTAAGTTTCGCCTGTTTCAGGATCGGTCATCTCAACTGGAGTACCAAGCATCAAGCCCGATGCAAGGTCAAACTCATAGAGAGATGCGCCAGTGAGGTTGCCGTTGATGTCATACATCTTACCATCTTCTCCTTCTACACCGGCAGTGCCACCGCTTGTCATAGCAAATGCGCGGCCTTCTTTGTTGATAGCGAAGGTAACGAAGTTCTGGTAGTAGAGACCTGGAGTGATGGGGGTAACTGTCATTGTCTCGGGATCGAGAATGCAGATTGCATAACCCGAATCGGTGCTGGTAGCATCGCCATCAGGATCAACAAAGAAGTCTGGGTCGTTAACAATCTCTTCAGGAAGCTCGACATCGGTGAGGTAGAACAAACCGTAGATTTTACCGTCTACAGGGTTAACGCACATTCCGGCTGACTCAAGGTTGGCCGATTTGGGGTAATATTCATTAGATGCATTGAGCAGGTCGCCAGTCTCAGCGTTCCATTTGCGAACTGCAAAGCGCTCGCTGTCCTCTATTTCCTCATCAGTGCGGGAAGTTACCGTAATAATGCGTTCACCGGCTTTCACTGCACCCGAGTTACCATACATGAGGTTGAAGTTGTTGGCCCACAAAGCCTTGTCATTGTCGGTAAATTGTCCATTAGAATAGAAGTCGCTGATAACTACATCTGGCTCCTTAACTGGAGTGGTAATTGTGTTACCATCAACCTCCATAGCATAGATACCATTTTCCACTACGAAGATGGCCTTGCCCAGAGTACTGTTCCAGCCCACGTAGGTGCTATACAAGTGGTCGGCGTGGTCGTCATAACGGTTGTTGTTGTAAACACCCTTGATCTTGATAGGGTCGGCACTGGCAGTGAAGCAGCACAGAATAGCTGCAGCCAGCATAAAGAAAGTAATTCTTTTGGTCATAAAAAGTATTTGTTTGGTTTATATAATTTAATGTTTTTTAGAAGGGTTGTTGGCTCTACAAAAAACCAAAAATGCTTGCTTTGAGTTAGTAAAAAAGAAAAATATGCAAAAGTTTATTCTCCCCATCACAGGGATAAACTTAAGGCACAGGGTTTTTCAATTTTCTGCAAAGAAAAGCATAATTATTCAAATAGGCAAAAACTAAAGCAAATTGCCTATAAAAATCGGTCAGTCTTTTGATTTTTTAACTAAACAGCCATATTCAATCTGCCAAATTACTTTTTTAAATGTGCATTGCTATAGTCAGTGTGGCCAGAATAAATACTATGAATATAATGGTGGCAAGTGTAATAGTTCATATCGCACTTATCGTGGTGGCAACTTTGGTTTCATTGATAAAGGTTGTCGATTTACACAGCTTAAACAAGAATTTTTTTTAATTTTGTGTGATTTTTTTGAGAGACATGCGTCTAATGAGCAAAAATCAATTTTAAAAATCGAAAAAATGAACGATTTAGAAAAAAAGTTTGCGCAAACCATTAAGGAGAACAAGAGTACCATCTACACTGTGTGCTATATGTTCTCGAAAGATGCCGATGAGGTGAATGACCTGTTCCAGGAGTCGGTAATCAACATGTGGCGTGGCTTTGAAGGATTTGAGAACCGCAGTGATGTGAAAACGTGGATTTACCGCGTGACCCTAAACACCTGTATCTCACTCGACCGCAAGAAGCGCCGCACTGCAACCGAACCATTGTCGATGAACATTAACCTCTTTGAGGACCACGACAAAGACACTCGTCAGATTGACATGCTGCACAAGCGCATCAGTCGCCTGCAACCTTTCGACCGTGCCATTGTGCTGCTGTGGCTGGAAAACATGCCCTACGATGAGATTGCCCAGGTGGTTGGTATTTCGACCTCTAATGTGAGCACTCGCCTCTATCGCATCAAAGAACAACTCAAAAAAATGAACGATTAAAAACTTGACATTATGGATTTTGAATTAGACGAAATGCGCCAGCAAATGGCGATATTAAAGAACAAACTCGATGAGCAGACGATTGTTAACGACCGCTTCATTCGCCGTGCCATCAAGCATAGCGTGAGCACCATCAACAAGCGTTATCTCGTTATCTCTATCATCGCAATAGCAATGATTCCTTATGGCTACTGGGCCTTCGTGAAACTTAACGGACTGTCAATTCCCTTGTGGATAGTTTCGAGTGTGATTATGCTGGCAGTGGTGGGCTTCTGCTTCTTCAACGGACGCGCCATGCGTGACCCACGACTGGTAGAAGGAAACCTGCAGGACACTCTGCATCGGGTGGCTGATGCCAAGCGCCGCGACAACAACTGGTTGTGGTTTGGTATTCCCACGGTTCTGGCTTGGGCTGCCTGGGTTGGATGGGAGATGGCTCAGAAAATGGATGCTGATCAATGGAAATTCTTTGTACCTTTCTTTATTATTTGCTTAGTAGTAGGAGTTCTGGTAGGACTGAAAGTCCATTTCAAAACCCAAGAGCACTATCGCGACATCCTTGAGCAAATCGAAGACTTAGAGGAAGAAAAGTAAAAAGAGTAGGGTAGAGCACCCGTAAGGATTCTTCAATCCCTATTGGCTGAAAGCATTCAACAGCAATTAAAATGAAATGTCCTCAATTCTGTTGAGGACATTTTTTTGTGTTTTGACCATTTTGTACCAGTTTGAGTGATGCAAAGATTTGCATAATCAGTTAATTATTATTATTTTTGTACAACCTTTTGAGAAAAAATTTATTTAGTTATAACATAAACTTAAATCTTAAATGAAACAATTACTAACTATTTTTGTACTAATAGCCCTTGCTATACCCACTTGGGCTGGAGAGAAAACCATTACCATTTCGCGTAATGATGTGGACTGGGAAAATGCAAACACCGTCTATAGCATATCAAAGAGTGGTGTGCAACTGGTTATGCCAGGTGGCATGAACAACCCCAATTTCCTGCTAATGAAGCAGCAGACTACAATGACTATTAAGTCAGTGAACTTCAAAATCAAGAAGATTGTATTCCATTGTCTGGACAATACGAATGTAAATGCTGGAGATGAAACGTTCTACAATGGTCCACAAACGATGCATGTCAAGTATAATACGACTCATGGAGAAACGCCTGGAACCTACACTACTCCTTACAATGGAAGCACCTATGATGGCTGCTGGGTTTCTACGCCAACTTATCCTGAAGGCCTTCCTCTTGGCTATGAATTGATGTTTGAAAATGGTCCAAGGCCTATTCGTTTCGCTTCAGTTGACATTGTTATTGAGCAAGAATTTGAAGATGAAATTTATGAATTGGTAAC
>JAEEGL016546997.1_pt1 | contig 11947 bp, 10 predicted proteins | sample 9134231 | NCBI WGS metagenome assembly JAEEGL01 (sample SAMN16246548, study PRJNA631951) | gut metagenome | biome: gut microbiome; feature: rumen; material: fiber-attached | host: Bos | place: Iran: Karaj | collected 2018-10 | reverse complement strand
GCCGCATCCCCCATTTCCCCCCGCCCCCGCTGAGAGCGGAGCGGGGGGTGCGGGGGGCATAAGCCCCCCGTCGTTTGCATGGCTGGATGAAGGCGCCAGCCCCCGCCCGCAAACAGGCCCCATTCGCCGCATCCCCCATTTCCCCCCGCCCCCGCTGAGAGCGGAGCGGGGGGTGCGGGGGGCGCGAGCGAAGCGGCCTGTCCTGTGCCGGGCCATTCCTGGCCCGGTCGTCCTCCATACCTTGAGCCTGCCTTATGAAAGCATTCCGCTACGGCGACAACATCAACACCGATGTCATCATTCCCGCGCGCCACTTGAACCTGACCAGCCCCTCGGAACTCGCCGCGCACTGCCTGGAGGACCTCGACCGCACCTTCATCCAGCGCGTCCAGCCTGGCGACTGCCTCGTCGCGGGCGCCAACTTCGGCTGCGGATCCTCGCGCGAACACGCCCCGATCGCGCTGAAGGCCGCCGGCCTCTCCTGCGTCATCGCCGCCTCCTTCGCGCGCATCTTCTACCGCAATTCCATCAACATCGGCTTCCCCATCCTCGAATGCCCCCCTGCCGCCGACGAAATCCGCGACGGCGACGAAATCGCCGTCGACTTCGCCGAAGGCATCATCCGCGACCTCACCACCCGCCGCGAATACCACGCCGCCCCCTTCCCCCCGTTCCTGCAGGAGATCATCCGCCAGGGCGGCCTCCTCAACTATCTGCGAGGCAAACCATGACCTACCGCATCGCGCTCGTTTCGGGCGACGGCATCGGCCCCGAGATCGTCCGCGCCGCCGTCCACGTCCTCCGCGCCACTGGCCTCGACTTCCATTTCACCGAATGCCTCGCGGGCGGCGCCGCCATCGACCGCCACGGCATCCCCCTCCCACAGGACACCCTCGACGCCTGCCTCGACGCCGACGGCGTCCTCCTCGGCGCCGTCGGCGGCCCCAAATGGGACGCCCTCCCCGCCGACCTGCGCCCCGAACGCGCCCTCCTCGGCCTCCGCAAGGCCCTCGGCCTCTACACCAACCTGCGCCCCGCCCGACTCTTCCCCGCCCTCCGCGACGCCTCCCCGCTCCGCCCCGACCTCGCCGCCGACGGCTTCGACCTCCTCATCGTCCGCGAACTCACGGGCGGCATCTATTTCGGCGAACGCGGACGCCGCAACGGCCCCAACGGCCCCGAGGCCTTCGACACCGAGGCCTATTCCGTCCTTGAAATCGAACGCATCGCCCGCGCCGCATTCCAGTGCGCCCGCGGCCGCCGACGCCATCTCACCTCCGTCGACAAGGCCAACGTCCTCGAATCCTCCCGACTCTGGCGCGAGACCCTCCACCGACTCGCCCGCGAATTCCCCGACGTCGCCCTCGAGGACATGCTCGTCGACAACGCCGCCATGCAGCTCGTCCGCGATCCCGCGCGCTTCGACGTCATCGTCACCACCAACATGTTCGGCGACATCCTCTCCGACGAGGCCTCGCAGCTCACTGGCTCCATCGGGCTGCTCCCCTCCGCATCCCTCGGAGACACCGCGCGCGGCCTCTACGAACCCGTCCACGGCTCCGCACCCGACCTCGCTGGACGCGACCTCGCCAACCCCGTCGCCACCATCCTCTCCGCCGCCATGATGCTCCGGCACTCCCTCCGCGAGGAAGACGCCGCCCGCCGCATCGAGCGCGCCGTCACCCGCGCCCTCGACGACGGCGCCCGCACCCACGACCTCGGCGGCTCCGACACCACCTCCCGCATCACCCGACGCATCCTCGACGCAATGGTGCGTCCCCTCTAATCTTCACAAGGCGGTGTATAGTAATCAAAAATCACCATTCACCATCTGCAATCACCATTCACCATCTGCCAACCCATCACGCCTTATGACATTCTTTGCGATCGCCGCCATCGTTTTCGCGCTGACCATGATTTTGATCTATGTTCTGGTCATGCGCAACCGAAGGTCACTTGCGGGATGGGCGGGTGAAAAACTCGTGTCCCGCAAACTGAAGAAGGAACTTGATCCAGCCGCCTATTCCGTTCTGCCTAACGTCATGCTTCCCACCTCAGGCAGCAGCATCACCCAAATCGACCATGTCGTCGTCTCGCAATGGGGCATCTTCGTCATCGAGGCAAAAGTCTGGACGGGCTGCTACATCTACGGGACCAAGGACGAGCCCAGATGGACCGCGATCTACTCTTTCAAACACAAATATACCTTCCAGAATCCGATTCGGCAGAATTATCGGCATATCGCGACCTTGTCCGAATGCCTCGGACTTCCCGAAGAGTATTTCCACTCGGTGGTCGTTTTCGGCGGCGGCGCGACCTTCAAGAAGGACATGCCTCCAGGCGTCGTCTATATCAGGCAGCTCCCCGACTACATCCGCAAACTATCCCAGACCCCCGTCCTGCGGACCGAACAAGTCCCTGAAATCGTCGACACCATCCTCGCCTGGCAAACGACGCTCACCCCCGAACAGAAAGCCGCCCACGTCGAGAACCTCCACCGACGACACGGCACTCACCCGACACCGACGCCCGCCGAAGACACCACGCCCCAACCCGCGCCAGAAGCGACACCTCCCCCGCCTGCAACGGCGACTCCGACTGCACCGCTCTGCCCGAAGTGCGGCGTCCCGATGGTACTGCGCACCCCAAAGGCAGGCGGCGCCCCTTTCTGGGGCTGTCCCAACTACCCACGCTGCCACGCCATACTCAAAATGGATGCAAAAACAGCAGAGGACAACCTCCCCCACCCCGCGCCAGAAGCGGCACCTCCCCCGCTTGCAACGGCGACTCCGACTGCACCGCTTTGCCCGAACTGCGGCGTCCCGATGGTTCTTCGCACCCCAAAGGCAGGCGGCATCCCTTTCTGGGGCTGCCCCAACTACCCACGCTGCCACGCAATGATTGATTTGGATGGGCAATAGGACAGTCCAAGATTCATTCTCCCTCATCACCTTTGACATCTTACAGCGGCACTTCAAAACTCGCTTTTCTTTTGCCACAGCTGGCACAGTAAACCGCACGGTGATCTTTCCCGCCTTGCCTTTCCTCCTGCGCCTCCTCCTTCCAGTTTTTGACTTCCCACCAGAACCCACATTGGGCGTTCAGAATGCGTGCCTGTTCTGGAACGAACGCAGAAGGCAACAACCGAGGCGAACGAGTTCAAGAATACTGGCGAATTCCTCGCTTTTTGAGATAGTCTGCCGAACTCCTCTTCAGCACTGGCACAATGGCTGTCTAAATGCTACATTACGTTTCTGTCAAGGCGGACATGGTTGCCTCTTGGTTTTAGACGACAGGTTCTTAGTACACCCTGGCTTTTCACAATACCGAGGCTTGAGTCACCTTACACGTTCAAACATCTTCCTGCTTTTGAACGATAATAATGCCTTTTTACGCCCACAGCCTTCCTAATCGACCGCCTACCGAATGGCAGACGCTTGACACTCATTCCAAGTCTGTCGCTGCGCTGGCACAGGAATTCGCATCGCATTTGCGCGCGGGAGAATGGGGCCGTGCTGTTGGTTTGCTACATGATGTCGGCAAGGAACGCCTCCCCTTTCAAGAAATGCTGAAAGGGTTTCGAACGAAAGATGGTGCGACACATCACGCAAAATACGGCGCAAAACTTGCCTTTGACGCCGGTGCCTTGCCACTTGCGTTCGCTGTCGCAGGGCACCACGCTGGATTGCCGAACTTGGACGATTTGCAAAGTATGGCGAGGGACACTGAGGTGCTCACCTCCACTTCAAAGAACTTTTTCCCAACCGATAATTCCCTGCCGTTCCCTGTTACCTGCGAAGAGGATTTCTTGGCGCTGGAGTATTTCACGCGCCTCCTATTCTCTTGCCTCATAGACGCCGACCGACTCGATTCGGCTTTTTGGGAACGCTTGGGCAACCATACGCCCGAACTGGCAAAACCACAAATTCCTTTGGCACCTGACCTTTTGCTTTCCCACTTGCTCGCCGAACGTGAAACTCAGCGCCGCAAGCACCCGTCCGGAGTTCTGTCCGACATGCGCAATCGCATCTTTGATGCTTGTGTCGCAGCAGGAGAAAAGCCACAAGGTTTTTTCTCCTTAACCGTCCCCACTGGTGGCGGGAAGACCCTTTCGGGAATGGGTTTTGCCCTTGCACACGCCAAAGCCCATCACTTACGTCGCGTCATCGTGGTCATTCCATACCTGTCTATCATTGAGCAGAACGCTGCCGAATACCGTCGCGTACTCGATCCCAAACGGCGAGGTGTCGTTCTTGAATGTCATTCTGCTGCGCAGCCGAATGTCATTGAGAAAGGAGAAGAACTTTTGTCACTTGAACTCGCCTCGGAAAATTGGGATGCGCCAATCATCGTTACCACTTCTGTCCAATTCATCGAATCTCTTTTTGCCGCTACCCCGAACCGTGCGCGAAAACTTCATAACATTGCAGACTCTGTTGTCCTTTTCGACGAGGTGCAGACTTTGCCGACGCATTTGCTTACGCCTGTCCTTTCGGTCTTCCGTGAACTGGCGACGCACTATGGTGTCACTTTCGTCTTCAGTTCCGCGACACAGCCTGCATTTCGAAAATCATCCTCTCTTCCAGATGGATTTGCTCCAGATGAACTGCACGAAATCGTCCCAGAACCAGAGGCGATTTATCAAGCACTGCAACGCGTGGATTACAAATTTGACCTAACCCCTTTGAATTTTGATGAGTTATCAGATAAACTACTCGCCGAACGGCAATGCCTTTGCATCCTGAACTTGACGCGCCACGCCTACGAACTTTGGAAATGTCTTGACTTGAAAATCTCCTCTCCCCAGGACCGTCCCATTCATCTCTCATCCGCTATGTGCCCAGCCCATCGGCTTGCCGTCATCCATCACATTCGTCGCCTTTTGCATGACGGAAAGCCTTGCCGCGTCATTTCCACGCAACTCGTTGAAGCTGGTGTCGATATCGATTTCCCCGTCGTATGGCGCGCCATGGGGCCGTTGGATTCCATCGTACAGGCTGCCGGACGCTGCAACCGCGAAGGCAGACCAGTCCGTGGATGCGTTCATGTCTTCACGCCGATGGAAAACAGACTCCCAAGCGGAATCTACCGCACGGCTACAGATCAGACGGCCAACACCCTGGCAACCCTACGATGCGAAGGCGGAAAGGATTCAATCGGTGACACCCTTGCAAGCGACCCGCACTTGTTCACGGGTTATTTCACATCTCTATACCAACTCGCAGTGACGGATGGCGCTGGGATTCAACACGACCGACGTGAATTTCGCTTTCGTTCTGTAGCGGAGAAAGCAAAGGTCATCGACGATGACGGTTGCGGAATTGTAATTCCCATCGGGAAGGGAAGGCATGTCGTAGAAGCCATTCGCAATCGAGAGGTTTGCGCCGGCGAGCATCGCTTCACCCGTCAGGACCTTCGGAAATTACAACGCTATATGGTCAATATCCGCAAAAGAGACTTCGCTTTTTTGCAGAGCCACGGACTTGTGTCAGAACTCTTGCCCAATTTAGGTGTTTTCGTGCTCGACATGGCGCAATATGACAAGAATCTAGGCGTCTTGAAACCAGATCAGGATCCTACAATGGAGACTTTCTTTCAATGACATTGCACAACCGTATCACCATTCGTGTTTGGGGTGACTTCGCTTGCTTTACTCGTCCCGAAATGAAAGTCGAACGAGTCAGTTATCCCGTCATGACGCCTTCCGCCGCGCGCGGCGTGCTGGAAGCTGTGTACTGGGAACCAGAGATGTATTACCTCGTCGACACAATCCGCATCATCAAGCGCGGAAAATGGTTCTCCTGCCGTAGAAACGAGGTCATCAGCGTTATTAGCATTGACAGCACCAAGCAATGGATAACGGCTCCGGAAAAGGTCTCGCCCATCCATGCGGGAGGCGGCGCACCTGATGGAACTCAACGCAATATGCTGGCACTGGAAGACGTTGAGTATCTGGTAACTGCCGAAGTGCGGCTCACCAACCTCGCGGATCGTACGCGTTGCAACCTCCAGAAATATATGGACCAAATCCGTCGACGCGCCAGTTCTGGCAAGTGTTTCTACCGGCCATACCTCGGGGTTCGCGAGTTCGCCGCCAATTTTGATTTCGTCGAAGACACGGCGGCGGCATTCGCGACAAGCGGCGCGGAGCCGATACACTACGAACCACTTGGCTTGATGCTCTACGACGTCTTCGATTGGCGGCATTTTGAAAAAAATTTCAAGTGGCTTAAGTCCGAAGACTTGGCAGCGGCGCGAGAGCAGTTCGCGGCTGGACTTTCAGGACTCAAGAAGAGCGAAAGGACACAAGCGCTTAAAATCTACGATGCCGACCCAAAGCGCTATTTCGCCGGAGAGGTCATCACGCCCAAGCCCTCGTTTTTCCAGGCGGAAATCCATGACAACACCCTGCATTGCCACCCAGACGACGTGAAAATCCTTTTCGCAGACGATACGGAGGACTGATCATGTTTCTTCAAGCCCTTTACGAGTACGCCCATTCGCGACATTTGCTACAGGATCCAGCATTTGCCAAAAAGGCTGTTCGCTGGATCATTGATCTCGACGCATCGGGGAAAATGATAGGGAGTGGTCCCATCGACACTTCCACCGATGGGAAGCGTGGCAAGATCTTCTCCTGCCCCAGAACGTCGAAGCCCAAAAACGCCGGGGGCGTCGCCGAATTTCTGGCGGAGGGATTGGCGGCGCTTTTCGGTCAAGATGCAGATCTAAAAGGGCTTGGCAAACTGGCAGACGCCAAGCGTAAGGCACGAGAGGCGAACAATGCCGCTAAACGTGAAGCATTTCGAGTGCTCATCGACGACTGTTCACATGAAGTCCCCTCCGTGAAAGCCTGCATCCGTTTCTTGGACGCCGTGCAGGATATTCCGCCTTTTTTGTGTGTGCAGGATGGCGAATGGTGGCTTACGCCGGCCGCTGGTGCCCCCTTGAAACTTGGTGCGGACAACTTCACTTTCCGTGTGGCGGGGACGATTTTGCTGGAAGATCCAAACGTGTGCAATTGGTGGCGTCGGCAATACCGTGCAGAAATTGCGGAGACGGCAAAGAATGTCTCGAAAGGCCGCTGCATCGTTACAGGCAAGGCTGGACAGCCGATCCTTGATACCCATGCCATCAAAATCATGCGCGTGCCAGGCGGACAGCCGACAGGTGCATCTCTCGTTTCCTTTGACAAAGATGCCTTTCAGTCATACGGTTTTGAAAAAAGTCAAAATTGCCCAACTTCACAGGAGGCAGCCGATGCCTACTGCATTGCGCTTAATGCACTCATCGATTCCGACGATACATCCCTGAAAATTGGCAACGCCGTACTTTGTTTTTGGGCCAAAGAGACCCCTGAGGCCGGGATTCTGATGACCCGTCTGTTAAACCGACCTGCTCCGCAGCAAATCGCCGCTTTTCTGAAGTCCCCATGGTCTGGATTGAAAACCAAACCTCCCCAGTCTGATACGTTCTATTCCGTCGCCCTTAAAGGATGCGGCGGTCGCGTCGCTGTCAGTCAATGGATTCAGGAACCCGTGGAACAGGCGGCCCGGAATCTTCATCGTTGGTTCTCCGATTTGAGCCTTTCTATCCCCCAGCGTCCTCCTTCGGAAAAAGGCAAAAATGATTCCGCAAAAAACGACGATGAAGTCGTTTTCAATCCACTTTCCGTCTTTTGGCTGGCAAGGACAACCGTGCGCGAAAAAAAAGGATCTGGAGCAAAAATCGAAGCTCCCCGGCCTGAAGTTGTAACTGAACTCTACCGCGCGGCAGTCGGGGGAACCACCCCGTCTCTCGCATTGCTACCTGCCATTCTCCTGCGTCTATACGCCCTCCTAACGAACAAGGACTATCGCCCGATTTACGACGAAAGCCGTTTTGCACTGCTCAAACTCATCCTCAACCGCAACCGAAAGGACTCCGACATGGAAATCAAATCAGGCCTTACAGCCAACACGACCGACCCCGCCTACAACTGCGGGCGGCTTTTGGCAGTTCTCTCCGCAACCCAAAGAAAGGCCCAAGGCTACCCCAAGGGCTTTTCGGGCGTGGCGGAACGTTACTTCGCCTCGGCCAGCACCTCTCCAGCTAGCGTGTTTCCAATGCTCCTGCAACTCAATCGCCACCACCTGGAAAAAATCAAAAAGACGGGCGACGGCAACGCCTATGAGGAAATCTCCATCCAAGACATCCTCTCCCAGTTGCGCCCCGTCGGAGAGTTACCTCCAGAATTTCCGCCTCATCTCAACCTTCAAGAGCAAGGTCGTTTCGCCATCGGCTTCTACCAGCAACTAGCGGAAGACGAATGGAAAAGACGCACTCGGTTCGTTTTCAAATTCCTGGAGTCAACCGACGGCGACAAACTTCAAGATCTGACGCTTCTTCAAGAATCAGACGCTGTGGCTTTCCGAAATGGAATTGACAGCATTTATGGCTCGCCCGCATTCCAAGAATGGCGCAAGAACAAACTCAAGGCAGCCGAACAATCTGAAGCCGACCAAGAAACCTAACAACTCGCTTTGCATTTCGACAAGAAAGATCTTTTGCCCCCCCCACAATCACCAACCACAAACAAGGTAACAACCATGACCGCACTGACTAACCGACACGACATTCTCATTCTCTTTGAGGTTACCAACGGGAATCCCAACGGCGACCCAGACGCAGGCAACATGCCCCGTCGCGACCCCAATACCGAACTCGGCATCGTAACCGATGTCTGCCTCAAGCGGAAAATCCGAAACTTCGTTGAACTCTATCCCCCTGCGCGTCAATCAGCCGCTGACAACGGTTTCAACATCCTTATCAAGCAGGGGGCCGTCATTGAAAGTGAACAGAAAAAAGGCGAAGACGCAGCTGGAGCTGCCGTGGCCAAAGGCGAATTGCCCAAGAATGACAAAGACAAACAGGCCGAATATGCCATACAATGGCTCTGCCGCGAATTTTATGATCTTCGCACATTCGGTGGGGTTGTCTCCACGGGTAAAGGGGTTTTGAAAGGTTCCGCCTTCGGCCAAGTGCGTGGTCCTGTCCAATTCACATTCGGGCAGTCCGTGGATCCAATTGCACCGCTTGAGGTTTCTATCACACGTTGTGCCGTAACGGCCGAAGAAGACAAAGGCAAAGAACGGACGATGGGAAACAAGTATATCGTTCCATACGCGCTTTATGTCGCAAAAGCCTACGTTTCTCCCGCATTTGCGAACAAGACGGGCTTCACCAAGGAGGATTTGGATCTTTTCTTCAAAGCCCTTGAATGGATGTTCTCTCCCGACCCCTCCGCCGCCCGAGCCGAAATGGCCGTTCGTGGCATATACGACTTCGAGCATGTCGGTACGCATGCCGATGCAATCGACGATGTTCAGAAGCGCCAGAACCTGAAAGAAGCCAGCCTTGGATGCGCACATGCCCACAAATTGTTTGAGGGCGTCAAAATCGCCCTCAAGCCAGGTAAGGTTCGGCCTTCGTCGTTTGCCGACTACGATGTCGTCAACACCTGGACGGAAGAAAACCTCCCCAAAGGTGTCGTCCTCCACGTCAGAAGCGTTTAACTGCGTGGGAACTTAGATTTTGTACGCTGAAGAACAACTACTTCCCCTGTCCGCCGTGGGGCAATACGTCTATTGCCCCAGGCGTTTTGCTCTCCTTCACGTAGAACAACAATGGGAAGATAATCGTTTTACAGCCGAGGGAACCGTTCTGCACGAGAAAGCGGACAGCGGCTTCCAGGAATCTCGCGGTGCAGTCCGAATCATCCGCTCCATCCGTCTCCGTTCCTACGAATTGGGTGTCATCGGCATTGCTGATGTCGTGGAATTTCATCGCGCCGTATCAGAGGAAACTGGTGTCCCACTTCCCAAAGTGGCAGGGAAATGGCAACCGTTTCCCATTGAATACAAGCGCGGGGCGGCGAGGGATCAGGAAGGATACAAGGCTCAACTCTGCCTTCAGGCACTTTGCTTGGAAGAAATGCTCAAGGTGCCAGTTTCAGCGGGAGCACTGTTTTTAGGAGAGAAGCAGGGAAGAGTCAAGGTCAAATTCACTCCAGAACTTCGTTCACAGGTCATCGATTCATGCCATGCGATGCAAAAGATCTTCGCAACTGGAATGACCCCCACGCCCCACTTCGGCAAGTGGTGTTCCTCGTGCTCGCTCGTCGAGGCGTGTCGACCGAAATTGTTATCCTCGCACCGTTCGGCACGAGCGTGGTTGGAGCAGGCCCTTGCAGAGGCGACCGTATGAAAAAACTCCTGAACACACTCTATATCCAAACCCAGGGAATGTATCTGCGCCGAGAAGGCGAAACCATAGTCGCCGAAAACGCGCAGACTGTCGTGGCGCGGATTCCCATTCATACCCTTTCGGGGCTCGTCTGCTTCGGCAACGTCCTCTGCAGTCCTTTCCTGCTTGGGTTGTGCAGCGAACATGGCGTTCATGTCACGTTTCTTTCCGAACATGGGAAATTCCTCGCCCGTGTCGAAGGCCCGACGTCTGGCAACGTCCTCCTTCGCGTCGCCCAGACCAAAGTCCTGGATGACCAGACCCACGCCCGAACACTGGCGATCAGTTTCGTAGCAGGTAAGGTTCTAAATGCCCGCACCATCCTTCAACGACGCCTCAGGGACCACGGCGCGGACGCAGACTGCGAACGCGTCATCAAACGCCTGGCCTTCTTTGCCCAGACGTTGCGAACCGACGCCTCCACCCTGGACGAGGTGCGAGGCATGGAAGGAGAAGCCGCCGCCTGTTATTTTGAAGTATTCAACTCCCTGTTAATCAACCGCAATCCCGACTTCGCAATCCAAGGACGCAATCGCCGCCCCCCTCTTGATCCCATGAATGCTCTGCTGTCGTTCTTGTATACGCTATTGGCGCACGACTGCAGTGGAGCCCTGGAAAGCGTCGGGCTGGACCCCCAAATCGGGTTCCTGCATGCCCTCCGACCAGGACGCCCCAGTCTCGCATTGGACTTGATGGAAGAGTTCCGGGCTCCGCTTGCCGACCGCACCGCACTCTCGCTGGTCAATCTTCAACAACTCTCTGCCAAAGATTTTCGAAAAACCGAATCTGGTGCCGTCGAAATGACGGATGATGCTCGAAAATCCGTCTTGCTGGCTTGGCAAAAGAAAAAGCAGGAAACGATTCTTCACCCGTTTCTGGAAGAAAAAATGCCCATTGGACTACTTCCTCATGTCCAGGCGTTGCTGCTGGCCCGACACCTACGCGGAGATCTTGACACCTATCCACCTTTTCTCCTAAAATGAGGTTTGCGTATGCTTGTTTTGGTCAGTTATGACGTCTCCACAGTCACCTCTGCTGGTCGGCAGCGCCTGCGGCGCATTGCCAAAGCCTGCCAGAACTGGGGCATTCGGGTGCAAAACTCCGTATTTGAATGCAATGTAGATGCCGCGCAGTGGGTCAAATTGAAGGCGACCTTGGAATCCATCTTCGACCCGTCCGCCGACAGCCTCCGCTACTATAATCTCGGAAACCACTATAACACCCGCATTGAACATGTCGGGGCTAAACCTGCCCTTGATGTCGAGGCTCCTCTCGTGTTATGATCTCCCGCGAACCAGATCCTCACAGATACACACCCTCAAGGTTCGCGGACAGGCGCAATTCCCTTGTTTGCGTATAGTTCTGTTACTCCTGCTCTTTGACATCCTAAATTTCTTCTCCGTTTCAAGGAACTTTCGCGAAAAGCCCACGAAAGTTCCTTGAAACGCATTATATTTACACCATATACCGTCGCGCCCCCCCGCGGGGCGCGTGAATTGAAACAGCCCTGGGAGGGCTGAGCCATAAGAGATATTAGTCGCGCCCCCACGCGGGGCGCGTGAATTGAAACTGCGCTGGTTGGCTGCCACGTTGCCCCGATAGGTCGCGCCCCCACGCGGGGCGCGTGAATTGAAACCGATTTTTTGGGTTTTGGTTCCTGGTC
>JAEEGL016152705.1_pt1 | contig 11947 bp, 7 predicted proteins | sample 9134231 | NCBI WGS metagenome assembly JAEEGL01 (sample SAMN16246548, study PRJNA631951) | gut metagenome | biome: gut microbiome; feature: rumen; material: fiber-attached | host: Bos | place: Iran: Karaj | collected 2018-10 | reverse complement strand
CTCATTGACGATTGCCATTTTAATTTATTGCTTTTTATTTTATGTTAAGATAATAATAGGAAAGATCCTACAATTAGCTGCGAGGTCAACCTTCGTTGCAACCCCATCTCCACGGGCTGCGCAATACTCAATACTACTACCATTCCTCGCTAGATCTCTAAGAAGTATTGTGTCTTCATCATTAAGATAACTTCTTCCCGCATAAACTCTAGTAAGCACGTCTGCATAATTTTCATTTTGAAATATTTTTAATTGTCTGTTAGCTTCTGTTGGCGCGGTACTTATTGATACTACCCTACTTCCATATATTTGGTTTTCACTCATTAAATAAACATACATATAATCAGGAGCAGCTGCACCTGACTCATACCCTATTTTAGAAGTGGCAACTACTGAATTACCAAACGCTCCTCTTAAAGCAGGAGTAATCTGTGCTTTTAACAAATTATACATTTGACTTTCAGCAAAGTTCTGTGACGCATTGCCCACTATATGTGATGCGACACCTAAAACAATAGCCACCCAGTGAGGATCGCCAGGAGTAAACGTGCTACCGGACATGATTGGAAAGTAATTATAATGAGCTAGTATGGCTACATAAGTAACTCCGTTATAGGTTTTTACGATATAATTACCAGGTTGATATGTTTCAATGTTATCACTAAAATCCCCATTATCAAAATCTTCGGTAATATCTACATAATGATTTTGCGTTTTATATAATAATCGTGTATAAGCATTATATACTGCGGCCTGACTTGCAGCAATCCCACCTGTACCGGCTCCTCCTCCGGACTCAAGTACGCCGTATCTATCGCTCAACTTAACGTGACCATACTGACTCGCATTTCCTAATCCATATCCCGCACTGTTTGATGCATGAGACGCAAGACTAAATGAGGTACCTGTTAAACTTAATCCCGCCCCAGCGGTGTATCTTGTATCAACAGAGGTATATGTCTGGGTTCCCGCACTAGTTAAACGACCTTTCGAGTCAACTGTAAATTTAGGAATTACAATAGTAGAACCATTAGAGCCAGTCACGTCCGAGAGAGGCCCATATGTACCTGCAGAGACTGTAGTGTTTGTAAGGTCGATATTATTATTTGCACCAATACTGATGTTTGAACTACTATTGTAAGTAGTGTCTTGAGGAATACCCCAAGTTCCATCACCTTTTAAAAATTTTGTATTATCTTCTGTTGTTGGAGCAGGAACGAAGCCCGCCTCTCCATTATTTGTAGATGTGGCGCCTGTCATACTTAAATCAACATTTGAAACGGTGCCAGCACCATTTGTTAATCTTATTTTTTCATCATCTTTCGCAACTTGTGAAAGATATTCTGTTATATCTTTATTGTTCTTATCACTTACCGCTTTATCTGCACTTTTTGCTTTAAATGCGGTTGCTTCAGTGTCAAGACCTTCAATGTTTTGGTAATCAACCCCAATGTCTTTTGTTAAATAAGAGCCATCAGCTTGTTTGATACCTATTTGTTTTATTGTATCAGCCATCACATTTTTTCCTTTCTTTTATTAGTTTATTTTATTAACTATTGAGGTTCTAAGAGAGGTTTTTCCACCTTCATCAGTTCCTTTTGTAATTGTTTTTTCAGAAATAACTATATCTGAACCAATTTGTGTATCAGATGTGCTAGATAAATCTTTTCTAAAACATAAAATCTCTTTGGTAACAATTCTATCATAAGGCTTGATTTTTAAAGCCTGTTCAGCATCATCAAAAGCATAAAGCTCTGTTTTATCCATTAAAAGAGAATAGGAACCATCCTCTTCTAATCGGAAGCTAGTTCCGCCAGAAGCTGAGTCAGGAAAATATACTCCTACTCCATCAAAGTAAAAATCCTCAGTTGCGGTAGATCCACTATAATCACTTGCAAACAAAATATAGTATCCGTTTGAAGAGACTGATGAAATGTCACCATTATAAAACTTGGTTGTTGTGTACTTAATATTTGTTGTATCATCCACCCAAGCTAGTTGAAGACTGTCCAATCCCATAATAGATTGCTCTTCAAGATTATTATTATGAGTGTTAAGCAGTGCACCAACATATCTTTGTTCTGCACCTAGTTTAACAGGAGTCTCAAATTCGCCAGAAGTTTTTCGTCTTACTTCTGTTATTACAGGTTTTTTGTACGCCATTTTGTCCTCCTTCTTTTTTATGAACAAATACTTGGTTCATCACTATTATTTGCAAAGAAACAATAGTAAATGAACTAATTTTGACCAAATAAGAAATGCGGAAATGGGACCAATCCCTTTCCTCTTAGGACTGACCCCTCCGCTCTTAATATAATGCTTTTATTTGAGTTTCTACTAGCCATAAACCATTTTCCATTGGCAAAGTAGAATAATCAGGGTTTTGAGGAATAATTCCTCCCGATGTAGCATCAACCTTTGAAGTATCCATAATTATAACTTGAGTAGGTTCAGCAACAGCCGCCGCAATATTAGTAATTACAACCCACTCTTCATGCACATAATCGTAAGTGTAAATGCTTCTTTCTTCAGCCGAAGTTCCAGCTTCAGGCTTAATAATTAAATAAGCCCAACCGCGTTCTTCTGAAGTATTGCCTGTCATATTCTCAGGAGGGACTCCATCAACCAAATAATCTTGATAAGTTTCTCCTTCATTTAATGTATATGAACCAATGATATGTAAACCGCCCGGTTCACCCTTTACATAGCCTAAGTCGAACCAATCTTCTCTTAATTCGTAAACAACATTATGAATGTAATAAGTTTTAGTTAAATCGACGGTAGTATCAGCAGTAAGTACATAAGTGTTGTTGTATGGCACTAATTCATACCAACCTTCTGTACTTGGATTTTCAGTTCCCACAGGGGTTACCTCGCTATAAGGATTTGTTGGGTCTTCTTTTGTGAACTTCTGACTAGTGTAACTCCAGATTTTGTTCTTCTTAGGGTTAGTTGAATAATACTTATCTCTCAACCAATGTCTATATGCAGGGTCGCTATATAATACTAACAAGTGATTTTGAGGGGTATTAGGGGCAGCCGCATCATAAGTAGTAACAATAGCCTCCATGATGTAATTTAAAGGAGCGCCAACTACACTTGTATCTTTTGTTCCTGGGATTGTCTCAGTATTATATGTAATTTGGATTCTTTGATCTCCACTGCCTTCTCCCTCAAAGTCATACTGGCTATTTTCTTTTACACCTGTCCTTACCTTAATATCAGTTAAATATTTGATTTTAATATTAGCATAACCACTATTAGGAGCTTCTTGTCCATCACTATACCAGAAATGAATTGTACCATCGGCGTCAATACTAACATGATCGATGAACTTTATATGGTGAGTATACGTATTAGTGTCAACATTCCAACCGCTTTTTGGCTCGTACAAGCCATTGGTAACTTTATCAACAAAATTACTTTCAGTAACAGTACTATCATATGAATATTGTCCAATGTTGTTCTTTGTATAATATTTTTTCTCACGACTAAAACTGTCTCCGCTTGATACTTGCACAAAGCCATTAACATTATTATTAAAAGTAATAACAATCTCACCATTCTGCTTTATGATTGTATCTGTAAGCCAAGGAATTATAGTTGCGTATTCACCTTTCTCTACGTCAGTATAAATACTTTGGTCGTAGTATAAATTATTATTATATAAGAATTTTAACACACCATCAGGGGAGAGATTTGCTACTTTAGGCCAAGTAATATCTGTCTCCCATACCGCGTGAACGACCCCATTTGAATCTGTCCAAGTTCCAGTCTGGTTTTCTACTGAGTCATTGTTAAAAATAATTCTAAAATGACCTGCATTTACATTATTGCCCTCTGGATCGAATACAGTTGGATTGTCTCTATTGGCAAGCGCTACTGACTCAACCCAATCGATTGCTTTATTAAAAGTTTGCTGCTTGTGTGTTGTCCCATCGCTCTCAAATGTATTATAAGTGAAAACAATTGTACCATTTTCAAGCACATCTACACTTTCATACCACTGAATTGGTTGATGTTCATTAATAGCACTATCTTCATCAGCATTATAACTAACCCAAAGATAGCCGTCATCCGCTAACCAAATCTTTCTAACAGTATTATAGTCACCTAGTTTAATTATTTCATAATCAGAACCATCTTCGTGGTCATCATACCAAGTCTGACGGTATCTAAACTCTAACATATAAGTATCATCAATCTTAGCATAATATGTTACATCAGGTTGACTTGCTTTTCTTGCTGCTACAACAACAGAGCTATCATTATAAGGATAAACACAATCGTATTCAAACTTTGCATCATCTAAGATAACATATGTTGTATTATCTGCAATACCTACAGGTTCTTGTGTCAAATCGGTAGAACCCCATAAATTTGCTTCTGGTCTAATTTTTGTAGGAACAATCTCTAATTGAGTTTGTGCGTCACCCTTAATACCTTGTGGCACTGTTAATTTCCATCTTCTATAAAATGGGTGCCCAGTGTCACCATGGGTAGGCTCACGGTCTGAGGTATTCATTCCGTTATCAACAAATAATACAAAATTGTCTGCATCACGGATTGGCGTACCAATTAAACTAGCATCTGTAATCCTACCAAGAGCCAAATCTTCCTCTGTGTAGTAAGGACTTCTCTTAATACTTGTAATCTCAGGCACAAGATAAGGGAATGTAAAACCAATCAAAGCACCTGTGATGTTTCCATGGTCATCTCTAACAGTAGCCCAAGCGTAATCGATATCATCATTAAAAGCAGTAGTCCCGGAAGTGGAAATATACTTACCAGGAACAATACCATCTTGAGCATTTCCTTCAGTCATATCATATGTTCTTACCTGTGATTCTGTACGAGTAAGAACATCTTTAACAGTAGTCATATCTAACTCTGGAGAATGTCCTGAAGGCCCCACTACTTGTCCGATATATTCTGCTCCACCAAGGTCTCCATCATAATTCATACCTCTGCGGTAAACCTTACCATTATCTGGGTTAGTATTTTCACCTATTCCAAACATAGTATCAATCATTACATATTCGCCATAACCTACTTCAGATAGGGTAATGCCGCCTTTTTCAAAGCATTGTTTCATACCTTCCGCATATTCCACTGCAAGTGGTGTGGATGTAACTCCGCTCTGAGATACCACCGTTGTAGCACCATCTTTAGGAATTGAACCCCAACCTGGATAGTTGGCATAGTTATCTACAGTTCTCTCAATCAAAGGAACGTAGAAGAAGTCGTCTTCATCCTTAGCAAACCAGCCTACGCGGTAAACTGTTTTGTCTGGGATGTCAAGACCATCAAATCTTTTTACAATTACAAAGGACGCACCCTGACGTCCTCCATAAAAGCTTTCAAACCTACTCATTTATATGCGTCCTCCTTATACGTTATCATACATATAATCTAAAATAAAAGGGTCAATTTTATAAATCTTTGTTGTACCAAAAAAACATTTACAATCAATCGCCTTGTATCTAGCTTCTTTTTGTTCAATGGTTAATGTAGGGTCGTTTTCAATCTCTTCCACCGCCGCATTAACCTGTGCTTTCCAACCTTCTACCGAAGTAGTATCGGATGTATTTTGATTTAATTCTTCCGCTGCATTAACAACAGAAAAGAAGTTCACAGGAATAACACCATTTTTAACTTCATAAATTCCACTGCGGGAAACGTGCATTTCTTCGCCATTGACACATAAAGTTAAACCTGGGTGACTCTGTACTCCAATTTTTAATAGTGAAACCCCATTTGCAATTTTACTATCAATGATACTATTTATTGCGCCCAATTGTTGATAGGCGATTTTAGGAGTTCTTGCAAACTGACGATAATCAGCAATCGTTCTTTGCAACTGAAATAGAATAGTATCAAATTGAGCCGCGGGATGAAAGATAAATTCAACGCTAACCCATTCTTCACGGTCTCCGCCGCGGATTGTCACTTGCTTAACGAATTGTTCTACTTCTTCTGTTCCTGTCGACTCATAATTCACTAATTTAATAGTAAAAACTTGCGAGTCTGTCATTCTCTTTACTTGTCCTCTAAAATAATAATATTCATAGGAACTAAGGTTTAAGCCAGTGATACACTCATCTACGAAAGGATTGAGCGAGCCTCCAATTACCCCCATATCTCCGGGGTTGCCGCGTCTAGCAACAACTCCAGATTTTATAGGAGTGATATAAGAGGAATCATCACCGATGGCGCTTGTGTGATTATATTGTCCAATAATATAACTCAACGTAGTATCCTCCTTTTATATCTGTATTAAATTCTATCTAATGCGCGGGAAGCAGATATACTCATATTCCCACTAGGACTTAAAGGTAATGTAATAGAATTAATAACATAATCTCCGCTTATTCCTGCTTTTCTATCTTTTACAGTAATTCTTCTATTGACATCAAGATAGTAAATAGGAACACATTGTATTGAAATACTCTCATTATATGTTGTATATTGATACAAAAAATCTCTAATAGTTTCTTGTGCAGAGTATCCTGCTGTACCAATAGCCAACTTAGCATAAATCTCAGGATCGACAGTGGAATGCGGCTGACCAGACTCATCGCATTTTTCAGCGATTGAATACTTGTAATCATCCGACATATCTTGGTCGATAATAATATAGTTAGGTACTGTATTATTATAAAGCCTTGTGATTTTATCTTGCTGATAAGAATAAATTTTTGGATTGATGTCATCAACTGCAATCCCATATAACCTATCTGTTGGTTCAAGATAATCCAAAAAATAAGTTAGTGAATTAGGTTTGTGTGTAATATCAGTTTTGAACCTGCCCTCAAAAACGAATGTTCCATCAGATTTATAATAACCCCATTCGTAAATATTATCAAACAAGTCTAATAATTCTTGTTGGTATATATCAGGGCGGCCGCCGCCTTTTGCCACTTCAAGACCTTGTAAATACAACTCAGCTCGCCAATCATTTGGAGTATAATCGACCCCATTTTCTCCTTCTCTTGCAAGTCTAATTTTGCCTGTGTACTGTCCGCTATCTTCATCTTTTAAGAACACAACCTGTCGAGTTTGCATCTCTGTTGGCTGGTCTTTAATAACCAAATGATAATGAATAGCTAAGCCATCTGCGTTTTTACCCCAGATATGATAATCATTCTTAAGGTTCATAAAATTTGGAGAATTTGAATAAGAAGTAATTAAGCCATTTCCTTCTTCAAAAGTATATATCGACTTTTGATCTGCGCAAAGGTCAGTTCTATAATTATCAGTTCCAATAATTCGTAAACTGTTTGTATCTATATCATAATCTCTATTATTGTCTAAATAGAAAGTTTGTGTTTCATTTTGAATTTCTGTTGGCACATAAGAAGTATTTAAATAATTCTTCACCTCTTGGAATACAAAGTTACCATCAATATCATAGAAATACTCATAATTGCCGAGAGTAGTTTTGATTTTTTCCAAAACCGAACCAACATTATCTCCTATGTTAGTAATCAGCTGACCTGGATAAGTGAAATCTGTATATGTATATCCTACGTCTTCATTATAGTCATATTCTTGCCAAGTTCCATCTTGAGTAAGATATAATTCATCTGTTACATACTGACCTGTTGAAGTATTATGGTATAATGGAGCATTACCGACATATCTCACTAATTGCTTAATCTCCTTTGGAACGTCATTGATAATAACGCGGGAAGGACTCTCCCCTCCATAATTTACAACAGCAGTATAGATTATATCATAAATAAGTTGAGGAACTGAAATCGTCTCACCAACGGCGGAATTGTCTGACTCTTTCCACCCATACTCTCTAGTCCAAGTATAATACTGATTACCATATTTATAAACTGTATAATTATTTGGAGTCAATTCCGAATCTGCTCTAGGGTCTCGAGAACAAACGAGTTCACCTATTACTTGATTATATTCATGGAAGGTGACGCTAGTTGGTAGTCCTCCACCCATTTCTCCATTTAATAAGCACATCTTATCTTTGCAACTAAGACTAATTACACAGCCATCTGTTGTGTGACTAAGACTAGGCTGATTAATAACAAAAACCCCGAGCGGGAACCAGACTAAATCTTTGTCATATTCATATATAGAACCAATCTGTTGATAGCTACCCCCAACCCATTTCCAATAGGTCATTGTACTTCTGTCTACGTAGATTTTACCTATTTGACCGATTGCAGGAAAGCCGTGTGCAAAAGGATTGTTGTTATCCCATATGGTATCTTCTTTATCCTCGTAATAATAAATATCTTGAGAATAATCAATCCATTTTTCTATTCCTACTGCAATTTTAATTTTTTTATTAATAGAAAGAAAATTTTCAATGTTAGTTAAATCGTTTTCCGCTTCTTGCGCGAGGACTGAAATCGTACAAGTTCTGCGGACACTTGAACTACCATTTATCGAGATGGAAGAGCCATCTAAGACTCTTCCCTCGATTGATTTGATTGGTCTATCTAATCTATCAAGAACAATAATTCTTGCATAATAAAATTTGTTTCTTTCGCCATCCAAGGTTTTAAGGAAAGCAGCATCTTGTATTTTGCTCATTTTGATTCCTCCTTATACCTCAGCTTTATATGTTCCTTGCATATCAACATAATAGTAAGTAACAGAAACATCTGTTGATGCATTTAAGATGTAATGATTCTTGTCATCAAGAACATCTTCTGTAACAATCTCTTCCGAAAGAGTTGCATCATCATACGGTGTCTTTAAGTACCTCTTACCAATATATTGAATAGCAGTGATATTACTTAATCCATAGAGTCTTAACACGCCTGTGTCACCAACTTCATGGTATTGCATCTCTGCCTCAACACCATCTCTAATACCAAATACGGTGTGCGGATTTGCCTCAATCTCAATGCTCGAAATTGTTGAAAGGCGTCTAAAAGTTGAAGAAGATTCTATATAATGTTGATAGTAGATTGTATTATAAATTGACTCTCCTGGAGCCACTTCTTCATAGAACTGACCAATTCCGCGGATAGGAGTTCTCTCTTGAATTTCGTGAGCTGAATATACCTCTGTCGATAATCCATATACGAAATCAATAGTCGCATCTACCGCAGTAACCAGACCTTCCGCATCCCCTAAGAGATAAAGGCTATCATTAGTAAGCGGATTACCCGTATAATAAAACTTCAATAAACTATCAAACTCATACATACCACGAGGGTCATAGATTGTAATTAACTGTTCTCCAGCCCCACCGCTGTAATTAAGTAACATATTATTACCTAATACTAAGGCACCCTGATTATTATAAATTCTTAACTGATGACCTGGCATAAACTGAGGCTCGAGGGCCCCACTCGGCAAATAGTAATAACCATTAATTGTAATGCAAACTCTTTCAATTCTAACAAGTTTTCTTCTATAGCCACCATAATTTTTACCTTGGCTATCATATTTTTCATATATTTTTTTAAACACGTTTTCATTTGCTGAAAAGCTTCCATCGACTTGTCCAATATGGTAAGTTACTGCCGCGAAGCTTTTGCTGTAGCTACCTGGATTATAAAATCCATATTTAAGATAGTTAATCATTGTGTTTTCGTCTATTTCATGTGCATTTGCGGTTAATGAATAAATCATTCTATCTAAACTCTGGTTTGGAGTACAGTTTATATCCATTAATCTCACGATAATATTTCCTTCTGTTGGTGACTTAAATAATTTTGGTTTACCGTCTTGAAGGAAATCTAAGACAAGTTTTCTAAAATCGCGTTCATATGTATAATCATATATTTGACGACCATTTTCTACGGTATAATTGTCATAAAGATTAACTACATCAGTATATTTATACACATCTTTTTTACCATTATGTAAGAAAGTATTATTTTCGTCCATTTGAAACGAAATTAACGCACCAATAGAAAAGGTTCTATAATTAACTGCGGCATTGCGGCTAATGAATGGGAACTGACTTCCAATTGTATCTTTCTTGCTGTCATAAATCTGATGCTTGAAACTTGACATTGTATTATCAAACTGAAGTTTAAGTTGTTGATTGTCTTGCCCTAAAATGAAAGAGTATGTGAATAATCTTTGAATAGGTCGAGTAATTTCAACAACAACTCCACGCGCTCCATCTTTATCAATAGATTGAATACCATATTTATACCAAACTCCACTTTGAATTGTGTAATCGTATATCATATCAAGAGAATTGAGGTTTTCTTCCTTAACTGTAAATATCTTAATATCTTCCCAAGTTTGAAAGTTATCTTCTTGAGAAGCTCTACGTATACAGATATTGCCAGACCAGAGTTCTGTACTTGGAGAATAAATCTTCAAAGCAATTCGCCCTTCATCTTCTTCTTCATCAAGAGAAGTAATGCCAGTGAGAAGTCCCTGAGTATCCGCATCAACTGTAACTAACTGAGCATTAATAATCTCTGTTGCTAAATTTTCAATCATAAAGTTAAATTTAATAGGTGCGGGAAGTGTGTACTCATTTTCAGTTTTATATGTCACATATAAGGTATATTGAGCATCTTCTCTAAGATTTGTTTTAAATGAATAAGAGAAATAGGTATTACTTTGTTCCATTTTATAAATTTCTCCAGTATCTTCCAACAAATCCTCCCCTAGATAAAGGGTAAGTCGGACATACTCAAAGTCTTCATTTGCTTCAGCAATTTTACTTTCAAGTGTTCCAAACAAATCCATTTCTGAAATTGTATAAATAGTATTTTCATCATAATGACTTGTTAGGTCTCCGTCATCGTAATTAAAAATTGGAATCTTTAATACCATTGGAGAGATCGCTTTCGTATAACAAATAGTTGACCATTCAGAAAAACTATTTGAGAACTCTTGTAACCAAGCTTCTTGTCTTGGATATAATACGGGATTATATGCGACTGTACTTAATCTTAATTGGATTTTGTAAGTCCAGCCTGGAATCCACCCCTCGAATGTTGTCCCACTTAACGTTACTGAAGATTTTAAATCTGAATTATTAATTGTGATATAATAAAGATTATCTTCTGTTTCACTTTTTGTTGGGGCTAAATTTAAAATGATACCTGTTGCGCGATAGCGTTTATTTATAATATCATTATTTGTATTTAAAACTTTTACTCCGTCTTGTCTATATATCTGAGCATGCACTGTAAGTTCAGTGCCGGCAGGAATGTTTGAAAGACGGCTTAAAGAAAAATACACCCTTAATGAAGAGCTAGAACCTGCAACAAAAGCAGGTTCATAAGAATTCACTAGGGGTGGGTATAATGTAGATGATGCCATCTGGGCCTACCTCCTTTAATCTCTTCTTTATAAAAAATTAATTCTAAATTAACTAAATATTTTACATATCTTTTTGCGGATGACGTGGTAGTGCTCTCATTTCATTTACAAGCCCTTCCACATAAGAATTACCATTTTCTTTCTTGTAATCATCAAATCTTTTTTCTATTGTGTCCATAGTAAAGTCATCTACCCAGCCAGCTTCTGTAAGTTGATGATGTTTTTCAACCATCCAGCTTTTTATGTCATGCATATCTGACTGTGTAAGTTGTATTAACTGAGATTCTATGTTTTCCATTCCAGATTCTATGTTTTCCATTCTTTTTTCCATTCTTTGATCTAAACCATGAAACTCACTCATTAAAGTATCAAATTGGTCTTTTAATTCATTATATTTCTCTTCGGTGTCCTCTTCTTTTTCTAAAGCCGAATGATCTTTATTAAATTTTTTATTGTACTTTTCCTGTATCCACTCAGTAAAATCTACTGTACTTTTTACAGCAAATGCCAATATTACACTAAAAATTAATATTTGTTCAACTGAATACGCTTTAAGTAATTCTAACAATTTTTACGCTCCTTCATCTTATATATATAAAATTATAAATAAGATTTTTAATTTATTTTGCCCTAAAAATAAAGGCGGGAAGGTAGATTAAATACCTTCCCGCACACT
>JAEEGL015678162.1_pt1 | contig 11947 bp, 14 predicted proteins | sample 9134231 | NCBI WGS metagenome assembly JAEEGL01 (sample SAMN16246548, study PRJNA631951) | gut metagenome | biome: gut microbiome; feature: rumen; material: fiber-attached | host: Bos | place: Iran: Karaj | collected 2018-10 | reverse complement strand
TGGACCGGGTGGGGACGACCGCCGCCTCCGTCAAAGAAATCCTGGCGGCGATCCGGGGCGACATCGATGCCCACGCGAACGGCGCCGAGCAGTCTGATGACATCACGATGCTGGGCGTGCGGTTCCTGGGGTGAGGAAAGGAAAAGCCCCACCCGAAACCCGGATGCCCGGAACACGACACCGGGGGGATTGGCCCCCGGTCTTGGGGGACAAGGGATTCTGGTGAGGGAATCCCGTCCAAAACGCGGGTGAGAATTCTTCAGGCCACTCTGTGGTTTTGGGGTGAATCTTGCCGCGTGGCAGGGGCGCAGGAAATGCCTGCAAAAAAAATTTAATTTTTTTCCAAAAATGTCCTTTTTTTCGGTCCTGAATCGTAATATATATTAGAAACGCAAAAAAACACCGCACCTCAGAGAATCGGACCGGAGCGACGCGAACGCCTCCGGGAAGTGGCCGGCGGTGGCGGCGGATGGGACGGCTACCGCAGGCGCCGCTTTCCTTGCGTGATTCGTTGGGAAAAGGGCTGCCCGGAGCCGGGGGAGAGGCCCGGCAGCCCGGCGTCAAGCGGCCCCGATTGACGTCAATGCGGTATCGCGTTCCGTTCAGGACATAGATAAAATCATGGTGACAAGAAAAGGAGGGATGGATTATGCCGAAATTCAAAGGGAAGGAAATCTCGCAGGAACTGCTGGCGAAGGCCATGCAGTGCGACACGCCGGAGGCGCTGGTCAAGCTGGCGAAGGAACACGGTGTCGAGATGACGGCGAAGGAGGCCGAAGCGTACCTCGCCGAGCTCGCGGACTTTGACCTCAACAGTGAGCAGCTCAGGAAAGTGGCCGGAGGGACCGGAGAAATCGGTGTGGACCACGAAGCCCCGACGCCGGGCGCAGGGGAATGCAACGCGAAGCTCTTCCCAGCCTGGAAATGAGACGGATGACAGCCGTTTTTTGACAGCGGAAAATCAAAAGAGGAGGAAATCATCGTGTTGAAAGTCGACGGGAAAGAAATCTCAAAAGAAATGATGGCGGAGGCCATGAAGTGCGACTCGCCGGAGGAACTGGTGAAGCTGGCGAAAGAGCGTGGCATCGGGATGACGAAGGAGCAGGCCGAAGCGTACCTCGCCGAGCTCGCGGACTTTGACCTCGACAGCGAGCAGCTCAGGAAAGTGGCCGGAGGGTTCGGAGAAGCCGATAAGGACTACGAAGCCCCGACGCCGGGCTCCGGGGAATGCAAAATGAAGATCAAGCCGTACAGATAAGGAAACGGATCCGCTTGATGGAAACCATCTCTCTCTCCGCTCCGGACGGAGGGGGAGATGGCAAAGTAGGCGACCATCATGCCGAAAATCGACGGAAAAGAAATCTTGCGGGAAGTGCTGGCGGAGGCCATGAAGTGCGACTCGCCGGAGGAACTGGTGAAGTTGGCGAAGACGCAGGGCTTCGAGCTGACGCGGGAAGAGGCCGAGGCGTTTCTCGCCGAAGTCGAGGACTTCGACCTCGACAGTGCCGCGCTCAAGAATATCGCTGGCGGTTGTGGCGGCTGCGCAAAGTATAAGTGCCCTTGCGAAAGTTACTTGTGCAAAGGGGACTGATACTGAGGTCTGATTGAAAGATTCAATCAGATGACGTGTGCTGCCACGCCTATGGTCTACGGATATCGCGCCAGAGGAGCACCGATTCAGGAAGCAACTGGCAACGCAAAAAACCACCAAGGGTAAATGCCAATCAAAAACGCCGCAGGAATGGGGTTCTGCGGCGTTTTTGCAAGGAGGACTGACGTCATGACACGACGGATTTCGAAGGAAACGCTGAAAGCGAAAGACTTTCTCGCCCATCTTCGGCGGCATCCGATGCCGGAACTCATGGACGAGGCCTGCATGGACGCGCTGAAGAATGTGGAGGCGCAGTTTGGCGATATTGACAGCCGGATGGAGGGACTGGAGGTCCGGCTCGGCGACGAGGCGCGCTATGTGGACTATATCCTGAACCGCGAGGTGGAGGGCGTCCCGCTGATCAAGGGCGAATGGGTGGAGATCGACTATGAACAGTTTGCCGACGGCGGCCCCATCGAGGCGTGTTATTTCGCCAGTCTTGGCGACGGCAATACGCGGTACGATGAGATTTTCCTCGATCAGACGCTGCCCCTTTACGCGGGGGAGGCCACCGCGAAGCGGCTCCGCCCGATGTTGGAGCGGATATTCTCGGCGATGCCCGACGACGTCATCTTCAAGCAGGTGGGTGTCATGACGAGCCGGGGGGCGGAGGCGGGGCTGCGCCTCGTGCTCAGTTATCCATCGCTACGGATGCTGGCGGACAATCTGATCGATTTTGAATGGCCTGGCGACACGGCGGCGCTGATGGCGGCTTTCGCGCCCTGGGAAAAGGGGTACAGATTCGCTCTGGCCCTCGACGTATGGGAAGACCATGTCGGGGAAAAGATCGGGCTGGAAACGTACTGGGAAGGCAAGAACCCCGACGCCGCGGAGCGCGCCCTCGATCTGTTGGTGGAGAAGGGGCTGGCCCTGCCGTCGAAGGCTGCGGCCGTGCGGCGGTGGATTCAGATGCCCCCCGACGCCAACCCGATTCTCCAGACATGGTTCGTCTATTTCAAGCTGAATTACCTTGGCGGGCGCATTTACGAGGCGAAAGCCTATCTGGAGGCGACGCCCAAGTTTGTCCACTGGTTCTTTCCCTACTATGACCGCCCCTTGCGCCTCGATATGGAGTTGACGGGCGCGTCGGGGCGGATGGCGATGGATGACGCGCTGGCGCACGTCGCGGCGTGCGCCACCGAGCACGTGTGCGCGGTGCGGCTTTACGGCGGCGAGAACTATGAGGACATCGGGCGCGTCATGGCCGCCTGCCGTGACGCGTCGATGGCGACGGAGGTGGCGATCGGCCGTCCCGTGTCCCGCGAATGGCTGCGGCGCGTCCTCGAAGAGAAGCCGGAGGAGATATTCGTCGAGCTTCGGGGCGACGGTGCCGAGGGGCGGCGGACGCTGGAAACACTGCGGGACATCGGCGCCGGCTGCGACAATCAGGAAGGGCCGTTCCTTCATGTGGTGTGGCCGTATGTCGCCGGAGAGGAAGGCCGGCTCTCCGCCTTGCTGGCCATGGCCGAACCGATGGGCGTACGGGAATTCATCGTCACCCATCGGCCCGCCGAACGGGAAGCGTCCGAAGGCCGCTTTTCGCGGGAAGCTTTCGACGCGCTAGTGGAAACCGTCTGGAAGCATCGTATGCGGGACCGCGATTTGGATGAGCCGCTGATGATGACGGTGGCGGATCCCTGCTTCTCGGAGATGAGGGCCGCGTTGGGTGAGAAGATCCTGGCGGGGAATATCAACGTGGGCCAGGAGATCGGCTGCATGGCGGGGCGCGCGACCATGGCGCTCCGGGCCGACGGACGCTTCGCCCCCTGCTTGTACCTCCCGCCGGAGGACGGCGTGAAGAAGGGCGGCGAGGCGACGCTGGGCGCCTACTGGGAGAAAGCGAAGGAAATCCAATGTCTGCGCCGGGAGGAGCCGCGCTACGATTTCTGCGCTGCCTGTCGCTGGCGCAAGAATTGCCGCCCCTGCCCGGACCGCGCATTCAGCTTGTGCCCGATGGTGTAGAACAGGGAAGAGAAAGGGAAAAGGCTTCCGGGAAATACCCCGGAAGCCTTGTTTTTTGGCATGCCTCTTTACCGCCCCGTCCGGGGCCTGTAAAAGAAGGAACCGCCCGCGACAAGGAGGAGACGAGGGCGGTCATGGCAAACACCAACACGGAAAAAATGCTTATACATACTATAACATGAATATTGAAAAATGACAAGCGGATGTCCGGGAAGTATGTGTCTGGACGTTCTCGGTATATTTTTTCCCTGCATCAAATCTGTATTCCTGGCAATGCAAATGCTCATGATGCAGGCGCTGTATCTTTGGTATGGCCGGATGCCGGGCTCGTGGTCGAGCGGGTAAATGCTCTTTGATTCCCCCTCGTTCTTCATGAGCGCCGCTTGAATGCTACTGCGCCGTAGATTGCATGGATTTTTTGCTCGTCCCGGCGTTCTGTTTTCCAGCCTTTCGCTTTGCATTGCCCGGCAAGTTCGTCGTCAATCCGTTCCAATGCTTTACCCACTGCCTTGCATATCAGCGTCTCGATGTAGTGCCTTATTCCTTCCGCTGTCGCTGCGTTGTCGTTTGTCCCCTTAATTTTTTCGCTGCGTTCTGATGCAATAGTTTCCACGAAAGAGTCCTCCCTTTTTGTTGCCGCCAGGCATGCATCACAGGGTAATGGGCGCTTTCGTTTTTTACGACCTCTGGCGAGAACTATTTTATGCGAAGGAATCATCGGAATACGATTGACAGATTCGCTTCGGCTTAGTACAATCAGGATAATCGGACAAATCATGAAAGGCGGTGGGAACAATGACAATGGTGCTCCTCGGTCTCGTCGCAATCCCTCTCGGTCTCCTTTTCGCCTGGTTTCTCTTTCTGGTGCTCCTCGAAAACGTCGGTCCCTTTGTCCTGGCGATGCTGCTGGTCCTCAAATTCACGGTTTCCTGCGTCGTCGCCCTGCTTCGCTACCCGTTCCGTTCCAAAGATGACGTCAGCCCCGCCTGAGCGGGGCTTTCCTTTTGCCCGCCAACGCCCCCGTTCCGGTATTGCATTTGCCTCATGATTGCGTTACAATACGCGCAGAAGAGACATACGCCGCGGATTCACTCACTTCATTTACCACCGGGAGGGATTGCCAATGAAACGCCTGCATGCGCTTTACACCGTTCTCATGACGACCACGCTGCTGCTGATCGCCGCCACCGTCCAGGCGGTTCGGCCGCAGGACGGCGTCTATGAAAAAAGGGATGAAACCGGCAACGTCGTTGCCAGGATGTACGTGGTCACGCTGAGCGGAAAGGGCCTGGCGGGGCCCGGGCAGCGCTCGATGAAAAGCGCCGGCGGCGCCCCGTACATTACGCTGGAAGCCTATGACACCAACGGGCAGGTCACGGAAGCGCTGGCGACCATATATTCCTGGAAGACGCCTTCCGCCGGCGCGGGGGAATCGGGGATTCGCCTGACCGGCGAGAATATGCGCCATTCCCTGGAATTTGGCAAAAAAATCATACCGGAACGGTTCAGCACCGCCTTCGGGGAACAAGTGGGGTTCTCTTTCCCCGGGGAGGGAGAAGCACAAGCTTACCGCTGCAGCCCGGCGCTGGATGGGACTTACGAGTGGTCCGGCGAGGTGACGGCGTGGTATCCGCTGGCCATGATCCTGTACGCCTATGAGGATTCCTATAACGGGCGAAGCTTCTACAAAAAGGAGCTGTCTTCCAACGCCTACTTCCTCCAGGAGCTCGGGGACACCTCGTATTTTGGCGATTATTACCATCTCACGGTCTCCAATCCGGCGAAGCCGGATATGTGGGAACTGACGGTGGAGAAAAACCTGCATATCGCGATGGAGTCGCAGCCGCGCGATTACCGTTTTCTCTTCGTAAAGGAAGATTACCACGGCGACCCTTCCTGGGTTGGCATTACCTGGAGCACCTTTACGGGGACGGCGATGACTTCCATCAACGCGCTGTACCTGCACCGGTATCTCACGCTGTTCGCGCCGGAGGTGCTGGAGAATCCGGCGACCTTTATCCGCCTGACGGATTTCTATAGCGGGGAAGGGCCCGAGGCGGTCACCACCAATGCCTTTTCGGTCCTGCTGGACAAGGACGGCGAACTGATGCAGTTGGGCAAGGCGACCGTCAGCGACCGGGGCGGGGAGATCCGCTTCCGCCGGATGATAGGAGCGGCTGCCATCAGGGGCGACGGCGTGCAGGTTCGCCAGGCGCCCGACACGGGCAGCCCGGTCCTGGCCGTGAAGAACGACGGCGATCCGCTGACGGTAGATGGTTTTGTCCGGCAGCCCGGGGAAAAATTCGCTGACTTCAACTGGGCCAAAGTCCGGCTGGAGGACGGAACCGCGGGGTACGTGGACGGGCAGTTCATCGAGGGGCTTGATACGCCGTGATCCAGCGCGGAAACGATCGAAGAAAGGAAGCGGTAACGATGCACGCATTTACTGCGCTTATTTGGAAGGCCGTCCTGGCGGCAGCGATTATCGCCCTGCTGCCGGCCGGATTCGCCTGCGCCATGCCAAACGCTGCCCCGGCGGCGGTGGTCGAGTACCAGGCGTCGGACCCTTCGCCGGACGCCTTTATTGGTTTCTGGGAGGAAGAAAGCAACGACCGCGTCGGGCTCACGATCACCCCGGCCGAAAAAGGCTGGTACGGCGTAGAGATCTCGTGGCCGCGAAGCAAGCGCCAGGTGGATATGTGGACCATGACCGCCCGGCCGGTATCCGGCAACGTCCTGCAATACACGGATTGCCGGCATTATCTCCTCACCTTCGGCGAGCAGTACATCGAGAAGGAAGAGCTCCTCTACCAGGACGGCACGGGAAATCTGCGCATGGTCGGCGTAAAGAGGATCACCTGGCAGGATGACCAGGATCACAAGGCCGACGGCGCCGTATTTGTCCCGTTAACGTCCCCGCTGGGCGGCGGATTGTAACGCCGCTTGGCCCAAAGGCGGAAAAAACGACAGAAAAAACCGCTCACGTCCTTCGTTCCCGGAACCTTGTCCCGGCGAAAAACGCGAGCGGTTTTTTGTCTTCCGATGGTATGGATTGAAAAAGGACCGTCTGATTCCGGAGATGATTCGGCGTGGTCTGTGCGCCGCCCCGGGAAACAGGGGGATACGATCAGACCAGGACGACGACGACCGCGATCTCGGCTTCGGCCGCGGCCGTCGTCGTCGTGACGGTGACTTCCGCCTCAGCCGACACCGTTTCCACCACGAAGTCGGTCTGCACTTCATACTGCTGGCCGCCCGCAACCATCCTGAGCTCCGCCTCCGCCAGGGACTTCGGCGACGCCGGAAGGATCAGGTAGCGGATATCGTCCGTGTTCTGGATGATGCGAACCTCCGCGCCCCCAGGGATGATGTCCTCTTTTTTCTCGACCTGGTTCAGGAGGCTCTTGGCGAGTGTCTGCACAGCTTCTTTCGTGTCCATACAGGGCAGTACGACGTACTGGACGAGCTTAGGCTGCTCGATGACCTTGTAGGTCACGCCCTCCTCGACGGCGACGCCGGCTTCCCGCAAAACGTCCTTCGGGTCTTCCAGGAAACGCTTTTTATACGCCTCGTCCTCCCAGCACTTAGCGATGATCTCGCCGTACTTCACTTTGCTCTGCTTATTGTCCGCCATCTAAATTCCTCCTGTTCTGTATGAAATGTTGTCTTTATCATAATGGATTGCGGTCGTTTCTGCAAGCCCTCATAACGTTTTTCAGACAGGCTCCCTTACGGTGCGCCTGTCTTTTTTCTCGATATGCTTCATGACGCACGAACAATGCAAGCGAGGATTGCCACGTCAGGAAAGAGCCCCCATCATTCCCGTCCCAGTATCTGATGCAGGGGTCCCATGGCGCGGAACAGGATGACGCCCACGTTGGCCGGGGAAATATCCAGCGCTTTCGCGATTTCCTTGTTGCCCATGCCCCTCAGAACATCATCTCAATGTTCCGCTGCTCCCGTTCACTCAGCTGCCCCGGCGCCAGCAGCAATTCCCGCTTGCCTTCCTTTGCCAGCATTTGTCCCTCGGGCTGCTCCTTTTCATCCGCGGCCGGGGGGCACGGAAAAATACGGTCGTCTGAAATCCCTCATCAGCGCACGGGCGTACCGGCGTTCACACAGGCCCCTTATGTCATTTCTTTATGGCTAACATAACGGTTTTTTGGCGCGACGCTCCCAGGAAAAGCTGGCGTACCGGGGCGTATCCCCCGCGTGCTTCACCCACGTTCCGCCGTCTGCCGCCGGCCGCAAAAAAGGCGCGTCCGGACGGTTACGGCGTCTTTCCGTACCGGCCCGGACGCGCCCCATCGTCTCCGGGGCAAAGGAAAGCGCCGGACCGTCTTTCCCTTCCGGCGCCCTCCGCGAAACCATCAAATCACGACGACTACGCCGCAAGCCACGACTTCGATGCCGACCTCTACCGTCGTGGACGTAGTCGTGGCCTCCGAGGTTGACTCCACCACCTGTTCATACACGCTGACTTCCGTCTGCACCGCGTCGCCGCCCGCCACCATCGCCAGCTCGGCCTTCGTCAGGGCTTTCGGGGAAACCGGCAGGACCAGATAGCGCACGTCGTCGGTATTCTGGACGATGCGAACCTCCACGCCTTCCGGAAGGACGGCGTCATTTTTCTCCACCTTGTTCAGGAATCGCATCGCCATCTCCTGTACGGCTTCTTTCGTGCCCGTGCAGGGCAACACGATGTACTCGACCAGCTTCGGCGCCTCAATGACCTTGTAGGTTACGCCTTCCTCGACGACGAACCCCGCCTCGGTGAGCACCTCCTCCGGGTCCGCGAGGAACCGCTTCCGGTACGCCTCGTCCTCCCAGCACTTCACGACGACGTTGCCGTAAATCACGGCGTTCTTCTTCTTGTCTGCCATTCTTACCATCCTTTCCCTGCTTGAAAAAATGCTTCTATATCATAATGACCCGCGTTTCCGCCGCCAGTCGTTATGACGATGATGGGCCCGGCGTTTCGTAGGGCTCCAGGAACAGCCCCGCCTGCTCGAACTTCTTCAGGATGAACAGCACGTGCGCCGGAAACGCGTCCCTTTCCTCCATCAATTCCCCGACGACGTCGTAGGCACTCCTGCCGCCCGCCCGCAACTTGTCCAACACGTCATGGTACAACCCGGCGGGGAGGTCGTCGGTGCCGAGGAATTTCAGCCGCAGCGTTTTGGCGTGGGAAAACGCGATGCCCTCCGCCATCTTTTCAAAAGATATGCCGGGGCGAAGGCAGAGCGGCTGATCCTTGGGCAGTTCCGGGAGCATATAGCGATCAATCATGGAGACGAGGACGCGCCTGAAGTCCTCCAGATCGGTAAAGCGTTCCTTGGCGACGAGGATTTCCCCGGTGGGGCGCTCCTCCGACGAGCCGCAGGGCGTAATCAGGCGAACGGACTTTTCCGCCATATTGACGATGAAACCGCTGATGCAGGCGATCGTGTTGCCGTCCTCCGCCGTCTCCACGTGGACGGCGGCGTTTTTCCGGGCGCGGCCCGCGCTCGCGAACATATTGCCCGGCGCCTCGGCGAACTGGGGCAGCAGCTCGACGCAAAGCAACTCCTCCGGCGTGAACGTCTCGAAAATCCGGTGCAGGATGTCGAGGCTCAGCACCGAGAAACGGTGGACGCGGCGGTTTTTTTTGAGGCTTTCCGTCAAATAGGCCCGGGTGCGTTCCGGATTGCGCATGGACGCCGCCGAGGTCATCTGGGGCACGATGCCGAAGACGTCGAAAAAGTCGTCGACGAACTTCTCGTAGTCGGGATTGTCGAGGGGCTCGGTGGCGTAGTAACAGGTGGCGTGCCCCGCCGCGTCGCCGATGGTCTCCTTGGCGAAAGCGAGGATGCCTTTCCAGAGCGCGGCGTCCTCGTCGTAGCGGCAGACCTTCTGGTGCCGCGGTGCCATGACGCCGCAGAACGGGCAGCCCACCGAACAGCCGAGATCCAGCTCGAAGGTCAGCGGCACGTGAATCAGGGACTCGTTCCGCTTGCCCAGTTCCACCCAGCAGCGGTTGCGCTGGCGGAGCCGCCAGGCGCGGAAAGCGGGATGCGCCGGCACGCAGTCTTCGCGGGCCATGCGCTCGCGTCCCTCGATTTTTTCCCGCAGAAAGGCGCGATAGCGGCGGGCGGCCCGCGGCAACGCCTCCGGCGGCTTCTCCCGGTATGCCATCGCCGTCTCCGGGTCGCAGAGGACCTTCACCGCAAACGCGTCCACCGACAGGCCGCAGGCGGCCAGCGTCTCCGCCGGCGCGGCGAGGAACGCGCTCCGAAAGCCCGGCTCCATCGTCCAGAGCTCCAGCGCCCGCTTCGTCTGCGCTACCTCGCGGATGTACGCCGCGTCGTCACACGCGGGACTGATCACGTTCCTGATCTCCCAATCGCTCATGCTCCACGCTCCCTCTTTATTTCCCTGTCCCGGACTTCTTCGCCTTCATATCGACGGCCAGCGCCAGATACTCGTGGCCGATGCGCACCATCAGGTTCTCCGCGCAGAGCCAGTCCAGCGCGGCGCGAAGCTCGTCCTCCGCGTACGCCGGCGACAGCTCCGCCAGAAGCGGCCCCTCCTGCCGTACCGAGCGCGCGGCACGGTAGAGCGCGGCCCTCGCCCCTTCCAGGGTATAAACCGCGTGCCGCGAAATCTTCCGCATATCGTAAACGTCGATGGTGTCGCCGGTGTCGAACATATCAAGCCGCTGGAGGTTCCCGCGGTGCCTCACCCAATCCCGGACGAGCTCATGCACCTTGCGGTAGCTTTCGCCCTTGAGGCGCACGTCCCAGTAACGCCGGCGCTTCTCCGGATCGACGGGCTCGAAGATATACGCCGACCGCCGGATGAAATCCTCGTCCGCGTAGGAGAAAGAATACACCTCGGCGGGCTTCAGCTCCAGCCCGTACTTTTCCGGGTTCTCCGTGTATTCGCCGTACCTCTGGTACGTGATGTGGATGAACTGATTGGGGGCCGGCAAATGCATGACTTTCGGCAAAAGCGCCGCCAGCTCGGCGAACGGTTCCTCCCGCTCGCCGGGAAACCCGCAGAGCAGATTCCAGGCTACCATTATATCGTAAGTACGGCAGCTTTTCAGCGTCTCGATCTGCCGGATGGCGCGGCAGCCCTTGTTCATGATCTCCAGGATATCGTCCTGCAGGCTCTCGATACCCGGCTGGAGATGGATGAAACCGATTTCCGCCAGGGAACGAACGTCCTCCTCGGTGATATTCGCCTTGATCTCGGAGAAGAAACGCAGTTTGATGCCCCGCGCCTTGATCTCGGCCGGCAGCTCCTTCATCTGCCGGTGGCTCAGAATGCTGTCGGTGAACACGCAAACCTTCGCCTTGGGATAGCGCGCCGCCAGCGTCTCGATTTCGTCCGCCAGCCGTTTCGTCGTCTTCTCCCGGTAATTGCGCGCCGGGCCGTTCAGCCCGCAGAAAGTGCAGGGCTTGTTCCGCCCCCACCAGCAGCCCCGGGACCCCTCCACCATGAACTGCAGGATCTTCGTTTCTTGGAAAACCTCCTGCAGGGTGCGGAAATAATCGTCGAAATCGGGGAACGGCAGCGTCTCCACGTCCTTCGTGACCCGGTGCACCGTCGTCTTCGGCCGGGGCGAGCGGCGGGACATCACGCCGTAGGGCAGATCCTTCGGGGGAATCCCGCCGTCCCGCAAAAGCCGGCCGCAGACCTCGGCGAAAATCTCGTCGGCCTCGCCGATGAAAACGTAATCGTAGGCCTCGATATGCTCGATCAGCGCCGCCCCCAGCCCACCCATGCAGTTCGCGCCGCCCACGACGACAAGCGGCGGATGCTTTTCCTGTTTGAGCCGGCGGGCCAGCGCGATATTGGCGTTTGTCTGCTGGAACATTGAGACCAGGGCGACAATCTTCGGATGACAGGCCAACACGCGGCCAGCGGCTTCCTCAATAAAATCCTCCGCGTCCCGCTGCCATTCGTCCAGCTTTTCCAGCCACCGGGTCCTCGACGATTCCACCTCGGCCGGCGTCGCGCCGCTCTGTGGCATACGGACTTCGAGCATCCAGCGGACGTAGTCCTCAAGCGACCGCAGCGTACCGCTGCCGTGCGCCGCCCGGGCAAAGACCATCTCGCCCACGAGATAATCGTTGCGGGACAGCGTCATCAAACGATAATTCTCCATCCCCTGACGGGCCGCGTACCGCAAATGCTCGTACCCGATCGTCGAAGCGATGCCCGCTTCCGTCAGGCATGACTTCATCAGCGAAAGCGCCATCGAAGGCATCGTGACGTCGGAGAACGGCATCGAGACGAAACAGACGTCAATCCCTGGCTCTTGCATACATCCGGCTCCTCTTTTCCGAC
>JAEEGL015527125.1_pt1 | contig 11947 bp, 10 predicted proteins | sample 9134231 | NCBI WGS metagenome assembly JAEEGL01 (sample SAMN16246548, study PRJNA631951) | gut metagenome | biome: gut microbiome; feature: rumen; material: fiber-attached | host: Bos | place: Iran: Karaj | collected 2018-10 | reverse complement strand
CAATCCTTATTTTCAAATGGGTAGTGGCAAGATGCAAATGGCATAGAACCACTTTCAAACCAACAATCAAATACATCAGGAATACGACGCATCATTGATTGTCCAGTTGGATCATCAGGATTTGGATATACAATTTTATCAATGTATGGACGGTGTAAATCAACAACCTTCATACCTGATGCCTTTTCAATTTCAGCAATAGAACCGAAAACATCAATCCTTGGGTATTTTGGATTATCGGATTTCCATACAGGAAGTGGAGCACCCCAAAATCTGTTTCTGGAAATTGACCAATCACGGGCACCCTCTAACCATTTACCAAAACGACCATATTTTATATGTTCAGGAATCCAGGTGATTTTTTCATTTGCTTTGATTAACTCGTCTTTTATGTCTTCAACACGAACAAACCAAGAGCTCATAGCTTTATAGATAAGAGGTTTATCAGTTCTCCAACAGAAAGGATAAGAGTGGGTGATTTGTGATTTTTGGAAAAGTTTACCTTCTTCCTTTAAACGTGAGAATATTAAATCATTTGTATCAAATACTTGCATTCCGGCATAGTCGGTGACTTCGGCTGTAAATTTACCTTCATTATCAACTGGGCAAAGAACAGGAAAATCTTTGTTAAACGATTTGCAAATACTGAAATCATCTTCACCAAAACCAGGAGCAGTATGAACAATACCGGTTCCATCTTCGGTTGAAACATATTCAGCAGATAATACTTGGAATGCATCATATTTTTCACGATAGTCAGTAAAGTATGGGAAAAGAGGAGTATAGTGTAAACCTACAAGTTCCCTTCCCTTTATTTCACGAACAAATATTGCCTTTTCAAGTTCTTTTTTATATGCAGATGTGCGTGCAGTTGCAAGAACAAGTTTTTCGCCATTTAGTTCATAAATGGAATAGTCAATATCACTTCCTACAACAAGCATTAAATTTGATGGAAGTGTCCATGGTGTTGTTGTCCATGCAAGAAGAGTTAATCCATTTTCAAGAGAAAACTTTATTGTTGCAGTGTTGTCTGTTTTATCCTGATAACCTTGATTTACTTCGAAATTTGAAAGTGGTGTTTCAGCAGCCCATGAATATGGAAGAATACGAAAATCTTCGTAAAGCAAACCTTTTTCATACAAGGTTTTGAATGCCCAAAGAATACTTTCGGAATATTCTTTATCCATTGTCTTATAGGCATTTTCCATATCAACCCAACGACCAAGACGGTTAATAATACCTTTCCACTCATTTGTGTAGGTTAAAACGTCTTCACGACATTTTGTTGTGAATTTATCAACACCATAGGCTTCAATTGCCTTTTTACCAGAGATACCAAGTTCCTTTTCAGTTTTAAGTTCTGGTGGAAGACCGTGGCAATCCCAACCCCAACGACGTTTTACCTTGTTGCCAAGCATTGTTTGATAACGTGCAACAGTGTCCTTTGCAAAACTTTGAAGAACGTGTCCATAATGTGGAAGTCCATTTGCAAATGGAGGACCATCATAAAATACAAATTCGTTCTTTTCATCACGTTCGTCAATAGAACGTTCAAAGATTTTTTCCTTATTCCAAAAAGCAAGTATTTGTTTTTCTATTTCTGGAAAATTTGGTTTAGCAATTGTTTCTGGATAAATATTTTTACTTGACATATTTTTACCTTTTGTTTACTATAAATGACATTTAATACTATGATAATAAGGTTTTAAAATGAATTCAATAGAAAAAAACATAGAATTAAGAGAAAAATTTAGCGCTATGCCTATTAATGCTGTTGGTGAAAAGGAAGTTGAAAAAACAAAATTGGCAATTTTTGATTTTGATGAAACTTTGGTTCAATCTCAAGATATGTTTTATCAATTGATGCGAGTGGCAGCAGAAGGGCTTGGCCTTTTGTGTGATGAAGAGATTATTAAAAAGGTTTTTTCAAAATGGGATAAGGAATATTTTGGTTGGGGTAAGGATTTAGAAGAGCAAAAATTTATTTACAAAAATAAATATCAACCATTGGTTACAAAACTTTCGAATGATCCTATATTCCTTAATCAAATGACATTTTTTGATGGTATGAAATATGTTATAAGAATATTAGCAAGAACAGATATTGCATTGGCAATTGCTTCTTCAAGAGATGTATTAAGTATTCTTACTTTTTTGAAAAAAGAAGGTATGAAAAGTTATTTTTCAATCATAGAAGCAACAGAAGGTGGTAAGAATTTTGAAGATAAACCAGACATTTCTATTGTAAGTTATATTTCACAGGAAATGGGAATTCCTTTAGAAAAATCTGTTATGATAGGTGATTCACCTTCTGATATTAAAATGGGAAAAAATGCAGGTATGAAAACTATTGCTGCTGGATATAGTAAATACTCTAATGAAGAAAAGTTAAAAAAAGAAAAACCTGATATAATTATTGGCAAAAAAGATAAACCTTTATCCATTGTTTTTGCAGTTAAGGATTTGTTGGATACAAAAACTTATAGTTAAAAATAAATTGATATTTATCTTGTTCTTGATATAATTATCTTAATTTTAATTTAGGATTTGAAAAATGGAATATGATGTTGTTGTCATAGGTGGTGGTCATGCTGGTATAGAAGCATCTGCTGCTTCGGCTAGATTAGGTCTTAAAACCGCACTTGTGACTTTTATGAAAACTAATATTGGAGAAATGTCGTGTAATCCATCCATTGGTGGGCTTGGTAAGGGACATTTGGTTAGGGAAATTGATGCGCTTGACGGTGTTATGGCAAGGGCTATTGATAAGGCTGGAACACAGTTTAGAGTGCTTAATTCTTCTAAGGGCGCGGCAGTGCAAGGACCAAGAGCGCAAGCAGATAGAGGTTTATATAAAAAGGCTGTTAATGAAATTTTAGCTGAATATCCTAATCTTACAATTATAGAAGATGAAGCGTTAAGTGTAAATTTTGATGATGATATTTCATGTGTTAAATCTGTAAATTTAGAAAAAAACGGTTTAGTAAATTGCAAGTCAGTTGTGCTTACAACAGGAACTTTTTTAAATGGAGTTATGCATACTGGAGAGGAGCAAACCAAAGGTGGAAGAATTGGTGAAAAGGCAAGCTATGGAATAACAGAATCTTTAAAAAAAGCCGGGTTTGAGATATTACGACTTAAGACTGGAACACCTGCAAGACTTTCTATGGCAACAATAAATTATGATGGTTTGGAGTGTCAATTAAGTGATAATCCACCGGAACCATTTTCTTATTTAACAGATAAAATAGAACAACAATTATTGCCTTGTTATCTTACATATACAAATGAAAAAACACATAAAATTATTACAGATAATAAGGACAGAACACCACTTTATAATGGTCAGATTAAATCTATTGGACCAAGATATTGCCCAAGTATTGAAGATAAGGTTGTTCGTTTTGCTTCTCATCCAAGTCATCATATATTCTTAGAGCAGGAAGGTTATGGTTCTGATGTGATATATCCTAATGGTATTTCAACATCATTACCAAAGGATGTGCAGGAGGCATTTATCCATTCCATAAAAGGTTTGGAAAATGTAAAAATCCTTCGTTATGGTTATGCAATTGAATATGATGCAATTGATGCCAGAGAATTAAAACCAACACTTGGTTCAAAACGAATAAATGGACTTTACTTTGCAGGACAGATAAATGGAACAAGTGGTTATGAAGAAGCTGCATCACAGGGTATTTTGGCTGGTATAAATGCAGGACTTTTTGCAAAAGGTGAGGATGAAATAGTTCTTGATAGAAGTCAGGCATATATTGGTGTATTGGTTGATGATATTACAACTTTGGGTGTTGATGAACCTTATCGTATGTTTACAGCAAGATCAGAATATCGTTTAAGTATTAGGGCTGATAATGCCGATCAAAGACTTACACCACTTGGTATTAAAATTGGTTGTGTTGGTGAAAAAAGAAAAAAGGCTTTTGATAAAAAAATGAAGGATTTATTAGAGCTTAAAAATTTCCTTAAATCAAAAAAACTTAACAATAAAAAACTTAAAATTGTTGGATGTGATGGTTGTGGTGCCGCTGGTTCTGATGCATATGAAGCATTGAAATATAGCGAGCTTGATATGAAAAAAATATCACAGATTTTGCCTGATGTAAACAATTTTTCAGCCGGTATTATAAAACAGGTTGGTATAGAAGGAAAATATCAAGGATATCTTAAACGTCAGGAACAAGATATTGCTTCGTATAAAAAAGATCAAGAATTAAATATACCACTTAGTATTGATTATGATAAAATAGGTGGGCTTAATTTAGAGTTGAGGGCAAAACTTAAGAAGGCTAAACCAACAACTCTTGCAAGTGCCGCAAGAATTCCTGGTATGACACCAGCAGCTTTAACAGCATTACTTAAGTATGTAAAAAAATAAAGGTTAATTAAAAACCTCTAGATTTCCATTGGATATGATTATCAACTTATCCTCTATAACAATTGGGGTGACATCGATTTTTGATGTTAGGTTTTCTGTTTCAATGATACTTCCATTATATGGATTTATTTTTATCAAATCACCATTTGAAACAGGAATTATAAGTTGATTATTTATCAAAAGTGGATCAAAGAAAATATTGCGTTTATCAATATCAACTTTTGTTTCCCAAATTTTATTTCCTGTTAAGGTATTTGATGCAAAGACAACCTTGTTATTATTTATATCAAACATTACGTCATTTGAAATAACAGGTGTTGTTTTTCCACCATCTTTTGTTGACCAAAGAGTTTTACCTTCATCTATACTGAATGCCTTTGTTATGTCGTTATAACTTTTGACTATAACTATATCCCCGTTTATTACAGGATTTGCAATTATATCGGAAATAGTGTTTATATTTGAAGGATTTATTCTGTATACGGAATCAAGCCATATTGGTGTTGGTGTTTCTGTCATAATCATATGAACTTCACCATTAGAAAATGCTGTTATAAGTTTATCTTTTTTACATGCAGGAGTTGAACCCTTTATAAAAGATGAGCTTTCTTCTATGGTTTTATGCATATAAACTTTGTCACCTGTTTGAGAATCTATTGCAAATAGTCCGTTATTATCATTTGTAAAGAACAACTTGTTATCACAAAATGTAAGGCCTGATTTTAAATTGGTGTTGAAATATTTACTGTAAATTATTTCACCAGTAGTTGCATCAAATTTTACTATTTGAGCATTGTTTGTAATTAAATATAAATCATTTCCGTTTAAATTAAGTGCACCAAATTTTATTAAATCATTATTTGAAAATTTTTGATACCAAATTGTTTTTCCTGTTTTTATATCTGTGGCAGTTAAATGAAGATTTCCTGAAATAGTGTAAATCATTTTTTCATTTGCAACAGGAGTATATAGAATTTGTTTTTTAGAGCTTGAAATTCCTATATCATTTGAAAAAAGTTTTTTAAAATTTTTATGTCCAGCGATATGACCTATATTATTTTGACTGTTGCCACCATTTGATGTCCACAATTTATTTATATATGGTTTTTCAAGGACTATTTGTTTGTTTTCTTTTGCTTCAATTTGTTCTTTGGAAAATATGGAAACCTTTTTACCAATAAGAGATTTAGGCGCACTTTCACAACCAAAAATTAAGGTAGAGAAAAACAAAATACCCAGCTTTTTTTTAATATTTTTATGTTTTTTCATTTGTTTTTCTCCCCTTTAAAATTATTTCATTTTTGCTGATTTTATATAATTAAGCAAAGTTAAACTTTGTGATTTAAGACTTATAGGAAGGTCCATATTATCAGAAAGCTCTTCAAAAATCTTTTTTGCAGAATCAAAATTATTTTCCTTTAGGTATATTGAACCAAGTATGAATTTTGAAACGGCTGATAATGGTTTTGATGAACCTATATCTGATAAATATTTCTTTATAGATGTTAAATCTTTATCAGGAAGTGTTGAAAGTAATGTTCCAAGTTTTATTATTGCTAAATTTTTAAATGATGTATCTGATGAATCTTTTATAATTTCATCAAGTGTTTCAATAGCATCATTGTATTTTTTATTTTCTATTTGTATTGAATAAATGTTGAAATATGCAATGTCTTTGTAACCGAATTTAGCATTTTTTGCAAAGTCTTTTAAGTCAGAAATTCTTGATTCAATAGTTGCATTTTCCTTTGACATTATTTGTTCAAATTGTTTTGCATTTTTCATGCTGACTTCTTTTTTATAAGCAATATACCAATTTTTTGCAATAGTGATTGCAACAATTATTGTTATTACTGAAATAATATAATTTTTGTATTTATTCCAGATTTTTGTAAGTTTTTCAGCTTGGACATCTTCTTGAACTTCACGAAAGAAAGCATTTTGTTGACTTTCTATATATTGCTCTTTTAATGATAAAGTTTTTGTTTCTTTGTTTTTTGCCATATTTTCCTCCGTTTAAATTTAAGCTATATTACCATTTACATCACCAAATTCATCTAGAACTTTTTTATCTTTTGATGAAGTTTGTTTAGTATTATTTGTTTCTTGTGTTTTTTTTGTTTTAATTTCAGCAATTGCAGAAAGTTTTGCTTCTAATTTTTCTTCTTTTGTTGCTTTTAACTCATCTTCAAATTTTTGAATGGCTTCTTTTTGTTTTTCAAATAAAGTTTTAAGACCTGTTTTCGCAGTTGCAAGAAGTTTTCCAAATTCATTTTCTGTAAATGGAATTTTTTCAGCAGTTCCCTGTATTTCAACAATACCTCCAGTTTCTGTCATAACAAAATTACTGTCTGTTTCAGCACTGCTGTCTTCTTCAAAATCAAGATCAAGCAAAACTTCACCATTTACAATACCGCAAGAAATACCAGCAACAGTATCAACAATAGGGAGGTTTTCCCATCTTTGTTTTAATTGCAATTTTCTTACAGCCATATAAAGTGCAACATATCCACCAGTAATAGATGCAGTGCGTGTGCCACCATCTGCCTGAATAACATCACAATCTATTATTATTTGTCTTTCGCCGATTTTATCAAGATCAACAACAGAACGAAGAGAACGACCAATTAATCTTTGAATTTCAGCAGTGCGTCCGCCTTGCCTTGCTTTTTCACGATCAATACGAACATTGCATGAGCCAGGAAGCATACCATATTCAGCAGTGACCCAACCTTTTCCGCTGTGTTTTAAAAATAATGGAACCTTGTTTTCAACAGTGGCTGTACACATTACTTTTGTATCTCCACAACTAATGAGACATGAACCATCGGCATATTTGTTTATACCAGTTATTATTTCAACCTTTCTTGGTTCATCATTCTTTCTTAAAGATTTTCTCATTTTTTATCCTTGAATTTTATTTAATTTTTTAGTATATTTTATGTATGTTATATATAACTTTTTTGAAAAAGGCAAGTATGAAAGAAAAACTTAGTGATTCATTGCAATTGTTATCAGAAGCTGTTTCAGAATTGGAACGGAGTATAGAAGCTTGCAAAAATGCAAAAGCTCAAAATTTTGATGAGGAAGTTGATTTTTATAAAAAAAATGATGAAAAGAATAAAGTAGAGATAGATAATCTTAAACATTCTTTGTTGGTTGAGCAAAGTAAGGTTCGTCGTGCAATTAACGAAATTCATGATTTATCAATTTCTTTGAAAAATAAGATAAATAAATTTTAGAGGGAAAAATGCCAACAGTTAATTTTAAAATAAATTCAAAAAATTATTCTGTGGATTGTGGTGCAGGGCAGGAAGATCAAATTCTTGCGATTGCTGAACAAATAGATAGTAAGGCAAAAAATCTTTCATCAATGTTTGGTGATGTAGATAGTGAAACATTACTTTTGATGGTTTGTATTCTTGCCTTTGGTGATATTTCAAAGGCAAAAAGTAAGGTGGCTAGTTTGGAAAAGCAAGTTGCTTTGTTGAAAAATGAAGCTTTGGATGAGGAGGCTTTGGCAAATGTTATTGCCCAAATAACAACAAAAATAAAAACATTGTCAGCATCACTTTCATCAAATACAAAACAAAAAGTTAGTACTATTATAGATTTTAAATTTTAGGAGATATTATGTTTAAGAAAAAAAATAAAGTTGAAAACAACGAAAATACTGTTGTCGAAATTGTAAAAACTCCACATAAGGAAACTTCGTTTTCTGTGTTCCAGATTGTTATATTCTCGTTCCTTTTTATTTTAATGATTTGGATTATTGGTTTTTTAAGTTTAGAGCTTGATGGTCAAAAAAGACAGGTCGCACTTTTAACAAATAAGGTTGATAATATGGAAAAGGGCGGTGTGGAACTTTTGGAAACATATATTGAAAAAATTCGTGATTTACAAAAGGTTGATATTAAGGAACAGGTTCAACAATTTGGTCAGGATATAAAAGATAAAATTCAACGTGTTCGTGAACTTATGTTTGATAAAAATGATTTAGAAAAACTTGAAACAAAAATTACTTCTTTGGAAGAATATAATAAAACATATAAGGGTATAAATCTTTTGATGTTGACATCTGCAACACTTCTTCGTGATGCAATAAATCGTGGTGATAGTTTTAAAGCTGAGCTTGATACATTAAAGGAAATTTCTGGTAAAGAAAAGGTTGTTAAAACTGCAGAAGATATGCTTTTACCTTATGCTGATAATGGTATTAAAACAATTTCTGAATTAAGAAATGAATTTGAAAAAATTGCAAATGATATTGTGTTTGTTTCAAATAATCCTAATGGTGAAGGCGATAATGTAAGAGATAGATTTTTATTTAGGGTTAAGGGTCTTTTGAAAATAAGAAAGGTCGATTTTGATAATGTTATAGAAGAAGAAAAAACACCTGATTATGTTGTCGCAAAAACAGAAGAATATTTACGTGATGCTGATTTAAAAATGGCTGTTAAAGAATTTGAAAAATTAAAAACAATTTCCGAAGTGGGATTTGATTTTGCAAAAAATTGGTATAATGATGCAAAAATAAAACTTTCTGCTGATGATGTTATTGTACCAGTTTTGAAAGTTGCTTTGGAAAAGGCTTTACATGATGTAGAAGTTAAAAAAGTTCCTGTAAAGAAAAAGACAGTGACTATTACTGAACCAGTTAAGGAAGAAATAAAGGAATAAGGAGATAAAATGTTAAAAACTTCGTTTAAATATTTTTTTATATTTCTTTTGTTTTCTGTAATTGGTGTTTGGATTTCAAATAATTATGGAACAGTGGATATATTTTGGCTTGGGTATAGGATACATACATCTGTGCCAGTATTACTTATTTTAGTATGGATTGTATTTTTCTGTGTTGAAAGATTTATGTGGTTTGTTAAGTGGTTTTTACATCCAAAAAATCCATTTAAAAAAGATAAATAGATAGTTATTGACTTGTAAAATTTTTAATATAAAATTTCCTTTAGATTTTGAATATTAGGAAAGATGGCAGAGTGGTCGATTGCACACGCTTGGAAAGCGTGCATACCGCAAGGTATCGAGGGTTCGAATCCCCCTCTTTCCGCCATTTGGTAGAGAAGTCGTAGAAGGTTTCGGCATCAAATTTGTTGTTCTAAAACTCCTCGCTAACAACGCTTGTCGTTAAGGACAACATGGTTTACTGTCGAATCCCCTTCTTTCTGCTATATCTTATTTTTCTAGAAAGAAAGTAGTTGTTATGTATAAGGATATTGTTAAAGATTTAAAATCTGTGTCTGATGAAAGAAGGGCAAGGATTTTTTATTCGTTTTTTGATACAAAAAAGGGTGGCTATGGCGAAGGTGATGAGTTTTTAGGCCTTACAAATCCAATTGTTCGTGGTGTTGTAAAAAAATATAAGGGTAAAATTACCTTTACTGATATTGAAAATATGTTGAAAAATCCATATCACGAGGTGCGTCTTACTGCATTGCTTTTTATGGTAGAAATGTTTAATAAGGCAAATGATGTGGAAAAGGAAAAATTGGTTAAATTGTATCTTTTAAATACAAAATACATAAATAATTGGGATTTGGTTGATTTATCTGTGTATAAAATTTTAGGAAAATATTGTGTGGAAAAAAATGATTATTCTATACTTTATAAACTTTCTGAAACAGGGCATTTGTGGAGTGAACGTATGAGTGTTGTCGCAAATTGGATTATTGTAAGAAATAATCAGTTTGATGTTCTTTTAAATCTTTCAAAAAAATTTCTTTCACATAAACATGATTTAATGCATAAGGCTGTTGGTTGGATTTTAAGGGAGATGGGTAAAAGCTCAACTGTTGGATATGAAAAATTAATTGAGTTTTTAAATGAAAATGCATCAAAAATGCCAAGAACTATGCTTAGATATTCTATTGAAAAATTACCTGTAAAATTAAAACAAAAATATATGAATATGAAGTAATTTTTTGTTATTTTATTATTTTTTGTCAACTGAATTTAGGAGAAAAACGCATTAAAACGCATTTAAAACGTTTTTTGTGATTTTTGCATAAAAAAGCCGGCTTTTTTTGTAAAATTTGATTTTTTAAACCCTTAAAAAAGTTAGGATTTTCCTTGCTTTTAGAAAAGTTTTTTAATAAAATCTATCTATCATTTAGTAATTTTTAAGGAAAGGTGAAAAAATGGCTGAAGATAAAAATAAACAAGATTTAGAAAATCAAGTTATTGCAGAAGAAATTAAACAGGAAACTGTTGAACTTCATGATACACATACACAAGAAAGTGATGCTTCTCTTCGTGAACATAGGGAAAAACTTGCTCATAATAAAGAGGCTATTAAAAAAGCAGAGGCAGAATATTCTGCTGATAGTATTAAGTATTTAAAAGGTCTTGATGCTGTTCGTAAACGTCCAGGTATGTATATTGGTGATACAGATGATGGAACCGGACTTCATCATATGGTTTATGAAGTTGTTGATAACTCAATCGATGAAGCTTTGGCTGGATGGTGTGATTGTGTTAATATTACAATAAATTCCGATGGTTCTGTTTCTGTTAAGGATAATGGTCGTGGTATTCCAGTTGGTATTAACAAAGAAACAGGTCGTTCTGCTGCGGAACTTATTATGACAGAACTTCATGCCGGTGGTAAGTTTGATCAGAATTCGTATAAAGTTTCTGGTGGTCTTCACGGTGTGGGTGTTTCTGTTGTTAATGCTTTATCATCATGGCTTGAACTTAGAATTTGGCGTGAAGGTAAAGAACATTTTATGAAGTTTGAAAATGGTGCTGTTGTTGAACCAATTCGTGTTGTGAAGGAATGTCCGGAAGATATGAAGGGAACAGAAGTTACTTTCTATCCATCAACAGAAATTTTCCCAAGTATTGAATTTGATTTTGCAACTATAGAAGCAAGACTTAGGGAACTTGCATTTCTGAATAGTGGTGTGAAAATTATTTTGACTGATAAACGTGGAGAACAAGAAAATGCAATAGAATTCTTCTATGAAGGTGGTATTGAAGCTTTTGTTAAATACCTTGATAGAAGTAAAAATGCACTTATTTCTTCATCAATCAATGTAAAGGGTGAAAAAGATAATATTATGGTTGAAGCATCTATTGAATGGAATGATTCATATCATGAAAATATGCTTTGCTTTACAAATAATATTCCACAGCGTGATGGTGGAACACACTTAGCTGGATTTAGGGCTGCACTTACAAGATGTATAAATTCTTATGTAAATGCAAACGGACTTATCAAGAAAAGGGATGTCGAAATTTCATCAGAAGATATGCGTGAAGGTTTGACATGTGTTCTTTCGGTTAAGGTTCCTGATCCAAAATTTTCTTCTCAGACAAAGGATAAATTGGTTTCAAGTGAAGTAAGACCTGTTGTTGAAAGTGTTATAAACGAAAAACTTTCAATTTGGTTTGAAGAACATCCTGCAGAAGCAAGATTGGTTGTTGAAAAAATTGTTGAGGCAGCTACTGCTCGTGAAGCTGCTAGAAAAGCAAGAGAGCTTACAAGAAGAAAGACAGCACTTGATATTGCAACACTTCCTGGAAAGCTTGCCGATT
>JAEEGL015417434.1_pt1 | contig 11947 bp, 11 predicted proteins | sample 9134231 | NCBI WGS metagenome assembly JAEEGL01 (sample SAMN16246548, study PRJNA631951) | gut metagenome | biome: gut microbiome; feature: rumen; material: fiber-attached | host: Bos | place: Iran: Karaj | collected 2018-10 | reverse complement strand
TGTCGACACCGCGGCAGGATTTGATCATCATTATGACGTTCTCCTGCAGCTTCCCGTCGACCACGATCTGAAGGGTCGAGTGCTCCCTGTCACCCTCGTCGCTGACCATCGCCTGTCTAAGGGTGATACCGGAGTTGTAGAGGACCGTCGTGACATCGGCGATGATGCCTGGCACTCTCGCATCCGTGGGTATGATGACTATCGCGGAACAGTTGATCTGCTCCGCCATGTCGACCATGGAGAGCATCGGCCTGAGCTTGGAGAATATGCAGTCGAGCTCCGGTGTGGTGGAGATGTGCTCGAGCGTGGTCCTGACGACCCTCCTGTCCACATCGCAGGCGCGTGCTATGCCCGCATCGGTCTGCTCGATGTCACCGCAATAGGCGACACCGTTGCTCACCCTGATACCGTATTCCAGAAGCTTCTGTGCGACCTTGCGCTGGGACGGATATCTCCTGAGCATCGATGCGATCTGATCCATGCATCGGTAATCGACTAGTGGGTATTTATGATGCACCCTTACGGTCATCAGCTGATATTATCATAGCATGCTGAACCAAAACGTACAATCGAGCACCAGGTGCGGCATGACCACCAGGGGGCCGGAATTCCAGAGGAACGCGGAGAAGATCACCGCGGTGATCATGTATCCGACCATAGCACCCATGACCAGCTGGAGAGGCGTGTGCTTCCTTAGGACGTAACGGCTCCAGGCCACGGGGAACAGCAGTATGAAATACAGCGCACCGAACGGCCAGAAGGCATAGGTCATCGCCATGCTGGGCCCTATGACGCCGCATGAGTGGACGCTGATCTTCCAGTACGGCGTGATGAGCATGAAGACGAAGGTCACCATCATGTAGCAGAACATCAGGACCGTCGCAAGCTTCGGAGCCTGGAAGTAGTACAACAGAGCGGTACCCAACATGTATCCGAGGACTCCGCATACCAACGGCATGAGCCTGTCATCCTTGTTCACGACATCCAGCTTATCCTCGTTGCCCGTCCTCCTTGAGAAGTACATGATGTTCACGATCGGGAGCACCGTCGCTGCGAAGAATGATATGCCGAAGAACTTCAGGAATTCCCCGGTATCGTACGTCTGGTACAAGCAGATGAGGAGGAACACTGGAATCGACAGGAACGGGGGCGTTCCGACCAGGGAGACGATCTTGGCGACCTTCTCCGTCCTGGGGGGGAGCACTCCATCGAATTTCCTGGACGGATCACGCACAGCCGTTTCTCCTCACCTCCTCGAGTATCCTCTTGGTCTGCTCGTGGGTCTCCTCTACCGAGCCTGAATTGTCAATCTTGATCCACGAATCCGTGATCATGGCCATCCTCCTGCGGGTCTTGGCCAGCTCATCGACGGACTCGAACGTCTCGAGTGCCTCCCCTCTCTCGTAGATGCGCTTCATCGCGATCTCCGGCTCGATGTCCACGTAGATCTTGACATCCGGGACGGGGAGGACCATCTCTATAATCTTGAATGCGGGTCTGCACAGCCTGTCCGGCAGATATGCAGCCGCCAGACTGTAGCGTACGAATATCACGTCATCGTACTCCTTTCCGTGCTTCCTCTTGAACCTGAGCGAATGCAGGACGTCGAACACGTAGTACAGGGTGGCGATGAGCACCGCGACCTTTCCGTCCTCGCAGAGGTACTTGGCCGCTGTCCTTCCGTATGCGGTGCCCGAATTGGGATGGGTGATCTCCAGGACCCTGCGTCCTTCCGCGATGAGCTGCTCCCTGATGAAATCTGACGATGTGGTCTTTCCCGACCCGTCCATTCCATCCACAGCGTACCAGGTCATGTTATCACAATCCGAGGAGTATCATGACGCCGGTCACGGCCATGCAGTTGACGATGTTGTCCACAGCCCCGGGGGTGAACGTCTCCGTTAAGGCGACCGTTCCTCCCGCCACCAGACAGCATGCCCAGATGGGGATGATCGCATCGAAGTGTATTCCGGATGCCGGCGAGAGCGGCATGAATCCCAGGAAGACCACCAGGACGATCGAGACCAGTGCGGTGACGGTGAGGACCGCTAGGGTGCCTTCGATCGATTTGCCGTTGACGGACTTGTGCCTCCCGTACTTCTTACCGACAATGCTCCCGAATCCGTCACCCCAGGTCATGGCGACGATACCGATGGATGCCGCCAGCCAGTGATTGCTGAAGCACAATGCGACCAGGATCACGATGCTGACCACGTACAGGAACAGTCCCTGCTTGTGGCCCTTGTTCTGCGATATGTCCCCGAGCGCGGAATTGGAGATGGCATTGTCCTTCAGCATCGCGAAGAAAAGGATTATCGCGAACGGTACTGCGAAGAAGGCCTCCATCACCCAAGCGTTATCGAACATCCACCAGATGAACACGAAGTTACCGATCCCGATGTGGATGATCTTACGGATGTCAAACCTGTCGCCGGCCCTCTTCTGGGTGAGGAGCGCGATCCCGAGAACAGCGACAATGAGCGCATAGACTAGGACGAGGGCGATGATGTCATTCATCGAAATCTGGAATATCCCTTCGCTTCCCATGCGCGCGCACCCGTTTTAGTTACGTATTGTCCCACTCGTAATAAATGTAACGGCGATTATTCGACAAACGTACCAAACAGCCAGCAGTCAAAAATGATCCGTTCAAACAATATCGCCATCCCTCTCCCGCAAAATGAATTATAAAGGATTCGCGATGAACATGCATGAACAAGTACCTTCAGCTGTTCAGATTGAACAATGCGCTCATCGGTTCGTTCGCTATCCTGATAGCGGCATTCATGGCTGCAGGTACGTCAATGGTCGACTACTGTGTCAACCTATTGGTAGGGTTCTTCATCGTGTTCACCTTCATCGCCGGAGGCAACTCGCTCAACGATTACATCGATGTCGAGATCGACAGGACTGCCCATCCTGACCGTCCAGTCCCCTCCGGGAAGCTCACACCCATTCAGGCGAGGAACACCGGGATAGCGATGCTCATCCTGAGCACCCTGCTGTCATTCCTGACCATGGATGTCCCATGCATCGTCATAGTGGTCGTGGCGGTCATCCTCATGGCCGCATACGAGATGATGCTCAAGCAGAGGGGGTTCGTCGGGAACCTGACCATAGCCCTTCTTACCGGGATGGTCTTCCTCCTGGCAGGCGCCCTCGTCGGCGACCCTATGAAGAACATCGCGGTCGGGGGCATGGCCGCTCTCGTATCGGTCGGAAGGGAGATCTCCAAGGACATCGAGGACATGGCCTCGGACGAGGGCAGGAAGACCCTGCCCATGAGCATCGGTGTCAGGAACGCATCGATCATCGCGGCGGTCTTCTACATCGCAGGACCCGTTCTCAGCTGGTACCCGATCTATCTGGATCCGGCCAACTACCTGTACTACATCGTGCTCCTGTCGGATGTGACGTTCTTCTACTGCGCGTACAAGGTCTTCTCGGATCCGCGCAAGGCGGAGAAGAAGGCGAAGGTAGGTATGCTGCTCGGTCTTCTGGCATTCATCATGAGCGCCATCTACTACAGCTTCCTCGCGTGATCCCATGAGGTTCGCGAAGGACAATTCCGAACCAAGACCCATGGAGGTCTGGAACGCGAAGGTGGATTTCGACGGTTCTGACGGGGCGAAGAACAGACCTGTGATCGTACTCGAAAAGGGGAATGCTGGCTATGTTGTTTTCATGGTCACCTCGCACGGCCACCATCCGGAGACGGACATCAAGCTCGTCGACCCCTACGAGGTCATGCTCGACAAGTCCTCCACGATCCGCACGGACCGCACGTTCTCGGTGAAGAGGGAACGCTTCAACTACAAGCTCGGGGACCTCGCACCTGACGACGTGGAGATGATAACGATGTTCTACGGACGCGTCAGAGGCGGCAGGCGCATAAAAACGGATTATATCCGATCACGAGTACAGCCTGATGACCTTGCCCATGTTGATGAGATGGTCCGCTACCCTTTCCGAATCGGACGTCATCGAGAGGAACTCCGAACCCACGTCCAGCTTGCAGATCCCCTGGTTGAGCCTCTCCACATGGTTCTCAGCCATCTCGTCGGTGATGATGTCGACCTGCTCCTCGATGTCGTATGCCTCCTCCAGCGCGGCCTCGTTGTGCTCCGTGTAAGCCTGGACGATCTTCTCGTAGAGCTTGTCGATGAGACCCTGCATCGACACGATCTCGCTGATGGCATTGTCGGAGAACTTGACCCCGTCCGCCTCCATCTTCTGGGCATACTCCATGATGTTCTTGGAATAATCGCCGATGCGCTCCAGGTCGGATATCGTATGGTAGACGGTGGAGATGTAGATCTGATCCCTCTCGCTCAGCTTGTTCTCCGACAGTTTGACGAGGAACCTCGCGATCTCCTTGTTTAGGAAGTTGAGCTCCTATTCGTTGTTGCAGAAGCGCTCCATACCCCTGAAGTCGAGCTCGCGTATCATGTGGCATGCGATGCGGTAGTTCTCGATCGCCATGACGGACATGTTCTTGACCTCGTTCATGACCTGCTGGACGGCGACTGGCGGCGTCCTCAGCATGTAATCGTTGATGAAGTGTAGCTTGGGGGCGAACTCCTTGTCCTCCTCCTCTCCCGGCTTCTCGGGCACTATCCTCATGACCAGAGAGATCAGCTTTCCGGTCAGGGGCAGCATGATGAAGACGGTGACCACGTTGAAGAACGTGTGGAACATCGCCAGCTGGGTCGAGGGCATATCGGGGAACAGGGCCTCGAACATACCTGCGTAATGTATGTCCCAGAGCCCGAGGACGAGCCCGGCGACCACGAAGATCATCACACCGAACACGTTGAACAGAAGGTGGATGACCGCGGTCCTCTTGGCGTTCAGCCCTCCGGAGAATCCTGCCAGGATCGCGACGACGCACGATCCGATGTTGGAACCCAGGGTGAGGTAGATTCCCTGCTCGAGGGAGATCAGCCCGGTGACCACCATGGTTATGGCCAGGGTCGTCACGACCGAGGAGCTCTGCACCAGTGCGGTGAGGACGATTCCTATCAGGAGAAGTACTATGATGTTCTCGATGCCGGCGAGGAACTCCTTGACCTCGTCCAGCTGCGCGAAGTCGGTCATGGACGATGCCATCATCGTCAGTCCGACGAAGAGGAGTCCGAAACCCGTTAGGATACCTGCCCAGATCTTCGTAGACTCCTTCTTGGTGAATGTCATTATGAAAGCGCCGATTCCGGCGATGGCGGAGAAGATGAGGGCCAGGGAGATCGCGTCCCCGCCGAACATACCGAGGGCGGCTATCTGTGCGGTCACGGTCGTACCGATGTTCGCTCCGTAGATGATGGTCGCCGCGAGGGGCAGCGTCATGATCCCCGCATTCACGAATCCTATGACCATGACGGTCATGGCTCCGGAACTCTGGATCGCAGCGGTTCCGACGGTACCGATACCGACTCCATACCATTTGCTCTTCGAGGCTTTGGTGAACATGCCTTTGAGCCTGCCGCTGCTCATGGATTCTAAGTTGGAACTGAGCATGTTGCATGCGGTGAGGAAGACACCGATACCCGCCATGAGGGTAAGAATCGCTGTGATCATCAACATGTCGTCCAAGTGACCAGACCTCGGGGCCGTCGAGACGGCCCTATGAGAAAGAGTAGCAGTCTATCGTAGAAAAAGTAAACGATTGAACGCACGCCCACGCGTCCGCACAAGTTTATTAGGGTTGGTTCGATTCGCCACCTATGGACATCCGCGGATTCGTGAAGAAGGAATACCTTCTGGTGATATCCGCGGTGCTCGCAATCCTATCCCTTTTCCTGGTGCCGTTCGAGACGGTGCTGACCTACGATTACATGAGGATACTGAGGACGATCTGCACACTCCTGTTCTTCCTGCTGATCGTAGCGGGGCTCAAGGAATGCAAAGCACTGAAGAAACTGGCACAGTTGTCAGTCAAAAGGATAAGGACGAGCTTCCTGCTATGCGCCGTCCTGATCTTCCTTCCCTTCTTCTGCGCCATGCTCTTCTCCAACGACGTCGCCCTTCTGACGTTCGTGCCCCTTGCTGTCGCGATACTGAAGTTCGCCGACATGAGGAATGCCATGGCGCCGGTCATGATCCTTCAGACCCTGGCGGCCAACGTCGGCAGCTATCTCACACCCTTCGGGAATCCGCACAACCTGTACATCTTCAACATGATGGACGACTACGGCTTCACCCTGTGGGAGTACGAATCCGCATTGATCCCGATAGTCGTCGCAGGTGCGGCCGTGATCCTCGCGCTGATGATGGTCCTGCCCAAGAGGAAGCTGGAGGTCCGTGAGATCAAATCGGTGGAGCTGGAGCACATCAAGTGCATCTATGTCATACTGGCACTGTTCATACTGTCCGTGATTACGGTCTTCGGGCTCATACCGTTCTACATAACTTTGGCAATAGTCGTCATAGCATTCGTGATCATGATGCCCCAGATATTCGCCAAGGTGGATTACAGCATCCTGCTGATCTTCTTCTTCCTGTTCGTGTTCGCGAACGGCCTGACCAACATGGATGACGTGCATGCGGTCCTGTCGGACCTGATGTCGAACGACCCGATGCTCACAACCGTCATCGTATCGCAGTTCACAAGCAACGTACCGTCGACCATCCTCCTCCAGCCGTTCACCGATAACTGGGCGGCCGTCCTGGTCGGTGCGGACATAGGAGGCTTCGGAACCCCTATCGCTTCCATGGCCAGCATCATCACGCTGAAGTTCTACATGGAGGAAGAGGATCAATCCGTGAGAAGATACCTTGGGATCTTCCTGGTATTCAACATCATCATGCTGGCGGCGCTGATCCCCACGTACTACCTGTTCGGATGATCATCTCTTGGGCTTGTAGGCCCTGAGGTACTTCAGCACATCCTCGTCCTTGTCGGTCCACTCCGGGGTGTACCCGCCCTTGATGTACTCGTTGTACCAGTCCTCGCACTGCTTCATGTAGCCGGACATCTCCAGCTTGGGCTTCACGACGACCTTCGTGTTCTCCGGCGTGGGGACCCACTGGCGGGGACGGTCGTAATCGGGCTCCTCCAGGAATCCGACGAGGAAAACTATCCTGTCCAGATTGGACAGCTCGGCGTAGAGGGAGGCCTGCAGCATGTAGGACATCGGGACGTTGGAATATCCGCCCTCATCGTCCTTCCACTTCTCCATGTCATGGGAGGTCTTGATCTCCAGGATGGTGTCCCTCACGCCGTCGACCTGGATGTAGCCGTCCACGAGTCCGCCGAAGACCTTGTTGTTGTGGAAATGGTCGTATCCGCACTGCTCCTTCGCGACAGGTTCCTCGACCCCGACCTTGCTCCCTTCCGGGATCTGCAACGCATCCCTGAGCAGAGAGGGCCTTTCCGAAAGGTAGTCCCTCAGGACCGGTTCCAGGATGTTGCCGGCGTCGATGTACTTGTTGGCCTTGTCTCCGGGATACAGTCCGGCGAGCTCGCATGCGACCTTGAAGGGTGTGGAGAACTCGCTCATCCCGAGGATCGGTCCGACCTTGGTGCCGGTGATCTTCTTGAACCTGTAAATGTCGAAGATGACGGTCTTCTCCTCGTCGTCGATCTCTACGATGCTCGCCCTTCCGTCGAATGCCATGGATTGTAATCCTTCGTGAGGTTTATGAAACTTCACACGAGCTGTATGAACTCGATTATTCGACGTTAATGCTGACGGCAGATGCCGAATCATATAGCAAGACTATCCAGCATGGATAGAAAGGTGTCGTCGGAGCTGATATCTGTTGGATTTATCTGCCAATAAGTATTATATTACTGTCGAACATTGGATGCATAAACCAACTAAGGTGATATCATGGATAGTAAAATGATGACCATCATCGCGGTAGTTGCCGTTGCAGTCGTTGGAGTCGCTGCGGCAGTTATCTTCCTTGGTGGCGGAAATGGCGATGACACGTCCAAAGTCGATGCCGAGTATGCCCTTCAACTTATGGGTAATGCTAACGAGGACATGACAATGGACGGCAAGGATGTCAAGATCGTCGAAGAGATTGTGAACGGAAACCTCAAAGCTGAGGACTACCCGTACGCAGATGCAAACAATGACGGAAAGGTCACAGCTGATGACGTTCAGGTCGTGAAAGACCTTGTCAACAGAAAGACCGGAACGAAGGCATTCGTCGTTAACATGGGTTCCGACGGAAAGACCAAGATCACTGAGGTCACATACCCCATGACCAAGATCGTTCCCTACGGAATCAACATCCTCGCGCCCATCCTCGTGATCGACGGAGGAAAGAACATCGCTGCATACTTCGCAAGCGCATACCCCAACAACGAGGCCTCCATGCAGGGAGTCGACCTCAAAGGAGGAAGCAGGTCCATCGGAGACAAGGCATGGCAGAACTTCCTGACAACCGATGCGGAGGTCCATTTCGACGGATTCGTCTACACTTACGATGCTAGGGCACAGGTCCTCGACACATACGTCGACGACATGAACGCAGCCGGAATCCCCATTCTCTGTTTCGCCGCAGCTGATTCCGACGGTGAGCTGAAGGCTGCTGTCACCCTCGGATTCCTCTTCGGAGAGAAGACAGAAAAGCTCGGAAAGAAGTACGCCGATATCTACGAGAACGTACGCGAAACAATAACCAAGAAAGTCGGAAACGCAAAGGAGACCGTCTATATCGCAATGAACATGGACACATCGGTCTGCCAGAACGACTCCACCTACAACGCGATCGGTATAGTTGCTGCTGGAAAGCCCTACTACAAGACCGATAGTGAGTTCGCCGAGAAGTACAAGGGATCCAGTTCCACCGCAGCAGCCTCCGTCGAAACACTCTCCAACGTGAACATGGAGAAGGTCCTCAGCTACAGGTCCATAGACCATGTGCTCAGTGCGGACGAGCAGAAACAGATCTACATCGACCGCTGGGAGTACAGCAACAGCAAGGGTGTACAGGTCAAGGAGCTCTTCGAGTACGCAGATGCAGAGGACAAAGTGCTCTACATCAACAACATCCTGCCCGCACCTGTCAGGGTTGCATATTCCGCATACTGGCTGCACTCCGATTTCCTCACCAAGGAGTGGGCGGATTCTGTGATGAAGGAATTCATCGACGGCGGATTCACACCCTATGTCGGCAAGACCATAGGAAAGGAGCTCGTCACGATCTTCACCTATCAGGACTACATAAACGCAAAGAGCTGATGAACAAACCGGAGGGGGCAACCCCTCCATTTCCTTATTGGTATCATGCCCGAGAACATGGACGTATCCAAGAACGACCTGAAGGCCGAATACTACAAGGCGATAACCAAGAGGCTTATCCTGCTGACGGTCTGCATAGTCGGTATTGTCCTGTTCATCGGAATCTTCTCCCTGTCGGTCTTCGATTCCATTTCCCTTGGGGAGACATACCAGATCATATGGAATCATATAACCGGCAACACGAACTACGAGCCCCGCAGCATAGAATGGTGGGCGGACAGGTACATCTGGAACAGATCAATCCCCCATATCGTGGTCGCGATCGTGGCCGGAAGTTCCCTGGCCATCTGCGGTGCTCTGATGCAATCCCTCATGGCCAACCCGCTGGCCGACCCGTACAGCACCGGAATATCCTCTGGTGCATGTTTCGGAGCCGTCATGGCCATCATCGCCGGGATCACATTCAGTTCCATCAGCGGTGAGATGGGGATTGTGACCAACGCCTTCATCGGGGCCCTGATCCCAGCCTTGCTCATCATAGCGATATCGGCAAGGATACAAATGACGCCGGCCACGATCATCCTGATAGGTACCGGGATATCGTATTTCTTCAATTCAATGGTGACATACTTCATGATCATGACCGATGCGGACACGCTGAAGGCCGCATACATCTGGCAGATCGGCAGTCTCGACGGTATGACCTGGGACTCCGTTCCCATCATGTTCGTCGTCACCCTCTTCGGATCAATACTGGTCTTCCTCTCATGGAGGAAGCTGAACGTCATGTCGTCCGGGGACAACAGTGCAATCAGTCTCGGATTGGACGTCCACAAGTTCAGGGTCCTATGCCTCATACTCATGTCCATCATGACGGCAGCTGTAGTATCATACGTCGGAATCATCGGATTCGTAGGATTGGTGGCACCCCATATCGTCAGACTGGCGGTGGGAGGGGACAACAGGCACGTCATCCCGCTGTCCATGGCAGTGGGTGCGTTCCTTCTGCTGTTCGCCGATTTCATAGCCAATCAGATGTCGGAGATACCTGTCGGTGTCGTCATGAGTCTCATCGGTAGCCCAGTGTTCCTCATACTGATCCTCTACAACCGTAAGAACAAGGGGGTCATGTATTGACGACCAGAGCGGAAGCCGTACAGGAATACAAGCGCAACAAGAACAGGTGCCGCTTCTTCATCATCCTGCTGACGGCCGGTGCCCTCTTCATGATCCTGTTCACCCTGGGATTCGGTGTCTACGACATCGGGATATTGGATTCCATCAACGTGTTCTTCCAGCACATAACGGGGAACATCACAGATGTGAAGGCTGACAGGTACATCTGGAACGTCCGTCTGCCGAGGGCTCTCGGAGCGGTCATCCTCGGGGCCGGCCTCGCAGTGGCCGGAGTCGTCATGCAGAACAACTTCAAGAACCCCTTGGCGGAACCGTACACGATGGGAATATCCTCGGGTGCGTTCATGGGAGTCGTCATCGCGATGGTCACAGGTATCACCGTGATCCCCGGGTTGACCGGACAGGCGGGATACACCGTCAACGCATTCGTGTTCTCGCTGATCCCGATAGGAATGATCATCCTGATCTCAAGGTTCAGGAAGGTCACCCCGGTATCGATGATCCTCATCGGTATCGCGATCATGTTCCTCTTCAACTCACTGTCACAGATCATGCTCCTGACATCCCCCGCGGAAACTCTGCAGGATGCCTACACATGGAGGGTCGGAAACACATCCAGGATCTACTGGTCCTCGATACCTATCATGCTGTCAGTAACGGCTGTAGTCCTGGTTGTCGTCTGGTTCATGTCGGAGAAACTGAACGTGATGTACGCGGGGGACCGCGGTGCACAGTCCATGGGAATAAGACCCCAATTACTGAGGCTCTCTTCACTCACACTGGTCTCCCTGATGACCGCGGCGATAGTCTCGGTCACGGGAACTATCGGTTTCATAGGACTGGTCGGACCACATATCGCAAGAATATTCGTCGGGTCCGACAACCGTTATCTGATACCAGCATCAGCTGCATTCGGGGCCATATTCATGGCGGCCGCGGATACCGTTGCGAAGGTCACTGGTCCGGATGGGCTGCCCGTCGGGGTCATCTGTTCCATGGTGGGTGGACCGCTGTTCATCTACATCCTTGTCAAGCGCAGCAAGAAAGTGTGGATGTGAACAATCACAAAATGATCAAAGACCCAGCAGTCTGAAAAGTTCCTCGCGTTCCTGCTTGGTGATGTTGCGGTAGCGGCCTTCCTTCAGCTTCCCGAGTTCGATGTTCATGACCCTTATCCTCTCGAGCCGCACCACATCGTAACCGAAGTACTCGCACATGCGGCGGATCTGACGGTTGAGCCCCTGCTTCAGGATTATCCTGAACTCATCGTCCGAGATGCGCTCCACGAAGCATTTCTTCGTGACCCTGTCCTCGAGGATGGGGACGCCGTTGGCCATCCCTCTGATGAACTTGTCGTCGAAGGGTCTGTTGACCCTGACGATGTACTCCTTCTCGTGCTCCCCCCTGGAGCGCATGATGCGGTTGGCGAGCTCCCCGTTGTTGGTCATCAGCAGAAGGCCCTGCGAATCCTTATCCAGCCTTCCCACCGAGTAGATCCTCTTCGGATAGTTGATGAAATCGATGACGTTGTCCTTGTCGTCGGGATTGGAGGTGCAGGTTATCCCCCTGGGCTTGTTGAAGGCCAGGATGATGTCCTCTTCCTCCTTCTTCAGCTGCTT
>JAEEGL012033078.1_pt1 | contig 11947 bp, 9 predicted proteins | sample 9134231 | NCBI WGS metagenome assembly JAEEGL01 (sample SAMN16246548, study PRJNA631951) | gut metagenome | biome: gut microbiome; feature: rumen; material: fiber-attached | host: Bos | place: Iran: Karaj | collected 2018-10 | reverse complement strand
TCTCTTCCAGTGCCTGCTCTATCTGTACATTGTATGTGTCGTGAAAGCGTCCTGTTACCACTAACGTTGTCGGCACATGGCATACCAACAACGCTTTCAGCACCTCTTCTTCCAGCTCCGACGTGTTGAAGCAAACTGCACAACCCCATTTATCGAATTCCTCCACCCATTGGAATACTTTGCCATAACACCCTATCGGCGCCTGCCGCGAGGTTAGAAACAGCGTTTTCTCGCGTTGCCATAGTTTCTTGTTGCCGATGGTGTTTGTGATGTACATATGCTATTTCTTCAGCAATTCAGAAAGCAGTTGTAAACCATTCTCAGTTAGGTAATAAGCTTGATCCGGACGACTTTCTGAATCTGGATATAGTTTGCTGACATAACCGGCTTCAATGGATGGATACAGATAGCGATTGCGGAAGTTGTCTCCGCCTTTTAGTTGCATAGCAGCCATTATTTCACGCGAAGAAACAGTATTGCCACGAATTGCCAAGATAATTTTTGCGATATTTTTATCTACTTTTCCTGCTACTTTACCTCTTTCTTGCACTTCTGGTCTCCATAGGACAATTCGAAAGTCATCATCTTGATGGGATTCTGGCTTACGAAAACCATAGGTTAGACTGCGTTTGAAACCGCCGAATCTACATGGCTAAACCTGCATTAAAATCACCTAAATATTGTTGTGGAATAGTATTACGGATTTGTGTTATATCTTGGGTGTCACCTGTAGTAAAACCATGGTTATTAATTATGTTTTCAAGGAATTCATTACAATTGATTCTTGAAATTATTCCTCCATTACCTGCCGTTTCCCTTACAGACCACGGACCTCTCGGTAACGGTCTTAGCACATGAATTCTTACCTCATAAGACCACGCGCCTTGGTTCTGATTGTCTTCGTGCACAATCCGAGTGCTTCCGTCAGATTTTGCCAAATAACCAAGAAACTGGTAAAAACCATGCTCATTGGGAAATTGGATTTGTCTTTCTTTACCAAAAAAATGTTTATACATATTATTAGCTTGTTTTATTATTTATTATGATAATATGCCGTTTTAATTATTGCGTATTTTACTTCCTCGAAATCCATATGTGGCGTAAAGTAATCAGTATTCAATCCTGTATTCAGAACATTGATAAACTCAGATAAGGAGTAATCATCTTTACCATTACGATTGTTTATTTCTATTGAATCCAACTTACATAATAGACACACTATTTGATAATCTTGGTCGATAATCGAAGTTTTATTGTTGGGGTGAGCCATTTTATAATGTTGGTTTGGCGTTAAGCAAATGATATTCTCTGGACAATCTGCAAGTTCTGGAAAATCGCTAGCCATAAAAATATGGTGGGCTTGCGTGGGGGTGTATTTGGGAGTAAAGCGATGAACCTCACTGCAATCAGCCTCGACCATTCGAACAAATTTTTTTGCTTTTTCAATACTATAATGTATATAGGATTTGTCATCTTCAACCTGCCCTAAGGCTAATTGATTAAACTCTTGTCGAGTCATTGACTTGTCTTTCTTTACATCTCTCCAGTTGATATTGTTGTATCTAATATCTGCTAAAGTGATAGGAAATGTTGAAAGGTGGCCTTTTTCTATTCCTTTACATTTATGTATATATGCAAAAATGTTGATTATTTTATTGTAAATACGCGGTGGCTCATAACCTTTCTGAACATTTGTATTATCCCAATACATGTGGTCTAGCTTATCACATAGTGTTGCAAGAGAATATTTGTCTTGAATACGGAAAAAATCTTCAAAATATTGTGATAGATTATTGTCTTCAATAAGTTTCTCTAAATAAGCATTTAAAAACATTAGTGCATTCCTCTCCCGTAAAGCAATGTAATCTAATATTTCTTTATTCTTTATTGTGTAATAATTTGAGTTGCCTTGCTTATACATTTTGAGTACATTCGCATATGTAAGTAACCGCATAGGTTGTCCAAAAAATTTGTCATATTCACGTTTAGCCCCATCAGCATCAAGATTTGGTTTGGAAAACGATGTTGTAATAAGATCTTGAGCATATGCAGAATGCCATATATCATTCTTTGAAAAAGCTTTATCAGGATCACCTTGAACGTATTCAATAATACATTCAGAAACTGCACATAGCACATCGGGGATACATTTTTGATCCATAAAGCGAGCATCTGCCAAGTCCGCTACTCTCAACCCAAGAGAAGCCATATGTTTTTTTATGTCAGATTCTGTCATATCATTATTTTATTAATTAATTATGTTTTAGTTTACCAAAAAAGAAAACAGAATTATTGTCTATATTTAATGAGCGAGTGCCTCTATTTCTCGCAATTGAATAAAAATGGTTAAACTCGTCAGTTGCATAGTAAGATAGGTCTTCTTCAGTTATTGTATGAGGCGTTATGTTAGTTAATATGGCAACGGAGCCGTCGGCTATGCATCCTTGTGGCATAAAGCAGGCACGTGGATTGTATGAGAGATTGGGAATTAGTACACAGTCTGTCTGATTGAGGTATTTCCCAACTTCCAAACCATCAACATTATCTATATATGTATCATAATCAGGAATATCCACTATTGCATTATTGCCAATATTTCTTGATTTTAGCACTCGTATCCTACCTTTTGTGAGGGTGTCGTTTTTCGTAAGTGTCCTATCTCTAAAAGCCTTGAATATACCGAACTCCATTTTGTTGGCTACAATATCAAAATCAGCATTTCTATATATCAGCCAATAAGGGTATGCCGAATCTGTAATATATCGTTGTTCTTTGATGTTGATGCCATCAGTTATATAAGATTCTACTTTCGTTTTCCCTTTTCTCACTTTTTGATTGATTACAAAGGATATCGTCTCAATTTTAACTCCTTTAAATCCTTTCTCTCCATAGTCGGTGATATTAGTTATTGGTAAATCGTTCATCAATCTACGTGTTTCTCCAAACTCTGGTGCATTTATAAGGCTTTTCGGAACAATCAATGAGACAACATCACCTATCTGCAATGCTTTTTCAATAAAAAATGCAAAAATATTACTTGTACTTGTATTTTGTACATTCTTTTTATATTCCTTAAGCAAACATTTGTCAGAGACTTTCATATATGGCGGATTGCCAACAACAATATCATAGTGTTTCGTGAAGTTGGCAAGTAAGAAATCTTTATTAACAAAATTCAATCTCACATTCTCAGGAATCTCTATACACCGCAAGAGTTCTTTTAGCATTTCTAAACTATCCGAACTTATATCAATCAAATCAATATGCAATTCTGCTACATTTTCATATTGCTTTAATATCGTTGGCAAAAAATTACCGACACCTGTGGCTGGTTCTAAAACGTATAGTATTTTAGAATCAGGATAAGTAGGCAGTTGGTTAACAACTGAATAGCAGATGTCTTGTCGTGTATAATAGGCGGCAGTCTCGATGCGTTCACTATTTGCAAACTCCGCTATTTTCGATAATTTTACGAATCCTAATTTACGATGTCTTTTTATGTAGTTTAATAAATTTTTAGTTTCGTCCAAATTATACTTGTCAATAATAGCCTTTATTTCACTTTCGGTAATATCCACGTCAGCAAGTTTAACTTTGATTTTATGGGCTACTTGTTGGAAAATTATCGTAGGAACAGCTTCTCCAAGACTTTGCCTAATATTCACATCCTCTCTTTTGAGGTACTTTTGTTTATCTTCTAAAGGCAAGGCATTTAACTCTATATAAGGAATTGCGCTCCACTCAAATGAACTTGGGACCGACATCATCAACATCACTTCTCGAATAGAGAAAACACGATTGTCCGTTGGATGTACCGTGTTTTGGCTTGCAAGAATATCATTGCGAGTATGGATACATGGTGGAACTTTGTCCCAGTATTGACGCGTGTATTTATCTCCGTTTTTGCGTTGGTGGAAAATTACTTTACCATCTTTTTCACTATGTGGTATGCGATTAATATCTTCGTTGTCAAAAGCAGATTGTCCTTCTGTAATGTTTTCTATCCACTCCTCCATGTGCGGGGCATAGGGGCGAAAAGAGTGATATATATCCTTGTCCCATATCTCCCCCATGTTCCGCAAGTGAGGTAGGTACCCTATGGTTTGGCGTAAAGTTTGCTCCTCTTGATGGTCTGGAAATAAGTCTAATGGGGTTATTTCTTTCTGGTCTTTTCGTACACCAATCACAAGTGTTCTTGTGCGACTACTGGGATTGCCATAATCTTTAAAGTTAATGACTTTAGCTGCAATATTATAAAGACCAGCAAGGTCTAATTCTATGGCCTCTCCGATTGGTTTGTCGATACCATCAATATCTGTACAGATGGATTTAAGAAAAGCAGGTACGTTTTCGAAAACAAAAAAACGCGGATTTATCTCTCGTATAAGTTTAATGGATTCTACTACGAGGGAGTTGCGTTTAAGTTCATCGCCTTTCTTGTGGTTGGCAACGGACATTCCTTGACAAGGTGGCGTTGCTATCAGCACATCAACATCGGTTAACCCACAGGTTCGCCTCCACATTTGTAATTCTTGAAACACTCGACTCTGTGTTTCGGCAAGTGTTATGTCGCCACAGATATATCCGCTATTGAATGTGCACTTATGATTGTACCTCTGTACGTTGAGACGACGTTCAATGAGTTCAACGGTGGCAATGCACGAATAGTTTTCTTGCTTGAAGCCATAACACCCTACACCCGCACTACTAAAAAGGCTTATATATGTTAGACGATTGGGCAATAGTTTGGTCTTTGTTTTCTGATTTTCTAGTAACTGTTCAAGTGTGGTATCAGTGAATGTTTGGTAAATCTGCAATTTTATTGGTTTATATTCATCAAACAAATGTTTTACAAACTTTAACTCGAAAACCAAGCGTAAGTCGTTGGGGTCGTTATCAAGTTCACCCTCTCGTCGTGAACCAATACGGGCAATTTTGATAATGTACAGGTCTCGGATGCCGTAGTAGTCAAGGTCGCATTTCTTGCCGATATAGGGGACAAAATAGTATAGCTTATTGAGAGCAACAGAGGAAGGGAAACGTAAGCCGGTATAATAAATCTTGGCGGAACCATCTAAGAAATGCTCAACATTGTCTTTCTTGACGTTGCACACCAAAACATTTTTAGACAAATCTAAATCATCATAGCTATCATCAAGGTTGTTTTTCTTGACAATAGCATCTGGATATTGTTTTTGCAATTGGAACAAATCCAGCTGAATTGGGGTACATTTATTATTTAGTAACGTCATATTATATTCTTTTTTAGAAGCTGGGTAGCCCTCTCGGGCTGCCCAGCTTGGGTTGGAGAATATTACATCTCCGAGAGTTTCTTGTAGCCTTCATAGCGCAGTTTGGCATTGCGCTCGGTGGCGACGAAGAGTTCTTCGGCCTCCTGGGGGCACCCCGAAGGGGAACCGAACACCTTATTATCAAAATTAAATGCAGTGAGGAAGGTCTTTTCTTTACCTTCTCCCCAGGAGCACTCTTCGGCGCCGCAGCATGGGTGGGCAAACTGCGCGTAGGAATCAGAAAAAGCTTTCATCTTTCCATCTTCAACATGCGAGGTGCACCGACGGCTATGCTGACGGTTTAGTCCCGCATCGACGACAGCAGAGGACGGCCCCAACGGGGACCCTTCTTTTTGCCATTCACTATAAACCAATATTTCCATTCCTATTTGATAACGCCATTTTTTTACAATCAATCATTCCGCTTTTAAACGCCATTTTTCAATACCAAATTATAAATACCTTATTAACAACGCCATTTTTTATGATTTATTGCCCGCAACTACATCTATACATGTATTGTATAGATTATTGCAGAATTAAATAAGCATGTTGGATGTTGGCAAAAGTCATATGTAAAATCCCTGAAGCCATAAATCAATTTCTTTCTTGTTATCTAGAGAAATCAAATAATCAATTTGTTTTTTTGTCATATACGGAATCCCGAACTTCTTGATATTAATTCCATTCAAAGAAAAGTATCCTGATGAATATGGTTTACTGTTTGATACCACATATTGCCAAAAAATAGATGATTCCAGAATTCGTTTTAAAACTTCTAATTTGGTTATCTCGTTGCTAACAAAAGAAATGCCATTATACAACAACAATTCTTTATCATCACAAAGTACACAGCGAAGAGGTTTGTTTGCTATCTTCGGAAAGAATAGCTTATATTGGGGCATCGACAAGGATTGTGTTCTACCATACGCATACCATGTTGGGTATTTTTCAGTATTGTTTTTGTCTCTATGTGACAATATTTCTCGCTTTTGTGTTAAATATGTATATGCATGTGGAAAAAAATCACGCATTACATTCTCTTCAACAACTTCAATTTTTCCCTGAGTATTAGTTCGATAGGGGTATATTACATATTCAAGTATATCTGACAGATGAACATCGGAATTAAACTTATTTGAGTTTACTATTTTTCGACAGATATCTTTTTCAATCCGATGCTCAACGCCATCCTTTTCAAATATATATGTATTCTTATCGCTGTATTTTGGTTGAAAAATATACACCTTGTTAGCCAAGGTTGCAATACCATGACGAGTCTGACAATATTTTTCAATAGGAACCCCTATTTTTTCCACACGGCGAATAAGAATTCGTTCATTCATCTTCCAACCAGAAAAAGAATCAAGTTCCTTATAATAATACTTTTTGAAACTGAAATGCGTGGGTAGACTGGCTCGCTCATCGATACAATAGCCAATAGAAACAGACGGTTCTTTTGTCAAAAAGAATAAACAAGTGTAGGTATTCCTGCCAGAAAACATTTGATGCCCACGAAAATCGACTATATTGATGTTATAACTAACATCATGAAAATATTTGCGCAATGCTCGGCCATTCAAACTTGTCAGGAAGCTATTCATCGTGATAAATCCCACCTTCCCCCCTTGATATAGATTTTCAGTGGCAATTTGAAAGAATGGAATATAAAGGTCACTATTTCCAGAAGCACATACGCTCCAATTATCCAACAACTTTCGGCTTTCTTCTGACATGTTACGAGCACATACATAAGGTGGATTACCAACAACAAAATCAAATGGTGCAATTCTAGAGAAATCAAAAGAGAGTGTGTTGGCCTCATACAGATTGAATTCCATACCAATATCTTCCCCGTCCATTAGAGCCAGCAGAGACAGTAAAAGTTTTGTGCGCTGAATAGAGTATTTTTGTAAATCTACTCCAAAAATGTTTTCGTGAAAGATTTGTGAATATTTTTTCCCAGATGAAGTATGAATTAATTGTGCAATTGTCAAAAAAAAACCACCACAACCGCAGGAAATATCAGCGAACTTTTTGTTAGAAAGATCGGTTGGGGCAAGGCCTCTTGTTATTTCATTCACAATCCTCTCGCGAATACACTTCGGTGTATACACAGCTCCTGTAACTTTTCGGTCAGATGGAGAAATGACGAACTCAAATAATTGAATCAAATCCTCTAAAGAATAGTCGCACTCATTTTTATTAAGTTGCTTTACAAAATCAAAAAGGATTTTCGCATCATCATCCTCTTCTTTTATGTAATTCGATATAATTAATGAGTTTTTTTGAGACATTATTTTATAGTGTCTCATAAATGCAGAAATAAATAACCTGTTGACAGTTTGAATTTCCGTCAACTCGTTACGTTTGAGGTATGTGAATATCTCTCGTTTCATTGGTGAAAACGTAGAGATGTTACATAGTCATAATATAAAAGTAGAAGTTCAGAAAGGATTGGTTTTAATTCCGGTTTTTGTTCGGAGACTTGTTTGACTCTATTAATCCGATTCTCCAGTCGCTCCAGATTCCACATTATGGCATATCTTCTCAATGATAGACACATTTGTTTAGCCATGTACTTTCCTTGTTCGGTTTTTCCATGGATGCACCCATCTTTATCACGAAAGAAATGATTGTTATAATCATTATCACAAGGGTCCAAGTAATTTGGGCTGTCATCATCTGATTTTGCCCGGTTTACATATGAGCAACAATATACTAAATTTGAATAATCGGTCTTTCTGTGAGGATATTTTGACCATGGTTGGAGATGGTCTATCTGAAAAGTCCGTTGCCCTCCAAACCAATGATCCTGGCAATCGGTATATCCACAGCGATGATTAAAATCATTAGCAAGTTGATCTTTGTACTGGTGATAATCTTTTTTTTGTCCCCCAGTATAACTGCGAACAGGTGTTGTTGTCCTAAATTGATGTGTCATATCAATCAATCTTTTCTAATAGTTCATCAACTTTGGCTATCATTGAAGTCAGTTTATCTAAATTAGATACCTTTTTCATCTCGGAAGGAAGAGCACAATAATTGTCCAAGGACTTTTCTAAAAAGTCATCAAGTTCAATAATTCTCTGTTCTTGTATCGGATCAATATTTCCATCTTCTTTCTTCGTCAATAAAGAATGCAACTCATTCTTTGCGGATTCTATTGATTTCTGATATTTAGAAATTTGCTCCTTGATTTTATCATAGAAATGAGCTTTTACGCCCTCTTCATTGTTGTTAAGAATATTTTTTACGTATATTAAATTCACATCATCTGTTTCCGAGACAGCGTCATTATCAAATGAAGTAATGATAAAACAAGGAAAATCAGGACGCATTGTTCTGTACTGGCGAACTAAATCTACGCCAGTGTATGAAATATTATACTTAACATTCTCTTTGATATCGTTAAGTAGATAGTCTGTCACGATAGCATCAGGATGCTGCTCGTTAATTTCTTGGAGCATCTCGTCCATTTCCGCTTTAGGGAAAATGCAGGTCACCTCTATCTGATCTGCAACAGTGTCCATATAATCCAGAAACAATTCATGTTGTTCCTGTTCTTCGTCAATAAATAGAACTTTATATGCCATAATGGATATTTTTATTTGTTTTCGTATTTTTTAGGAAAGTCTATTGCGATTCCAAAGCCAATATTAGGACTCAGAATAGTAATTTTAGCATCGTTATCCTCTGCAACAAGTTTTACAATCCACATTCCCAATCCAGTGCCAATTTCTTCGCCAGTAGTGCGGTTGCGTTTTGTTGTAAAAAGTGGTTGAAGTATCTCTTCTGGGTTTACAATATCAGGACTCAATCCTGGACCACTATCACGGTATTCACAACGGATGCATCTGTCTGTGACACTGAAATCCACATTAATGGTTCTTTCTCTATCCACTTTCAAACGCGCAAATGCCTCAATAGAATTAGAAAACAAATTGTAAAAGATGCTATCAAAATCGATCTCGAAGGCTCTTATTTTTAATTCAGAAACTCCAGAGTATTTAAAATGAACATTGCGAGATTCAAATACAGAATTCCATGTCATATCAAGGCCTTCGAAATATGAACTAAGTTGAATGTTTTTTCTTCTACGTTTGTCTTTTTTTATGATACTGGTTGAGAAATTAAGCCAATTTTGCATTTTCTCATCAGTTTGTTTAGCTCTGTCCAAAAGTAGATAGGGATTCTTCCTGTCTTCAACCTGAGAGAATACATCCTCTGATAACTTTTCCAAGAACAATGCCTTGATTTTGTCATATCGGTTGTTCATAGAAATATTCAACTTACTTAAGTCGTGGCTAAAAGAAGCCAACATTAGACCACTGCTAGCCAATGCTCTAAGGACTTTCTGCTCTTCTCGGAGTTGCTCTATTTCTCTGTCCTTTTCATCATTAAGGACAGCAAGCAATGTCATAGAACGATAATGGGGATTCTCTTTTTCTTCCTCTGTCTGATTGGACTTTCGTCGGTCTTCAATTATTTTTTTTGCCAATAGTTCTGCTTGTTCACGTTCACGGGCGGCTCCATTACGTTCATAGTCATCGGCTTCCATTTCACGCGCAATGGTTGCACGATCAATCTCAAAAATACCGATTATTCCTTGAATGATTTGTTTAAAAACACTAAATGTTTGGTTCTCCTGCAATCCTTCTCGGCTTGACTTATCCTCGAAATCAATATTTGTCAAACGGGAAATCATGATGGATCCTGCTACATTTTCCACCTCAACCTTATATCCTCCATCCGATTTTGCAATACCAGCAGGGCTTTTTTGTTTTCGAGCACCAAGTCCTAACCAGTCAAAAGCCGAATCATTGCGTTCACCATAAGGCCTAACCCTAAATCCATCTCGGAATAGTTTTATTCCACCGAATTTGTCCAACCAATCTTTACGAAGGTTGTATGCACAATGTCGATAATAGAATCGTCTCTCATCTTGGAGTTTTGCAGAACGCTTTAAAAAATAAAATGTGAAATCAAATTCACCAATATTATGAAGTACATTGTTGATATCCCCATCCTTGAACCCTGGTACTAATTCCGCAAACGTACGTTCTGTATCCCAATAACCTCGATAAAAATCGACTTTTGTATAATTTGGTTTCTGCTGGTTTGCTCTGGTAAAAAATGAAGGTGGAATGGATTCTACATTATACTCATTACGAAACACTCGGATTTTAACTTTCTGATCAGCTGTGGCATGGGCTGTTATTTTGTAATCAAAATCATCGCAGAATGCGCTTTCTACTGTCCCATATTTTTCTGGATTCAGCGAGTCTTGCAAAATAATAGAATAATCTGTATCTTCAGATGGTGGTACCAACACACCCAGGTCATCAAACAATTGAGAAACCATTGCTTCGTCCCAAGAATCTCGGAGATTGGAGATTTTCAAGATTGTTCCATGAACGGCCTCTTCGCATTTCTCCAATACATCTTTAATTGAATTAGGGATACTAAGAGACTTAATACAATCTATGTAAGAGTATGAAATGCCCTCCAGTGTTGCTCCAACTGTGTCTATTGTTTTTGACGGGCCTTCAAAATCACCCCAATTCACTTTCCAAAGATAGCCTGTATAACCATACTGATTACCATACTCATCCACGTCAGAATGGACCTTTGTGTCAAATATGGTAATCATTTCACAACTCTCTCCTAACTTATCAAGTGCAAATCGACCAATTCCCTTTGCTCCTGCTTTGACCCTTTTTTTTATTGAAGTAATGAAATTGTTTGTTTTATTATCGGTGCCAATTGTCATCCAATGGTTCTCGATAATTTGACGAGTCATTCCTTCGCCACAATCAATAATATATAACTCGGCCAGGTTTTTCTGCTCAGAAACAAGAGTCTGCACATCTGCATCTGTGGGTAATGCTGAAAACAAATAATAATCCTCCTTTCTTTGATATAATGATTCGAGCAAACGTACATCAATTCCTCTTTGAATCAATCTATCATATTGAGCAGCAGACATTGTATCATGAAATACGCTATCTTGATTGTCCAGATAAATAATGCTATATTTACTATCCGCATCATAGCCATTTTTGACAAGCTCAATTATAGCCCCTTTGGATGTGGCCACATTTTCACGACCAATCAGTCGAGCTGTTCGAGCAGAAACTTTAAATGGTATTTTCATGACACAAACTCCTTACTTATTCATTTACATACATTTGGTTATACACAAGAGATCCTTTCTAGGCTATTCTGTTTTTTTGTTCATATGTACTGATTTCTCGCAAGATGACTTTTTATTGTTTAATTATTTTAAAATGCAAAGATACATTTTTTTTCTGACATGTAAACATTTTATTTGTTTAGTGTTTAATGCGATGGAGGATTTTGATGACGGAAACGAGGAGGAGGCCGAGGAGGAAGGAGATGAAGAGGGGTTTGATGGGGGAGTTGAGTTTGATGGGGTGGATGGGCGAAATGGGGGAGGTTTGGGTGGTTTCTTTGGTGGTGCTGGTGGTTTCGGTTTGGGTGAGGTGGTGGGAGTGGTCGGCGGTGCGGGCGCAAGAGGTTATCTTCTCGCGGTCGCGGTTGGTGGTGAGGCGGGTGGTGTCGCCGTCATTGTTGGTTTGGATGGTGATTGTGGTGGTTTCCCTGATGGTGTCGTGGAGGGTGAGGGTGACGGT
>JAEEGL011835793.1_pt1 | contig 11947 bp, 16 predicted proteins | sample 9134231 | NCBI WGS metagenome assembly JAEEGL01 (sample SAMN16246548, study PRJNA631951) | gut metagenome | biome: gut microbiome; feature: rumen; material: fiber-attached | host: Bos | place: Iran: Karaj | collected 2018-10 | reverse complement strand
AGCGTCGTTCTTTATGTTTTTTTGCCGCCAGACAGCAACGGCTTTTTCATATAGGTAGTATAACATATTATTGTAATTATAACATATTAGATTATTTCTTCAGAGCGTCAGCTCATTGCCCCGGGTTTTTCCTTTCTTTATGCCCCGTACCTCGGACCTCACGTTCTCCCGGACTATTCTCTGTCCGTTTAGAATGAATCTCCTGATAAACTCACCGTCCGCTTTGATCGGGATCGCGTCAAGGCATCCGTCGATCATTTCTTCCGTGATCTCGGGCAGACGCATTTTCTCAAGCAGTCTTACAGCCGCTGCGTTCTTTTCCAGCAGATCACTGAAAAATCTTATGAACCCGTCGTTTTCCCTATCCGCTGACGACGGATATCCTCTCGAGATCAGCGCTATGTTGTTGTCGTAGTTCGGAGCCATGGAGATGATCTCGCCGCTCTCAACGCTGCGGAGGAATCCGAAGTTTTCCGTGTGCCTGTCCATGTTGTAGCATATCGTATCCAGCCAGATTATGCGCAGATACTGTTCCGCAAGGCGCGGTGATATCCCGCTGATCGCGTCGAAGCAGTCGCTGTAATCCTCGTTGGTCCCCATTATCGCGGAAGCGGGCTCGAAGTTCACGTTCTTTCCGTGCGTAAAATCTCTCGTCCGGATGTATTTCCCGTCCATTTCGTAATGAGCCATGTCGAATCCCAGTTTCTCCCCGAGTACAGAAATGAACAGCTCGGAGAAATACTCGTTTTCGTCCCCGCTTTTGTACATCCACCATACTCCGTCTATAAGACGCCAGCATTTCTCGAAGCTTCCTATATTGGTGAGCTCCGGCGTTCTGGATGGTCTGTGGGAAAACCCGTCCGGGTCTCCGCGCAGCGCCAGATTGTCAAAGTAGTTTTCCTTGAACCGTATGTCTTCCCAGCCGGCCTGTGATCCCTCCGGCCTGAACCAGTATCTGTCCGTAACGGTCGCGGCGTTTACCGCCAGCGCCGTATGTACGTCGTCAGTCATACGGAGGCGGAGCGCTTTTTTCAAAAGTCTGGAGTTGGTCCTGTGAGCGTCGATCGCCCGGGAGGCGAGCCATCCCTCCACGTCTTCCGTGCGTTTGAGATACAGCGGAAGGTATGTGTCGTCGCTGTCTACGATCTCCCCGTTTCTTACTGTCGCGATCACCCTGTCCTCCAGCATAAGCTGTCCAGTGATCTCCGTCATATTCCTCGCCTCTTTCCGTTTGGACTTTATATCGCGTATTCCTTCGGGCGTCTCTCGTATACTTTTGAGCTCGGCCTGCAGGCTTTTCCTGCGCTCGACCATTGTCACAATGGAATCATATTCTGTATCTTTTATATATCTGCTTCTCAGTTTCCCGTCCTCGAGCCACTGGAGATAATGGCGTTCTTTGCCTCTGATGACCTTTTTTGAGATATAACCGCGCGGCAGAGCGTTAAGTTCCTCGTTGATCCTGCGGATGCGTTCCGGAGTGTTTTCCATGTCCGTGCCTCTTTCCGTTGTTCTTCTACTGCTTCGAATTATAACCTATATTTCTGCAATAATCAATAGGTTGCCTCAGAAGAATGTCCGAATATTAGAAAGACTCCCCCTTCTCCATCTCGCCGCGCAGCCTTTCAAGCATCCGCCTCTTTCGTCTGCTCACGGCCTGCTGGCTCACCCCGAGCCGTTCCGCCAGGATCCGCTCCGGCACCCCGTCCAGATACATCGCCCGCATCAGGCCCCGTTCCTCCCCGGAGAGGGTCCCGAGCGCACGCAGCGCCTCCGAAGTCATCACGCGTCTCACGGCAGTCTCTTCGGCTCCGCGTCTCGCTCCGTCCTGGATCCCGATCTCCGCCGCCGCGCCTAACGCCTCCAGCGATACCGTGGTGTATCCCGAATCTCTCTCCTGTCTTCTCAGGTACGCCCTTCTGTCCCTTTCCCGGCGCAGTTCCGCCGCCCCGGTCCTTCCGCACTCGGCCACTATGACCGCGTCACCCGCGCCGCACGCCGCGAGCCGTCCGAAGTCCGGCATCCTCCGCTTTCCTTCCGGCGTGGCCGCGAACGCGGCGAACCCGGCTGCGTCCATCACCGTCCAGTTGTCCTCCGACGCCGGCTTCGCCGGATCCGTCTTTACGAGGAATATCCTCTCCATACGCATTCCCTTCTCCGCCGGGATCCGTACGGAGAGCGCGAAAAAGCACCGCGCGGCCGGAAGGACGTCCCTCCGTCTCCGTACGGTGCCCGGTAGTTTATCAGCCTATGCTGCTCCGCTTGCTCGTATCATTATATATTTATGTTCGGTACGGTCCGGTCCCCGGTCTCACTGTTGATAACCTGCGTCGGTCCGGCTCCGCCTCCGCTCACACAGCCTTCTCGGCCACCATGTCCGTCAGCGCCAGCCCGACCAGTTCCTCAGCCCTGGCGCCGGGCCTTATCCATTCCCCGACAATGTCGCCGGGCAGGATGAGCGGCATCCTGTCGTGTATCCGCGCCACGGACTCGGACGGCTCCCTTGTGAGCACGGTGAAGACGGGAAACCCGTCCTCCATCCTGTAAAGGCCGGCGAGCCACGTCACCCCCGAGCCTCTCGGCTGTATCGAATATTTGTCGCCCGGCTTCAGCGTCCCCGGCATCCTGTCCCACTCGAAATACCACGACGCGGGTACCGCGCAGCGGCGCTTGAACCAGGATTCCCTGAAAAGCGGCCTTACCGAGGCGGTCTCCGTCCTCGCGTTCACCACGGGCGTACGTGTGCCGTCGACCCTGTACCCCCATCTCATGGGAAAGGCCGCGCGCCTTCCGTCCCTTCCGGGCGCTACGACGGGCACTGTGTCCGTCGGGCGTATCTCCCCCGACGTCTTCACGGCGCTGCCGGCGCGCAGGAACCTGTCCGCGAGCCTGGACTTCATCGTCTCCTCTATTATCTCCCGGAACTCCTCGGTGTCCGGCTGCACATAGAACCTCGTGCACACGTCTCATACCTCCCCGGGATCCCGGGCATTCCGGTCTCGGTCTTTCTTTCCCTTGTTATCCGCTCTGTTCGTACACAGTTCCGTCTCTTACGGCGATCTTCAGGATCAGCCTCCGTTGTAATAACGTATTGCTTCCTCTGCCAGTCTGTCGAATCTTTCCTGGTATTCAGGAGCCACGGACAGGCCTGCAAAACTCCCGCTGTTCGTATAATAGTATCTGCTCAGGGCTTCTGTTACACCCTGCATATCTAGAATTGTCTCGTTGGCCAGCGCGTCCGTCAATGTCCTGCTGAGATCAGTATACCGTATTCCGTCCTTTTCTGCGACGCAATGCGGGCTGACACTGTTCCCGAGAACGACCACGCCGTTATAACTGGAGGCGTTATCGTCCGCATATACCCATACCAGATACTCATCTGTCCGTCCTCCGAACAGACCCATGCACATCAGCGCTTCGTCCAGAGCGAATACCGTTTCGTTCCCGATCGTATCCCGCACGGCCTTCAGCCACGAAAGTGCCCCGAGATAATCGCACCTTTTCGGGAGGTCCTGCTTGCGGGGATCATACTCCGGCAGTACAACGGTCCGGCGGTTCACCGGATCTTCTGCTGTCTCGACGTATGTATCACTATAAAAGTACCTCCAGATAATTCCGTACTATCCTGTCGACCCGGAACATGGCGGCATATTCCATCAGAAGGTGCAGATTTCTGTCTTTACGCTTCACATAGCGTTTCAGCGCTTCGCCGAGGATCTGCGTCCCGACGGTGCTCCGGCTGCGCACGATATCGCAGACCGTTCGCTCCATATCGTACACTTTCACGGTGTTTCCGAACGGCGTCGCCTTCTCGGTCACGCCTGTGCCGAACAGTTCCCTCTTCACGGTATAGACCTTGACTCCGTCCGCCGTCAGACGCGCCGGATTATATCCCGTTCTGGCTGTCAGCGTGCAGACAAGAGGTTCCCTGTCCGTCAGGTCGTGCAGATAGAGAGCGGTACCGTGGGAATACACCGTGCCGGGACAGCGGAGCTGCAGCAGGAGGAGCGGGTCCTTCCACGCTCCAGGATCGCAATAGATGCCGTGCGACGTTTTTTCGAATCCTCTGGACTCCACGAACTCCGCCAGCGCCTGTTTTGAGATCCCGGCCGCGACTGCGTCCGCCGTGCGCAGAACGCCGTTGTGCTGCCGCGACAGATATTCAAGCTGTTCATTTGCGCTCAAGCTTATCGCCACCTTTGTGCTAATATTATAATCCACATTAGCACAAAAGTAAATATCCGTTTCAGCCGTACTGCGTTTCCCCGAACGCCTCGCTCTCCAGCGACAGGATGTCCCCGAACGCTATCCGCGTCCCGTCCACGTCCAGCTTTCCCTCCGCGGCGTCGGCCCTGAGGCAGACGCCCGTGACGGTCCTGTAGAGTCCCTTCAGCCCGAACCACTCGCTCTCGGCGTCGGCGCAGGGCTCGAACCACGTGACGGTCACCTCGACGGCGTTTTTCCTCGCGGCCCGTCCGTTCACCGTCAGCTCCGCCAGCGCGCGAAGCTTCGCGTCCAGCGCGTCCCTTTCGGAGTCCAGGACGTCCCTTCTGTCCACGTAGGGCACGTCCTTGGCCGCCAGCTTTCCCGAAAAGCCCCTGAGCGCGTCGAAGGGCGCGAATATCTTCGCTCTCTTCCCCGCGTCCATGCCCGGGTGCCTTATCCTGAACTCGTCCAGCGTTCCGTGCACCGGCCTTCCCTTGGCCAGCACGTCCGCGTACCTGAATCCTTCCGGCACGTCCACGGCCTCCTCCTTTCCGGGAGGCTCAGGCCCTGTGCCCCCCTATCTGTCCGTTCCTCTCGAGCGCCGTCGCGCCCTCGAGCAGGTTCTTGGCCCTGAACACGGCGTTGGCTCCGTACCTGCTCCTGACCTCGTGCATGGCCCTCTGCAGCCTGCGGTCCCTTTCGGCCGCCTCATAGTCCTCGAAGAGGCTGGTCTGGAACGCGCCCTCGTCCGGCGACACCCTGTCCGCGCTAACGCCCAGCCTTCTGAACAGGAGCCTGCGGTCGGCCCTGGCGTCGAAGGACTCCAGCAGTGCCGCGGTCACCTTCTTCGGCTCGTTCGCGGCGCAGGGCAGCTTCACGGTCCCGACCGAGTGCTTCGGGTGCACCCTTCCGTAGAAATCTATGCTCAGCGGTCCGGAATAGTCCGGGCACGCCTCCAGGCTTTTGTGGTCGTAGGATACGTACCAGGAGCAGCGCGGCGTCACGAGCCCCTTGGCGAAGAGGTCCGCGCAAAGCCCGTCCGCCATCTCTCCGAATACCAGCCTGGCCTCGCCGTATTCATACGGCCTCGGGAGGACCTGCCCCGAGCTGAGGCTGGTCCTCTCCGTTTTATATCCCTTTATGTCCTCCATCGTCACCGGCTCGACGCCCCAGGCGTGGTCCACGATGATCTCGCCGTCGACTCCGAACGTGCGGTAGAAGTATTCCTCGTCCCACTGCGACCTTCTGGCCACGTCGCCCATGGTGAACATGAACGCGGAGTTGAGCCTGCGGGCCTTGCCGGGGCCTATGTGCCAGAAGTCCGTCAGCGGCGTGTGCTCCCAGAGCTTCAGCCTGTACGACTCCTCGTCGAGTTCGGCCACGCGCACTCCGTTTTCGTCCGGAGGCGCCTTCTTGGCCACTATGTCCATGGCCACCTTCGCGAGGTACAGGTTCGTGCCTATGCCCACGGTCGCGGTGATGCCGGTCTCCCGGAGCACGTCCCTTATCATGGTCATCGCCATGACGCGCGCGGGGCTGACGCCGGTCCTCGCAGCCTCCTTTTCGTACGCGTGCAGGCACTTCGTGCAGTCGCAGAAGCACTCGTCTATGGAGTATATGTGCAGGTCCTCCGGCGCCACGTACCTCAGGTATATGGAATATATGTGCGCCGAGGTCTTCTCGTAGTCGGCCATCCTGGGCACGGCTATTATGGGATCCACCTTCACATGGTGCGCTGCCTCGTATTCCTTTATCTTCTGCTTGGCCTCGAAGAGCCTCGGGCGCGACGGCACCCCCTTGGCCTTGAGGGACGGCGAGACGGCCAGGCATATGGTCTGGTCGGACCTCGACTCGTCCGCCACCAGGAGGTCCGCCTTCAGGGGATCGAGCCCCCTTCTCACGCACTCGACCGAGGCGTAGTAGGACTTGAGGTCTATGCAGATGTAGGTCCTGTCAGCCACGCCGCGCGCCTCCCCGTCCGCAGGTGCGGAAGAGCGCGGTGTCTATCGTGTCGCAGAACTTGCATTTCCTGCACTTGACGCGCACGTAGCTGTGCTCCGTTCCGTACACCTCCAGAAGGCGGAACCCGCACACCGGGCAGCGCACCGTCCTTAGCGTCCGGCCCCTTGCCCCGGCCTCGGAGAGCTCCAGGCGGCGCCTGGTCTCCGGGCTCAGCGTACGTCCTTCATCCGGCACGGCGCCCGCCTCCGTATCCCAGGCCTTCGCGCAGGTACTCCTCCACGGGCCTTCTGTCCACCAGGTCCAGTTCCCTGAGCCTGATGCGCATGGCCGTGTACGAAACGCCCAGCGCGTCGGCAGCCTTCACGAGCCTCAGCTTCTGCGAGGGCGCGATGACGCCCCCGTCGTATACCGTCAGCCTCTCCGGGCCCCCGTCCGATGTCATGGCCTTCTCCACGAGAAAGCGCGGCATTAAAAGGCACGCGGCGGCGCGGTTTGCCATGCACTCGGAAAAGGCCAGCATCTCCCTGAGCGCGCTCCCGTCGTACTCCGCGTCGGGATCGTACACGCTGTAGAACGCCGGCGCGGCCGGGGCCGGCAGATGCCTCGCCAGCAGTCCGTGCGCTCCCTCGTGCGCCACGGTGAAGCGCCTTCTCGCGCTCTCCCCGGGAGCCAGCAGTCTTTTGTCCACGACGGCCGTGCCCTCAGGGAACACGGCCTCCTGTTTCTTTCCTTTCCTTATTATCTCCAGCGGTCTTTTTCCGTCGGAGAAGAAGCCCACCCTGCCGGGGTCTGGCTCGGCGAACGTCTCCCATACCAGAGGTATGCCCAGATAGTCCGTCACCAGATCCTCTATGTCCACGCAGAGCGTCCCCGCGCGGCTCCCCGTCCTCATGTAGTCCGTCACGACGGCGAGGCAGAGGCTCTCTATCTCTTCGAACGATGTGAAGTTTTTCACGGTATCCTCCTCACGCCATCACGTACCACGCGCGGCCGGCGCGGTAGATGTATCTCTCCGCCCTTCCTATAATAACGGTGTAGCGTATGCCCTCGTACTCCCCGTCTGGGGACGCGCACGAGTGCAGCACCCTGTCTATCCTCCACGAGCGCCCGTCGGGCCACGTCACGGTCCCGGGCAGCACTTCGCCGCTCTCCGTGCGCTCGCTGTCCACCTGTACGAAAGTCCTCTTCACCTTCGCCCGTCAGAGCTCCTTTATGACGCGCTTCGCCACGCCCTGCAGGACCAGCGTGTCCACGAGTATCCTCTTTCCGGGATAGACGGCCTCGTTGGCGTACTTCAGAACGGCCTTTCCGTTTTCAGTGCCCCCGTACACCTTGAGCGTGTTCTCGCCGTTTCCGTCCATGGCCACCACCACGTCCCCGGGGCGGCATTCGGTCTGCTTTCTCACGAGCACGAGATCCCCGTCGTCGATTCCCTTGTCTGTCATGGAGTCGCCGACCGCGTGCAGCAGGTAGCACTGTCCCGTCCCGAACAGGGACTCCGGCAGGCTCACGTACATCTCCACCTGCTCCTCCTCCGTCTCCGGATCGCCGCAGCGTATGCTGCCGACGAGCGGCGCCGAGAAGTATCCCGTGCTGGTCTTCTCCATTTTGGGAAGTCCGGTTATCCTGCCGTTTTCGTAGGTGAGCATGCCCCTGCGGTCCATCTCCACGAGATAGTTGTATCCGCTGGCCGGCGACATGCCGACCTCCGCCGCGATCTCGCGCGTGGTCGGCGCTTCGCGGTGCTCCCTGTAGTAGTCCCCCACGTAGCGGCTTATCCTGTCCATGAGTTCCGGGCTCTTGCTCCTCATGACCGCGGCCCCCGTTTCCTTTCTAAATTAAGCAATCTGCTTACGATAGCCATTATATACTGTTTTCAGGGAAATGCAATACCCTTTTTCAAAATGTAGCCTGAAAGCTACAACAGCGCCGGCATCCGGGATCTTCCTTTCAGACACACTTGACTACGCTGATCCTTCAATCAGGTTGAAAATCCAACCTGCGCATTCTCGTGACTTCAGTCGTGAGTAAGCAGGTTCCCTTGTTTTGCGCGAAAAAAGGAAGACATATCTTCACAAACGACATATCATATGATATAATATATGCGGAGGTAGTAGCCGTTATGACTGATTACGCAGTATTATCATATGGTAGAGGTTACGTTTATTCCCTGCAGTATCATATCGTCTGGTGCACCAAATACAGACGAGGTGTGCTCACGGACGGCATAGACGACGACTGCAGGGCGCTGCTGTATTCGCTCGCGGACGAATACGGGTTCAGCATCATCGCGTCGGAGGTCATGCCCGACCACATACATCTACTGCTCGACGTCACGCCCCAGTTCTGCATTCCCGACATGATCAGGATCATGAAAGGCGTTACCGCGAGAAAGCTGTTCATGCTTCATCCGGAGCTGAAGGACAGACTCTGGAAGGGGCATCTGTGGAATCCGTCCTACTGCGTCGTCACGGTCAGCGAAAGGAGCCGTGAGATGGTGGAGCAGTACATAGAGAGCCAGAAGGAAAAGGAATGGGGCGGTAAAGGAAGACCTCCCAGGGATCTGGAGCGTCTGCAGGCTTACCACCGGGAAGTCACCGGAGCGGAGGATGATTCAAAGTGACGTCCCGCGTGATGTACAGCCAGAAGATAAAGCATTATAACGGCATATTCAGGGAGACGGTAAAAGCGTACCGCGACGCGGTATCCTTCTTCCTGGGCGTATGCATGGCGGAATGGGCAGTCATATCCGCGGAGGCTTCGTCAAAGAGAAGGATGAACGCGCTGGAGAAGATGACGCATCCCACGTCGGCCAGACCGGAGGTTCCGCATTGCTTCGATGCGGCTGATAAGCGCTTTTACAAGTTCCCGAGCTATCTCAGACGAGCCGCCTGCATGGAGGCCATCGGGAAAGTATCATCGTACATGAGCAAACTGGAGAAATGGAACGAGTCGGGAGAGGGAGCACGTCCGGGAAAGCCCTCCGCGGGATATGCATATCCGTGCCTGTACAAAGACAACATGTATCTTGATGGCGGTGAATATAACGCCAGGATCAAGGTCTTCATACGCAATACGTGGGACTGGATAGACATAGAGCTCAGAAAGTCCGACGTGGACTATGCGCTCAGGCATTGCGGAAGCATGAAGCGGAGCGATCCCACTCTTCAGAAAAGAGGCAGGGAATGGTTCCTTGACTTCCTGTATGAAGAGAACACAGTCCTTACGGATAAACCGGTAAGGGAACAGCGGATCCTCGCGGTGGATCTGGGCATAAACAGCGCTTGCGTGTGCACGTGCCTTTTACATGACGGCACTGTCGCCGGCAGGAGATTTCTCCGTCTGCCGGCAGAAGAAGACTGTCTGAAGAAGGCTCTGGGCCGCATAAGGAAAGCGCAAAGCCACGGGAACCGGAGGACACCGCGTCTGTGGGCGGCGGCGAAGGGCGTAAACGATGCAATTGCTGTGAAAACGGCGGCGTTCATCATGGAATGCGCGGCCGGGTTCAGCGTGGACGTGATAGTGTTCGAGCATCTCGACCGTAACGGAATGAAAAGCGGCACCGGAAAACAGCGTCTGCACATGTGGAAAGCGTCGTACGTACAGTCGATGGTGACCCTGAGAGCGCACAGGCAGGGAATGAGGATAAGCCGCGTGTACGCGCGCGGAACGAGCCTGATGGCGTTCGACGGAAGCGGAAGGGTTAAAAGAGGCCGGGAGTCCGGAAAGACCGGAGGCAGCTACAGCCTGTGCGAGTTTGCGTCCGGAAAGGTATACAACTGCGATCTGAACGCGAGCTTCAACATCGGAGCGAGATACTTCATAAGAGAAATACTTAAAGCCTTGCCCGAAAGGGAGAGGTTGGCGGCGGCGGCAGAAGTTCCGGCGCTGGCCAGGAGAAGCACCTGCACCTTATCCACGCTGATTGACCTAAACGCGGCGCTGGCGGCATAAGCCGTCAGGAGCTGAGTTCAGGCCGTATGGTGGAAAGGCGGTCCTATCCTCCTAAAGAGGAACCGGCGCAAGCCGGCATTAGGAAGCACGCGACTTTAGTCGTGTGAGGCTTCACACGCTCATCCGCGGATATGTATCACTATTCGCAAATTCAGTCGCGCAGTATTTTTCCTTATATTTTTATGGTTGATTTCTACCTATCAATGTGCTATCATTATCCCACGAGGTGATTGCAATGATTATAGATACCAGCCGTATCATCACTGTGACGGAAGCAAATCAGAACTTCAGCCGTGCGACCCGTATAGCGGACGAACACGGAGAAGCGATAATCTTCAAGAACAACCGCCCGAAATACAAGATCATCAATCTTGATGTCGAACCCGATCTTGAACTGACGGATGACGAGAAGATCGACGTTGTTGCCCGCAGGGTCATGGAAAGATTCAAGCCTGCGTTCATGGAGCTGGCCAAATGATCAAGTTTTCAAAAGACAAGGTTCTTCTTCTGCATCAGCTGATCGCTGAAGAGACCGGCGGTAGCATCGGCGTACGCGACGAAGCGCTTCTTGAATCCGCCTTGGAAAACGCCTTTTCCGGTTTCGGCGACAGGGAGTTCTATCCCACTAAGGAAGAGAAAGCGGCTCGGCTCGGGTACACTCTTATCTCCAACCACGCTTTTGTTGACGGCAACAAACGTATTGGAATGTATGTAATGCTGACATTTCTACAAGTCAACGGGCTGAAAACCGAATGCACTAACGACGACGTAGCCCGCGTCGGGCTTGCCGTTGCGGATGGTTCCATGGATTATGATGCTCTTTTGGCCTGGGTGAAGGCGCACACATTCAGCTGATACGTATCATTGTCCGTAAGGAGACGCAGATGTCCAGGAAAGTCGTAAAGTACACATACGCGCCGACAAGGAAAAAACGGAGCGGCGGGGCTAAGGCCGCGCTCTCCGTCTGTATCGCCGTGCTCTTCGTTCTCGCGCTTCTCGCAGTCGCCCTGTGGTGGCGCGGGCGCGGGAATTCCGTCCCCCACGAGGAGGCGGCGTCCATCGGCGATTCCTCTTTTACGATGCCGGAATATGCCGGAGAATCCTACGTGGAGATAAACGGGAACGTGCCCTTTTTCCGGGAGAGCGATCTCACCACGGAGCCCTTCGAGGACTACTCCCCTCTCGACTCCCTAGGCAGGTGCGGCCCGGCGACGGCGTGTCTCTGCCTGGAGACCATGCCTGAAGATGAACGCGGCGAGATAGGATCGGTCAGGCCCTCCGGGTGGCACACCGTCAGGTACGACGACCTGATAGACGACGGGTATCTCTACAACCGCTGTCACCTGATAGCCTTCGTGCTCGCCGGTGAAAACGACAATCCGCTGAATCTCATCACCGGCACCGACTTTTTCAACGACGAGGGCATGCTCCCCTTCGAGCTGCAGACCGCCAGGCACATATGGGAAAACGGAGGCCACGTGCTCTACAGGGTCACGCCGGTCTTCGTTGGAGATGAGCTCGTGGCCCGCGGCGTGGTCATCGAGGCCGAGTCCGTCGAGGACCGGGGCGAGGGGCTTCGATTCTGCGTATACGTCTTCAACGTCCAGCCCGGCGTGCGGATAGACTACCGGACCGGGTACAGCGATCGCGGCGTCCTGGAGGGATGATCCGGACATGAGTATAGTTTTAAACAAAAAGAACACTTCACGCCGCGCCACGCTTCCCGTCTTCAGGACCGACGCCCGGACCGGCGGGGATTGCCTTTCCGTCAGTCTGCCCGCGGCCGGTCTCCCCAGGCGTTTCTGTTTTGACCGTCTCACGGATT
>JAEEGL010434508.1_pt1 | contig 11947 bp, 12 predicted proteins | sample 9134231 | NCBI WGS metagenome assembly JAEEGL01 (sample SAMN16246548, study PRJNA631951) | gut metagenome | biome: gut microbiome; feature: rumen; material: fiber-attached | host: Bos | place: Iran: Karaj | collected 2018-10 | reverse complement strand
TTTACCATTTGATTACATAATGTTGATAAATGTCTTGCAGGACTTGATGTAATCTTACCAGTGATTCCACCTAATCCTTCTTTAATTAATTGTTTTAAGCTCCAACCAGCACAATATCCTGATAACATAGATAAATCATGAATATGAAAATCACAATTCTTATGGGCCTTAGCAATCTCTTCATCATATACTTCAGATAACCAGTAATTAGCAGTTATAGCACCTGAATTACCTAATATCAATCCACCTATAGAATATGTAACTGTAGAATTTTCTTTAACTCTCCAGTCAGTAACATTAATATAACTATCTACAACTTGTTTGTAGTCTAATATAGTAGATGATACTGCTCTTTGTTTCTCATGCAATTTACGATATAAGATATATGCTTTAGCAACATCACTATATCCTGCTTGCGATAAAACATTTTCTACAGAGTCTTGAATACTTTCAATATCTATAATATTATCCTTAATCTTATCTTGGAAATTACTTGTTACCTTAAGTGCCATAAAATCAATGATATTTTCATCACAATTTACTTTCTCAGCTTCAAATGCCTTCATCATTGCTGCCTTAATTTTTTCAATAGCAAATGGTACAATCTTACCATCTCTTTTTCTTACTTTATACATATAAATCCTCCTCCTATAATCCCCTAACTACTATATTAGGGAACTCCTTTAAACTATTTTGTATATCAATAAGCTCTTTCTTTGAAAATCCTACTAAAGTTTTATCTAAAACATCTTCACTACTTTCAAAGTTTTGTAAGAAAAATTTATCTTTCTTACCTATATAATTTTGAACTTCTATAATATCAGATATACTATGTATATTCTTAATTATAGTCATTCTAAATTCATAATCAGTACCCCCACCTTTAATTATTCCAATACTTTTCTTAATAATCTCAGTATTTATTTTCTTCTTAACTACATCTTCATATTTATTTAATATATTTTTTATATCCATTGCGATATAATCAACTAAATTTTCATCAATTAATCTTTTTATCATAACCGGATTAGTACCATTAGTATCTAACTTTACTGAATAACCCAAATCTTTTATTTTTTTAATAAATTCAGGTAAGTCTTTCTGAATAGTAGGTTCTCCACCAGTTATTACTACCCCATCTATATATTTTCTTCTTTCTTTTAAGAAACTAAATATATCTTCTTCACTTAATTCATTCTCACCTTTTAATCTTATTAAAGATGAATTCTGACAATATGAACATCTTAAATTACAACCTTGTGTAAATATAATACACGCTAATTTAGAAGGATAATCTAGCATCGTTAACTTTTGTAATCCTGCTATCCTCATAAATCTACCTCATCATTTATTCTTATATACATAATGTTATCATATATATAATTAATAACATCTTTATTACATTCATCCTCTTTTAATTTTATAGATGAACTTGTTTCACCAAAATTAACATTTTGCATCTTCTTTTCTATAGATAGCCTATCAAAAATGTTCATATTTTGATTATTTGTATAATAATTTGTAATTGCATCCTTATCAGTTATTCCTCTAATATTTCCAAAACGTTCCCTTAGAGTATTAACAAACTTTCTATTTATTGCATTACTTGAAATACCATATATAGTATAATCAATATCCTCAGCATCACTCCATCTTAAACATGCCTCTTTAATATGATCTATTAGTTTCAATGCAAATTCCATTGCTTCATTATTATCTATATATGAAGCACCAATCATATAATTAACACACTCATATAATCCAGCATACCCTACAGAAATAGTAGAATATCCATTATGTAGTAATGCATGAATACTATCATTAGCATCTAATCTAGCAAGTGCACCGTATTGCCATAATATAGGTGCCGCACTAGCAGTTATCTTAGATAACCTTTTATGCCTTACTTGTAAAGTACGATGACATAACTCTAATCTATCATCTAAAATATTCCAAAATTCATCAATATATTTATTTGAAGACAACGCAATATCTACTAAATTTATAGTAACTACGCCTTGATTAAATCGTCCATAATAATTATTATTAAGAGTCAAAAACATATTCTTTCTCATACATGGGAAACACTCACCAACTCCCATACTATTTTTAAACTCTTCTTTCATTATCTTTTCAGATATAAAATCCATTGTTCTTCCACATCTTAAGCACTCAATTATGTCACTATCAACATTACCTTCTAAGACATATATATATCTTGGTGATTCAAAATCTACATATTGATTATCCTTTTTAATACCATTTATTTTTTGCCTTAAAAATTCATCAATTAACATTTTTAATTCTTCTTTATATTCTTTAGTTTCACCTAAATACATAAATATTGATAGTACCGGTAACTTACCATTTATAGTACCTAATGAATTAATTTGATATAAGAATATTTGAACACCATCAACTATTTCTTTTTTTAAATCTTCTTTCGCAAACCTTTCACATTCATCTTTACTTAATTTACGTTCTTTATATTTATTCAAATAGTAATTATAACTTTCTCTTACAAATGGTGCCAAATGAGTAAGAGTAATTGTAGATCCACCATATTGACTTTCTAATACTGCAGTAATTATTTGTGTAGTAATTGTTATTGCTGATAAAAATCTATGAGGTCTTTCTATAGTCGCACCATTTATATTAGTGCCATTATTTAACATATCTCCCAAATTAATCAAATCACAATTATGTAATGCATTTTGTGCGAAATAATTAGCACCATGGAAATGAATTATACCTTCATCGTGAGCCTTTACAGTCTCCTCAGGTAGTAAGAATCTTCTAGTTATATCAGTAGATGTAATAGATGCAATATAATCTCTTTGAGCACTAACTGTTTTAGCATTATTACTAAAACTACCATCATTAAGTCTTTCGTTACCACTATCTATTAGTTCTCTTATACTTAAATCAGTAGTATTACTCTTTCTTACTAATTCTCTAGTATATCTATAAGTAATATATTGTTTAGCAAGCACATACTTTCCCAAAGACATGAGTCTCATTTCTATAATATCTTGTATATCTTCTACAAGCATTCTCTTCTTCTTTAAGTTTTCTATATATTTAATGATATTCTTTATTTGAATATCAGTTACACGTTCACTTTCAACTACTTCTGCATTTGCTTTTAATATTGCATTTTCGATTTTCTCAGGCATATAATCAACAATATGTCCATCTCTTTTTATTATTTTCACTGCTACCCTCCTTTACTGTAACTTGAGTATAACACATTATATAATTTTTTTATTGTTGCATTTGCAACATTTTACTTTTTTTGATAAAATGTATTTGGTGATATATATGAACAGTCCATTTTATAGTATTAGTGAAGAAGAAAAAAAGAAATTATTTACACTTTTAGAAGCACATATTTATTCTTTTAATAGAGGTCAAAATATTCTAGGTATAATAAAAAACGATAACGTAATAGGTATCGTAGATGAAGGTTCTGCTGAAATTATAAGAACTAATTATGATGGTGGTAGAAGCATAATAGATAAATTATACAAAGATTCCATATTTGGCACTACTATATCATCTATAGATAGTAGTGAATTTAAAATTATAGCAAAAGAAGATACAACAGTAATAATTATAGATTATAATAGACTTTTAGATGTTAAAAATATAGATCACAAGTACTATAACGTATTCATTCAAAATTTATTTTCAATTGTAAATATATCTGTAAAAGCAAAAAATGAAAGAATAAAGATTCTAACCAGAAGAAGCATACGTAATAAACTACTAGAATTCCTTAGAGTAGAACAAAATAAAAATCATTCAAGAAATATATATTTACCATTTAATTTTACAGAACTTGCAGATTATCTTTCGATAGATAGATGTGCAATGACAAGAGAGCTAAAATATTTAAAAGAAGAAGGATTTATAGAGATAAAAGGAAAAAGAATCACTATGCTTTATTAGTGATTCTTTTTAATAATTCACTTAATTAATTTTACCAGCCTGTAATTTCATGGTAATCGCAATGATCAACATCCTTAACATCAGTAAATAATCCCATTGCCTTAAATTTCCAAGTCTGTTTTGCTAGTAAATTATTAGTATTATCCATGGCAGTTCCTAAATTGTTGCCTTTTTTATCATAGCAAATAAATTCTATTTGTACGTAAGAATAATCTTTATCTTTATTATTAGTTACTACCCCTTCTATATAATATCCTATATCATAATCAGCTTTATATGATTTAGTTACCTCGTAAGAAAATTTTTCCCCCTCGTCAGTGTCTAAGTCTAAATCAGTGCAGCCTGTGAATAAAAATATTGATATAGTAATTAATAACATCATTAATATTTTCTTCATGAATTTCTCCTTCTACGAAAGTTTCTTTTGTTTAGAGTATCCGACAAATCCTAAAATTATAAGTGGAATACAGAACATTGCATAAAGTAAGAACAAAACAGCGCCCACGCAATATAAAATTGCGCCTACTAAAGCAAAACCTGGTTTTCTTAGGAAGAAACCTAGCCAAGAAAATATGCCTCCAAGTGATACAAGCACCAAGTGAGGAGTAACTAACATAGTGGCAATTGCGCCTCCTACGACCTCAGCCGAATCGCTACTAGCCATACTGCTTCCAAAATTAACCATTAAGTATATTACATAAGCAGTTGCAAGCAACGCACATACAAATAATGCTTTACTTCTATTATTAAACATCATATACCTCCTTCCTATTTTAATTATATAGCAAAATAATCTTGCAGTAAATAGTTCCTGTGAATATTTTGCAGTAATTAGTATCATACTTTACATAGGTGGTATTATGAATATAAAGTTTAATAATTTAAAAGATTTATTAATATTTAATATAAAATATTATAGATATTTAAACAATCTGTCTCAAGAAAAGCTAGCTGAAAAGTGTTCGCTTAGTTCTCGATATTTAACTGATATAGAAAGAGGATTACATTGTCCTACAATAAATAAACTTGAGATGATTGCTAAATCTTTAAATGTGCAGCCATACGAATTATTTAAAAATCCAGATAGAGATATTAATATTATCAATAAAATGAATGCTTCAAGACAATATAATCAAAAATAAAAGAATCTTACGATTCTTTTTAATTTGTAGATCCAAATCCACCAGTTCTAATTCCAGTAGCATCATCATTATCTGTAGTTAAATATTTCATAAATATTACTTGTCCAATTATTTCTCCCTTTTTTATTTCTATTGGTTCTACTCCTACATTATAATAGGCATACATAAATTCACCATCATTATTCACATTACCATAATAATCAGCATCTATTACACCTACTCCATTAGCTAAAACCAATTTCTTTTTACTAGGATTAGAAGATCTATTTGCAAGCATAAACCATTCATCAGCTTCACAATAAGCCTTTAATCCAGTATGAACCAATGTCGGTTTATCGCTACTATTAAATGATGGAATAACAGTATCTTCTGCTGCTTCAACATCATATCCAGCAGAAAATTTTGTTTTACGAGAAGGCAAATGTATATCTTTGTTTTCCCAACCTTTAGCTATTTCGAATCCTCTACTCATTGTTGTTCTCCTTTTTTCTTTTTTTAAATATATCAGAATATATTATAGGTATAAATACTAAATATCCACATATAGAAGTTATCATACCTTCAAATAAATATGGAGATGTATATACAATCTTTATATTATGATGTCCTTCATTAATTTTAAATCCAATAAATGCATCATCTACTTTTTCATATTCTTGTATACTATCATCTAAGTAAATAGTAAATCCTTTTTCTTCATATGGTATAGATAAAACAAAATATCCATTCTCGTTTACATTTATCTCTCCAACAACCTCATCTGCTTTTGTTAATTCTTTATCTATTTTAAATTCATCAACTGAGTTAACAAAATCTAATATATTCTTATAATCTAATATATAAACTTTTATATTAGTAATATCATATTTACCTTTTGTAAAGTCAATATTTAGTTCTTTAATAGAATCCCCAGATATTGAATATTGAAAATTATAATTTTTATTATGATAAATCCAACTTCTACAAGATAATGTATTTTTAACTCCATTAATAGTAATAGATGTATCACCAACACTACAAGATTCTGAATAATTCATATCAAAAGATATAAATAATATCTTATTTTTATATTCTTTAGATAGTTTTAGAATCATTTGACCATCATCTTCACTATTAATTATATATCTACCATTATCTTCTTCATATTTAAGATTTGAATATTCAGTTCTATATTTTAAAGTTTCTTCTTTAACTACATTCTTATATTCTTTTTTATCAGAGTTTACTATTACATTAGTGAGTAATGCATAAGCTTTTTCTGGGTATTCTAATTTATCATATGTTTCTTTATCTAACACTTTAGAAGTAGAATATCCAATAGGAAGTACGTTCTCATTAATATATATATTGCTTTCTTCTACATTCTTATATCCAACAGGTGCATCAGAAGAAATCATGTATTTAGCACCTATATATGTATTAAATAGTATATTATTAGTAGAACTTATCGCAGTAGATATATTATATCCATTTTCATTGCCAATATTTGAATTAGTAAATGCATAATAATTAGGATTCTCTATAGATGAATATATTGAAGGCAAATAATAATCACTAGTTATAACTCTATTTAGATCTTTCATTCCAAGCAAATTGTTAGCCACTCTATAGATATTTTTATCTTCATTTATCATAGGTGACAATTTGTCATAATTATATGTATTAAACTGTAATGACATATCTTCTTTAGTAACTAATTTATCATCAAAGTTACTAATTAAACAACACACTAATGCGCATACACATAATGGATAATATAAATACTTTTTATTTCTATTTTTAATAGATAATAAATAACCAACTAATACTAATAAGGTATCTAAAATAAATATATACTTTTTACTATTTATATAGAAATATATTTCTAGTAATGTGATTAAAATTATTAAAATATTTAATTTCTTTGTATTCTGATATCTATATTTATCTAAGAATTGAGTTATAAGTAATATTGCTAGTGGTAAGAATGGTATTAATACTTTACCTCTAATATACATAAATCCACTCAACATATACATTATTACAGGGAATAATATAATTAATATAAATATTATAGATAAAAATCTATAGTTTTTCTTTTTAGATAATAATGCATAAACAATTGCGATTAATAAAATAGATGTAGTACCAATTGTATATGAATTATATAGTATTTCGCTTATGTTAAATTTTGGTATTAAAGTACCTAATATATCCACTGAAGATGTTATATCTGGTCTACCATTTAATAAAGCATAGAATGTTGGTAATAATAGTACCATTGCCATACAAATTGAAATAATTATAGGGAATATAAATTTAAAGCCATCTTTTATAAATTTTTTAAATGTTATATCTTCATTTATATCTAAATATTTAAATATGCCATATAAAACAACTACTACAATTCCACATACACTATAGTAATAACTACTCATAATCATCAAGAATATAGATAATATTAAGAAAACTTTAGTCTTTTTTTCAAAATATCTATCCACTCCAATTAATGACATAATTAAAAATGGCATGTAGTTTATAAACATTATATGTCTATGTGTATGATATATTATAGGTCCTACAAGTAAAAACAATATAGTACCTAAAAATGATATCTTATTATTAAATCTTCTATTTAACCAGTAATATATTAAGACAATACTACTTATTACTACTAATATCATATATACTTCTACAAAACTTACCATTCTAATACCTGGTAATAAATATGATAATAATACCATTGGGCTTAATAAACCATAATATGAGAAATTATAGATATTTTGTCCTGATCCTATATTAAATGCAAAACTAGGAAATATATCTTTTGTCTTGTAATATAAGTTTCTAAAATATTCTGGGAATACCCAATGTTGTGAATTCCAATCTACTGTAGAACCATTTACATACTTAATTCCTACAATAGAAAATAATATAAGTAAAAATACTATTATTACTATAAATACATAAGTATAATCTCTCTTATCTACTTTTTTCATAATATCACCCCTTTAATTATATAATAAATCATATATTTGAAAAAGATGAGTATTATGATATAATTTTGTTTAGGAGTTGGTGAAGTATGGATTTAATTAAAAACTTCCTAAATAAGCATAAACATATAATATTCATGACTTTGTCATTTTTAATATTAGATTTTACTTTAAGATACTTTACTAAAAGTATAAATTTTTATAGCATTTATTCTTGGGCTCCAAATTTATTCACGATAATTTGGGTATTTTTAATTATTGGAATATGTACATCTTTTAAAGATAAAACATGTAAAATTATATATACTATGTGTTTTTCTGTATCTTTGATATTATTCTTAACCCATTCAATATATTATGCATATTTTAAAAATTTCTTTGATTTTTCATCATTACGTTATGCTAAAGAAGCAACAGATTATTTAGTAGATGCGATTAAAAATAGTCCAATATGGATATTTATTACTACTGTAATAACAATAACACTTGCTTATTTTTCAGTTAGATGGACAAAAAGAGAAAAAAATAATATTAATTGTAAACAAATTCTTATAGTAATAATTATTTTTATAGTTGCACACTTACTTATACCTCTTACACTAGGTAAATCAGTATCTGATTGGGATGCATGGAGAAAGCCAAGAAATGTATATAATTCATTTAATGATAATAATAGAAGTATGCAAGTAGCGGGTTTCTATGAATATAATTTTAAGAATTTTTATGTAAATTATCTAAAAAAGAAAGATATAAAAGACTCTAAAGATTCAGAACTATTAGAAGAGAAGTTTAATAATAATGTAGAATATAAAAATAAATATACTGGATTATTTGAAGATAAAAATGTTATATTTGTTCAACTTGAAAGTATAGATGATTTCTTAGTAACTAAAGAAATAATGCCTACATTATATAGTTTAAAAAATAACTCAATTAATTTTAATAATCACTATTCATTTGTAAGTGGTGGTGGTTCTACATTTAATTCTGAATTTATGGTAAATACAGGATATACTACTCCAATCACATCAAATAAAAGTGCATATACTTTTAGTAAAAATACATATTCATATTCATTACCTAATTTATTAAAAAAAGAAGGTTATACTGTAAATGCATTCCATATGAATACGCCCGAATATTACTCTAGAGATGTTAATTATAAAAGTTTTGGGTATGATTCATTTAATAGTTTAAAGACTATTGATAATGGTAAATATTATACAGATAATACCTATTGGTTAGATACTGAATTAATAAAGAATGAAACATTTAACAATTTAATATTCAATACAGAACAAAAATTTGCGAATTTTATAATTACATATTCTGCACATATGCCATATGAAGTTAGTAAAGGAGTATGTAATTTACTTGTAGAAGATAAAGAAACTGAATTATCTGAATATGAATGTTTGAAATTACAAGCTAGAGAAACAGATAATATGATTAAGTTAATAATAGAAAACTTAAAAGAAAAAGGATTAATCGATAACACTATATTAGTTATGTATTCAGATCATTATTTATATACATTAAATGATAAAACTTTACTAGATAGGTTTAAAACAACAGATAATAACTTAATAAATCATACTACTTGGATGGTATGGAGTAACAAAATGAAGAAAGTTAATATAAACAAAGTTACATGTCAGTTAAATATATTACCTACTGTAGCTAATTTATTGGGATTAGAATACCATCCAAATTATTATTTAATGGAAGATTCATTAGATGATAAATATAAAGGATTAGTATTCTTTAATGATTACTCTTGGTATGATGGTAATGTATATGTAGATAATGGTGAAGTTACTAATGGTAAGAAAATATCAGAGCAAGAATTATTAGAGAAAAGCGAATTAGTTAATAAATTAGTAAAAATTAATGATTCAGTATTAACTACAGATTACTTCAAAAATATAAAATCACTTCAAACGAAGTGATTTTTTTACCATCTACGATAATATGGTGGATAATAAGGATAAGGTTGGTAATAATATGGTCTATAAAAATATGGAGCTACTAATCCACCTGTAATACCACCTAGGATAAAAGGTCCTAAAAATCCAGAACCAAGTGACTTATTATTACCTCTATATTGATAATTCATACTTCCTCCTCTCATAATATAATATGAGATAAAAAAAGATAGGAAACCCTATCTAGTAACAGCATTAACAAACTTAACAATGTTTTTTACTATTTTTTCTAGCACTACTTAATTCCTTTAAATACTTATCAAGTAGTATATTTTTATTATCTCTTATATTTAATGGTAATACATTATTATTTATTTCAGTTTTCTCAATAAATTCTATTTTCTCTTTTGCTTCTTTACTATGTATTGGTAAATCTATAGCAGTATATTCTACATACAATTTATCTATGAACTTATTGGTATCTATTTCATTATATTGATCACCACATATTAAACTTGATAAAGTAGTTCTTAATGTAGATAAAAATCCACTTACTACACTACTTTTTGTGTGATGCTGATTAATATGCCAATTTAATCTTTCTTTTATAGATTCGTTAATCGCAACACCCACATATATATAATAATATGTATCACCATCTATTTCTTTTTTTGTAAGATATGGTAATATTTCTTTATAATATTTACCGGTTATATATTTTGAATTTAGCAATAACTTTAATTCCTTCTTCCTGCACCACCATCTATACCATCCTGGTTTAGAATTAGAAATAATATTTATATTTTCTTTTAATCTTAGTTCTTTAGCAAGTATCATTCATCAAACATCCTTCTTTGCATACCATCTGGATCATCTAAATACATTCTATATAACGAATATATATCAGTATCTTTATACTCTACTTCTTTAAAATTATTATTTAAATCTAATATCTTTCCATTACGATAACTTATTAAGATTGGTGAGTGGGTTGCGATTATAAATTGACTACCTTCTTTTACAAGATTATCTATTAAACATAGTAATGATAATTGCCTTTGTGGTGATAATGCAGCTTCTGGCTCATCTAATATATATAATCCATGGTCAGAAAACCTATTTTGTACAAGTTTAATAAAAGATTCTCCATGTGAACATTCATGAAGGTTTCCACCATACGAACGATATAACGAATAAAATTCATCTTCTTCAACCAATCTTTCAACCTCAGAAGAAAAATTATAAAAGCTTTCTGCTCTTAAAAAGAATTTTGTTTTTGCTTTATTATAAGTACTTATTCTTAAATAATTTGATAATATAGATGTAGTATTCTTAGTCTCATATCTAAAGTTTTCAGTACCACCTTCACTAGGTAATCCAAGTGCTACTGCAATTGCTTCTATAAATGTAGATTTGCCCACACCATTTTCACCAACAAAAAATGTTACTGGTGAATCAAAGTTTAATTCTTCAAAATTCTTTACTAAATCCATATTAAATGGATAAATATCAAACGATTCAATTTTATCTCTTTCTAAAGCTATCCTTTTAATTATCAAATTATTTGCCATACTCACTCCTAATTAAATTATAACATAAAGGAAATAAAAAAATGTTAATTTATATATAAATCAACACTTATGATGTAAATTTTTAACTGGATCAGATTCACCAATTGACTTACCAAGTTCTATCCCAGCCTCAATATCAGAAATATCGATAGGTGCTCTTGCTCTTAAATTCATAATTAAGTTACTTTGATCCTCATCTATTGTTACTCTTGAAAATTCATCTCTAATTATTTGTAAGTACTCTTCAAATGTACATTTAATTTTCTCTCTAGCAGCTATAAGATAAATTTGTTCTAAGGTTTCTTCTATTGTAGCAGGTTTACTTTCCCAGCCTTTAGGTAGCATAAAATCACCACCACCTAGCTTACAGCAAGCAATACCTT
>JAEEGL015311889.1_pt1 | contig 11948 bp, 8 predicted proteins | sample 9134231 | NCBI WGS metagenome assembly JAEEGL01 (sample SAMN16246548, study PRJNA631951) | gut metagenome | biome: gut microbiome; feature: rumen; material: fiber-attached | host: Bos | place: Iran: Karaj | collected 2018-10 | reverse complement strand
TATAGTACATTTCTTTTAAAAATACTTGTGAAATTTTTGTGAAATTTTTATTTCTTAAATTTTTCTATTAAATTACAGATATGTTTTATATCGGATCGTTTTAAATCTGATGAGGATGGCAAATAAAAACCATATTTTGTTAATTTTTCTGTTTCCTTATATTTATCGGTCATATCACATCCATATTTTTTTAAACATTTCTGTTTATGAAGACCGGTAAAAAGTAATCTTGTATCTATACCTTTTTTCTTTAAATGTTCCATTAATTGTTTTTTTGTTTTGCCATATTTCTTTTCATCTATCAAAATTGCATTCATCCAATTAACATTTAAACTATCTTTTTGATTAATTTGAAATGTTATGCCGGAAACATTTTTAAGATATTTCTTATACAAATTGTTGTTTTGTATTCTTAAACTTCTGTAATAATCTGCTTTTTCAACTTGTGCCAAACCTACTGCTGCCTGCATATTTGTAATTCTGTAATTAAAACCTATATCGGCATGTTCGTAAGTTCTAGGCTTATTTAACGGATAACACATATTTCTATAATATTTAAGTTTTTCATAATACTTTTTATTACTAGTAACCACCATTCCGCCCTCACCGGTAGTTAAATTTTTGTTTGCAAAAAAACTAAAAGCAGATATCGAAGAAAAACTGCCGACTTTTTTATTTTTATATTCTGCCCCATGCGCTTCTGCACAATCCTCAACAATATGAAGTTTATATTTTTTGGCAATTCGTTTAATTTCATCCATATCACACGGATTACCGAAAATATGAACGGGCATTATTGCTTTTGTTTTTGATGTAATTTTTTCTTCTATTTTATTTACATCTATAGTCCAAGTATCTTTATCTACATCCACAAAAACAGGTTTTGCTCCCGTATAACATATTGCAAATGCACATGCTATCATCGTAAAAGAAGGTAATATAACTTCATCGCCTTTTTTTATCCCTAAAGCTACAAGTGCAATATGTAATGCTACCGTTCCGTTGGAAACGGCAACTGCATATTTGCTGTCGCAATACCTTGCAAAAGATTGTTCAAATTCTTTAACATATTTCCCGGCGGAAGATATCCAACCGGTATTTATACAATCCAACAAATATTTTTTTTCGTTACCGTTTAAATATGCATTACATACGGGAATAAACTTATTTTTCATTTTTTATTACCACTTTATCTTCTTTAACATTTTCAAATCTTACTTTATCATTTATACTTAAATAAGGACCTTGTTTAATTTCTACCATTTGTGTATCTTCCAAAAAAGTAAAACCATGTCCGCCATCTAAAAATAATATAACATCCCCTTTATTTAGAATTTTACTTTCCAAATAAATTTTTTCGTTATCATATATATCTGCTCTTACTTTACCTTGTTTTATAATTAATGTTTCGCTTGTATAAAAAACTTCTCTTTTTATTTTGTTATGGATATGTGCCTGGCAAACAGTCCCTTTAGGATGCCCAACACAACCTATTTGTTGCGTATTTGTTTCGGAAGTAAAAAATTTTAAACCATCTTGCTTATAATCATTTCTTACTATTATTGCTAATAAATTTTCATTATTTTTTATGTACTCTATCATTTCTAATATTCCTTCCTGCTATTTTCTTATCAGTACGAAAAAAGCATTTACTTTTCTTTTAAATTCTGTAATTGTGGTTAAATTCCTTATAGATTGTATAATATATGACACCCTTAAATAAAATTTTTTATATGCAAAACCTAAAAAGGATACCAACTCGTCTCTGGTAAAAAACTCTTCCCATAGGTCCAACTGAAAATCTTTATTTGGATTTAAACAAAATTTTTCCCATTTGTTAGGATCTATTAATTTTTTTTCTATTGCTTGATAATATAAAGGTGTTTTAGGATATATGGTAAGTACGGAAAACATTGCATATGTCGGTTTTAAAGATATACAAAAGTTTATATTGTTTATTATATCCTGTTTTGTTCTTTCAAAAGGTAACCCTATCATAAAGTCCGCTACCGTTTTTATTTTAAGTTCTTTACATATTTTAAACGCTTTTTTTATTTGTTCTATCGTTATCTCTTTTCTAATATATTTTAAACCTTCATCGGTACCTGTTTCGACGCCGAATGATACCATTCTAAGTCCCGACTTTTTTGCTATTTCCAAAGACTCTTTTGTTACTGTATTTACTCTGCCTCTAAAATCCCAAATAATTTTTAATTTTCTCTTTATTAATTCTTGCGAAAAGTCTATAACACGTTGTGGTGTTATGTTAAACATATCATCATAAAAATGAAATTCTTCGTAACCTTCTTTTACACATTGTTCTATTTCATCAACAATATTTTTTACACTTCTTGACCTATACTTTTTATAAGGAACATCACACATTGTGCAATGATACGGACAACCTCTGCTGCTTATAATAGTTGTAAATTTGTCCGACACACCTATTACACTAAAAAATTTAATGTGTGATAAATATTTTCTTGCGGGAAAAGGAAGATCATCGAGATTATCCGTAAATGAAGGTTTTAATTTCAGAGAATAAAGCAATGAATTGTCATTGGTAGCTTGAGCTTCTTTTGTTTTTGCCATAGAACTTTTTGTATATACACCTTCTATATTTTCTATGGGTTTATTTTGTTCCAATGCATTTGCCAATTGACAAAAACTCTTTTCGCCCTCACCTACAATAATAGAATCTATTTCTTTTATTGATATTGCTTCTTCGGGAAAACACATACAGTGATGTCCACCCATACAAATATGGGTGTTCGGTAAATGTTTTTTTATAATTTTTGCAACATTAACTATATCTATTAAAACAACGGAAAAGCTTGATATACCTACTAAATCCGGTTTTGTTTCCAAAATTTTTTCTTCTAATTTTTTGTAAGTTATTTTTTCGGATATACAATCTATTAGATGCAACTCGTGTTGTGGCGCATATTTTTCCAAATATGCCAATATATAAAGAAGTCCTAACGGGGGAAAACTTCCGTAATTCGCAATATCTATACCAACATCCCCATCTTTATTTATATAGGCTTCTATTAAGTTATCTGCCGGCGGATTAATTAATAATATTTTCATAAGATTTTGTAATATTATATCACTAATACTATTTAAAAACTACTAATATCATCAGCCAATATTACCTCATAATTTTTTACTTTTTACACTGAATGAAGTGAACGGATTTGTTGTTCCAATACCGCCATACTTCCACACATCAAAATTGCTTCGCAATTTTTATTTCCTTACATAAATAAGATTTGCAACTTCACCGTCTAATGCAATCTGTGTTTCGTTAACTTTCACAATATATGTAGGAAATTTTTGATGTAATTTTAATTTTGTTCCCGGAACCATACCGAGCGACAAGAGTTTATGCATATAATCGTGATTTGTTGTAACTATATATGAAAGTGTTACTTCTTCTGCAATATCAATTTTTGATAACGGAACAACTATAGATTCTATTTTACTGCTCGAATTTTTGCAACAGTTCCCTTCGGGAATAGGATTTCCGTGCGGGCATTGTTTAGGGTGTCCGAGCAATGTGCAAATTGAATCTGCCAAATCGGTAGAAAGGTTATGTTCCAAGTCACAAGCAATTTTTTCTATTGACTGTCTGTCAAAATCCAACACATCGGCAAGCAATCTTTCTGTAAGTCTATGTCTTCTTGTAAGTTGTTTCCCTAAATCTTCGCCGGTATCGGTAAGTTTTATTTTATTGTCTTCTTTTATTATGTATTTACCTTTTAGAAGCTCATCTATTATATTTTCACCTACACCTTGTTTAACTGTTTTTGAAACGGTTTCAAAGTTATCTTCTCCCCTTTGAATTGATGTCCAAATAACACCAAGTGCTTCTTCTATGTCGATATTTTCCTTGCTCTTATGTTCATTTATGGCCATATAATCTCCTTTTAAGCTAAACAAGTTTTATTTTTTGCTTATAATTTTGCATTTGCCTTCTTTATGTACCATCCGCTATAGCTTTCATTTATCTCCAATATTTAGCTGAACGACTTTATCTTTTAAATTCTAACTTTGTATTTTTCTTCTTCGAGTACCAGCCACTTCGTTTTTCCTTCAGTACACTTCAGTCGAAAAACACTTCGTTATAATTTAAAACCTTGAAAGTCTTTGATTGCCAAGAACTACAACAGCAAAACAAAAACTTGAAAACTCTTTGAATGCAACAAATATATTAAAAACTATAAACTAAACAGTTCGTCCGTCGAGCTGAATCGCAAAAACGGTGTATGATGTGCCGAATTTTTTAGCAATACATATTTATCTTTAAAATATTCCTGTTGTGTCCCCGGATTAAACACTTTATCGGTATCGGATAATATTACTTTATCAAATTCTATAGGTACATATTTTAAATTACAATATTCTTGTAATTTCATTAATTCTTGTTTTGAACTTTCAAATGGTCTGTAAGAGGGTGTAGCAAGAAATTTTTTAAGTTCTCGTTTATCATAAACCAAATACGTTGATATAAATTCAATGCAATTGTCTAAATTTAAGTTCAACAGTATATCTATTGTTTTTTTACTCATACCAAACTTTTTATTTATCATAAAAGGGTTACCGTTTACGGCAACTTTCTTATCAAATTTAGGAAATTTGTCTTGCAACAAACAAGCAACCAAAACTCCTGCAGAATAAGCCAACAAACTTACTTTATTATATTTACTGAAATCAAATTCAAAATCCAATGTGGAATAGTCCCAACACAATAATAAGTTTTTACTTGAAGAAAAATTTTTAAACTGGTCATCATCACATCCCCAACCGGTCAAAAATACAACTAAATCGTTACTGTTACTTGATATTAATTTTGTTTTCATATTAAATTCCTTGCTCGTTGCTTTCAAAGACTTTGCTGTTGTCGTTTAAGACCTTAAGATTTTAGGTTAGAATAAAGCAACTAACGAATGAAGTGTGCTTTTCGCGAAAGCGGTACTCGATTGAGTTAGTTGCAAAATTATAACTAAAATATTAAGGTCGCTATAAAATGTAATGCTCCGCCGAATAATATAGCATAACTAGTTATTGCAACAAAAATTATTGATGCTATTTTTATTCCATGCTCTTTTATTACCATTAAACTCTGTGCAAGGCACGGAACAAACAAAGTGATAACCACCGCACTAACTAAAATTTGGCTTCCCGTTAAAAGCCCGTCTTGTGCCAAAGTATAAATTCCCGATGCTCCGTAATCTCTTCTTAAAAAGCCCATAATAAATGTGCTTGTCGTTTCTATAGGTAAGCCTAAAAATTTTACTACTATCGGTGAAAACCATCTTTCAAGTGTTGTAAGTAAATGAATTTTGTCCATAAAAAATAAACCGACAGTAGCTAAAATAAACAATGGAACTACTTCTTTCATATACCAAACAAGCCTCATTTTAACTTTAGATAAAATATTTATTATTGATGGTATTCTCATTTTAGGAATTTCTATAATAAAGTTCGTAGATTCACCTTTAACATAAAAATCTAAAACTTTGCCTACCAATAAAAGTGAAAACAATATACATAACAGCCAAACTACAGTTGCTTTAAAAGATACCGAAGACAACATTGCAAGAATAATTCCCAACTGTGCAGAACACGGTATTGCAAGAGACAACAAAATTATAACTATCTTTCTTTCTTTTTTCGTTTCAAGTATTCTTGAACTTAAAACCGCCATCGTTCCACAACCAAGCCCTAACACCATAGGAAGAACAGCTTTGCCGTTTAAACCTACAAGCGAAAACAACCTGTTAAGAATTACCGATAACCTGGGCAAATAACCGGAATCTTCAAGTATTCCAAAAAACGAAAAGAAAGCTATAACAATAGGAAATATTATTGCAAAAGCATAAGGTATTGCCATTGTAAAAATTCCATACTGCCCGACAAACAAATCTTTTATGAAATTTACAATTTTTCCCGTTCCCAAATAATCAAAACAGTTTGCAATAAACGGATTTATTAACTCCTCAAACACTTTTGTTTGTATCCAATCTACAACGGTTCCTGCAACAAACACTCCGATAAACTCATACATAACAAAAATAACAAGAAGCATTATTATTGTTCCGGCAACGGGTTGTAAACAAATGTTGCCTAACTTTTCCATAAAATTTTTATGTTTTCTATGCCTTACAATTTTTACTTGAGAAACTATATTTAATATTGTTTCGTTATTGTCGTGAAATATTTGTGCGGCAAACATTTTATATTCATTTTTAACGGTGTCCGAAACTAAATTAAAAACTTTATCTTGAATTTTTTGCGGGACATACTGTTTTATATCTTTATCGCCCGACAACAAATATACCGCCAATGCTTTTGATATTGAAGTTTTATCTTTTAAAATGTTTTCTATCGTTAAAATATCTTTGCCGTTTTTATATTCAACTGCTAAACTACTTGTTGTTGCCTGCGGAATAATTTTTAAAATATCCTGAACACCGTCACCGGTTGTTGCAGTACAACAAGTTATAGGAACGCCCAAAATTTCCGTTAATTTTTTTATGTTGATTCTGATACCTGCCTGTAATGCTTCATCTCGCATATTCAAAACTAACACCATTGGAATTTTAAACAATGCAAGTTCACAAAATAAATGCAGAGACCTTTCAATATTTTTCATATCGCAGACCTGCACTATAATGTCGGGTTTTTCTTTTATTATTAAATCTCTTGTAACTTGTTCGTCTTCGGATAACGGCATTAAAGAGTATGTTCCCGGTGTATCTACAACCTGATACTGTCTAGTTCCGATTGTAATGTTACCTCTTGTAACATCTACGGTTGTTCCGGCATAATTTGAAACGACGGCATATTGCCCGGTGAGTTTATTAAATATTACCGATTTGCCGACATTAGGATTGCCGACAAACGCTATCAGTTTTGACATTTATTTTTTACCTTCTTTGGTAAATAATTATTTATGTTTAATATTGTTATATTCTATCATTTTTTAACTATATATAAAAAAACAGATGCAGAGTCTATTGATGTAAAACTGCATCTGTTTTATTTTTAAATTAAATATAATTATTTTCTTGTATCAAATTTCCAAGTCGCTCCGAACACATAAACTGTTACTGCATTTCCATCATATTCATTACCATCATAACCTACTGCAAGTTTAAAAGATATATCTTTTGTGTAATTATATTTTATCTGTGCATCTATTTCGTAGCTCGGATAATATGAGGAAGAGACAGTCTTTAAAGTTCTAAAATAATCTGCAATAAATTCAAATTTATTTAATATGTAATCTAAACCAATGTTTAATACTTCCATATCCCCATACAAATTATCGCCTCTTAAACCTAAATATATATCGCTAGTATAGTAATAATTTTCACCACAATATGTATCAAAATCCTTTCCGCTTCTTAAATACATTCCTCTTATATCTAAATTATCCAATATATTGTATTTTGCATCTGCTTTTGCAAACCAACATTCCGCATAATTTTGGAACCTTCTTGAATTTTTATATTTATCCCAAAACTGTTGAACAAATTCTACGGACATTTTTAATTTGTTATCTAACAAATTTGCTTGTGGTTTTAAACCGATATTCTCTTGTTTATATTTATAAGGACCAGGATCATCTGTGTAACTTTCATAATCGTAATAATATCCCTTTAAAATAAATTTATCGCTAAATTTATAATTTGATTCTGCAAAAAACAAACTTGCTTTACTTTCGTTAGAACTATTCTTTTCTGTATCTAATTTTGCATAACCGGCATTTATTTTTAATTTTTCTTTATCGTCATAAGTTAATAACAATCCATCTATTCCGGCATCTTCACCTTCATACATACTCCAAGGTGCATAAAAAGAACCATCTTTTAAACCGAAATAGAACATGGTGGCACCTTCTTCTCCCCAAAAATATCTACCTGCTTTTAGAGAGAGCTTATCGTTATCAAGTATATTGTTGAATACTACATTTGCTTCAGCTATTCTTACTATGTCTAAAAATCCGTTCCCCGTTGTTCCGTCTGTTTCAGTATCTCCCCAGTATCTTCCGTATAACAAAGCAAAGTTTCCCTCTATATTTTCTGTTAAATCCAAATTTATTCCTAACAATACTCTCATTAATGTATCACTATCACTATATCCTCCCGAATAACCCGAGCATAGATATCCGTCTGTTTGATAACCGTAAACATCCAACAAACCGTAAAAATTAATTTTTGATTTTTTTGTTTGTTCCGTTTGTGTATCAATAGTTTGTTTTGTGACTGTTGTTGCAAATATCGGTGATACAAGTGCTACTGCCAACATTACTGCTAATACGCTTTTTTTCATTTTTTTCTCCTTTTATCAAACAAATTACTTTGTAATTTTTTGATGTACGGAATAAAAAAGACGGTAGAGTTAAATCCATAACCCTACCGCCTTGTTATTTATTTCTTTTCTTCTTCCTGTTCGGAATCATTATTTTCTTCGTTATCTTCACCCATAACCGTAGCAACGGATGCAACTTTATCGCCTTCTTCAAGACGAACAAGTCTTACACCTTGAGTGTTTCTTCCTATAACGGAAATTTTATCTACTTTACTTCTTATCGCTATACCATGTTCGGTAATAAGCATTACTTGACCGTCATTTGCCTTTCCGATATAAATAACATTTCCGTTTCTTTCAGAAGTTTGCATATTTATAACACCTTTACCACCTCTTTTTTGTAAACGATATTTGCCTACTTCGGTCCTCTTTCCATAACCGTTTTCCGCTACAGATAAGAAAACATCTTCAGGTGAAAATACTTCCATACCTATAACTTCATCATCTTTCTCAAGTGATATACCTCTAACGCCTTGACCTGCTCTACCTATTGCTCTAACATCTTGTTCTTTAAATCTTATTGCTATACCTTTCTTTGTTGCAATAACAACTTCAGGATTTTTATCTATTTTCTTAACATCCATTAATATATCGCCGTCTTCAAGTTTTATTGCAATAATTCCGCCTCTTCTCGGGTTAGCAAATTCGGACAATGCAATTTTTTTGATTGTTCCCTTTCTTGTGCACATTAATAAATATTCGTCTTTAATTTCTTTAGGATCGAACGATCTTATAGGAATTGATGCCGTAATTTTTTCATCCGGGCTTGATAACTGAATTATATTAACGATAGCTTTACCTTTAGATGTTCTTGTTCCTTCGGGGATTTCGTATACTCTGGACCAATACAATCTTCCTCTTGTGGTAAACGATAACAAATAGGCATGAGTAGATGTTACAAACATTTTTGCAACAAAATCGTCTTCTTTTGTCGTCATGGCAGCAACACCTCTACCGCCTCTTGCTTGAACTCTGTATGTATCTACGGGAATTCTCTTAATATATCCTGCATTTGATACGGTAACTACAACTTCTTCTTCTTGAATTAAATCTTCTATATTGAAATCTTCCGCATCAGGTGCAAGCTGTGTTCTTCTTTTATCGCCATATTTTTCTTTTAATCCTTTAAGTTCGTCTTTGATTATACCTAATACTTTTTTAGGATCTTCCAATATAGATTTTAACCTTTCGATATTTTTTATAACTTCAATATATTCGTCATCTACTTTCTTTCTTTCAAGGCCTGTCAACTGTTGCAATTTCATATCAAGAATTGCTTGTGCTTGAAGTTTTGATAATCTGAATTTTTCCATTAAGTTAATTCTTGCAGTATCGGTATCGGGTGATTGTCTGATAGTTTTAACAACAGCATCCAAATTATCAATTGCAATCTTCAAACCTTCCAATATGTGTGCTCTTGCTTCGGCTTTTTTAAGTTCAAATTTTGTTCTTCTTACAACTATAATTTTTCTGTGCTCTACATAATGGTAAAGCATTTCTTTAATATTTAAAACTTTCGGTTTGTTGTTAACGAGTGCAAGCATTATAACACCGAAACTTGTTTGCATTTGTGTGTGCTTAAACAATTGGTTTAATACAACCTGAGCATTTGCATCTCTTTTAAGTTCTATAACGACTCTCATACCGTCTCTGTCGGATTCATCTCTTAAATCGGATATTCCGTCTATCTTTTTATCTTTTACAAGACCTGCTATTGAAGTGATAAGAACCGCTTTGTTCACCTGGTAAGGAAGCTCGGTAATAATAATGGCTTCTCTACCACCTTTTAGTTCTTCTATCTCGGTTCTGGCTATCATTTTTACAGAACCGCGACCTGTTTCCATATAATCTTTTATTCCGGCTTTGCCCAAAATAAGACCTGCCGTAGGAAAATCCGGTCCTTTAATGTGTTTCATTATTTCGGGAATTGAAATTTCCGGGTCATCTATAAAAGCTATAGTTCCCTCTATAACTTCAGACAAGTTATGTGTAGGAATATTTGTTGCCATACCTACAGCAATACCCGATGAACCGTTTATTAAAAGTTCGGGAAGTTTTGTAGGAAGTATTAAAGGTTCTTGTAAAGAGCCGTCGTAGTTAGGAATATAATCTATCGTGTCTTTATCTATATCGGCAAGCATTTCGTCCGCTATATAATCCATTCTTACTTCGGTATACCTCATAGCTGCCGGATCGTCACCGTCTACACTACCGAAATTTCCCTGCCCGTCTATAAGAGGATATCTCATAGAAAAATCTTGCACCATTCTAACAAGTGCATCATATACCGAAGAATCTCCGTGCGGATGATATTTACCCAAAACATCACCCACGATTCTTGCGGATTTTTTGTAAGGAGTGTTTCTTCTTACTCCCATTTCTTTCATCGCATATAAAATTCTTCTATGAACAGGTTTTAAACCGTCTCTAACATCCGGCAATGCTCTGCCCACGATAACACTCATTGCATAGTCTATATAAGATGCTTTCATTTCATCTTGAAGATTTGTAGGAAGAATCCCTACTTGTGCAATTTCCTGTGTATTATTTTGTGTTGGTTTGTTTGTATCTTCTGCCATTATATAACTCCTTAGTTTTTCAACTATTAACTATCGTTTCTATTCCTCTATACTTCAACAAATTACAAAGCAATTTGTTAAATATCCAAATTAGTTACATCCAACGAATGAGCTTGGATAAATGCTCTTCTTGCATCTACTTTATCACCCATAAGCGTTGTAAATATTCTGTCCGTTTCAATTGCATCTTCAAGTTTAACCTGTAACATTTTTCTTCTTGCAGGGTCCATTGTTGTTTCCCAAAGTTGTTCAGGATTCATCTCACCGAGACCTTTGTATCTTTGTATTGTCGCACCTTTTCTTCCGAGCTCTCTTATTTGTTCTATTAATTGGTTTGTTGAAGATAAATCGTAAACGTCGTTATTTGCACCTTTTAATCTGTATACAGGTTTAACGTGTGTTGTTCCGTAATGATGCAAATGTAACCCTTTATCTTCCAACTTCTTTGCCAACACATTTATTCTCGGCAACTCCCATAACTCTTTATATTCCGGCAACACTTCTTCGGTTAGACCGTCTATAGGAAGTTCATTATTTTGTTGTTGCATTTGTTTTTTTCTTTCGGCAAGTTCGGCTTTAAATTGTTTCCATTCTTTATCGGAATAAATATATCTTACCTGATTTTGATCTACCACTCTAAATATAGGCATTTTACCTTCTTGCCTAAATTTCAAATACTCACTCCACTTTAAACCTTTTTTTGTAATTTTAATTATAAGGTTATCAAGTTCGGCTATTGAATCTACTATTTGTGTTAATTGTTTTTGGTCTATAACATCGCCTATTTGCTGTCCGTCTTTTAATAATATCATCGATTGCCCGTCTAAACCTTGCTTGAACAAAAATTTATCAAGTTCGGCTTCCGTTTGTAAATACATTTCTTTTTTGCCTTTTTTAACTTTATAAAGAGGCGGCTGTGCAATATAAACATAACCGTTATCTATAAGTTGAGGCATTTGTCTGTAAAAGAATGTTAAAAGAAGTGTTCTT
>JAEEGL013878236.1_pt1 | contig 11948 bp, 16 predicted proteins | sample 9134231 | NCBI WGS metagenome assembly JAEEGL01 (sample SAMN16246548, study PRJNA631951) | gut metagenome | biome: gut microbiome; feature: rumen; material: fiber-attached | host: Bos | place: Iran: Karaj | collected 2018-10 | reverse complement strand
TTAAAAAGGAACATCCAGAATTATGTTATTTTTATATACCAAGAAAATATGGTGTTAAAGATTTTTCTGATGCAGTTAAAAAATATGGATATGAAAAGATGAGACAAGTAGTTGATTATTATTTATCAAAATTAGACAATGAAAAAATAGAGTAAAGAATTAAATACATCTTGTATTGCCTATTTTCCAAATGGTGATACAAAAGAATTTAAATCAATTAATGAAGCAAGTTTATTTACAGGTGAATCTGTAAATACAATTAAAATAAGATGTAATAAAAGTGATTTTAAAGACAAGAAAAAAATAAACTTTAAATGGTTAGATGATTATACAAGACGTCACTTTCAAGCAAAGAAGAGCTCAAAGAAAGGTAAAAATTATGAGTTAGATATTATTCATGAATTAACTGATTTAGGATATGAAGGACTAAAAAGTTCTCGTTCTGAATCAAGAAATATGGATAATAATCATATTGATATATGTGATACTCAAAATAAACTTAGTTGTTATATACAATGTAAGGCAACTAAAAATACACCTAATATTGAAGAAATAACCAAAGGATGTCCATTAAAAGATAAACCATTAGTAGTTATGTGGAAAAAACAAGATTCAAGTCTCAAGAATCACGAATATGTAATTCTTCCTAAAAAATATTTCTATAAACTTTTAAATAATAATTAATAAAATGACAACTTATATTATTCCAATTTGTGATACAGAAAATAACGATATATTTATAAAAAAGATTCTGGCTAATTCTTTAAGTCAAGCTCAAGATAAAGCAAGAGATATTATCATTAATGAATGGGAGTGGGATGATAACATTCAATTTCCAGATGAATATCATGCTTTCATTAATTTTATGAAAACAAAAAATATTATTATCGGTAGTTTAACTGATATTGAATTAATTTAATATGACTGATTTATTATTTGGAGCCGTTTGTGGTGATGTTTGTGGTTCTGCTAATGAATTCAAAAAGGTAATAAATGGACCTATTAATTTATTTGATGAATTAAATCATTTTACGGATGATTCAGTTTTAACATTTGCAGTTGCACTTGCTTTAATATATAATAAAAATAGAATAGATTTAATAGATTTTAGTAGTTGTATTAAGGATTTTACTCAAAGATATCCACGAGCTGGTTATGGGCCAAGATTTAAAGCATGGGCAAAAAGTAAAGACAATTATATTGGAACATCTTTTGGTAATGGAAGCGCAATGAGAACAAGTGCTATTGGATATTTTGCAAAAGATGTTGTAGATGCTCGTATTTTGGCTCAAAAACAAGCATCGTGTAGTCATAACCATAGCGAAGGAATTCGTGGAGCACAAGCGATTTCTGAGGCGGTTTGGTGGGCTTTTCATGAGAAGAATAATGTTTCATATTATAAAATAGAGGATGTGCTAAAAACATATTATCCAAATTTTGTTGATATGACTTATGAAAAACTATTTGATAAATATCATAATATATTTTGTGTTGAATGTCAAACAAGTGTACCTCATGCTTTAATCTGTTTTTTAAATTCTACATCATATACAGATTGTATAACTAAAGCTATTGCATTAAATGGAGATACAGATACAGTTGCTGCAATGGCTGGCTCTATAGCATATGCTTATTATAAAAAGATAGAACCAAATATGCTTGGTTTTGTAAAATCTAGACTACCAAAAGAATTTATAAATATTAGTCATCAATTTGACAAACTTATAAATGAAATTTGAAGATTCTAAAATAACAGTTGAACCTATCCTTGATTCTCTTGAAATGAAGAAGATCGAGGATAGGTTTTATTTTGGTGATGAGTATAAAGACTATATGAGTAATAGTCGTTTAGGATTAATTAATCCTGAACAAATAGTAAGAATAGAAAATAAAATTCCTATATATGGTAGTTATAAGGAATATTTAAGAGGTTTTGATGATTCTTATAGAGAAAGTTTCTTTATAGGGACTGCATATCATCAAGGGTTTCTTCAACCTGAATACTTTGAAATGTGTGATGTTGTTGATAGACCAACTGGTCAGAAAGGATATATAGCAGACTTGTTATATGATGAAAAAGGAATAAATACAACTATTAATGATATTGACAATAAAGCAAGAGAAATTGGATATTATAAAACTCGTCTTACAGAAGAAAAATTACAAGAACTTAGAGAATTGGTTTTACCTTATATTAAAAATAGATATGATTTTGAAATGGAATATAATGGGAATAAACAATTAATGTATCTCGGAAAGTTTCAAAGACAATCCTATTATAGGGCTATATATAATTTAAATACAAATGCAGAAATACATTCTGCTATGAATCCAATTTATCTTCATAACGAAAAACCTTTGTCGTTAAACGAAGAGGCTATAATTGTACATTTTAAAGTTACAGTAAATGATTCTGAACCATTTATTCTTAAATTAAAAGCTAAACTTGATAATCTTGTTATAAATAAAGAAACAAACACTATAATTGTTAATGATCTTAAAACTCATGGAAAAGATATATATGAATTTAAAAATGCTATTATTGAATATCATTATTATAGAGAGTTAGCAATATATGCATATTTGTTAGGACTTATAGCAAAAAGAGATTATGGATTTAATGAAGATTTTAAAGTCAAGGGTAACTTTATTGTTGTTACAAGTGATAAACATGCAAGGACAAATCTATTTTCATTAAGTCCAAAGCTATTTGAAAAAGGAATTGAAGAATATAGACGATTAATTAAAATGGTTGCTTATTATACTTATTATGGATTTTGAAGAAAAGAGAAGTTTCTATTTGAAAAATTTTAACATTGGTTTTTTTAACCTTACTCTTGAAGAAAGGTTTAAAATGATTGGGTTAATATGTTTTGTATATAGAAAACTAGTAGAAAAAGACGAATCTGCAACATATCTTAAGTTGATTAGATCTATTGATAAGGAAAATTCTCTTCCAAAATCAATGCATGAAACTTTAGCTATAATATGTGAAGATTTTAGTTATTATTGTGAAGAAATACCATCTTTTGGAGTTGAGTCAAAACAAATTTTACCAACTTTAAGAGAAATGTTTAAAAATTGGATGCCATTTTAACATTATTTAACTACATTTTACTTGAATAATTTTAAAAACGTACTATTATTGTCTATGTAAGATTAATAAACGTTTAACAAATAAAAGTAAAAGTAATGGCATTATTATTTAATTTTAAAATGATGGAAGTCATGGCTCCTACTAAAGAAGAAGCTTTTGTAAAAGCTCCTTTTTATGTTGCGGGTGATGCTTCGTAGAAGTTTAGAGAATGGAGAGAATCTCATCGAGGTGTTATAGATGAGAATGTTATTAAACAGTTCTGTTTAGAATATTTATCTTGGAAATCAAGAAACTCTCCAGGAGTTGGTTATTTTATTACATTAGATACTCCAAAAATTGACACCCGCGAACGACCATGGAAAATACAAAATGTTAAAGGAAAGGGCCGTAAAAAATGGGGCAAAGTATTTCAATTAATTGGAAATGGTAATGTAATACTTGGCGAGGCAATGGCAACAAAGGATAATGCTAGAACTCTCGCAAAACAAATAATGAGAAGCGGATATAAAGGTGATATAGAATGTATTGAAACCAAACAAGTTATATCTGGAGAGAAATACGCTTTTCGTGCGTCTTATATGCCTTCAAAAGGTTCTAAAGATGGAAGATGGCTTCTATTTGGAATTGAAGGTGTTGTTTAATAGAATGGATTTGAAATATAATCCATTCTTTTTTTATTAATAATAATGAATATTAAACCGTTTATAAAATGGGCTGGAGGGAAGTCTCAATTAATAGAAGAAATTGAATCAAGGCTTCCTAAACAATTTAAAGAAATAGAAGATATTACATATATAGAACCATTTGTTGGTGGAGGTGCAGTTTTATTTTATCTTTTAACTCATTATCATAATATTAAGAAAGCTGTAATTAATGATATTAATTTTGATTTAATAAATTGTTTTAATATTGTTAAAAATGAACCACAAAAGTTAATTACCAAGCTTAGATATTATGAAAATATTTATAATAGTTTTGATAATGAAGGTTGGAGAAAAGAATATTATCTAGCAAATAGAGATCTCTATAATGATCTAGAATTTGATTCAATAGAAGAAGCTGCATTATTTATATTTTTAAATAAGACTTGTTTTAATGGTTTATATAGAGTAAATAAAAATGGTAAATTTAACGTACCTTTTGGTAGATATCAAGATCCTAATATTTGTGACGAAGAAAAAATATTATATTGTAGTAAATTGTTACAGAATGTTACAATATTATGTGATGATTTCGAGAAAACATTATCTTATGCAGAAGGATATACGTTTTTTTATTTAGATCCACCATTTAGACCAATAAGTAATACTTCTCATTTTAATAATTACAATTCAATAGATTTTGATGATAAAGAACAAATTAGATTAAAGTTTTTTTGTGACACAATAAATGAATCTCATTGTGATTTTCTTTTGAGTAATTCTGATTCTGAAGAAAATTCCTTCTTTGATGAATTATATAATAATTATAAAATAGAAAGAGTATTATCAAGAAGGAATATTAATAGTGATGGAGCACGAAGAGGAAAAATTAATGAGTTACTAATTCGTAATTATGAGTAATATATTTGTATTATTAGAAATAAGGTCTGGTCTTTTGTCTAATGAAGAAAATGTAATAGCTGCATCTTTTGATAAAATGAAGTTAGAATCTATTAGACAATCTATGTTAAAAGAAAGAAACAAACCAGAAATGCCTTATGAGGTTTGGGATAGATTATATAACAGACTTTCTAATTATATAGAAAAGCATGATATTGAAGATGAAATATATGAACATAATCCTTCAGAACTAATATATAAATATATCACAAAAAAACATTCATTATCATCATTAAAAAAAGCAGAAGATATATATATGTCAGAAGATAATAAATATGAATTAAATATTATAGAAACACAATTTATTGAATGACATTAACACTTGATGAATTACTGAAAGGCAAACCTACAAAAATAAAGAATGAAAATTTCTTTTCTACAGAGCAATATATATTACCTTTTATTGAAAGACTTAATAATATTGCTTCTGAGTTTATTTGTAGAGCTGTTGAACCTGTACAATTACAATTAGACGAAAACGGAGAAGCAATTCCTATTTACAATAAAGTACTAATAGAAGGAATTGTTCCTTATGATGAGAAATATGCATGTGTCTATGGTATGACATATGCTTTTGACGTAAAAAATCCAGTATGTAAATTCTTTACTTGTTTTAAAGATTATTTAGATTCTGGTCATTTCTTTTTAGATACAGATAAATATATATCATATCAATCAATTGAACCTGAAACACGTATTAATTATACTCCATTTGATAATCTTTTAAAGATGGATACATCTTATCAATCATGGACAGACAATTTAAGAACAATTGATTTTAATGCATCAAATGATGAGGTAAATTATCGTTTAGGTCAATGGATTAGATTTGCTATAAATTTCTCAAAAACAACAGATTTTGGTGAAGTGAAAATATCTCCTAATGATGTTATAGCAGCTTATAAATTGTTGTTTGAAAATTCAAAATCAGATTTCTTTACTTCACTTGGAGTTCATGTTGATTTTTATAGAATTTATAGTGCATTTTCAAAGATACTTTATGATGGAAAAGATATTGTAAATCTTATAGATAAGACCTATTTATTAAAATCAATTTTATCTTTATAATTATGTTTAACGAAGTATTGAATATTTTTAATGAGCTTATGCCAGAAATTAATTTTAGTGCAAAAATCTTTACAAATCTGAAGTCTAATAAACTTGTAGATATTGATCCAAATGGAAGTAGATATAGATATGATGTAGAAAATAATAGATTATTTATATATCATAAAGATGGGGACACTGAATGGTTCGATGAAGTTTTGCCAGAAAAGAATGGTACTGTTTATTATATTTATGATACAAATAAACATAAGTTAAGTGATTTCATTAAAGAGAAAGCAACACCAACAAAAACACAATATCTTATTGATAAAGAAACTGTAATTAAACTTGCTAAAGAGAATTTAAAGAATTCTGTTGATCAAAAAGAAAAAGAAAAGAAAGAAAAGGAAATTCTTGAACAAATAGATAATCTTAAAAAGGAACTTGAAGCTCTAAAAGGATAAGATAATTTATTGTTTAACTTTAAAATATATATTATATGAATATAAAAGAATGGTTAGGCGATAATGAATTGTCTTTAACTATTTGGGAAAAGAAGTATCGAAATGAAAATGAATCATTCGATGAATGGCTTGATAGAGTAAGCGGCAAGAATAAGAAAATTAGAGATCTTATTCTTGCAAAGAAATTTTTATTTGGCGGAAGGACTCTTTCTAATAGAGGAACTAAGAAAGGTAACTATTTCAACTGTTTTAGCCGAGGATTTATTTTAGACGATCTCAAAGATATATTGCAAGCTAATACTGATATTGCTTTAACATTTAAATCTCAAGGAGGTCAAGGATTATCATTAAGTAAACTTAGACCAAAAGGAACCTTAATTGGTGGTATTTATAAATCAGATGGTATTATTCCATTTCTTGAAATGTATAATACAACAACAAGTTGTATATCACAAGGAGGAAGTCGTAAAGGAGCTCTTCTTGTATCTCTTGATATATGGCATAAAGAAGCTGAAGATTTTATTAAAATTAAATCTGATTTAAATAAAATTAATAAAGCTAATTTATCTCTTGAAATTGATGATAATTTTATGAGATATGTTGATTTGTATTATAAAACAGGAGAAGAAAAAACTGTTACAATAGAAAGAAATTATTCTGGAAATTTAATTTCTTATGAAGTATGTCCAATTAAATTATATAAACTATTATGCAAATATGCTCATGATACAGCTGAACCAGGAGTTATATTTACTAATAAATTTAGAAATTATAATTTAATGGAATTTGATGACAAGTATCAAATTGAAACTTGTAATCCGTAAACAAAACCTTGCGGATTTAAAAGTGGGTGAATTGCTGGAAAACCTAAGTCTTTATAAAGATATGGCAATCAGCAGCTAAGCTTATTATTTATAAGATAAGAAAGTTCAACGACTAAATATTTTAAGATTATGAAAATGAATTATAGTTTTATAATGCAGCAGTAACGTGAAATTAAATCATAGTAAATTAAAATCATTTTTTATCGGAACACTTCTTGGTGATTCTTATATTCATAATGGAGTGTTTTATTGTAAACAAATTTCAAAAGATTTAATAGATTTTAAATATAAGATCATCAAACAATTTCTTCCTAATGCAAAAATTAGATATTTTGAATATCAAGAAAGAATTGATAAAAATGGGGTTCATCATCAGAAATGTTATGGCATTGAAATAAGAAAATGCAGGTATATAAAAAAACTATACCAATATTTTTATCCAAATGGGAAAAAAATATATAGGCCTGGTATGTTAAAAAAACTTGATTCACTTGGTTTTGCTATGTGGTTTGCTGATGATGGAACTTCCATTATAGTACAAAACGGGAAAAATAGAAGAGTTCAATTATGTACTGATTGCTTTACTCATAAAGAACATGAGTATATAAAAAATGATTTTAAAGATATTGGAATTAATAATATTAAAATAATAGATAGAAGTAGAAGGGGTCAACTTAGAATTCAAATTAATGATAAAGATAAACAACGATTTCTTGTAAATATATCTGATTATTTTTATAATTATTTTCCAAGTTTACTATACAAAATTGATTTAGGATACAGAGGAGAACAATTAGATTCAAATTATGTATTACCTGAATATAAAGCATGTTATCTTAAAATTAGCGCCCACAGCGAATTTAAAGATAGAATTCGTTATGATATAGTCTAGAGCACAAATAATATTTAATATTATGTTTACGAAAGTAAATGTGTTATGGTGGTGAACAACCTTTGCCAAAAAATGGAGCTTGCTGCTTATCAAGTATTAATCTTTCTGAGTATGTAAATAATCCATTTAGCGATAAATGTGAATTTGATTACGATTCATTACATAATGATATATTTGATATAGTACAAGCTATGGATGATGTAGTAGATGAAAATATGTTAAATCATCCATTAAAAGAACAACAAGAAGTATCAAGAACTTATAGAAATATAGGTATTGGTATTATGGGTTTAGCTGATTGTTTAGTTAAACTTAAGCTAAAATATGGCTCTGATAAAGCGGTTGATTTTACACGAAAATTAATCAACTTTATATTTAGAAATGCTGTTTATGCAAGTGTTCAATTAGGATTGCAACGTGGTAATTTTCCTGGATATACATCAAAAGTATGGAATTCAAATATAATTAAAAACAATTTTACTGATGAGGAAATAGAAGAGTTAAAGAAAACAGATCATTTAAGAAATTGTTCTTTGCTTTCTATTGCTCCGACTGGGTTAAAATAATTGGCTCAGTATAAACCTCTTTAATTGCTGGAACGTCTTAATGTATTAAATTACACCATTTTAATAGAAATATTAAAGTTATTGTAAAAATATTTGATACTATTATAATATATATTTATAATAAAAAGAAAATCAGCAGCGAAACTTCTAAGTGTTAATCATATGAAGAACGTTCAACGACTATCGAAAGTATATAACTGTATACAAGTAGAGTAAATTAATAATATTAATTGAAACAGGAGGGTTATTTATGTTAAATATTGATAAAGAAGAATTAAAAGAATTATATTGTAATAAATAGATGTCTACAAGAGATATCGCAAAATATTATAATTGTGGATAGACTACTATTAGAAGAAAAATGAAATTATATGATATTAAAACAAGAACTTCATCAGAAGGGCAGAATACATCATATTATTTAAATAAAATGTAGCCTATTTTTGATTCTTATAGCAAAGAGTATAAAAGAAGATCTATAGAAAATGGACATAGAATAATTAAAACATGTCCATTTTGTTAGAAAGAATTTGAGTGTCCAAAATATAGTAAATCTAAATATTGCTCTAGAGAATGTTCAAACAATGCAAAGAAAAAGAAAAATTATTGTGTTGTTTGTAATAAACAAATTAATCTCGGAACTAAATATTGTAAAGATTGTCTTAAAGAACATAAATCTAAAATATCTTATAATCGCATTAAAACTTAGTGCGGGTATTGTAAAAAAGATTTATATATAATACCATCTGTATTTAAACAACGAGAAAAACATTATTGTGATGTTAATTGTATGGCCAAAGATTATTCATTACGTTTTTCTGGTGAAAATAGTCCTTCATGGAAAGGAGGAAAGCGCCATTATTAGGGACATTGGTTATCTTAGAGAATGCTTGCACTACAAAGAGATAATAATACTTGTTAGTTATGTGGAAAGAAATCAGAAGAACAAAATGGTATTTCTATGTCTGTACATCATATTAATAACTACAGAAATTATACAAATAAACTTGATGCAAACAATCTTGATAATTTAATATGTTTATGTCATAATTGTCATTCTTTTGTACATTCAAATAAAAATACTAAAAATATTTTCATAAATAATAAGATATAGTCTAATCTTATTGGTGACAATAAGTAATATGCAATTGGAACATTTTTAAATATTTCAACTGGATGTGAACCTTTCTTTGCTTTATCTTATAAACGTAAGACTGAGAGCTTGAATGGAACAGATCAAGTTAAATATTATGATGTTGATGTTGAAACAGTAAAATTATATAAACAAATAACAGGTAATAATACATTACCAGATTATTTTGTAACTGCAGGAGATATAAGTTATATTAATAGAGTTCATATGCAATCTGCTCTTCAATCAGCAGTCGATACGGCAATTTCGTCTACTGTGAATATGCGGAAAGAAACAACATATGATGATGTAGAGAAACTTTATCTTGAAGCTTGGAAGGCTGGATTAAAAGGTATCACTATCTATGTAGATGGTAGCCGAGATCCAATTCTTTCTACTTCAACTCCAAAACCTAAAGAAGAAAACAAACAACCTATTCAGAAATTCAATTATATACAACCAATATCACGCAAACAAATAGGTACAACAACTGGTTCTACTTATTGCAAAAAGTCGTCTTGTGGAACTCTTTATATAACTGTTAATCAAGATGATAAAGGTAATGTAGTTGAATTATTTACACATACTTCTAAGGGTGGAATATGTCAAGCTAATTTAAACGCTTTAACAAGAAGTGTTTCATTAAATCTTCGTTCTGGAGTTGTAATTAGTGAAATAGTTGATCAACTTAAAGGCATCTATTGTCCAGCTTGCGCTGCCTTAAAAGCAAAAGGAAAGAAAGTTGACGGATTAAGTTGTCCAGATATTTTATCAAAAACACTTGCTGATTTTACAAATCAAAAGAATAATAATGATAAAGATAAAGAAATTCCTACAAAAGTAGAGAAACAAATAATTGAAGATAATAAAGAAGAATCTACTCCATTTTCTATTTGTCCAGAATGTGGAGAAAAGCTTACACACGAAGGTGGTTGTTTAAATTGTATATCGTGTGGTTGGAGTAAATGTAATTAATTAATGTTAGACGATAATTTAATTAATATATTTGATGAAAATAATATAATTAAATGGCATCTAAAATTTAAATTATCTATTACACAAATATGTGAAATATTTAATTGTGATCCTCTTGATGTAAGAGAATATTTTAAATTAAGAAATGTTATACCAAGAATATTTGTTGTTCAAGGTACATTTCTTGATGAAAAAATTGTTAATTCATGGAAAATATTAAGTGATTATTATTATATCGATAAATATAATCATCGTATTTATTTATGTCAATGTACAAAGTGTGGAAGAATTCAAGAGGTAAGAATGGATAATATTAAATCAAATAGAAATATCGGATGTTCTTTTTGTTATAAAGACTTTACTTATGTAGAAGAACTATTATCTAATACAGAAAAGAAAGTACTTAAGAGTATTTTTAATAAAATGAAAAAAAGAATAGAAAGGTCTTTAAGAATATCAAAATATAACAATGAAACAGAAGAACATTTCCAACAAAGAATAAAACGAGCACAAACAAGATATGCTTGTAATATTCAATGGTGGTATTTAGGATATATCTATTTATTGCAAGATAAAAGAAGTGTTTATTCTCAAGAATTATTAATTAAAGAAAACACAAGAAATAAAGATCAAATTATTTCTATAGATAGAATTGATTCTTCTAAAGGATATGTTTTTGGAAATATACAATTAATTACAAAACAACAAAATGATATGAAAGGAATATTATCAGATGATGATTTTAAAGAAGAATTAAGAAAAACAAGAAAGATAAACTTATGAATAATATAGATAGCCTTGATAATTAATTTTATCGAGGCTATTTTTATTTTATGTTAATTAATGTTAAATATAGAACAACTTGTTAAACCAAATGAAGAAACAGATGTCAAACAAAAGATTCAATTAAGCGAAGAACAAAAAAATGTATTAGATAAGATAATATATTTTATTGAACATGATGATGATATGACTTGCACTTTAACTGGAAGTGCAGGAACTGGGAAAAGTACATTAATAAGTTTTATTATTGATTATTTAGAAAATAAACATATTAAATATTGTTTATGTGCTCCAACACATAAAGCTGCATTAGTAATGAAAAGATATAGCGATAGAGAAGCAATGACTTTGCATTCTTTATTAGCTTTATCTCCAAATTTAGATGTTTTACAATTAGATTTTAATGAATTAACATTTAATAGTGGTGTTTGTAGATCGTTTCCATATGATGGTATTGTTATATGTGATGAAGCATCTATGATAAATGATGATTTATTTAAATTTATATTAGAAAAATGTGAAGAATTCAATAGTAAAATAATTTATTGTGGTGATATAGCTCAATGT
>JAEEGL012695233.1_pt1 | contig 11948 bp, 7 predicted proteins | sample 9134231 | NCBI WGS metagenome assembly JAEEGL01 (sample SAMN16246548, study PRJNA631951) | gut metagenome | biome: gut microbiome; feature: rumen; material: fiber-attached | host: Bos | place: Iran: Karaj | collected 2018-10 | reverse complement strand
CACGGCAACGCTGAGCAGATGATGAACCTCGAGGCAATGCAGCCTCACACGGCGCACACGACAAAGCCCGTGCCGTTCATCCTCTACAACTACGATCCCGAGTACACACTCCGTGAGGGCGGCCGCCTCTGCGACATCGCTCCTACACTGTTGGAGATCATGGGACTCCCTCAGCCTGCAGAGATGACAGGTGAGTCATTGATCGTTAAGAAGTAAGACGGGTTTTCGAGAAGTGAAAAATAAAGGCTGCTCCTGGGTGGGCAGCCTTTTTTGTGGTGTGAGGCGGGGGCGAGGGTGACGGCTTTTCACAAAACATTTAAGAAAAGCGGTCATATCGTGAATTCTACAGGAATCGTGAAGGCGGTGATTTTGTGATGGGTAAAATTTGGGAGTAAATGGCATGCAAATACTCCCATTTTTAAGCAATTCCATCCAAAATGGAGTAAAAATGGGAGCAAAACCGCCGTTTTACTCCCATTATTTTCCCATGTGTTGTAGCGCCTGCCTTACGCCTTCTTAAACGCCAGCGTGATCGTGTCGGAACCCAAAAGCTTCCTCGCATCCGCGTCGTTGACGGGCGAAGTGATCGTGATGACGCCGTAGCTGTCGATCGTGCCGGGCATGGTGCCGGTCGCAGAAACGAGCGAGATCTTATCCTCGTTAACCGTAAACGTGCCGGCGCTCTCGAGGCCGGATGTGTTGATCGTCTCGAGGTTGGTCGTGACCTCGTTCAGCACGGACTGCCTCATGTCGGCGTAGTCATTGTAGCCGGCGATCTTCGCGAGGGTGTCGAGGCCGACAGACGAGGTCGTGCCCAGCATATTCATTATTATCTTGTCGATGTTGGTCTCAACAAAGGTTTTGATGTTGGCGACGAACGCATCGCGGTCAACGGTGACTTCGTACCGGCCGTTCTTCAACACCAGCGTGCAGTTGATGTATATCCTGCCTTCGAGGTCCTTTGGCATCTTGATCCCATACTCGGCTTCGACGTATGCGATGAATTTGTCGGTGATGTCGACACTCGAAGTGTATGTGCCGTCGATATTCTTGAGGCTGATACTGAAGTCCTTGTACTTGAGGATACTGGTGAACTCGTCAGAAGTTAGATTGACTACATTCCAGTCGTAGCCGTCCCTCACGAGCTCGCAAGTGTACTTGTAAGTCTTGGCAGGGCATGCCTCAACAGCGGGCGCGATGTCGGTGACCCGTTTAAATGTTGTCCCGGCGAGCGTCTCGTAGTCTGCCATGGTTACGTAGATATCGATCGAACCCTTCTTGCTGTCGATCACGAGTGAGGAGGTATCGACCTCATAACTCATTGTGCCTTTTACTGCCTCTCGAAAGGTCTTCTCCTCGTCAGTCAGCGTGCCGTCAATGTCGAAGAGACCGGAGATGAAATCCGGCATATTGATGCCGACCGTCTCAGCAGCGTAGACAATGATCACGCCGGGATCGTCAGAAACGATTGCCTTGGCAATTACATTTGCAGTATCCACGAGAGCGGACCTGCCGATGGGCGGCATCGCGCTAAGGAAAGAGAACAGCTCTGTAAATCCTGAATCGTTCAGGTTGGTTACGTACCATTCTTTCTCGATGCGCGCGAATTCAACCGTGAAGCTTACATCCTTTTTCCCGCACTGGTCGATGGCACTGGCCAGTGCATCTATGTCTTTGAAATCACCATCCATAAGAGATATGTGGTTGGCGATCGAGAAATCAACAACGCACGAAGCAATGTCTTTGTCGACCTCAACTGTTGACTCGTCAACCTGACAGGAGAGCGACTGTAACATGTGGTCGATATAGATGAGTTCTTCTTCAGAGTAGTTGTCAGAGTTGAGCTGCTGCTTGAACGAAGTCTTGAAGTCTTTGTCGAGCCCGTCAGTCAGTTTAAGAATGTCGGAGGCGTCGCCTGTTGCGAGCACGGCACCGAACTCTTCTGCAGCCTTAATGACTTTAGCTTTTTTCGTGTATTTGCATGAGCAGAGCATCGGCACGATCATTACCAAAACCAGCGCCAGCGCAATGTTCTTATAGGTATTTTTATTCATAATACAAGTACCCCTTACGTCCTTGTTATCATTATTTTACAATACCGAGCGCCAGGTGTTGCGTCAAGGTAAACATGCCGTGAAAACTGTGTTAAAACACCCTGTTTGCCACCCCTGACTCATTGAAATCGAATGGAGTTTTTAATAAAATTTACTTTAGAAACTAGTGGCGACCGGACAGGCCGCCAAGTGAATATGCCCAGGAGGATTCGTCTTATGGAAAAGAAGAGATTGATCACCAGAAGTGACTTTGACGGACTTGTATGCGCAATGCTGCTCAAGGAACTCGACATCATCGGTGAAATCAAGTTTGTTCACCCTAAGGATGTTCAGGACGGTAAGGTAGATATTACCGAGAATGACATCACCACGAACCTTCCTTTCGATCCGCGAGTAGGACTCGCTTTTGACCACCATGAGAGTGAGCTCATCAGAACTGACCACGAGGCGTTCGGCGACAAGTATATCTGCATCTGCGAGAAGTCAGCTGCACGTGTTGTTTACAACTATTATGGCGGCGCAAATACTTTCAAGACAGTAACAGAAGAAATCATGGTTGCCGTAGATAAGGGCGACTCCGCTGACTTTACAGTTGACGAGATCCTCAATCCTACAGACTGGGTTCTCATGAATTTCATCATGGATGCGAGAACAGGTCTCGGCCGTTTCCATGATTTCAGAATCTCTAACTACCAGCTCATGATGGAACTCATTGATTACTGCACAAACCACACGATCAAGGAAGTTTTGGAGCTCCCTGACGTTAAGGAGCGTACCGACCTGTATTTCGAGCAGCAGGAACTCTTCAAGAAGCAGCTCGAGGAGAATGTTAAGATCCATGACAAGGTTGCAGTTTTGGACCTCAGACCTCTCGAAACAATCTATGCAGGCAACAGATTCATGATCTATGCTATGTGGCCTGAAGTTGAGATGAGCGTTCACGTTGCGTGGGGATTCAAGAAGCAGAATACTGCCGTCATGATCGGTAAGTCGATCGTCAATAAGAACGGCACCTGCGACATCGGTGAGCTCTGCCTCGCATACGGAGGCGGCGGTCATACAAACGCAGGAACCTGCCAGCTCGCAAATGATGAAGTTGATGCGGCGCTTCCTGACATTATCGCAAGACTTAACGAGCACGAATAAGATTTAAGAGACCGGCTCCTCTCAGAGGAGCCGGTTGAATTATTTATGAGAAATAATATGAGGATCAACAGGGTAATCGCAGCGGCTGTAAGTGCCGCTATTGTTTTTACTTTCGCAGGGTGTGATGCGTTTGGCGTCCGTAAAGCAATGGGTGTCATGCATGACAGGATCACCAGATACAACCAGTCGCTGAATAGCCTTGATTATGAGACCATCAGGGAACTCTCGGACTGGACTGAAGAAGACAACGATTACACGGCCATCGAGGAGCTCTTCGACACGTCTTACTATGGTGACGAAGAAGGCGAAGGCTTCGTCGACTGTGCGGAATATATTGCTTCCACGATCACCATTCAATTCAACGTAACGGGTGCCAGGATCGATGGCAATTTCTCAGAGATCGACGTGACGTACGAGATGGTTGACTGGCAGTCTGTTTATTCCGAGCCGCATGACAGTTACGAAGACGTTCTGACGGACCTCAAGAATTGTCCGGATAAATATACCATCGAGAGCACTATCACTCTCGAAAACGTGGACAAGGCAGAAGACTGGCGGCTTTGCAGACTTAATAATCTCACTGAAGTTATGAGTTTTGTTCACACGCTTCCTGAGATTGATGCACCTGAATCAACTGACGGCATAGACCTCTAATTTTGACTTGTATACCAATACAAGTTATTATTCGCACAGCAGAATTGAACAACAGATTGGAGCAGGGATATGAATTTTAAAAAGACAACAGCTGTTATTCTCACAGCTTCGCTGGTCCTGGGATTTACGGGATGCAACAAGAGTGAGAAGACTGCAAAGCTGATCGAAGAGGTTATGGAAGCATATGTGGACGGCCTCAATGATTTTGATTCCGGTGCTGTACTGGAACTCACAAACTGGGAAGACGATGACAAGGATTATGAACTCGTTGAATCACTCCTTGATATTGATTTCTTCGAGAGAGAATACGGTGAAAATCTCCTGGCATGTGACAAATATATCGCTTCAACAATCCACATCGATTACGAGAGCAGCGACATCCAGATTGACGGTAACGAAGCCTCATTGAAGGTTAAGTACAAGCTCGTTGACTGGAAGTCTGTTTACGACATTGAGCACGTTGATGAGGCCGAAGTTCTGGATTCGCTTAAGCGTCAGAAGGAGACGGTTTCGATCAAGGGGAAGATTACTTTCGAGCAGGAAAAGGGCACATGGAAGATTACTAAGGTCACGAATCTCGAAGAGGTTTTCGCATTCGTTTATGCGCTCCCTGTAGTCGGCTACTGGGGCCCCATCGACACAGAGCCTTCACAGACTGATCCTACCGGAATCGATCCGACGGGCACAGTTTCAGAAGACAGCTACGACAAGGCGATCGAAGCATACATCGCTGAACTCAAGGCTCACGAGGCAGGAATCCGCGCCGTAAAAGAAAGCTTCAACATAAACAATATCGTGTTCTACGACACTGACGATAACGGCATTCCTGAACTGATCTTTATATCAGGCGACGAGGAAGGTTACTCGGGCGACCTGTACGTTTACTCATATAACGAGTATCTCGATTCGATCCTGCTGATGCTCTATGTTCCGGGCGTTGTTTATCAGGCAGGCGATGGCGGAGAGTTCCTGCTCTATACGACATCAGACTATCTGATCTGCACGACCAGCGGCGGCGAGGAGTCACTGTATCACACAGACACGGTCGTTTATCAGCTCGGCTGGTACAGCGACGTCAACTGGAATCTCGTTGCGGAATACAGGCACGAGCAGCGTTATGAATACGATCCTGAGACAGATACCGAGACATATACTCATGACTATCTTTTGAGTGGCACGGTGCCTGTTGAAGAAGATCTCTACAACGAGATGTTCACCGAATATGGCAATGACGTGCAGCAGATCATTATAGGCAGGTACCATATGGGCACACACCGCATCGAGTATACAGAGAAGTTGTATCCTAACTGCACCGCTTACACTTATGACATGGCGATGAGTTATCTGTCAGCGTTGCTGGACGGGTAATTTGCAAGGATTTTAACCAGTCCTATCAGGGGTCATCTCGAAAGAGGCGGCCCCTTTTACTTTGACTCGCCAACCAATATACACAGAATCTTTACTTAAAACCCTATCTGTTCACAGGGAATTAATGGTATTCGATGGGCCTCCATGTAAAAATGTTTTTATATTTGGAAATTGTTTCTTTGTTTGACGCACATCGAAAGAAAGGAGTCCTGTATGAAACGTTTATTTAGGTACACAGTTGCATCAGTAACAGCATTTGGATTGTTGATTTCCAATTGCCCGTTGACTGAATTTATAGTCAGAGCAGATGAGCAAACAAGTGCTAAAAACTACACTTTTACTTATGATGAAGAAAGTGGTGACTGCTCAGGATTAAAGAGTGGTAGTCAGGTGGTTGCAGAAAATGAATACCTGTATCCGGGTTCTACTATCAGATTGGAAGTCTCTAATGGTTCCGATTCTATAGATACTGATTTGGAAATCAATCTTATGGATGGCAGTGCCCATGTTACTCTTCATGAGGGAGAGTCATATGCAGTGAACCATTTGGTTCAATACAGGGGATTCTTTAATCCTGCTAATAATGGTGGCGAACCTCCTGTTCCAGGCGATCAGAGCGGCGAAGCTCCTGCTGGTGACCAGGGCGGCGAAGTTCCTGCTGGCGACCAGGGCGGTGAAGCTCCTGCTGGTGGTGACCAGGGCGGCGAAGCTCCTGCTGGTGGTGATCAGGGCGGCGAAGCTCCTGCTGGTGACCAGGGCGGCGAAGCTCCTGCTGGTGGTGACCAGGGTGGTGAAGCTCCTGCTGGTGGCGACCAGGGTGGTGAAGCTCCTGCTGGTGGTGACCAGGGTGATGAAGCTCCTGCTGGTGGCGATCAGGGCGGCGAAGCTCCTGCTGGCGGCGATCAGGGTGGAGAAGCTCCCGGTGGAAACAATAATTCACAAGTCAAATGGGTTATCGATTTAAATCCCGTTACCCGAGTAGAGGTTTCTTCAAACATTTGGTGTGAGTTCTTTGTTATTTGCAATGTGAATGTTGAAGACCATGTTGAAGAGCGTACAGAACAAGGTTCCGTAAGGTATGCAATGAAGCATAATGAGTTTGTTGCTGATGATTTTAGCGACTCTACTGTAGTTTATTGCGAGGGAACGATTAACAGATTCCATTTGCAGCCTTTCCATACGCCTGAAGGTTTTAATAGCGGAGACGGAGAAGAAGAATATGAGAATTTCCGTTTTAAATATGTTGAAGTAAACGGAGCAAAGGTAACTCAGGTTATAGATAACCAAACTGTTCCGAAGATTTTCAGTTATGCAGAAATTGATTATTTTGCAGCAGACCTTTCTGGCAATACTTTCGATCCTGAAAACGATGGTTTAATAACAATTAAAGTAGTTGGTGATAATGCTCATGCAGCACGAATCGAGTGGTCTGATTCAAATGTTCCTGATGATCATATACAAGGCAATCTGATAGCAGAACATTGTGTTTTTGATCATGGTTCAGCTGAAATACTGTCTGTTTTAGATGGTAGTGGCAATGATATATCCTGGTTATATGATCTTGCTCATTGTAAGGATGAATGGGGCAACGGTGGTATCACGGTAGAATCCGGATATAAAATAGTTTTCAAGCTTATTCCTGAACGTGGATATCAGCTCGATACTGTTTGCGAGAATGGATTCCCTGAATATGTTCCTACAACATCTGCAGATGATGCAGATGCAAATATCTATGTATTTGATGTACATGAGAATTGTGTACATTTCAGTTCGCAGTTCATTCTTGAGCCTGATGAACTTAAGGTAGAAGGTGGTTCGGTAGTACAGGGTAACATTGAACTCTCTGAGACTGTTATCGATTCAGGTTCCGGTCTTGCTACCGTTACTGAATTGACTAATGCTGAAAAGAACAGTTATGCAAATACTGACTGGGATAATGATATTGAAGTTCAGGAATATCTCAGCATTGATTTGGACAACCGTTTCAAGATTGCTAATACTAATGATTATTGGAAAGATGCTTTGCATGATGATCTTAATGGCGGAAATGTATGGGTAGCTTTGGATCTTGGTGAAGACTTTGATCCGGGTGACGAGAATGTCCAGATTATCCATATTCCGGAAGATGCAAACGGAAACAAAGGCGAACCGGAGTATCTTGATACAACGTACGATGCTGAGACTCATACAGTATTCTTCAATACAACAGGATTCTCTGATTTCATGGTAGGAACAACTGCTAATGATGTTCCTGAAGCAAATGTACCTGAAGGATTTACAGCTGAACCTAAGCAGAATACTCAGGAACCCGGCAACGATCCTTCGCGTCCGGAAAATGGAAATGGCGAACGAGAGGTTCCCCGTTTTGATGTCACAGTAATAGACGAAGAAGTTGTTCTCGGAACACAGGAAGGCGATGCATTTATTCCTGTTGAACCTGGCCAGGCTATTCCGGGCGACGCCGTAATTTCAAACAGACTGCCTGACGATTTGTCTCCTGATTTCGAGCTGATCTACTATGTTGACGGTGAGAAAGTCATGGTTTCCAACCTCGAAGAACGTGAAGAGTTCATACCCGGACACTTCGTTACAGTAGAGGACATCAAGAACGGCGTGAATTCAATCGAGATCTACTTTGCACAGTGCTGGGTAATTGGTATTGATGTTACAGAGATAGATATCAGCATGACGGTTCTGGATAAGAACGGCAAAGAAGTCAAACCTCTGAGCACTCCTGATGGTATTAAGTATCCTGCTTTCGAGTGTGGAAAGGCTGATCCTGAGGATTACACTTATTACGAGATCTCGTACGGTGAATGTCCTTATGAAGTAGTGATAAAGGGCATTAACGGTTATGCAATTTTCTGGCTCGCGGGTGATTATGAAGAGTGCCTTACTACCCCTATAGGTGCGAACAGCATCAAGTATCCGGATAAGCATGATTACTTGAAGATCGATTCATGGGGCATGATTCCTGAGACTGAAACAATGAATTTTACTGAAAGTCTCACTTCCGCATCTGCTGTTTTCGTAGGACTCAGTGAAGATGAGATCGATGATTACCTTCTCGTAGTATCTGAGATTGATATGGATGATGCTCCTAAAGACATAGTCTCTGCAGCCAAGAGTCAGGTAGCTGATGAAGGATACACAGGTGTTGTTTTCCCGATGGCATTCGACATCACTCTCTTCGATAATGATGGAGCCGTACATGATCCCGGTTTCCCTGTAAGGATCACGCTCGTATTGAAGGAAGAACTTGACCTCGAAGATGGCGAGACAGTCGTAATTCTTCACATCATAGACGAAGACAAATTTGAGTTGATCGAAGCAATTTATAACGCTAAGAATCTGACTCTTACATTTGAGGCAGATACCTTCTCGCCGTTCGTAGTTACAACCGGTACGAAGACAGCGGCAGCAGTTGTTTCCACTGGTGAAGCAATCGATTCCACAAGAGTCGTAATCGCATCTCTGATGATCGCAGCAGCTGCAGCTACAAGCCTGTACCTGATCAGAAAAAAGGAAGAGTATTCAGAAGAAAATGACCCTACAATTTAATGCGTCAAACAATGGATTTCTTAATTAGTTTTTTGTAGGGTGAAGGGCGTGCGGAACTCTATCCGCACGCCTTCTGTTTTTCCTGTAAAAATGAAAGATTATTGATTTTTGCTAGCAATGAAAATACCTGTTAAAATATATGCATATTATGAAATCGGAGGATGCCGATATGGATGCTTCATTATTTGCTAAGGCAGCCAGAGAAGAGAAGGATGCAATGCTCGAGAATTACCTCGGCAGCACCGACAACATGGCAGGCGAACAGATTGCAAAGCTCAAGGCAGCAGGCGCAAGTGATGATCTGCTTCGTGAAGTCTTTGATTCGGTTCTTACCGATTGCTTCTACAACATTCTTTTGGGAATCGACGGTCAGATGCCGATCGGATCTTTGGGTGAGAGGAGCTACAGACTGCTCGCACCTGACAGCACTGTAATCGCTAACGCTTCAGGCACTTTGGCTGAGGCCGCATACGAAGCTTTCTATGGTGAAGAAGGCTGATAATTTACAACCGGAAAACGAAGGCCGTCTCTACGTGAGGCGGCCTTTTTGTTTGGTTGGGTTTGCGGGTGGTTTTCGAACGTGAGTTTTTTGTGTAGTAATTGCGAGTGATTACTACACTTATTTTGCACGTTTGTTCACAAGTGTAGTTTTTCGTGTAGTAGACAACGGGTTTTACTACACTTTTTGCGCACTCGTTTTTCCTGAGTATGGGAATTGCCAGCTCGAAAACTTACTTCGGCGCCCAGACGATCCAGACGAAGAGGTAACCTGCGATTACTGCAGTGAGCGTGAAAGGAATGCCGATCTTCATGAAGTCGCCGAAGCTGACCTCGTGGCCTTCCTTGCGGAGCATTCCGACGCCGGCGATGTTAGCAGATGCACCGATAGGTGTGAGGTTACCGCCCAATGTTGCACCGACCAAAAGACCGAAGTAGAGGAAGTGCGGTTCGACATTCATTGCAGTCGCTACGCCGGCGAGCAAAGGAAGCATCGTTGCGACGTAAGGAATGTTGTCGATGAATGCGGAGATGAGCACTGAACCCCATACGATGATGGTGAATAATACGAAGCGGTTTGAACCTGCGAAACCGGCGATGAAATTAGCAAGGTCATTGATGAGACCGACTTCACGGATAGATGCGATGACAACGAACAGGCCTGTCAAAAGGAGCATTGTATCGTAGTCCATTGCCTTGAGAGAATGCTTCATGCCCTCTGTTGATTTCTGCTTGATGATCTCCCAGATGATCGTGAGGATACCGCATACCATGCAGATGATTCCGTTTGTCCACTCGTGTGTGTTCGGAATGAATGAAGCGATGATGAGCAGGACAACGTGGCCGAGCATTGTGATGGTAGGAATGTAGTCTGTAACCTTTGTGTGCTCTGTGCTGTTAACGGGCTCTCTGTTCTTGCGGAACATTACCATCATGAGAGGGATGGTGAGGATCGCGCCGAGCTCGACTGCGAAGAACATACCGGGCTTGCCGTCCATATAGAAGAAGTCGTTGAAGTTCATGTGATCTGCAGCAGCGAGCATGATGGATGTAGTGTCGCCGACGAGTGTTGCCGCACCCTGAAGGTTGGATGAAACAGCGATACAGATGATCATGGGAACGGGGTTGATCTTAAGCTTCTTGCAGATTGCGAGGCCGACAGGAGCAACCATGAGAACTGTTGCAACGTTGTCGATGAATGCGGAGATGATACCTGAGAATAGTGACATCAGGATCGTTACCCACAATACGTTTTTTGAAATGCGGAGCAGTGCCTCTGCGATCTTGTTGGGCATCTTTGACTCAATGAAATAATCGACGATGACCATCGTACCGAAGAGCATCATGAGGACGTTCCAGTCGATTGCGGGAAGGATCTTGCTGACAGGCAGGACCTGCGCAACGACCATTAATACTGCTGCTGATAATGCGACGATCGCACGGCGCTTTGGCAGAACGATCATGAGAATGTACATGATCAGGAAAATTCCAATCGCGATGTATTTCGTTATTGTTGTGTCTCCGAATAAATTATTCATACCTTAGATTTTGAACTGAATACAAATCTTTGCTGTACCGCGTAACTGATCAGGAACAGGATCATGTCTACGATTGCCTTAACGAGTGTCTCCCAGCATCCCGGGAAGAGATAAACTATGAGACTTACAATGCCTGCCGACAGGCTCATCTGAATGATTGCCAGGAGTGCATATTTTGTAAGAGACGTTGCGCGTGAAGCGTTGCTCTTGAATACGAATTTGTAGTTGATGAGGTAGTTGTAAACTGCCGAGATGACTCTTGCGCCGACCGTCGCGAAAGTAACGTAGAGTGCGGGGAACGTGTCTTTGAAAAGGAGCACGAACAGATAGAACAGCGTGATGTCGACGACGAATGAAGATACCGATGCGAAAACGAATTTAAAGAACTTCTTGCCCAGAACCTTGTAGATGATGATCGAGTCCTTGACGGGACGGAAGTGTGTCTGGTGGTTCTCCTTGGATTCGTAGATCGTTTCAATCGGAATCTCTGTGAGGTCATATTTGCCTGCGCACTCCAGGAGCATCTGCATCTCGTATTCGAATCTCTCACCCTTTGTGTCGATGAGTTCTGTCATGAACTTGAACGGAATGCCGCGCAGGCCTGACTGTGTATCGCTGACGCGCATGCCTGCGACGTATGAGAAGACGTTGATGGTTACGGTGTTGCCGAACCAGCTCTTCCACGGAATTTCTTTCTTATCGAACTGACGCACGCCAAGCACGAGATTATTCGGCTTTTCGATGAGTGTATCGATAATATTATTGATGCATTCGGGAGAGTGCTGTCCGTCGGAGTCTGCAGTAACGCAGCCGATTGCCTCGGGCATATTCTCCTTGATGTAAGTGAAAGCTGTTTTGAGCGCACGTCCCTTGCCTCTGTTGGGACGGTATGAAATGAACTTGCCTCCGCGCTTTGTGATGATCGCTTCAGCCTCAGCGAAAGTCTTGTCGTATTCTTCAGAGCTGCCGTCATTAACGATAATGACGGGGCCCATCTCCTTTGCGTCCAGATCGTGGAGCAGAGTTATAAGCCTCTCATCAGGCTCATAGGAAGGGATTACTATCGGGACCAGCGCTGTTTTGTTCATTTCGTTATTTTCCATAGGGGTTATTTTATCATATTGGTTTT
>JAEEGL012298247.1_pt1 | contig 11948 bp, 6 predicted proteins | sample 9134231 | NCBI WGS metagenome assembly JAEEGL01 (sample SAMN16246548, study PRJNA631951) | gut metagenome | biome: gut microbiome; feature: rumen; material: fiber-attached | host: Bos | place: Iran: Karaj | collected 2018-10 | reverse complement strand
TTGTGTTGTAGTTAATTTCAATTGTCCAAGTGATTATATTGAAAAAAAAATATTAGGTTATTTAGTAGATGAACAAGATCCAATAACATATCAACAAATAAAAAAATTAAGAATAAATATAAGTAAAGATGAATTTAAATTGGTAATAAATGAAAATAGATTAATCAACTTTGCATATCAATTTGACTTTACTGGTCATTTAGAAAAATTAGATAATAATCAAACACAATTAGATAAATATAAAGTAGAAGTAACAACTCATAGTACATTACAGCAAAAAATAAAAAATGATAAATTAAGATTAACATATGATTTAAGTGAATTAGAAAGATATAAATTAATAGTAAAAAATAGTTGTAAAATATACAAATGGATTTCACATTTCTTTAATTATGATAATATATACATGTTTACATTAGAATATTATTCAAATTTAATTAAAGAATTTTATAAAGATAAATTTGGTATTTATAAAGATAAAGTTAAAAAAAGAAAAAATAAAAATTTTATTATACCAGATGAAGAAGAAGAACATGAACATAAATCAGAAGGTGATGAAAGTAATGAAGATGAAGATGAAGAAGAAGAAAATTCAGAAGAAGGAAAAGAAGAAAAAAAAGTAGAAGAAAATGAAGAAGATGTACCAACTTATCAACAAGAAGATTTAATTGAATTTGTAGTTTATTTATTTAATAAAAATAATTCTTTATTCCTTCCAAATCAAAAAAAAAATATTTTACTTATTTTATTATTTTTCTGTTTGAAAGAAAAAGAAGAAATTCCAGAATCATATAAAAGAATAATAATATTAATTAATGAAGTATTCTTTAATAAAAATAGAGATATTGAGAAATATAATGAAAAATCACCAATTAAAGGAATAAATGATCATCAATGGAATTCACTTAAAGAAATTAATGAAAGAGGAAATTATATTTTTTCATTATTAATTAATAATATGGAAAATAATATTTCAAAATGGGAAGAAATAATATCAAGTAATATTCCAATGTTTAAAATTTTTGATGAAGATCTTGAAAGTAGTATGAATTCTTTTATTAGATTTACTTTCTTTTCTATTATTAAACCTTATATGAGTGATGCTTTAATTACTTATATTATTAATAGTATTTTAGAATATGATCCAGAAAGAAAAATTTCTTTAGATAATAAAATTTGTAATCAACTTAATGAACCTTTCTTTGAAGATTTTACTATTACTAAAAAACCAATTTTATATGTTGAAAATGATAATGAACAATTAATTTTAAATAAAGAAATTAGAGATTATTTATTACCAACTTTAGCACAAATTAGAAAAGTTTCTGAAACTAATCAAAATAATAAAGAAATTGATATTGAAGCTTTATCATATCGTGAAATAATACCTAATAAAATTGAATTAAGTAATGCAGAATTAGATATTATACATAATTCAATGAAAAATGGAGGAGTAATAGTAATAAAAAATGCTCATTTAGTAAAAGAATCAATTATTAAATTATTTGAAGAATTTAATGACCCAAATACAGTTTTAAATGAACATTTTAAATTAGTATTTACTGAAAATCATCATTATCCTCTTCCAACATTTTTCTATGAAAATTGTAGAATAGTAAATAGAGATTTAAATGTAATTACAGAAATAAAAGATTATATTATTGATTTAATAGAATTAACAAGTTATAATATTTATAATTGTTTAATGAATTCACAAAATCAAAATTCAAGTGCTTATTATATTAAAAAATTATATATTTACTTTACTATTGTTCATGCAGTTTTAGTTCAATATTCTTGTTTGAAAACTACTATTTTTAGAATTCCTATTGAATATAAGAGAAAAGATTATTTTAATTTATTAAAATTTTTGGCTGGATTAATGAGTTCACTTAGTGAAGATAGACAAAAAGAATTAGTTAATAATGATAATATTTATGGATTTACATATGAAAGTATTATTAAACTTTTTATTGATATGTTTCTTGACACTAGATTATTATATCCTGAAGATGTTGTAAGAATTAATCAAATTGCAAATACTTTCTTTGATAATGATAATTTCTTAAATAAAGATTATTTATTTTCATATGATGATTTCATAATTGAAAATATTAAACCTGAAGAAATTCCAGAAGAAGAAATAGAAAAAATGAAATTAGAAGATAATAATACTAATAATAATCCAAATAATCAACAAAAAGGAAAAGATATTCCAAATACAAATACAAACCAAATAATAATACCAAAATCAGTTTTAATAAAAAAATTTAAAAATATACCAAATGAACAATTTAATTCATTAATTTTTGGTATAAGTTCAAATTTATTAAAAGACAATTCTGAAAATTCATTAAAATCATTTTATAAATCAATATCAATAGGATTAAAAGGTGATACATTAGAAAAAATAAAAATATCAAAATTAAATTCTCAAAATATAATTTATTCAATTAATGAAATAAAAACAAATATTCCAGATCCATTATCAACAACAGAAGCAAATCCAGCATTATTTAAAATTAATAAATTTGATGAATTCTTTAATCCATTTGATGAATCTTTACAAACTGAAATTGAAAATTATAATAATTATTTAACATTAATAACAAATGATATAAAAACAGTCAATAAAATATTTAGATGTGAAATGTATCTTACTGAAGAATATTTTGAAGTAATGAGAAGTTTATCAAAAAAAGAAATACCAGATAAATGGAGATTACATAAATCAAAAAGAAAACTTTTAATTGCTGATTGGAAAATATTGATTAAAGATATATTTAATGAAATTATTGAATGGATTAATAATGCATTTCTTAGAGTTTATGATTTATCACATTTTTCAGATTATAAATTATTCCTTAATAAAATTCCTTTATATTTTAATAAAAAATTACCTGAAAATTCTGCTACTCCTGATATATTAAAATTAAAATTTTTCTTTACTAAATTTAAACAAAATTCTGATTTGACTGATGAAGAAATTGAAAAATATAAACATGCAAATGATAATAAAGATATTATATTTATTAAAGGAATTAAATTAAATGGGTTTAATGAAGAAAAAGAAGAAGAAGGATTAGTTTATAAAGAAAATGATTATTTTGATGATGGAGAATTATGTCCTATTATTGGAGTTACTTATACTATTTTGAGCTTTAAAGATGATGAAGATAAGAAAAATGATGAAAATGAAGAAGAAGAAGATGAAGAAAAAAATGAGTAATTTTTTAATCAAATGAAATTATTTAAAGATAAAAGAAAATAATATACTTTTTTAATAAAATATATAATTAATATTTATATAATTTTTTTAGTTTAAATTTTTTTTTTAATAATTTAATTTTATATAAAGTTTATAATATTATTTCTTTATTATCAATATGATATAAAATTAATTAATTTATTCATAATGAAAATAAAATAATTAATTTTAAATTTAAAATTAATGTCCCAAAGACCTGAAGAAAAAAGAAAAATAATTCTTCCTTTAAAAAGAGAAAAAAAAAAGAAAAGAAAAAGTAAATTATTTAAAAATCCAGAAGATTCATTATCAAACTCAGATGATGAGAAAAATAAAGAAAACATAATAAAGGAAAATATAGAAGAAGAAACAATGACAAAATTAAATTTTAGTAAGGACAATTCAGATGATATAATTTTTGACATTAATACTCCATCTATAGATAAAGATACTAATGATGAAAATTATAAAAGTATATTAAATGATATTTGGAATTCTATTGAAGATAATAATAATGATTACCCTACAAAATCTCAACCTATTAAAAAAATGGATTTATTAAGAACTAAGGCTAAAAAATTAAATTTTAATGAAAAATTTGGAAATATAGAAAATAACAATGAAAATTTCTCTTTTACAAGATTCCAATCAAAAAGAACAAATTTTTAAATTTAATTATCAATATATATATTAAAATTTAAAATTAAAAAAAAAAATTTTTTTATTATTCTATTTTAAATAAAATATATTATTAACTATATAAAATTTATTTTTTAATTAGAAAAACCTAAATAAGCAACAAAAGTTTTTCCAATATATCTACAATTTATTCCAACATATCTTAAATCTGGATTTAATATAATATCTCTTTTTTTAAATTCATTTTTTTCAGTATCATCAACTACCATTAATAAAGCAGAAATATTAGGGTCTTTAATTAAATCTTTATAAAAAAATTCAAGAGAAGTTTTTTGTTTAATTTTCTCTGCTTGTTTAATTAAATATTTATTATCATATATTTCTGATTTATTATTTGGAAGATTAATTAATAAATTATTATCCATTTCTAAAGGAGGAATTGGTATCATTTCTCTTAATCTTTTTGATGTTTCATAAAATGTACTTTCTCCTTTATTTAAAGCAACTTTTACTTTTTTTTTAAATATTGGTTTTTCTATATTTTTTTTTTGTCCTGTTACTTTATCATTTATTACTTGATTTTCTATTTTAATATATCTAACTGCATAATCAACTTTTTCTGCATATAATTGAGGTTTTGTTCTAATTATATTTATTATTTTTAATAAAGTTTCAGGATAATTTAAATTATCTATTTCATCTTGTTCATCTGTATTTATTTCTGTTATTTTGTTTATTTCTTCTTCATTTCTTTCTATTGTTTTTTTATTTATATTTTTTAATATGTCTGGTTTGTTAAGTTCTTCTTCAGGTTCATTTATATTTTTTATTAAATTATTTGTTTCTAATTTTGAATTTGATTGAATAAAAGATGATTGATTATTATTTTTCTCAATATTTGATACTTCATCATTAACTTCTAAATGAGGAGCATATTTTAATACATTGTCATATTCATTATTATCACCCTCTAAATTTTCTTTATCAGATACTGAACCCATATTTTTAATTTATAATAAGTTTAAATTATTTTATTGTATTTTACCAATTAATAAAAAATTTAAATTAGAATTTAGTTTAATGGTTGATGAAACAAGAAGATTAGAAGATGAATTATTAGGAATAATTAAAAAATTAGAAAATAGAATAAATATAAAAATAGAATCATTAATCTCAGAACAAGAAGTAAAATTTGAAGAAATAGTAAATCAAATAAAATCAACAAATACTAAATTTGATCATTTCATAGAAACAAATGAAGAAAATAAATTAAAATTAGAAAAAATAGAGAATTTACAAAAATTTCAAAGTAAAGCAAAAGATCAATTAATAACACATGAAATAAAATTAAACACACTGAGTAAAGATTTAGAAAATACAAAATTTAAATATGACAAATATTTCGTAGATAATTTAACAGTACCAGGAATAATAGGAGATTATTGTAAATATCATTCATTAAAAGATTATATAGAAGTAAATGTAAAAGAAATGGCCTCATTAATGAAATATAAAGAACAATCTGATATAGATTTAAAAGATTATAAAGTTAAATTAGAGAATTTAATTAATCAATTTACTTTTTCTTTAAGTCAATATACTTCTCAACAAATTCAATTAATTAATAATACTAAAATTGAATTTAATAAAAAATTACAATTTGATATTGAGATGTGTAATGAAAAAATTCAAGAAGTTAGATTGGAAAATACTAAAACTGGTCAAGATTGGGTTTTAAAAATGGAAGAAATAAACAATGAAATTGATAATATAAATAAATTAAAAAATGAATTAAAACAAGGATTTGATGATAAAGTTAGTGATATTGAAAATAAATTTAATGATGTTGTTAATAATTTTAATGGATTTAAAAGTGAATTTTTAAAAATTAAAAATAGATTTATTGAAATGATTGAATTTATTAAAGATGTTAGATTTAGAAAAAATTTAGTTGATTTTGAAGGGATTTCTAAAAGAGAAATTAATAGTTTAGTTAATAAAATTGATTTTAAAAATAATAAAAATGTAAATGATGAAAATATTAATAAAGAATTAGATTTAAATTATGATATTTTTACAGGAGAAAAAGAAGATTATGAACAACATGAAAAAAAATTAATGTTAATGAAAGAATTACAAAGATTTAAAAAAGAAGAAGAATTAAGACAATTAGAAAATGAAAAAATAGTTTATAAAGAAAATAATAATAATAATATAGAACAAAAACCAAAATCAAATAATAATATACAATATAATTTGGTTAATAATGATAATAATAAATCCAATATTTTAGAAAAAATGAATAACAGTAATTTATCAAACCAAAGAGATAATATAAATAATTCTAATCAATTAATAAATAAAAATAATATAAGCAATACAAATAATAATATTATCAATGAACAGAAAAATAATAATAATAGTGTAAATCAGCAAAAAAATAATATTATAAATAAGAATAAGAATTTTATTAATACAAATGAAAAAGAAAAAAAAATAAATGAAAAAGAAAGAAAAATAATAATTAAAAATAGAATTTTATCAGAAAATAATAAACCTGAAATTGAAATAAAAAAAATAAACAAAGATGATAAATCAACTGAAATAAATAAATTAGATGATTCAACAGATGAATTAAAACAAGAATTTTTTCATACATTTAACAATCAAAGAATAACAACATCACCAAATTTTCCAATATCAAGAAATGAATTAAAAAAAATGGTAGTATTATCATCTAATAATTTTCAAAAATTAACACAAAATGACAATAAAAAAATGAATAATATTAGATATACAAATATAAAAATTATTCCATCATTTAATAAATCAATGAAAAATGAATTTAATCGTCAAAGATTTTATTCAAGTGAAGATTATTCAAACAATGGAAAAGAAGCAAAAATCATATCTTTAAAATATCCTGATATGGCAAATAAAAGTTTAGGAACTAGTATAAAAAAAGATTTTAATGAAATTACAAAATATAATAATATAAATCCTATAAAAGAATCTAATGATATAAATAATAATGTATTTCCTTTTATTCAAATTAAAGACAAAGAAAATAATTCAAAAAATAAAAAAAAAAAATTTAAATAATTAATATATTAATAAATGTTAAGTATGTATTTAAATTTTCAAATTGATTTTTTTGTATATTAAAACAAATGTTATAATATTATAATATTAATTATATAATATAATAATTAAATTTTTTATTTATATTCCAAAAAAAATATAAAAAAAATATTCAATAAACATTGAAAAAAAACTTTTAAAAAAAAATTTAAAATTGATATATAATTAAAATTAAATAAAAATAAAGAATTCTATATGGGAAATTACATAGAATACATAGAAACATGTTGTTCATCAAGAAACCAAAATGAAGTGGATGAAGGGCCATTATCAGCAAAAGAAATGACAGCATCATTTTCAAAAATGTATGATTCAAATAATTTAAATAAAACAAACATAAATGAATCAAAAAGCAAAAATGGACCATTATACTTATTAAAAGATTCAGTATTAATTGGAAAAGGAAGTGGAAATCCAACAGACAAATATACAATAGATAAATTAATAGGAAAAGGTGATTATTCATTAGTTTATAAAGTAACATTAAGATCAAATGGTGATTTCAGAACTTTTAAAGTTATAGAAAAAAATAATCAAACTTTTCAAAAAACTCAAGAATTATTACAAGAAATTGAATTATTAGAAGCAGCAGATAATCCTTATATTGTTAAATTATATGAATTTTATGATTGTCCAACTGTAATTTGTTTAGTTAATGAATATTTAAATGGAGGAAATTTATTAGATAAATTACAAAAAGAAAAGAAATTAAATGAATTTACAACTGCAATTATAATATTTCAAATATTATCTGCTTTATCTTTTTGTCATAGTAAAAAAATAATTCATCGAAATTTAACATTATCAAATGTTTTAATTAATGAAGAAAAAGGTCGTTTAATTCATGTTAAAATAATTGATTTTAATGAATCAACAAAAATTAGAAAAGGAGTTGAATTAGGTGATTCTTTTTTAAATTTAAGATATACTGCACCTGAAGTTTTAAAAGGAAAATATAATGAAAAAAGAGATGTATGGTCAGTTGGAATAATAATGTATACTTTATTAACTGGAAATTTTCCATTTGATAATGAAGATGTTTTGAAATTAAAAGCACTTATTGAAATTGGTAATGTTGATTATGATAATAAAAATTTATCAAAATGTTCTAGTGAATGTATTGATTTACTTAAAGAATTATTAAATAGAGATAAAAATAGAATAAGTGCAAATGAAGCTTTAAATCATAAATGGTTTAAAAAATTAAATATTAAAAAAAGATTAAATGAAATACCATATGATAAAATTAAAAGTGTTTTAGATAATATTGTTAATTTTAAACCAAAAACAACTTTACAAAAATTATGTCTTTCATATTTAGCTAGAAATTTACATGATGAAAATATTCAAAATGCAACTCATTTATATTGTCAAATTGATATTAATAATGATGGTGAAGGTCAAGAAAATAAATTTGTTAATAGTTTAAAAGAAATTATAGAAAAAACAGGAGAAAATGTAGATATTAAATATTTAAAAAAATTATTTAAAACCATCGACACTGATAAATCTGGTATTATTGAATATTCTGAATTTTTAGCTGCTGCTATAAATAAAGAAAAAATTATAAATGAGGAAACTTTAAAAGAAAGTTTTGATTTTTTTGATAAGGGAAAAAATGGTGTAATTAATTTAAATGATTTAAAAGTTGTTTTTAAGAAATTTAAAGGTTTTAGTATTAATGAATTTAAATCTATTGTTGATGATGTTGATTTAGATGAAAATAAAGAAATTAATTTTGATGAATATAAAAATATGATGCTTAATATGTTAGATTAATATTTTTTTTTTTATTTAATAACGAGAAATAATTATTAAGATTTTAATATATTATTTTTTTTTAAATTAAAAAATGATTTATTTAAAACAAAAAGTTATAAAAGATAATAAACCTAAAATTGTAAAAGCAGGAACAAGTTATTATATATTAGTTATAATATATTTTATATCAAAACAAGAATTTAATAATAAATCGAAATTATTATATATAAAAACTTTAATAAATGAAAATAAAAAAATAAATTCTCCTTTACCAGAAGATAATGATATTATAATAGATAATATTCAAGAATTATATGAATTCATAATATCATATTGTAATATAAATTATGATAAAAAGGAATATAAAATTAATTTGTATGAAGGAAATTTAAATGTAATTAGTAATAATTCTCAATTAATGAAATATAAAGGAAATATTATTTATGTTAAAATTTCTTTTTGTAGAGAATATAAAGTTAAAAAAAAAATAGAAATGAATAAATCACTTTCTTGTTCATTAAGCAAATTAAGTACATTAACTCCATCTTTTTATAAAAATAATTTTAAAAATTTTATTGAATATCAATTTGGTAATACAACTTTTACTAATAAAATTTTTCCTCCTCCTGAAAATTTTTCAAGTAATTCTTCTTTAGTATTATCAGAAACTTTTAGAAGAAATAATCATAAAAATTTTTCTCAAAGTCCATCATCAGATTTAAAATCTTATAAAAATGAAGGAACTAAAACAGAACTAAAACCAAAATTTCCATATAAAATTAGAGATAATATAAGAAAGAGAAATAGATTAATATTAAAAAATAAAGATAAAGTAAATGATTTTTTTGAAAATTATAAAAAATATATTATATCATCAAGTGAATATTTTTCAAACAATTTTCTTCCTTATAAATTATATCCAAATAGAGGACAGTTTATTCAAAAAAATGTATTAAAAAAATCATGTTCATCTAAATTATTTATTCCACAAATAACAACTGGTTTTCAATTATCATCAAATATATCAAAAGTTGAAAAATTAAAAAAAAATGATAGAAGTTTAAGTAATGAAAAAGAAGAACAATTAAATATAATGAGAAAATTTTTAGCAATGCAAAATAAATGAAATTGAAAAATAAATATTATTCAAAAAAGACTTAAATAATTATAATAAAGTAGATAATATTTTTTTGTATAGTGAATTAATAAATAATTTTTTTACATTGTATTTTTAATTTTATGAAAAATTTTTTTATGTATTTTTTTATAATTTTTAAATAATTAAATTATATATAAAATAACCAAAAAAATAAAAAATTTGTTAAAATGAATAAATTTATATAATAAAATTCATCAAAATAAATTAAATCATATCTACTTATTTCAAAAAATAAAAAACTTTAAACATATATATAATAAAAACATCTAAATAAAGAAAAATTAAAAAAAAAGTAAAATAAACCAAAAATTCAAAAAAACAATTATTCGATTGGAAGTTTCATAACTTGAATTTTATAATCTTTCTTAATTTTATGTTGATATAAAAATTGATTATCTTTAATTTCCATTCCTGAATAAAACAACCTAATTTTAAAATTTTTACTTGAAATATTCAATTTTTTCATAATAATTTGTTTTAATTCTTCCCCAGTTAACAAATTAGAAACAGTTAATTCTAATTTTTCAGAAGAACTAGATTCAAAAATATTAATAACAATATCTTCTTGTTTAATATCTTCTTGAATTTCAAATTTTTTTTCAAAAAATGGATCATTAATACAATAATTAGGAATAAAATAATGATTTCCTTTCCTATCAATAATATGATTAATACACCCATTTGCAGTAGTTAATTTAAATTGTTCTAATAACACATTAGCTCTATATTCATCATAAACACAAGCTTGATTTATTATTCTCCAAATTTTATAATTTTGACTTCCTTTTTTATTTCTTGTATCCCAAAATTTTTGCCTTTTTTCATTTAGTTTATCAATTGGTAATGTACATTTGTAACCTTTCATCTTTTTTATTCCTATTCCACTATATCTATTTCCTTTCCATTCTTTCATATCTGGAAATTGTTTTTTTTGTTCTTCTATTTCTTTTAATGAATTATTTTTGAAAAATGAACCTTTTTCTTTTTTTATTTCGTAATCACAATCGTCATCTTGTTTTATTTCTATTACATCTCCTGATTGACATGAACCCATTTTTATTTAATATTTAATTTTTATCATTTTTTCTTTTTTTTTAAAATATATTAAATTGAAATTTTATTTAGTTTTTTTTTATTTTGGTTATTTTTTATTTATAAATAATATTTATTTTAATTTGTTTTTTTTTTTACTTTTTTCTCTTTTCTAAAAATTCTTTATATATTTTCTTATATTTTGATGAATTACTTTCTAAAATTTTTAAAACTTTCTGAATATCAGTATTAGAAAAATCTTGTAAAGTATTCATAATACCAGAAAAATTATTAAAAAGAATATCAGATTTCTTAATTTTTAAAACAGCAAGACAAACTTCATAAATACATTTAAATTTATCACTACTAGCTAAAATAATATCCCATAATCTAGAAACATCATAAATATCATATTGTTGAGTAAACATAAGAGAAATCCATTGAAAAGCAAAATAATGATAATCAATATTTTCATCATTTAATTTAGTATAAATTTCCTTATCATACATTTGTAATAATTCTTTTAAATAAATTAATATGAATTCAATTCCAATTTCAGTATTATCCATTTTAGCAATATAAATATTTTTAATTTCTTTCATTAAATTACAAAAACAAAAATAAGTATCTGCTTCAATATCAAATTTAAAAAAAGGATTCATATCATTTGAAAAACAATAATAAATTACTGCTAATAATTCATTTAAACCTTGAACATATTTTACATCTTCATTTTCTTTTGAAAATATAAATAATATTCTTTTTAATACATTTATATGTGATTCTTTTTTATCATTTTGTTTTTTAAAAAAATCCATATCTGATCTTGTTCTTAATAAATCTTTTTCAATCATATCATTTAAATCATTATCATGAAAATGTTCATTCCATTTTGAATCTTCTGTTATTGATAATGGATGATCAAATTTTTTTTTTTTTTTATTTTTTAATAAATTTCCTACTTGAAAT
>JAEEGL011988655.1_pt1 | contig 11948 bp, 6 predicted proteins | sample 9134231 | NCBI WGS metagenome assembly JAEEGL01 (sample SAMN16246548, study PRJNA631951) | gut metagenome | biome: gut microbiome; feature: rumen; material: fiber-attached | host: Bos | place: Iran: Karaj | collected 2018-10 | reverse complement strand
GGAGGGAGCCTAAGGTCGCGGCGATTCTTTTGGTGCCGCTGCCGTTTCTGAATACTTGTCGTTATTAATATTTTGAATCGACAGTGGCATAAAAATGAACGATACACTGAGACTTGCCTTCCCCCCGCGGGGGAAGGCTTGATTAGTGCGCCTCGACAGTTCAGGCGGCTCCGGCGTATTTTAGTCGGATTCTTTCACGTCCGGCGCAAGCCGGACACTTCATTAGCGCCGAAGGCGCGTCTTCACCAGTGCGAAGCACGTCTTCATTAGCGCCGAAGGCGCGTCTTCACTGCGAGCGCTGACAAGCGCGAAGCTCGCCCACTGCCCACTGTCCACTTGCGATTGTCTTGCTTGTCAGCCCCGTGTGAGCTGATTGTATCTTTTCAGTATCCCGCAGAGCAGCGCCGGGACGTCGTCCTTCTTTCCGGGCGTAAAAATGATCGAAGGAGGAGACGAGCGCACGACGCGCAGTTTTTCTCCGGCCGATCCCGATATCTTCTGCCAGGCGGTGAGATCCGGCTGCCGCTGCACGATCTTTACCGTCGCGCCCTCCTGAACGATCGATTCGACGTGCGCGCGTTTTCCTTCGGCTCTTGCCAGCGCCACGTCGATCAGAGCGTACGCCGGGGCGGGAAGATCGCCGTATCTGTCGGTCAGCTCGTCGACGACGTCATCCGCGTCTCCGTCGTCCGAGATATTCGCCATCTTCTTGTATATCGCCATGCGCTGGGCGGCGGAGGGGACGTAGCTTTCGGGAAGATAGGCGTCCGTGGCGAGATTGATCTGGCAATCCGGTTCGGGAGGAGGCGCCTCTCCCTTTTCCTCCAGGACCGCTTCCTCGAGGAGCCGGACGTACATATCGTATCCGACGTCGTCCACCCGGCCCGACTGTTCGGCGCCCAGAAGACTTCCGGCTCCGCGAAGTTCGAGGTCGCGTATGGCGATCCTGAATCCGGCTCCGAATTCGGCGTATTCGCGTATCGCCTCCAGCCTTTTTTCGGATATCTCCGAAAGGGCGGCGTCCCGTGGGTAGGTGAAATAGGCGTAGGCGCGGCGCGGAGAACGGCCGACTCTTCCCCTGAGCTGGTGGAGCTGGGAAAGCCCCATCCGCTGGGCGTCCCGGACGATAAGCGTGTTGGCGTTGGGAACGTCGACGCCCGATTCAATTATCGTCGTCGAGACGAGAACGTCGATGGATCCGTTCGTCATATCGCGCCAGATATCCTCGAGCCGCTCCTTGTCCATCCCGCCGTGCGCCGTCACGATATTGGCGTCGGGTATCGCCTCGCGGAGAGAGGCCGCCACCGAGTCCATCGAATCGATGCGGTTGTAGAGATAAAACACCTGTCCGCCGCGGCGCAGTTCCCGGCGTATCGCCTCGTTTATTATCAGATCGTCGTGTTCGAGAACGTAGGTCTGGACCGGCAGACGGGCTCCCGGCGCCTCGTCGAGGACGGATATGTCGCGTATCCCGGTCATCGCCATATTCATCGTTCTCGGTATGGGGGTCGCCGAAAGGGAAAGCACGTCCACTCCGCGGGAGCGCTGTTTGATCTTTTCCTTCTGCGCGACGCCGAAACGCTGTTCCTCGTCGACGATAAGCAGACCGAGGTCTTTGAATTCAACGTCCTTCGACAGTATCCGGTGGGTCCCGATTATCAGGTCCACGTCGCCTTTCGCCAGGGCGGCGACTATTTTTTTCTGTTCTTTGGGCTTGCGGAAGCGGGACAGCATCTCGACGTTCACCGGGAAATCCCGCATCCTCGCGCAGGCCGTCTGGTAATGCTGGAGGGCGAGAATGGTCGTCGGAACGAGTATCGCCGCCTGTTTTCGGTCGAGTATCGCCTTGAACGCCGCCCTGAAGGCGACTTCGGTCTTTCCGTATCCCACGTCGCCGCAGAGAAGTCTGTCCATCGGTACGGGCTTCATCATATCGCCCTTTATCTCGTCGGTCGCCTGCTTCTGCGCCTCTGTCTCTTCGAATTCGAATTTCGATTCGAATTCCTCCTGCAAAGGATCGTCCGGGCTGAAGGCGAATCCGGGAAGGCGCATCCTTTCGGCGTAAAGCTCGGTAAGCTCCTTCGCCATGTCGCGCAGAGCCGATTTGGTCCTCGCCTTCGTGCGGCCCCATTCGGTGCTGCCGAATTTTGAAAGGCGGACGCTCCCGTCCTCCGAGTGCGAGCCGATGTATTTGGATATCCTCTCCAGCCGGTCGGCGGGAAGGAAGAGCCGGTCGCTTCCTGCGTACTGTATCGTGATATAGTCTCTCGTGACGCCGCCCACCGACATGGCGGTGATCCCCATATATTTACCGATGCCGTGCGTCTCGTGGACGACGTAATCGCCGTAATGCAGTTCGGAAAACGACAGGATCCTGCCCTTCGCGCTCTGCTTTTTTTCGGCCTTTCTGACTTTGAGACCGTTGTCGGCGGCGCCGGCGGAAAGGACGGCGACGCGCGAGGCGACGAGTTCGAATGGGGGAAGCGGAGAAGAGGGGACGACGGTCACCGTCCCGGGGGATATGAGAGAGAAGGGAAGATCCGAGCCGTCGGGACGGTCGGTCTTCCGGCAGATGAAGCCGAGATCCGAAAGGCGTTTTTCGAATTTTGACGCCTCCGCGTCGGACGCCGTCATAAGGATCACGCGGTATCCGCCCGACGTATAGGCGTCCAGGTCCTCGTTCAGCAGTTCCTCGTTCCCTCTGAAGGACACCGAATGCTTCGAGGAGAAGCCGAACAGTCCGCCGAGACTTATTCCGGAACCGGCGGCGAGGCCGTCGCAGAGGACCGTCTGACGTGAGGAGGCGAAGGCGTCGTACCTGCTTTTCGGGCAGCCGAACTCGGCGTATTTCCCGGCGATCAGCCCGGATGAGATCATCATTTCCGAATCGGCGGCAAGCATTTTCAGCGACGCCTCGAGCCGATCCCCGGTCGCGCGGGCGTCGCGCACAAGACACAGTCCGCAGCCGTCGAGGTAGTCGAGCAGACATTCTTTTTCCGGATAGATCAGGGATACGTACTTGTCGGAAAAACCGACGTCGCCCGCTCCTCCGATCGCGGCGGAAAGGGAGTCGCGTTCGTTCTCGAGCGTGCGCACAGCTATCTGCTCGTCAGCGCGCGAAAGAAGTCTGTTAACGCAAGATAAGATGGATTTCAAGTCCTCCCGTGTGGGAATAACCTCCTTCTGGGGGGGAATATCAACCTTGTCTATATTTTCAACGACACGCTGCGAGACGGTGTCGAAGCGGCATATCCTGTCTATCTCGTCGCCGAAAAACTCTGTCCTGACGGCGAAGATCCCGCGCGCCCGATCGCTTCCCGGCTCCGCCGACGGATCGGGCTGCACGCTGACGCAGAAGTCGATAATACCGCCTCTCGAGGCATACTGGCCCGGACCTTCGGCGAGTTCGCTGCGGCGGTATCCGGCGGCGGCAAGCTTCGTCAGCACGGTCTCGGGAGAGACGACCGAATCGCGCGAAAGGGAAAAGGACGTCCCGGCAAGCCGCTCGCGCGGGACGGTGAAGCCGAGGGCGGCGTCGGGAGTCGTCACCACGGCGTCGAACTCTCCGCGCAGTATCCCCGAAAGAACGCCTATCCTCGTCCGTTCGTATTCACGGGAAACCGTCAGATCGTGAAAATTCAGATCCCTCGCCGGGAAGAAAGCGGCTGACAGACCGAGCCGGGTCAGCGAGGAGACGGTCGATGAGCAGGTCTTTTCGTCCGGACAAAGCAAAAGGACCGGCCGGAGGTCCGGCAGGTCTGTTATGAGCGCGGCGCAGAGGGCGACGGCGGCGCCGTCGGACAGTCCGGCGGCGCTTATCGGCAGAGGCGCGTTTTTTCTTCTTTTGGCGATTGAATCAAGCAGCTGACCGTATACGCCGTCGGATCTCAGGGCATCGGTGAAAATGCCGCGCGGGATTTCTTTTCTTTCGGGTGTCAATTTCCCTCCGTTTTCCCGGCAGGGGGCGCGGCGGAGTTTATTATCCGCATCGCCTCGTCGGTCCTGCCGTCGGTTATCGCGTCAAGCGAATCGCAGACCCTGGAGAAAAGAGGTCCCAGGGTCCCGAGCTCTTTGTCGTCGAAACGGGAAAGGACCCAGTTCATCAGGTCGTATCCTTCGGGTTTTGCCCCGACTCCTATGCGGATTCGCGGGAAGGCGTCCGACTGAAGCTGGTATATGATATTTTTCAGACCGTTGTGACCTCCGTCGGTCCCTTTCGTGCGGAAGCGCATTTTTCCGACGGGAAGGTTTACGTCGTCAACGATGACGAGAATGCGCTCGGGAGGGACGTGATAAAAAGCCGCGGCGTCGCGGATCGCCTCTCCCGAAAGGTTCATATATGTCAGCGGGCACTGCAGGAGCACTCCGCGCCCGCCTATTTCGGCTCTCCCGGTCAGCGAGCGGAACTTTTCTCTCCTGATCTCGGTCCCGATCTTCCGGGCTATCACTCCCATGCAGAGAAAACCCGTGTTGTGACGGGTGTATGCGTATTCCCTCCCGGGGTTGCCGAGGCCGGCGATTATCCAGTCGATGCCCTTCGCCGGTTCCTCGCGCTTCGCCGAGATCCTTTTCAACAGTTCGAAAATGTCTGCCATATCTTATAAACTGAACAGTATTTTTCCGTAGGACGGAAGGGGCCAGACGTCCTCCGGGCAGATAAGCTCGGCCGAATCGACCGCCTCTCGCAGTTCCTTCATCAGGGGAAGGACCGAGTCGCGCAGCGCGAGAGCGAGCTTTCCCGGATCGTGCCGGCGCTGACGGAGCTTTGACAGCACCGTCGCGAGCTTCGTCGCCCGGTCGTAAATTCTTTCGGCGAGGACCGACAGATCCTGCGCCGTTTTTATCTGCGGGGACGCGCCGATCCCTTCGAAGCGTCCGGCCGCCGACGCGCTTTCGCAAAGTTCCTTTTCATAGCGGTAAACGGCGGGAAGGATGCGCTTGAAGACGAGATCGGTCATGGTCAGCGCTTCGATGTTAATTATCTTGTCGTAGTGATCGAGGATTATTTCGACCCTGGATCTCGCCTCGGCGCCGGTGAAGAGCCGGTGCCTTTCGAAAAGGGCGAGATTTTTTTCGTCGGTCATGTGCGGGACGGCGTCCGGAGTCGCCGGAAGATTCGACAGTCCGCGCTTCTTCTCGGCTTCCCGGAGCCATTCGGCGCCGTATCCGTTGCCGTTGAAAATTATCCTGCGGTGTTCACGGACGACGCGCGCGATAAGATCGTGAAGCGCGTCGTTGAATTTTTCCTTCGGAACGGTCTCCAGTTCGTCGGCGTACTGCCTGAGGGATTCGGCGACGGAAACGTTGAGCATGATGTTGGCGTGAGCCGTGCTTTCGGCGGAACCCGGCATGCGGAATTCGAATTTGTTTCCGGTGAATGCAAAGGGGGAGGTGCGGTTGCGGTCGGAGGTGTCCTTCGGGAGCTTCGGGAGAACGTGCACGCCGAGGCGCAGCGGCTCGGAAACGCCGGCCATATATTCGCTGCCGGTCTCGATCGATTCGAGTACGGCGTCAAGCTCGCTGCCGAGGAAGACAGAGACGATGGCGGGAGGCGCCTCCTCGGCTCCGAGACGGTGGTCGTTCCCGGCCGTCGCCACAGAGAGGCGCAGCAGGTCCTGGTAATCGTCCGCCGCCTGTATGACGGCGACGAGGAAGAGAAGAAACTGGGCGTTGTCGCGCGGAGTTTTTCCCGGGTCGAGAAGATTCTGCCCGTCGGAGGTGGAGATCGACCAGTTGTCGTGCTTTCCCGATCCCGCTACTCCCTTGAAGGGCTTTTCGTGAAGCAGACAGACGAGACCGTGTTTTTTCGCCGTCCGCTGCATGATCTCCATCATCAACTGGTTGTGGTCTGTCGCGATGTTTGCCGTGTCGTATCTCTGCGCCAGCTCGTACTGGGAGGGCGCCGCCTCGTTGTGCTCGGTCTTGGCGGGGATTCCGAGGCGCCAGAGCTCTTCGTCCAGCTCCTTCATATACGCCGCGACCCGCGGGGCTATCGCCCCGTAGTAGTGATCGTCAAGTTCCTGACCCTTCGGGGGTCTCGCGCCGAAAAGGGTGCGCCCGGTGTAGATCAGATCGGGGCGCTTCTCGTATATTTCGCGGTCGATAAGAAAATATTCCTGTTCGGTTCCGACGTTTACCCGCACCGGGCCGCCCTCCCTGCCGAAAAGACGGAGTATGCGCTGCGCCTGACGGTTGAGCGCCTCCATCGAGCGCAGAAGGGGTGTCTTGGTGTCGAGCGCCTCTCCTCCCCAGGAGCAGAAGGCGGTCGGAATGCAGAGGGTGTTGCCCTTTATGAACGCGTAGGACGTCGGGTCCCAGGCGGTGTAACCCCGCGCCTCGAAGGTGGCGCGCAGCCCGCCGGACGGGAAGGATGATGCGTCCGACTCGCCCCGGATCAGCTCGCGCCCGGAAAATTCCATTATCGCGCCGCCGTCCCCGGAGGGGGAAATGAAACTTTCGTGCTTTTCCGCCGTTATCCCGGTGAGGGGCTGGAACCAGTGGGTGAAATGAGTGGCGCCCCGTTCCAGAGCCCATTCCTTCATTGCCGACGCCACGTCGTCGGCTATTCCCGGATCGAGTGAACGCGCGTCGTCCTTCGTTCTTTTCAGCGCCGCCCAGACTTTCTCGGAAAGTCTTTTACGCATTTCGGCGTCGTTGAACACCATTGAACCGAAGTATTCGGGAACTCCCATTAAAGAACCTCTTTCATCCGTTAATTATTTGCGGCTTCGAGCGCCGCGGCGGTCATCCCGTCGATCTTTGCGCGCAGCCGCTCCATGTCGGAGGAATTGCACAGGCAGCGGGAAAAGACTATCTTTCCGCATTCCTCCTCGAGCGCGGCGATCACCGGGTCGCGTCCGACGAGCGACTCGCAGAGGCGCAGGGCGCGAAGGTCTTCGAGGCCTTCTCTGAAATGATTGATCCTCATCGATTCGAGAGCTTCGCCGCCGCTTCCCGGATATACCGAATAGGTGTCGCCCGACGGCACGAAATAGTTGCCGGTCGAGTCGGTGAAAGGATTCACAAGATCGCAGGAACCCTGATTGTAATAGAAATTATAACCCCACTGGAGAAATCCGGCGATGTCGTATCTGTAGAACTGACATCCGATAAAACGCGTCCGGGCTCCCGGCATCGCGAAAAAGCGGTTGCTGACGCCGATGCTCTGTCCGCAGCAGTAGTAGGTCCAGAGTCCCTTTCTGCCTTCCTCCCCGAATGCCTCGATGAACGGCTCGATGTGATTGTTGGAAGGGATCGGGGTCGTGACGGCGCCCGAACGGTAGAAATCAACGTTTGAGAGGGCGTCCATCACCGTGTAGCCCTCGAGCAGGTCGATCACCGAATTGCGGCTCTTCATATACTGGGGCAGCTGTTCGGCGTTCGGCTCGTCCGAGATGTGGAAAAGACAGCGCCCGTCCAGTCCCCGCTCTTTCATGTGGGCGATAAGAGCCGTCAGATACCTGCGCAGGAAACGCACGTATTCCTTTCCGCATGCTTCGGTTTCCCAGCCGAATATCTTTTTGAACCCTTCGGGCGTCGAAGCCATGACCTTCGGAGCGTGCGCCGCTCCCCACTGGGTGAAGAGATGGGCGATCTCAAAGTATTTTATTCCCGAACGCAGCGCCGTGTCGGTCCAGCGGTCGAGAAGGGAAAAATCGAAGGCGTACCTGCCCGAGGCGTATCTTTTAACGCCGACGAGCTGTACCGTCGGGCGCTCGCCCCCGACGTGCGTGTCGAGAGGCGGGGTGAAGGTCGGAGTAAGGACGGTGTTTATGCCGTTTTTTGCGGCGGTGCGCATGAAGTTTTCGATTATCCTCCAGTGCTCTTCCGAGAAAACGGGAACGCGATACCAGTCGGCAAGGCAGTCGCTGTGGAACCACTGAGTGACCTTTATCTCCTGCTCCGGAAGAGACGCGGGGATCACGTTGAGTTCGAACGCAAGCTCCGCCTTTTCGTTTCCGGCGTCGACGGTGAAGATCACCGGGTATATGCCGGAGGCGCCGGGGCCGAGCGCTTTTACGTCTATATCGACCCAGACGCACCTGGTCTGACCGGAAACGACGGCGCAGCGGCCGTCCATTCCGAGAGGGGAGAGCAGATCGGGAAACAGTCCCGGAGAAGTACGAAGATAACCCGCGTCGCTTCTCCCGGGGTAGCAGGGCATGAGAGAGGGAACGAAATCGACCTGCCGCCAGCGCACGCTTTCTTCGGGGATCCCCGACACCGAAAGCCGGGCGAATCTCCTGTGCGGATCGCCCGGATCGCTCCTCGTCGCTATCTGCAGGGATACGACCGAATTGCGGTATGCGAAGGACGACGGAAAGGCGTCGAAACCGTCGACGGGCGAATCGGGGAATGCTTTGTCGAGGGATGAAATCAGTTTTGCGTGAAGCATGGCGTTTCTCCGTAAATCACTTGTTTTCCGGATCGCGGCGGGGTGACGGCGGATCCGGAGGCCGGCGGGAGGCGGCGCAAGATTGCGTTCCTTCCCATTGAAATTATACCACGGAGCGCCCCCGCGCGCAAGATATTATACGAAAAAAGCCGAAGTTTTTCTTTACATCCGCTTAAATATATTGTATAATCTAAAAGGATATTTAAACGAATACGAGGTGACCGGTTTGAAACTGAATTACAAGCGCGTTATCCTGGTCGGATTCGCATTTTTCCTGATCATCACCTTCTGGACGGCGTACGACACCGTCGTTCCGAAGATCCTTACCGACAGGTTCGGAATGTCTCAGGCGTGGTCGGGCGTCATTATGGCGCTGGACAATATTCTCGCCCTGTTTATGCTTCCGCTTTTCGGCGGCATCTCCGACAGATGCCGGCACCGCTGGGGCAGAAGAAAGCCCTTCGTCTTTTACGGGACGGTCGCCGCCATGGCGGCTCTCCTTCTGCTTTCCGCCGCCGATTACGGGCAGCTGAAATATATCAGCGACGCCGCGGTGATAGACGACGGAGAGGCCCTTGCCGCCGTTTACGACAGCGTTGCCGACAGGGAGCTGACGACGCCGGAAGGGAAGAAATTCGTCCTTTCGAACGCGTTTGCCGATAAGGAGAGTTTCGTTTCGGTCAGATCCGAGATCACCGAGGCGAGGTTCAGATCGCACGTCGTCGTAGTGACCTTCGACGGCGAAGACGCAAAAGAGCAGACGATAACCGATCAGAGCTTCAAGCTGATAATCGTCACGCCCGACGGAAAGAACTTCTACCTGCGCGACCGCGACACCGGGAAGATCGACGACAAGAAGATCGTTTCTCTCAAGGTCCAGGAAAGCGGCGACGCATACCTCAAGGAAATCGATCTCGAAAGCGAATACGCCGACGGAGCCGAGGGCTTCCTGAAATTCAAAAAAGTCACCAACACAGTTTATACGAACTTCGTCGCTCCGGCGCGTCAGGAATTCATACGCCTGAAGACCGATGAGAAATCCACCTACCTGATATTCTTCATCGTCACGCTGCTCGTCCTGCTCGTCGCAATGGCGACCTTCCGTTCACCCGCCGTCGCCCTTATGCCCGACGTGGTGGTCAAGCCGCTGCGTTCGAAAGCCAACGCCGTCATAAACCTGATGGGGACCCTCGGAGGGATCGTCGTTCTGGTGCTCGGAATGGGATTTGCCTTCAACAACGGCGCGATAAAGAACACCTTCAGGCCCTATTTCCTCTTCTTTGCCGTGATCGCCGCTATAATGGGACTGGCACTCGCCGTCTTTATGACTTTCGTCAAGGAAAAGAAATGGAGCGAGGAGGCGGACAGCGCCGAATATCTGATCGACGGCGAACCGTCGGCGGAAGCGGCTGAACAGACGGGAAGCGGAAAACTATCCCGCTCCGAGCTTTTCTCGCTGATCTTTATCCTTTCATCCGTCGTCCTCTGGTTCATGGGTTACAACGCGGTCACTTCCAAATATTCGGTATACGCGACGAACATGCTCGACCTTGATTACAGCACCACCCTTCTCGTGGCTAACGCCGCAGCCGTCGTTTCCTACATCCCCGTCGGCATCGTCTCGTCCAAGATCGGGCGCAAGAAGGCGATACTCTCGGGCATCGTCATGCTTACGGCGTCCTTCACGATCGCCTCCTTCATGCGCGTCGGTTCAAGCGCGATCGTTATGAACATCATGTTCGCGCTTGCCGGAATAGGATGGGCGACGATAAACGTCAACTCCTTCCCGATGGTTGTCGAGCTTTCAAAGCACGGCAGCGTCGGCAAATACACCGGCTACTACTACGCCGCGAGCATGGCGGCTCAGGTGGTCACTCCCGTCCTTTCGGGAATGCTGATGGACAAGGTCGGGATGTTCACCCTCTTCCCCTACGCGGCGATCTTTGCGTCCCTCTCCTTCGTGACGATGCTCTTCGTGCGTCACGGCGACTCGAAGCCGGAACCTCCGAAGAGCGCTCTTGAGGCATTCGACAACGACGACTGAGGAGGACCGCGATGCCTTTTGTTATCATATTTGCCGTCCTCGCCGTCGCAGCCGGTCTGTATCTCCTCGCGCTGAAGCCGAGACCCGAGCCCAAGACCTCCCTCGACCCGATGAAGGTCCCGTTTGCCCACCGCGGACTGTGGGGAAGGGACGAGGCGGTCGAAAACACCATGTCCGCCTTCCGCGCCGCCGAAAGATGCGGCTACGGCATCGAGCTTGACGTCCGGCTGACGTCGGACGGGGAGATCGCCGTTTTCCACGACGAGACTCTCGACAGGCTGTGCGCAAGGCCCGAAAAGGTTTCGGAACTCACCGGTTCCGAACTGAGCTGGGTGGATATTCACGGGACCTACGACCGCATCCCGATGTTCGAGGACGTGCTGGCTTCGGTCGGCCACGACGTGCCGCTGCTCATCGAGCTGAAAGGCACCGATACCGCCCTTTGCGAGAAGGTGGCGAAGATGCTCGACGGCTACGACGGATATTTCGCCGTTCAGTCCTTCAATCCCTTTCTTATGAACTGGTTCAGGAAGGAAAGGCCGCGATTCCTCCGCGGGCAGCTGACGGCGACCTTTTCCGAACTGAAGAAAACTCCTTTTTTCGGAAGAGTTGTCTGTTCCTCGATGATGTTCAACTTCCTCTCGAAGCCCGATTTCATCTCCTGCAGCCTGCGGGCGCGCAAAAGACTTCCGGCGCTCGTCTGCCTCGGGCTCTATCATTCCCCGCAGTTTGTCTGGACGGTTGAATCGAAGAAAGACTTCGACGACGTGAAGGCGTCGGGAGCCGTCCCGATTTTCCAGAAAATTCTTCCCGAAACCAGATAACGGCTTTTCAATGAAAGACAATTACGACAACATACAGACGGAGAAACCGAATCCCCGCTCGGCCGGTATCGACCGCATGACTCCCGCCGAACAGGTAAGGGTGATGCTTGACGAGAACCGGGCGGTCGACGATGCCCTGCGCGAAGCGTCGGGAGAGATCACCGCCGCCGTCGAGCTTATAAGCGAAAGGATGCGGGCCGGAGGCGATTTGATTTACGTCGGCGCCGGCACGTCCGGCAGGCTCGGAATCATCGACGCGGCAGAATGCCCGCCGACCTTCGGCGTTGACCCCGGCCTTGTCCGCGGGATTATCGCAGGCGGCGACGGAGCCGTTTTCCGTTCCGCCGAAGGAGCCGAGGACAGCTTTGAAGGCGGGATGAACGCGATCGACGCGGCGGGGGTGAAATCCTCCGACGTCGTCGTCGGAATATCCGCGTCCGGGCGGGCCCCCTACGTGCTCGGAGCGCTCTCGCGGGCGGGGATAATCGGCGCCGCCACCGTCGGAGTCTGCTGCAGTCCCGGTTCCGCGATGGCTGAAAAGGGCCTGTGCGACGTCTGCGTGACCGCCGCCACGGGGCCCGAGGTGATAGCCGGATCAACGCGGCTGAAAGCCGGGACCGCCACAAAGATAATCCTGAATATTTTTTCCACCTGCGCCATGATCAACACCGGCAGAGTCCGAGGG
>JAEEGL010362751.1_pt1 | contig 11948 bp, 12 predicted proteins | sample 9134231 | NCBI WGS metagenome assembly JAEEGL01 (sample SAMN16246548, study PRJNA631951) | gut metagenome | biome: gut microbiome; feature: rumen; material: fiber-attached | host: Bos | place: Iran: Karaj | collected 2018-10 | reverse complement strand
TTTCAGCTAAAATCTTTTGATTAGTTATTGCATTAAATAAAGTTGATTTTCCTACGTTAGGTAGGCCAACAATTCCAGCTGTTAAACTCATAATATCACTTCTTTCTTCTTTTATTATAACAAAATAATAATAAAAAAAGTAGTATTAGATACTACTTCTTATAATGTTGGTTTTACTCCTCCACCTATTGGAGCTCCTATAATATACCATCCTACTATTATTAATATCCAAGTTAGAGCTATTAATAAGAAGTAAGGGGTTATTACACTTAAGGATTTTCTAATGGTATATGGTTTTGATTTATCTAAGTTATAAATATTTAAATAACCTATATAAATAACAAATGAAGCAAGTAATGGAGTTATACCATTAGTCATAGATAGAGATGTCCTCATTACTATTTGAGCAAATTCTGGTGTAATATTTGATTGCATAAACATTGGAACGACTACTGGTGAAAAGATCATCCATTTTTGAGTTGGACTTGTTAAGAAAATATTAGATATTGATATAAATAGAAGCGTTACTATAATTAGAGGTATTCCACTTAAATTCATACTTTCTAATAAATTAGCAAACCAAGTAGTTATTAGTAAACCAATATTAGTATCTTTATAGATAGTAATAAATTGACTTACTACAAAGATTAATATAAATAAACTGCCTAAATCTTTAAATTTAACTGAAGATTGTTCTATTATATCTTTATCATTCTTAACAGTTTTTGCTCCTATTCCATAAGCTATACCAGTTATAATAAAGAATAAAGCAATACAATAAGTAAAACTTTCTTGGAAGTAAGCTTTATCTCCAAATAATTGATCTACGTAAGTAGTTTCTTTCATATCTAGTAATAGTCCTGAATAAGGAAGTCCTGGTACTAAAGCATAGACATATAAGAATATTAAGATTATAGCTACTACTAAAGCAAATTTTAAACCTCTTTTTTCATTTCTTTCTCTTTCAATTTTCTTTTGTTCTTCTTCTTCATAGTTAATTACTCTATATTGTGCAGTGTTAGCAAATTCGTCTTCTCTTTTATAATGTCCTACTTTAGGTGCAATTATCTTTTCAATAATTATCGTACCGACTATCGTTATTATTATTGTAGCTATAACAATAAATATTAAGTTAGATGATAGTGGTACATGATAATTTTCATCTACTAAACGAGCAGCAACCTCTGTATAATCTCTTAGAGCTATATCCATAGATCCTACAAAGATTGATACACCATATCCAAATGAAACACCACAGAATGTAGTTATAATACCTAATATTGGATTTCTTCCATTAATGAAATAAATTAAAGCAAACATTGGAATTAATATCGCATAACCTATTTCATTAATTAATGAAGATATTGTAGCAATAAAGATAACTAATAGAGTTAATAACCATTCAGGCATTCTCTTTAAATATTTTTTAGAAAACATTTCTATTAAACCAGTACCTTCAGCTATAGTTAAACCAATTAAAGATATTAATAAAGTCCCTAGTGGTGCGAATGATAAAAAGTTAGTCATCGCATTAGACATTAATGTCTTTATAGCTGTGAATGAAAATATTGATTCCATTGCGACTAATTTTGGTACTAGAGTAACGGTATTTTTATCTACTTGGTTATATGAAGCTGATAATTCTATTCCAGCTAATATTCCACTTAATATTACAAGTACTGCAGTTAAAAATAAAAATACTGTTATTGGATGAAAATAAAACTTTTTTAATTTTAATTTTTTCTTTTCTTTCATTTATTTTCCTCCTCCACTATCTTTTTTAATTTCTTATTAAAATCTATTCTAGGAATTAAAACAGTTCTTCCACAATTAACACATTTAATTTTTATATCGGCACCTGTTCTTGTGATTTCCCATAGATTTGTTCCACATGGATGAGGTTTTTTCATAATCACTTTTGTGCCAACCCCATAATTTAATACTTTATTTTCCATTATGCACCTCAATCTGATTATAAGGAATCTTGATGTTTTCTTTATCTAATCTCTTCTTTATTTCTTTTCTTAGATATCTTTGTGTTTCAAAGTGAGTTGCAGGTTCTACATCTACTACTAATCGATAAACTACAGAAGAATCTGATAATTCATTAACTCCTAGTAATCTTAATTCTTTAGTTGCATGTGGTATTTTTCCATTTAATTCTTCTATTATCTTTTCAAATACTTTTTGTACCTTTTCTTCATTTTCTTCATAAGCTATAGAAATATCTACTATAGCTAATGAATCAGATAGAGAGTAATTTATTACTCTATCCATATTTCTATTTCCTATTATATATACTCTTCCTTTGAAATCTCTAATTCTAGTTGTTTTTAATCCTATAAAAATTACTTCTCCTAAGAAACCATCTACTTCAATAGTATCTCCTATTTCATAGTCTCCTTCAGAAATAATAGTAAATCCAGCTATTAGGTCTTTTGCCATATCTTGGAAAGCTAATCCTATGATAGCTGTTGTAATACCTAATCCAGCTACTAGAGAAGTTACATTTATTCCAAATGTAGCTAATATAGCTAATATTTCTATAATTACTATAATATACTTGATAATATTAATAATTAAAGTGTTTATTGTTTTAATACGTTGAGCTCTATCTTCTGACATTTTTTTATTTGCTTTATGTGATGTTTTTAAAATAATATTTTTGATTATTTTATAAACAACAATTCCAATAATTATGTATATTATAGGTTGAATTATTAATTTTAAATCAAAATTTTCAAACATTAATTATCACTCTCATTTAAATTCATAATTTCTAATATTCTATTTAAATCATTTACATTTACAAAAGATATTTCTATCTTATTAGATTTTACTTTTACTTTTGTACCTAATTTTTCATTTAATGAATCTTCTAAATATTTATATTCATTAGTGGTCTTTTTAACTACTTTATTTTTTCTTGTATATTCTTTAGGTGATGAAGTTAAAATTTCTAACTCATGGACACTAATTCCATCTTTAACAATCTTATTAGCTAAAGTTTCTATTTGTGATTGATCAGATAATTTTGATAATACTCTAGCATGAGCCATTGAGATAGATTTATCTTCAATCATTTTTTGAATAGATTCTGGTAAAGTAAGTAGTCCTAACATATTAGTTATATGTGATCTTGATTTACCTAATCTCTTAGCTAATTCTTCTTGAGTGACATTTAAATTTTCTTGTAGTTTTTTATATGCATTTGCTTCTTCTATAGCATTTAGATTTTCTCTTTGTAGATTTTCAAGTAATGCTATTTCCATCATTTCTTGATCGTTGAAATCTCTAACTATTGCAGGTATTTCTTCTAAACCAGCTAAAGTAGCTGCTTTAACTCTTCTTTCGCCTGCTATTATTTCATATCCTTTGATACCTTTTTTTACTATAATTGGTTGAAATACTCCATGTTCTTTTATTGATGAAGCTAATTCATTTAATGCTTCTTGATCAAATACTTTTCTAGGTTGATATGGATTTGCATGTAATTCAGTTAATTTAATATTTTCAATAGCATCTTTAGGTGTTTCAGTTAAAATCTTTTCTTCTACTTTTTCATAATTTAATGGTTCATTATTAAATAATTCTTCAAGTCCTCTACCTAAAGCTCTTCTTTTAGTATCAGTTTCCATTTCTAGCAATCACTTCCTTAGCCAAATTAATATATGCTTCTGAACCTCTACTTCTTGGATCATAAGCAATAATTGGTTCTCCATGAGATGGAGCTTCTGTTAATCTAACTAATCTAGGTATTATAGTATTATATACTTTTTCTTTGAAGAATTTTCTTATTTCTTCTACTACTTCAAAACCTAAATTAGTTCTTGAATCTAACATAGTTAATAAAACCCCTTCTATATTTAATGTTGGATTTAAATTCTTTTGAGCCAACATAATAGTTCTAAGTAATTGAGTAATTCCTTCTAAAGCAAAGAATTCACATTGTACTGGAATAATTACTGAATTAGAAGCAGTTAAAGCATTAGTAGTAATTACTCCTAGTGATGGAGGACAATCAATAATTATATAATCATAATTAACTTTTATTGGTTCTAAATACTTCTTTAATTGTTCTCCTTTTGAGAAATTTTCTTCAGTTTTACTCTTTTCAATTAATTCTATATTAATACCTGCTAGATTAATTGTAGCTGGTATTACTGATAGATTTTTATATTTAGTTCTTATTATAGATTCATTGATATTACATTGTCCTATTAAAACATCATAGATACTTTTATCAATATCTCCTTTATTAATACCAACACCTGTAGTAGTATTTCCTTGAGGGTCTAAATCTATTAATAATACTTTCTTACCTAAAGCAGCTAAAGATGCAGAAAGGTTAATACTTGTTGTTGTCTTTCCTACTCCACCTTTTTGATTTACTAAAGATATTGTCTTTCCCATCTTATCACCCATTTCTTAACTACTAATTATTGTATCAAAAAACTAGTAGTTTTGAAATAATTTTAGAAAAAAAGTAGAAATTTCTTTCTACTGATTTTTATCAATTTTTAAAATTACTTGATAAGTACTTGGAAAATCCATTTCATCCATACCTATAGTTAATCCTTTTACTCTTAAATCTCCAATTAAGTTTTTGATTTTTTCTTTTGCTTTATCAACAGTTATTTCTTCATCTTCATCAGATTCTTCACTTGTTTCAATTTCATTAGGTAAATTAACTGCATTTAAGTCTGGTGTTTTAAAATAATCATCTGTTTTTTCATCGTCTTCAATATCTGGAGTTTCAGCAGTTTTTATGATTTCCTCGGCAGCAGTACGGAATTTTTCTTCATTTTTATCAGTTTCTTCTGCTGGAGTTGGAATATTTAATAAACTATCTAGGGATGAATTAGAAGGATTTGTTGTTTGATTAATATCTTGAGAATTCTTTTTAATATCATCAACATCTGGTGTTGTTTCCTCTATAAATGTATGAGAACTATTATCTTCTTCATCTTCATCATCATTTATGTTAGCATAATTTAGTATTGTTCCTTGATCATTAGGATCATCATCATTAATTATTTTTACTTCTCCAATACCTGCATCTGGATTTTTAATTTCTGTTGTTGGAGCAAGAGGAGAATTATTCAAAAAACTATTTAAGAAGTTTTCTGGTTCTGTTTTCTTTTCATCCATAGAAGGTTCTTTTATTGGACTAGATTCAGGTGTTGCGACTTCAGCAACTGGAGTTAATTCTTCTTGTTTTTCTTCTTTTGGATATAACTTATCTATTTCTTTTTCTAACTCTCTAACATTTATTTTTTCACTAATTACTCGTTTTAACATTTCTGTTTGTTTAGCAGAATCATCTATTCTTAATAAAGTTCTAGCATGACGTTCTGATATCTCATTACTTAATAGAGCTTTTTTTACATCATCATTTAATTGTAGCAATCTTAATTTATTAGCTACTGCTGATTGAGATTTACCCATAGTTTTAGCTAATTCTTCTTGAGTCATTTCATCTAATTCTAATACTTTTTGATAAGTCTTAGCTTCTTCTATAGGATTAAGATCTTTTCTTTGTAAGTTTTCTAGTAACGCTACTTTTGATGATTCTTTATCATCTAAATTATTAACTATTGCAGGAATAGTAGTTTTTCCAGCTAAAGCAGATGCTTTATATCTTCTTTCTCCAGCAATAATTTCATACTTTCCATTAACTTCTCTAACAATTATAGGTTGAATAACACCATGTTCTTTTATAGATACAGCTAATTCTTTTAGGGCATGATCATCAAATACTTCTCTAGGTTGAAACTTATTAGGTATGATGTCATCTAAGTTAAGCATTACTACTTCTTTTTTATTAGTTTGATCCATATGCTATCCCTCTATTCTTTCCTATAATACATTATATATTATTTTTTCTATTCTTTCAATTAAAAAATAACAAGTAAGGCTTGTTATTTTATTTTTATTGAAATGAGACTTCTTTTACTGTTTTCTATTGGTAAATTAAATTTAATTATTTTTTCAATTTGATACTTATCATTAATTTCTTTTTGTACTTCTTCTGTTAATTCAGAATCTATATCTCCTTTTAAAGCAATTAATTTACCATTCTTTTTTACTAGATGCATTGTATAATCTAATAATTTAGTAATATTAGCTACTGCTCTAGCTGTAACTATATCAAATTTTTCATTATACTCTTCTGCTCTAATATGAAGAGTTTTTATGTTAGTTAGATCTAATTTAGAAATAACTTCATCTAGAAATTTTAATTTCTTTTCTCTAGCATCTACTAAGGTAATATCTAAATGAGGATAAAATATCTTTAAAACTATTCCAGGAAAACCTGCTCCTGTACCTACATCACATAATGTATGATAATCATTTAGATCAATTATCTTCTTTATAGTTAGAGAATCATAAAAGTGTTTAAGATATACTTCTTCTTTTGAAGTAATTCGAGTTAAATTAACTTTATTATTCCATTCAACTAATAAATTATAATACTTTTCTAACTGAGATAACTGTTTAGTAGTTGGAGTAATTCCTAAAAGTTTTAATTCTTCTAAAAAACATTTATCTGTCATTATATTTTCTCCTTAAATATACCATTAAGATAGAAATATCTGCTGGATTTACTCCACTAATACGAGATGCTTGACCTATAGATAGAGGTCTTATTTCTTTTAGTTTTTCTCTAGCTTCTGAAGCTAAATTACTAACATCATTATAATCAATATCTTCAGGTATACCTTTAGATTCTAAAGATAACATCTTTTCTGCTTCTTTATTAGCTTTATTAATATAACCTTCATATTTTATTATTATTTCTACTTCTTCTAATACATCATTAGTATAATTTAATTCAATAAATCTATTTAAATCATTAATAGATATTTCTGGTCTTTTTAAAAATTCATATAATGATATTCCTTCATTTAACATAGATGTATTTAATTCTTTTATTATCTTAGATGTTTCTTTGTTTGGAGTTATTCTTGTTTCTTTTAATTTAGATATTAAATCATTAATATTATTTAATTTATCTTTAAACATTTTATATCTTTTATCTGTAATTAGTCCTATTTCTTTTCCATACTCAGTTAGTCTAATATCAGCATTATCATTTCTTAATAATAATCTATATTCTGCTCGTGATGTTAGTAATCTATATGGATCTTTAATACCTTTAGTTACTAAGTCATCTATTAAAACTCCAATATAAGCTTCATTTCTTTTTAATATTAATGGTTCTTTTCCTTTTAATTTTTGATTAGCATTTATACCAGCTATTAATCCTTGTCCAGCTGCTTCTTCATAACCAGAAGTTCCATTTATTTGTCCAGCTGTGAATAAGTTTTCTACTAACTTAGTTTCAAGTGATGGTTTTAATCCTTTAGAATCAATTGCATCATATTCTATAGCATAAGCATATTTTAATATTTTGGCATGTTCTAATCCTTTTAAAGAATGTACTAAGTCTTCTTGAACATATAGAGGCATACTAGTAGAAAATCCTTGAATATAAATAGTATTACCATATTCTGGATCATCTTCTACTTTGCTTTCTGTTTCTAAAAATAGTTGATGTCTTTCTTTATCAGCAAATCTTACAACCTTATCCTCTATGGATGGACAATATCTAGGACCTATTCCTTCAGCATATCCTCCATACATAGCTGATTCTTTTAAATGTTTATTAATTATTTTATGAGTTTTTTCATTTGTATATACTAAGTGGCATGGTACTTGATTATTAACATCATAGAAAACATTATTATCAAATGAAAATGTCCTTATTACTTCATCACCTGGTTCTAACTTAGTTAGATCAGAATCAATAGTGTTTTTATCTACTCTTGGTGGTGTACCTGTTTTTAGTCTTAAAATAGTAAAACCTAATTCTTTTAATTTATCTGATAAATGATTGGATCTTTGTTCTCCATGAGGTCCTGATGGAGTTCTATCTTTACCGTTTAGAATATCTGCTTTTAGATAAGTTCCTGTAGTTAGAATAACTACTTTAGATCTTATTTTTTCATTATTAGAAAGAATTACTCCTTCTACTTTATTATCTTTTACTATTAAATCTTCTACCATTGCTTCTTTAATAGTTAAATTCTTTTCTTCATTTAAAGTTTTCAACATAACTTGTGGATAAACATTTTTATCTGCTTGAGCACGTAGAGCTTGAACAGCTGGTCCTTTTTTAGTATTTAACATTTTCATTTGAATACACGCTTGATCAGCTACTTTACCCATTTCTCCACCTAAAGCATCGATTTCTCTTACTACTATACCTTTAGCAGGTCCACCAATTGATGGATTACAAGGCATATCAGCGATATTTTTAATATTTCCAGTTACAAGTAGAGTTTTATTACCTAATCTAGCTGTTGCTAGAGATGCTTCACAACCTGCATGTCCTCCACCTACTACAATTATGTCGTACTGCATTTTGATCACCCGACCTCTTTTATTAGTATACTTCTTTTTCTTCGTGTATTATAACAAAACTTTATAATAATAACAATATTTATGTTATTATTAATAAGAGGAGAATATTTATGAATACTATTTTTTCTTTTTTATTAATACTTAATAGATTTTATATGATACCTATTAGAATTATTGTGCTTATTGCGTTCGTATTGTTTTCAATAATTATGATGATTAAAAGAAAAAATATACTTTATAGTATATTAATGATATTTTTTGTACTAACTCTTTTATTAGCAGATTATTTTGGTAGCGAGGGAGCTATAATTAGTTTTCAAGATTGTATAAGTGGTAATATATCAAGTTTTCTATTAATGTTTTTATGTATTAGTTATAGCTATCTTCTTTTATCTGGTTTTATTCTTTCTATTGTATCTTTATTGATTTGTAATAATAAGAATAAAAGAATGTTTGTTTTAATTACTATTTTGATATCTACTATCGTTGTTTATTTATCTTGTATATTTTATTATGATATTGGTTATTCGATGGGTGAAGTTTATGAAACAAGTAATAGTTTTGATGTAATATTTCCACTATTACTACGATATTTATATGTACCTATTATTGGTATTACTATATTTTTAATATTATTCTTTATCTATAAGAAAAAGAAGACTAATTAGTCTTCTTTTATTTTCCTACACAGAAATTCTTAAATAAATTTTCTATTATCTCATCTGAATATGTTTCACCTATTATTTCACCTAAAGTATCAAAGGCATCTTTTAAATCAATCTCAACCATATCAATAGGCACTTTATTATCTAAAGCTTCTTCAGCTTGTTTTAATTCTTTATATGCCTTTTTAGCTAAAGATATTTGTCTTGAATTAGATAAATAAGTATAATCTTTAGTTTTTATTTGTTCTATATTAAATAGTTCTTGAATCTTTTGTTTTAATTCATCGATACCTTTCTTTTTAGTAGTAGATGTTTCAATAACATTATCTAGTGTTTCTTTGATTTTTAATTTTGTTTTTAAATCTTTTTTATTTACTACTACTATTCTAGGTTTATGTTTAGTTTTATCTAATATTAGTTTATCTTCTTTAGTTAGTTTTTCATTATTATTTAATACTACTATTACTAAATCTGCATCTTTAATCAAGGATAGAGATTTTTCTACACCGATACTTTCAACTTTATTATCTGTTTTTCTAATACCTGCAGTATCTATCATCTTTAATAATAATCCATCTAATATTATTTCTCCTTCTACTATATCTCTAGTAGTACCAGCTATATCAGTAACAATAGCTTTATCTTCGTTTAATAAAGAATTAAGAAGAGAACTTTTACCGACATTTGGTCTTCCTAAAATTACTGTTTTTATTCCTTCTTTTACTGGTAATGTATTTTTAGATTCTTTTATTAATTTTTCTAGATCTTTTTTCATATTATCTAGATTGTCTCTAATGTTATCTTTTGTGACTACTTCTATATCATAATATTCTGGGTAATCTATATTTACTTCTATTTGTGATAATAATTGTTTTAAATTATTACGATATTCTTCTATTAAATTAGATATATTTCCTTTTAGAGAAGACATAGCTAGACTTCTTGCTTCATCTGATTTTGATTCAATTATATCCATAACTGATTCTGATTCTATTAAATCTATTCTTCCATTTAAGAAAGCTCTTTTAGTAAATTCACCTGGTTCAGCTAGACGAGCACCATGTTCTAACATAGTTTCTAAAATCTTATTAGTAGAAACAATACCACCATGACAATTTATTTCAACTATATTTTCTTTAGTATAAGTTCTAGGTTCTTTCATAATAGATACTAATACTTCATCTATTATTTCATTATCATTTTTAATATAACCATAATTAATAGTATGAGACTTTACTTTAGTTAGATCTTTTCCTTCAAAACAATTATTTACTATTTCAATAGCATCTTTTCCAGATAATCTAACTATAGATATAGCTCCAACTCCTAAAGCAGTTGAGATAGCAACAATAGTATCTTCCATATAGATTCCTCCTTAAGTCGAAGATATTATAACATTATTTTGTCAAATATTCTATATATAGTTTATAATCATATTCTTCAAAACATACAAATTTTACATCTATATTTTTATTATTTATTTCTTTAATTGTATCAATAGCTATGTGTGATGCTTCTTCTTTAGGATAACCATACATACCTGTAGATATACATGGAAAACCAATAGTTATTCTTTCTAAGTTATTATCAACTCTATACTTTTCAGCTAATTCCATACATGTTTTATAACAACTTTTTAATAATTTAGGAGCATCTAAAGTATTACTACTATATATTGGACCTACAGTATGTATTATTTTTTTACAAGGTAGATTATAACTATCAGTCATTTTAGCCTTTCCTGTTTCACACCCATTTAAACTTAAACATTCTTTTAATAATTCTGGACCTGCCTTATAATGAATCATTCCATCTACTCCTGCTCCTCCAGCCAAACTATTATTTGCTGCATTTACTATAATGTCATAGTCTTTTTCAGTTATATCTCCTTTTACTACTTCAATATTATTCATAGTTTTCCTCCTAATAGGATTATACACTTTTTTTATCAATATAAAAAGTAGATGAAATCATCTACTTTTTACTATTTAAAGAATAGTTTTTTTCTTTTTGGTGTTTCTTTTACTTCTTGTTTTTGTTCTTGTTTTTCTTTTTCTACGAGATTAGCTGATACAGTTATATTAAATTTTTCACCAGATTGGATTCTATCTTTTAATTCTTCGAATGTTTGTGGTCCATTATAAGATAATCCATTCTTTTCTATTAAAGATTTTAATTCATCAAATTTAGTATAACTTTGATATCCATAACCAATATCTCCATAGTTAAATTTACTAGCTTCCTCTTCATTTAATAAACATTTGATACTACCAGTATAAAATCTTACTATGTTTTGAATTGGTTCGCAGTTTTCTTTAATGGTATTGTCTTCGTTAACATCATTTTTGTCATATACTATTCCTAATTCTAAATCTAGATTAATAGTATCAAAGTCACACTCACGAGAGTAAAATCTAATCGCTCTTTTTAAGACATCTTTAATATCTTCTAGACTTGATCTAGGATTACTGTTATTAATACGTTTTGCTGAACCATTATCTTCTGTTCTGACTTTACCATTATTGAAGAAACAAACATGAGCTGTTTCATATGAATATTTCTCTTCAATCAACTCTTCTAATAATCTCTTATCCAACTCTAAACCCTCCTTTAAAAATATTGTTTGATGAGGCCCCCTCAAACTAATTTTGTATTATAATACTAATCATGATATAATTAAAATACATATTTTTTATGTTATTTATAACTTTTGATTATATCTGGAGGTTGTTATGAAAACAAATTTAGAATTATATAAAGTGTTTTATTATGTTGCTAAAAATAATAGTATTACTAGAGCAGCAAATGAATTAATGGTTAGTCAACCAGCAATTAGTAAATCTATTAAAGTTTTAG
>JAEEGL010138004.1_pt1 | contig 11948 bp, 4 predicted proteins | sample 9134231 | NCBI WGS metagenome assembly JAEEGL01 (sample SAMN16246548, study PRJNA631951) | gut metagenome | biome: gut microbiome; feature: rumen; material: fiber-attached | host: Bos | place: Iran: Karaj | collected 2018-10 | reverse complement strand
TTCCAGTCAGGCGTACCATGTGGATCACTCCCGCAGAATGAACAAAACTGTCCATTCTGCGGGAGTGATCTGTTTGTAAGACTGCTATATTCAGGCTTATTTCGCGGATACTTGTTTTTGAACAAAAAATATAGGATTTATCAATATTTGTCACTGAATAGATAATCTTCCGAAGTTGAACAGAAATGTTCAACTTTATCATTGCATATTTTCTTTATATTTAGCGAAATAGTCAGCTTCCTTTTTATCTGGCGTGCAATTTCTGTTGGCAGAATGTGGTCTGTCTTGATTGTAAAATCTGATATACTCATCAACAGAATCCTTAAAATGTCTTTCTGAGGTGTAATCTTTTCGGTACAGTTCCTCGACTTTCATGTTTTTGAAAAATGATTCACAAACGGAATTGTCATATGGAATCCCAGGTTTTGAAAATGATTGAATGACATTCAACGATTTCAAATACCCTGTAAATGCAGTCGAGACATAGTTGCTTCCATTATCAGAATGAAAAATCAGTCCGTTTTGAGGATTACGTTCAGCGTATGCTTCTTTCAGTACTCTGACCCCTCTACAGGCCGAACTATGAAGTTGGAGGAATCTTCCAGCTCAATTTAATATACGTATAGTATTATTTAAGGAAAATATTGACAAATCAGATGCTTTGTGATAAAATATTGATACGTGTGTATATAATTCATTAATATATCTGTTTTATTATATGCGTAAAACTAAATCTCAGGAGGGTGAAACAATGTTTTTTTCTAAACACAGTCCCAGAAAACTGAAAAAAGCAGTGTCATTGTTTCTCGGCTCTGTATTGGTGCTGAATACCGCCGCTATGGTAAGGATAAAAGCGAATGGTGTTTCAGCTGCTGACGCGAAATCTATGCGCGATGATATCATCAAAAAAGCCGCAGCTTATTTAAGCTCGCAGGAAAACGATGATAACAGCTACGGCGACAGCAGACTCATCAATGATACTACAGAAGCTCTTATCGGTTTGAGAGCTGCCGGAAAAAACTACAATGAAAACAGCGAAAAATGGCTGACGGATAATATATCGTTCGATAATAACGATATGGTAGCGAGACTTTCAGCTGCTACGTTAAATCTCGAATATCTCAGCAAGCTCAAAGGCAGACAGAATGAAAACGGCGGTTTCGGACTCTACAGCGGATACTCAAGCGATGTACTTGATACTGTACTCGTTCTTGAAGCCGTAAATGATACCGGATATTCCGATAGCGAGGTCTCAGGCGAGGATATGTGCAAATATCTTCTTACAGCCGCAAATGCTGACGGAGGCTACTCCTATTCGCCTGCAAGCGGAAGTGATGATATCCTCACTGCAATGGTAGTTTATAACGTGGACAGATTATTCGCTGCAAATGACTTCAATATGTCGTTTCTCAACGCTCAGCTTACATACCTTGAAGAAAACGTATCCGACAGCTATGAGGACAGCGATATCAAGAAAACTCTCTACAAGTATCTTGCAATGGAGGCTGCGGAAGAGGAAATAGACTCTATCGCCCTGCTCAATGAACTCAGCAAGGCTGAAAAGAGTAACGGAAGCTTTGCCGATGATATCGAGACTACATCTGTTGCAATAAGAATTCTCAAATCGCTCGACCTTGAAAATAAGCTCAGCATAACTGATTTTGATACAACTTTAAGTCAGACTGATGCTGTCAGCAACAGTTCAAATACTGTTACAGCAACCTCTGTTATCGGCTACTCGAGCAATTTCGATACCGAGCTTGATGTAAAGCTCTCACTCTACAGCGGTGATACAGTTGTTTATGAAAACACTGTAAAGGCACAGTGTTCTGCCAATGATACGAGCATCACCGTGGATTCAGGCGAATTCACTATCGCAGAGCCCGACGGTTCTGAGGTCTATGTTATTGCAGAGCTGTACAACGGCAATAAGCTTGTAGGAACTCAGAGAATAGACATCGACATCACTGCATTCACGCCCGAATATTCAACTGATATAACAGATCTCTCTGTCGAGCTTGATACATATTCAGTTCCGTTAGGCTCTTCAGAAGAAGTCGGAATAAACTATGACCTTCTCTATGCTACTAACATCGAATATGACGTAACAATGAAAACTGTTGTCACATACGATGGCAAGGTAGCAGCTTCGGATACTGAGGACGCTGTTCTCACTCCTGACAGAAGCTCTTTGAAAAAAACTCCGCTCAAATTTGTTCCCGATAAAGCCGGTATTTATAATGTAAAGGTGAGCTGTATCGACAAAGGCGAGGAAATATTCAGCAGAGAAGCAAGCCTCGAAGTGATAGAGCCGCCGGTCATTGAAGAAAAGCAGTCAGAAGAGGAAAAAACTCAGTTTGAGGTAACATGGTTCGGACCTCTTATCAGTGATTACGTTGTTTATGCCGGAAATGAATCTGAGATAAATGCAGGTGCGAGCCTCAATTATTTCTCAAACGATGTATGGAACGGCAAAATAGAAATTAACGTCATGAAAAAGGACGAGCTCATCACTGAGACCGCTTTCGACGTCGAGCTTGAAAAGGGTGAGATAACTGTCAATCCCAACAACGGTCTGCCGGAATATCCCATATACAAAAGCGGCGATAAGCTTTCGTTCACTGTAAAGGATACAGGCGAGTACATCGTTAATGCAAAGCTCCTTGATACAGAAGGAAACGTCCTCAAAGAGGGCAATACAACTCTCAAAGTCATCGACAGACCCGTTCAGGACCTTATTCTCAACAGCTGCACAAATAGTGAAAAGGACAACATGATCGATCTTTCATGGAACGATATAAGCAGCTCTGCTGAAAGCTATACATATCAGCTTTACAGAAAAACCAACGGTACAAAATGGGAGCCGCGTTCGATATGGAACGAAGAGGAACGTATAAATGTCCTCAACGTGTATCCGGCTTCTCCATATCTCGCAGACTGGATGACAACTACTATCAGTGATACTGAAACTCCTGCCGGAAAAGGAATTTTCGATATTGATTCAGTACACATCGCCACTTTCAACTCGTCTCCCGAAACATACATGAAAAAAGATGACGGAAGCTGGAAGTATGACGTTATATTCTTCGGTTCATCGGATTGCAACAGCGGATATGATATGGGCGACAAGGCTGCTGAACTTGTACACAGCTTCATCGACAGCGGCAGAGGTGTTTTCTTTGGCCATGATACCATGAATACATACCTCGGTCACAAAAACTTCGACAGCTTCGGCGAAAAAGCAGGTCTCCATGTACGTGTCGGATTCGGAACAAATACCACTTCATCTGTTTCAGTTGTAAAGATCGGAACCCTTACAAATTATCCGTGGGAAATACGCGGAAATATGAACGTTCCTACTACACATACATCAGGTCAGTTCATCACAGATGCAACTGAATGGATAACTCTTAACGCTCATAAATATACTGACCCTGATACAGGCGGACAGGACGGTTTCTACCTTGCAACATACAACAACGTCGGCATGATACAGACCGGTCACAGCAATGGTCAGGCTACAGATGACGAGAGAAAGATACTTGCAAATACAATGTTCTATCTCTATCAGATATCACAGCAGACTACTGCGAAGGACGCCTCATTCTATGATATCGACGCTCCTGACAAGCCTGTCGTTTCAGCAAAGAACAGCGGCGGAAAGGCTGTTCTGAACGTAAGCGCAAAGGACAATCCTACAGAATACGAATATTACATCAGTGCAAATCCAATGAGCGGCAGTGATAAAAAGGTCCTCTCAAACGTTAAAAAGCATACTATATTAGCCGGTATTGCCGGATTCGTAGTGAAGGTAGACAGCAGTTCAGAGCCGAATCCCGAGCTCATCGAGCGCGATGAGAACGGCGAAAACATACTCGGTATCGTTCCTGCTGATGCTAAGGGAAATGCCGTTATCGAGGCTGAACCCGATGATATCTCACAGAAGCAGTACATCCATGTTTTTGCAGTTGATAAAGCAAACAACGTAAGTGAGGAATACATCATTCCATTCGCTGATACCGAGCTCAAGACCAATATCGCCACTGACAAGAAGCTTTATGCTTACGGCGATAAAGTCGAGATAAATGCGGATACTGTCTCTGCTCCCTTTGGCGAAAAGGCTGATATGAAAATAGAAATATACGACGAATTCAACAATAAAACTGCTGAACTCACAAACGTCAGCGAACAGGTACTCACAGCAAATGAGACTCTTGAAAGCAATGCTGAATGGAGCATTCCTGCTGAAACTGACGGCAGATACAAGGCGGTTATCAACTGGTACAAGGACAATGAGATAATCTCTTCTGCTGAATCAGGATTCAAGATAGCAAATGAAAAGAGCATAGTGAACTATATCACCAGCAACAAAAAGACCTATTCATACGGTGACCCCATAAACCTCATTGGTAATGTCACCAACAGCAGTAAGGCTATGACTGAAAACGACCTCGTTCTCAATGTAAAGGTATTCGACAGCAATAATAAGGAGGTTGCTTCATTCAGCCATGATATCGGAGTTATTGTTCCTGACGGAGCATTTGAGCATTCAGATGCTATCGCTCCCAAAAAACTTCCGGGTGGAAAATATCAGATAAGCGCTTCAGTTATGCAGGGCGATATGGAAGTATCAAACGATACCGCAAACATCACTGTCAAGAGTGACCCCATTTTTACCGGCAAGCTTGACCTCACTCCTTCCGGCGGAAAGGCTTCTGCTGATTTCACAGTGAGCAACTCCGGCGACCAGAATGCTGAAAATGCGCTTGTTACCGTGAAGGTCTACAAGGCTGATTCAACTGAACTTGTGTACGAATACAGCGATACGGTTTCAATTAATTCCGGAGAGACATTCACCGGCAAAACTTCATTTGATATTGACAAGAGCTATGCCGGAAAGTATTCAGCAGTTCTCAGCGTTGAATACAACGAAGCTAAAAAAGACCTTGACTTTGCCGGATTTGAAAAAGAATCAGAGATCGTCACAACAACTGTAACATCAGCTCCTGCTGAAACAACTACATCAGCAGCTGAAACTTCAACAACTACAACAGCTTCGTCATCTGCGACTACTGCAAAGTCAACTTCCGCAAAGACCGATTCTCCCAAGACCGGCGACAGCGGTATCCCTGCATATATGTGGCTGATAAGCATTCTCAGCATTGCGGGACTCATTGCGTTAAGAAAAAAAGGAGACAGTGAAAATGAATAATAGATTGAAAAGAGCTGCATTCATCACAGCAGCAGCCTTTTTGCTTTCGGCGCTAACACCGTACCTCTCTGTTATATATAAGAGCCAGGAGAACATTACGGCACAGCCTGTTGTGAAAAAAGAGGTAAATGCCGAGATAGTTCCCGCAGTGCAGACTGAGCCGATAATTGAGAGACTTACATATGCCTGCGAAGAGAATAATAACAATGAGATAAATTCTGTTTGTGATCTGATACAGAAGGAAATGGATTCTGCTAAAAATAAGGTCGCAGAGTATAGCGATGATATCGAAAGCTGGGCAAGCGATGATATAAAGGCGCGTCAGGAAGACTATGAGAACGAGTTTGATGTAAAGTATGCAGAGACTGTGAAGGCTCTCGCAGAAATCAGAAACGGCGTTGATATCGAAAAGAATGTCGCAGTAATAAGCAGTAATATCATTGAACCGAAGGATCAGTTTACTTCTGATGCTGCACCGAATACAGAGACGGCTGCAAAGGATATTGAATCCGTGGCTGATGAACATATAACTCAAAGTGTTAATATAAACTCTCCCGCTCCGACTGATAATGACCTCAAGCTTGAATGCTCTGCTGATATGGAGCCCGTGATAGTTGGTCTTGCAGAAGGACTTGGAGATGTAAACAGCATATACAGATATGTTAAGGACAACATCAAAATGGAGACATATTACGGCTCGAAGAAGGGGGCTGTAATAACTCTCGCTCAGCAAGGCGGAAACGATATAGATCAGGCATCATTGCTCATAGCTCTTTTACGAGCAAAGGGCATTCCCGCAAGATTTGTTACCGGAACAGTTCGTATAACTGCTCAGCAGGCTATAGATATTACCGGCGCAGCAGACGAGAATACTGCCGGACGTTTCATCGGAACAGGTTTCAGAAATGCAAAGCGCATAAAGGATAACGGCAAGGTCACAGGCTATATGATGACCCGTACATGGGTCGAGGCTTATGTCCCATATACCGATTACCGTGGAGCCGGAAACAATGCCGGAGATAAGGTCTGGGTACAGCTTGACCCGAGCTTTAAGAAGGTTGAGAACAAGATAGTAAATGTCGAGGCTGAATACACAGCTGAGGAGACTAAGCTCATTTCTGATATAAACGAGTTCAATAAGGCTCACTATGAAAACAGCACTGCTATAGAGCTTCCGAAGGAAGTTCCGTGCTACAACAGAGAGATAGTTCCTTCTGATAATGAAAAGTATCTCCCATCATCACTTCCTTACATCACAATAAGTGCAGATGAGCGCTATTCCTTCATCAAGGACAGCGATAAAGACAAGATATCTATTGGCGTTGACGGTGAAACCATTATGACTGCGCCTGTTTCAGAGCTCTACGGCAAGCCTGTCATTCTTTCATACAAGCCGGCTCATGCGTCTGACAGAGATGTTATGAGCCACTATGACAGGCTCATAGACGTACCGGCATACCTTGTAAACGTTGTTCCGGTAGTAACAGTCGGTGATAAGGAATACAAGATAAATGACCCCGACTTTGGCTGGCTGTTCGAGACTCAGCTCGGAACTCAGCATCAGATGGAGGTACGCATTTACGACAGCGGCAATACTACAATGCTGGTTGATAATATCATCAGCGGTTCGATGTATGCAATAAACCTTGATCTCCAGACTATCTCACCTGATGATGTCATCGCTTCTGAAACAAGAGCAGAAAATGCAAGAGACAACTTCACTCCACAGAATGCCTGTGATACTGATGAGCTCGGAGCTATTCTTGATCTTGCAGGAAAGTATTATTTTTCTCTCTGTGATGCTCAGAGCATTGTTAACAGCTCGGTAATGAACATCGAAAAGACAAGACGTCTTGGCGTTGCTGTTACTGGCTACAGATTCGCAAGAAGTGCTTCATTTGGTATGGTAACAAACCTCGATAGCGGTTCATTCTATATCGACGTAGCATACAATACTGCTGCCACTATCAGCCTTGACGGCGATACACAGAAGGAAAAAGAGTTTATTTTCGGCACTGGTAATATCGAATCCTATTATGAGGGCTACATATGGGAACAGATTATTGATCCTACACAGACCTGTATTTCAACTGAGAGCGTTATGGCTCTTGCTGTAAAGCAGGGGATCACTCCTGTTATGCTTGCACCAAGCAATGCGGAGGAAGTCCTCAGCAAGTGCAACGTCACTGATGATGTTAAGGAGGAGATAAGAAACTTCCTTAACATGGGTATGTACGTAGAGCTCATTCCTGAGACACTTACTATCGGTGACTGGACAGGTACTGTATATATTGCCCTTGACAGAGAGACAGGTTCTGCTTCATACATGATATCGGGCGGTACAGCAGGCGGTTCTTCAATGGATGTTGATGATCTTTTCGCGATAAACAACAGCGTTTTCCAGCTCAACTTCGCTATGGCAGAAATATGTATGGTAACTGGATATCATACATTTATGAATGGTCAGATGGAAAATAACGGAGAGGATATAGCTTCCGGCGCTCATACTATGATAGGTGCTGCAATGACAGTTGCTTCATCAATGACTGCATTGTATGATAACATTGACCATGCCTGCGCGTGCATTGAAGAAGGCGAAGATGGAAAGGCAATGGAGGCTTATTATACATTTACGGTCAATAACCTTTGGGGCTGCTTCCTTAATGCAGTATCTCTCCTTGCGGCAGGCATACAGGGACTTTCAAAGGTCGGTTCTGAATTAGCAAAAAGTGCACAGGATTTCAAAAATGCAAATGTTTTAACTGTTTTATCGAAGATCGCTGGCATTACAAGTGTAATTGATGCTACAGGAGGTCTTGGCGGCATCATTGATCAGATAACCGACGTATTTAAAAAAGATACGGATAAGAGAGCTTCTGATATTATATGGTTATTATGGGCTGCAATAGGCGGTGTATTAACAATTCGCGGCTGATCTGAAAAAGCATAGAGGGGAGAAGGACTGCGCTGACATAGAAGTATTACTATAAGAATTACCTTTACAGCAGACTATGAAACATAACAAGCAGATACCTTATCGCCCCGTCCTTTCTAAAGAAAACAGAAAAAAATATAATATATGTAATGTAAAAAAGCAGTCTGTATAATTTGTGCAGACTGCTTTTTTCTTCAATTTGGGATGTTGAAGTACAAACGAATACATAATAGGATAATCAGAATCACAGCGATTATGATACTAATGGTTTTTAATGATCGTATCATATCTAACTGCCGCTGATGAGCATATCATAGGTCACGCCGTACTTTTCAGCGATATCCTTTGCATATGACGAGCCCTCCGGCTTTGCAAGAGCGACCTTGAACGAGCGCTTTCCGTCCTCTGTCCGCATGATGAGTGAAGCCACTCCTGCGCCTTTGCTTTCACGGGTAAGCTCTCCGGCTTCCTCTCCGAGCTTGTGCATATGCGTATTGTAAATAGTCCGCACTTCCTTTGTCAGGAGCGCTTTCACAGAATCTCTTGCGATGTAGTAGCCCTCCTCGAATGATGTCGTGGAGAAGGTCTCGTTCAGCAGCAGAAGACTCCTGCTTGTAGACTGAGAAAACATCTCCCTGAAACGAACGCACTCCTCGCCCAGCCGTCCCAGATCCATAGTTTTGTCCTCATCTGCCGGGAAGTGGGTGTATATACAGTCGCAGGGAACATATCGGAAGCTTTCCGCCGGAACGAAAAGTCCTCCCTGAGCGAGAACGAAAAGCTGACCGACTGCCTGCGTGACGGTAGTCTTTCCGCCGCGGTTTGCGCCTGTCAGGATATAGACTGTATGCTTCTTATCAAAGGTAAGGTCGTTGGGGACTATCTCGCTGACATTTTCCATATTCATCGCAAGCTTCATATTGTAAAAGCCTTTTGCCGACATTGAAGCTCCGTCCTCAGATTCCGGCTGAGCCTCGCAGAATGCGCAGCCCTTCTCCATAAGACCGCTGATGAACTCTGCACACCTGATGTAATAGATGAACTCCGGCACCAAGCCTGAAACATTCACTATCGCCACATTCGCGTACTTGGTGAGCGTGTCTCTCAGCTTCTTCACGAGCGAACCGAGCATTTTATTCATAACGGTATTCAGGTAGAAGGTCGAATTTGCCGTACTGTCGCCGTCAGGAGTTTTCACTATCGTCGAACGGATATGACCGTCAACAAAGGAATTATTCCTCACAGCAGAGAAGCCTCCCAGATTTTCAATAAAAGCACTGGTATTTGCATTCTTCTCCTTGTCGATCAGCTGATAGTGCATATCGCCGTCCCAGTCTGCGGTATCGCGGAGCTTGTCCTTAGCCGCGATAGCATCTGCAAAATTGCTCACTATGCCCGACTTTCTGAACGGCTTTCTGTTGACCGATACCAGTCCTATGCTGACAGCTTCAAAGCGCTCGTTGACATTGACGCCGAGTGTGACGCTCTGAACATCGGACGCCTTTATTCTCAGCTCAGCGATGTCAGCTTTCATTTCGGCAAAGCAAGCGTCTTCATAAAGCTCTGTAATATAATTCCTCAGTGAGATGAGCCCCTCGGACTGTATCCTCTCATCGGAAAGGCAGTCACGAATGGTTTCCACTGTCGTGATGTAGTCATTCAGCTCGTCGAGACGGTGAAAGAGATGCCACAGTCCAAGCTCCTCATCGGTAGTCTTGTGCATGGAGGAAAAATCCTTCATAAATCGTATCTTATCGAAAAGCTGCATCATGGACTTTCTCAGTTCCGGAAGCCGGCAGATATCCGCGAATATCTGCCGGCGGTATGCAGCAACATTCGCGTCATCTGTCATCTGTGAAAGCACATTTGTTATCAGACGGCGTTCTGCGGCATCGCCTGACAACGCCTGACAAAACATCTCCAGACCAAGATCATGCATCACATTATCCGGAAGCCTGCGGTACTCGGGGACTGCACCAACGGGCTGCAACAAGCTGAATCCATTATGCTGCTTCATAACCTGACCTCTCAAATCTTTTTCAGTGGAATACAGATATAGCTTACCGTATCAGCAGGCTCCTTCGCCGGCGGCAGATAGAACTCCAATGAGTAATTGCCCGCCAAAGTATAACCCTGCAAAGTCGGGAGCCACTCTGACCATATCTGCGTGTTGACCTTCTGCATACTGTCAGGCAGAGGTCCTTCGCAGCGGAAAAGCGCCCACAATCCGCCGGGTATCTGATAGGTACAGCAGCCTTCCGGGATATCCTCCCACGGCAGGTACAGGTCAGCTATCCAGTAGTCGAAGTTTTTTCCGTCCATGTCCGTGCATATGCCGAACGTTCCTTTCAAGCCCTTCATGTCCGACATCCACTCGCCCCAGAATTCCGGTATCTTCTTGTAGCTCGTCTCGGCATTGAACCTCTTTTTGATGCCCATAACTGTAAACGGTGCCTTTTCAACGATCTTGTAATCCAGCATAGTTCCGCCCTCCAATGTAATTTTAATATGCAGCGGAGCAAATGACCTCAGGTTCGCACCTGTTTCTCTTGCCTGTGTCGGAGTGATGCCATGAAAGCGCTGGAACGCCTTCGCAAAGCTGTCAGGAGAATCATAGCCGTACTTCATTGCAATGTCGATGACCTTGCGGTCAGAGCAAGCCAGCTCCTGTGCTGCCAGCGTCATACGGCGGGCACGGATATACTCTCCGACGGTCATACCGCACATAGCACCGAATATACGCTGATAATAGAACGATGAAAGTGCAGCTTTCTTCGCCGCATTTTCAATGTCCAGCTCATTGGTCAGATTCTGTTCAATATATTCAATTGAAGCCTGAAATCCTTCTATCCATTCTTTCATAACGGTCACCTCATCCGCTTGAACTCATTGTATCACATCGGGACATTTTTGTCCCGACTTTTTCTGCGCTCTTTGTCGGGGTCAGAATGTATTATATTGCCTACAACCTTAGCTTCACGAACGCATCTCAGCATTTCTGTGTCTTAATCAACAGCAGGCACATAGTAGGGAATGAATCCGATTTGTTCTCCGGTAACTGCGTCGATAATTATCTCGCTGTCCTGATTCTTGCTTCTGAGCAAATATGCTGCTTTAGGACTGTACCGATTCGGCATCTGACTTGAATACTTATAATCAAAATATATTATTGTGCAGACGTCATGAGTTGAACGCATCCATTCCTCAATTGCCTCATTCTCTGAGAGCATATTTTCAGGAGCAATGTCTATCTCTTTATACTTCTCCGGAGCGATAAGCAGTTCTATAGTCAGATAACCCTTATGATCAAACGCGGCGAAAGCATTGTCATTTATGTCGAGATCGCCGTAACCGTGAGCAAGTATGCCTTTATAGTATACATAAAAGCACGGTCCTGCAAAAAAATGGCTCAAAGGGTGATCGGGAGAATATACAAATGTGAAGTCGCTCATATCAACGTCTGGATACATTTTTGACAGCGTTTCCGTCAGGGCTATCCTCTGCTCATCGGTTACTTTACCGTAGTCGTCAATGATGACCGGAGCATTTTTCAGCTTGGGATGCTCCTCCACAAGCAGACTTCTCATGAGGCAGAAGTCGAACACATCAAGCTTGCCGTCACTGTATAAATCAGCGGCTTTCCAGTCAGCAAGCTCAGCGTCAGAAGTTCCAAGCAGCCATCTTTTCAGCGATACAAGGTCTGCTATATTGAGCTTTCCGTCACCGTTGGCATCGCCTCTTACGGACTTTTTAAGCCTGAAGATATAGTCCATTGCACCGTTGTCGAATTTTCTGACTTCC
>JAEEGL016827730.1_pt1 | contig 11949 bp, 2 predicted proteins | sample 9134231 | NCBI WGS metagenome assembly JAEEGL01 (sample SAMN16246548, study PRJNA631951) | gut metagenome | biome: gut microbiome; feature: rumen; material: fiber-attached | host: Bos | place: Iran: Karaj | collected 2018-10 | reverse complement strand
CCCAGACGACCATCAAGGGCGTCGTGACGGATGAGGGCGGCGAGCCCCTGATGGGAGCCGGAGTTTTCGTTGAGGGTACCACGATCGGCGTGGTGACCGGACTCGACGGAGACTACGAACTCACCGTACCGGCTGATGCGAAGAATCTTGTGTTCTCCTTCATCGGACTCGCTGACCAGACTGTGGCCATCAACGGCCAGACGACGATCGACGTGGTCTTGAAGGAAGATTCGACCTTCCTCGATGAAGTTGTCGTGGTGGGTTACCAGACGGTCAAGAGGCGCGACCTCCTGGGCTCCGTCTCTTCGATCGGTAATGAGAAACTGACCGAACAGCCGGTGACGACCGTCAGCCAGGCCCTCTCCGGTAAGATGGCAGGTGTGTCCGTAGTCACTACGGAAGGCGATCCTGACGCCGACATCAAGATCCGTGTCCGCGGCGGTGGCTCCATTACCCAGGACAACAGTCCGCTTTATATCGTCGACGGCTTCCCTGTGGAATCCATCAACGATATCCCTTCCTCCGAGATCCAGTCGATCGATGTCCTGAAGGACGCTTTCTCGACGGCCATCTACGGCAGCCGGGGTGCGAACGGCGTCGTCATCGTGACGACCAAGAGCGCCGACAAGGGCGATAAGATCTCTGTCAAGTTCAACACCTACTACGGTCGCAAGAAGATGGCAAACGCCGGCGCCATCAAGGCGATGGATTCCGAGAATTTCGTCAAGTTCCGTTACGAACTCGCAGCCATCAAGGACAATATCGACACCTATTACACGCCGTACTTCGGCAACTATGCCGATATCGATCTCTATACCGGTCTTCCGGTTAATGACTGGGTCAGCATGGTGTTCGGAAACACCGGCACCAACTTCAGCGCCGATTTCTCGGTATCCGGGACCGGTGACGGTTACAACTGGTCCGTCGGTTATGCCCATATGGGTGATGAGGCCATCATGGCCGGTTCCAATTACAGCCGTGACAACCTCACCTTCAAGAGCAATTTCCGTACGTCCCCCCATACCAGCATCGACCTGAATGTCCGTTATTCCAACACCAACATCCGCGGTTCCGGTGCCAACAGTATCAACGACACCGGCACCAATTCCGGCAACGGACGTCTCAAGCATGCAGTCAGTTATACTCCCATCCCGGTCCAGGCCGCGGTGGAAGGCTCCGACGAAGAGGCCGACTATGGCGACAACGCTCCGCCGCTCCTTTCCGTTGCGGACAATGACAGTAAGAGAGTGCGTAATACGCTGAACATGAACGCAGCTTTCAACTGGACCATCCTGGAAAACCTCGTCCTCAAGGTGGAGGGCGGTCTGGAGAACTACCGCCAGATGGATGACCGTTTCTATGGCATGACCACCTACTACGTGGCAAACGCCAACAAACCCGGTCCTTCCAACCAGCATAAGGAAGCGTTCCGGAAGCGCTATCGCAACACCAATACGTTGAATTACAATTTCGAGAAACTCCTCTCCAACCCGGACCACAGCCTGACGGCCCTGCTCGGTGAAGAGCTCACCATCACGAAGAGCAATACGCTCACCAATATGGTGGACAACCTCCCAACGTTCTTCAGCGCCGTCCAGGCCTGGAATTTCATGTCCTCCGGAGAACCCGTTTCCACAATCAACTATTACAACCCTGACGACAACCTTCTCTCCTTCTTCGGCCGTGTCAACTACGACTTCAAGCACCGCTATTCGGTTGGTGCAACGCTTCGTGCCGACGGATCGAGCAAGTTCGCCAAAGGCAACCGCTGGGGCTTCTTCCCTTCGGCGGCCGTATCCTGGACCATCAGCAACGAGCCGTGGATGGATAACGCCCACAGCTGGATGGACAACCTGAAACTCCGCTACTCTTTCGGTACTGCCGGTAACAACAACATTCCTACCGGTCAGATCTCGAAACAGTTCAGCGCCACGTCCACCGAATGGTTGAGCCATAGCGCCAATTACTGGATGGCCGGCAAGATCATGAACAACCCCGACCTTACCTGGGAGACGACTTATACCCACAACATCGGTGTTGATTTCAGCCTGTTCCAAACCCGGCTCAGCGGTAGCGTGGAAGTGTATCAGAACGACACCAAGGACCTCCTGATCAATTTCCCCATCGCAGGTTCCGGTTATGAGACCCAGTACCGGAATCTCGGTTCCACCCGCAACCGCGGTATCGAACTTACCCTCAACGCCCCGATCATTTCCAAGAAGGATTTCTCCCTCAACATCGGCGGCAACATCGCTTACAACATCAACCGCGTGACGAACCTCGGCGGCCTGCCTTCCATCACGGCCCAGTCCTATTGGGCTTCGACGGAAATCGGCGACGATTACATCGTCCAGGTGGGACAGCCGCTTGGCAACATGTACGGTTACCGTTGCCTCGGCCGTTACGAAGTGGATGACTTCGATTATGTGAATGGAAAGTGGGTTCTCAAGGATGGCGTGGTCAATGATGCCGATGTCATCGGCAGCACCTATCTGCGTCCCGGTGCCATCAAGCTTGCCAATATCGACGGCAGCGCCGATAACAAGGTCACCAACAAGGACCGGGAAGTGATCGGCAATGCCAGCCCCGACTTCACCGGAGGTTTCAACTTCAGCGGTTACTTCAAGGGCTTCGACTTCAGCGCCAACTTCAATTTCATGATCGGTAATGAGGTGTACAACGCCAACAAGATCGAATTCACGTCGTCCCGTAAGTTCGACCGTCCCAGGAACCTGACGAACAATATGGATGTCAGCAAGCGCTGGACCAACGTTGACTGGACGACCGGTGAACTGATTTCCGATCCGGACCAGCTCAAGGCTGTCAATGCCGGGACTACGATGTGGTCGCCGGCTATCGGCAATGCCGTGTTCAGTGACTGGGCGGTTGAAGACGGTTCATTCCTGCGTATGCAGAGTGCCACCATCGGATACAGTCTCCCGGAGAAACTCATCGAGAAGGTCAACTTGAGCAAGGTGCGCTTCTATGTCACGGGCACCAACCTTTTCTGCCTGACCAAGTATTCCGGCTACGATCCCGAAGTTGACACCCGCCGTGCCACTCCGCTTACCCCCGGCGTCGATTATTCCGCTTATCCCAAGAGCATCGGATTCGTGGCGGGTCTCAACCTGGTGTTCGGTCTCCGCAACGCTTCCACTTCCGCTCCCGTGAAGGCATCCTCCTCCGAGGTGAAGGAGATCATCAAGGAAGTCGTGAAGGAAAAGATCGTCGAGAAGCCGGTCATCAAGGAAGTCGTCAAGGAGGTCAAGGTGCCTGTGGGTGCCACGCTTGCCGGCAGTTACGAGGATGATCTCTTCTTCCTCATCGGCAAGGCCGAACTCCGTCCCGACGAGGCCTTCAAGCTCGGCCAGATCAGCCAGATCCTGAAGGACAACCCTGATGCCAAGATCGCCATCACCGGTTACGCTGACAGCGGCACCGGTAACAGCGAGATCAACATGACCCTGTCCCAGCAGCGCGCCGCCGTCGTGGCCGATATGCTGAAAAAGGCAGGCATCGCCGCCAACCGTATCACTTCAGCCGCTGCCGGCACCGACAAGGATGTCTCAGCGTCTCCTGAGTCCAACCGTGTGGCTGTCTGCATCATCAAGTAAGTTATGGACCATCACAGAATGAAGAATATGAAAAAGTTTTTTGCATATACCCTTGGAATGGTGGTCGCTTTGACCGGTGCGGTCTCCTGCAACATCCTGGACACCGAATCACCGTCTGCGTTTGATGCATCTACCATTTACTCCAACTATGACCTTGCGGAAGGTTGCAATTTCGGTATCGCCGAGGCGTTCTGCGAGGTAAACTCTTATCGCGGTCGTTTCCTTCCCTGGTATGGGATCAACAGCGATATCGAGTGGTACAACACCTATAAACCGGGCGACGGAAAGTCGGATATCGCCAGCTACCAGTGTGAACCCAACAATGCCCAGTTGAATCTCAATAACGGTCCTTATCCCCTCATGTTCACCGCCATCGAGCGCGCAAACCTTTCCATTTGGGGCATGCGGACTTATGCTGACAAGACGGACGCTTCGATGAATTATCTTCTTGGTGAGGCGCTGACCCTCCGGGCCATGGTCTATTACGACATGTTGAAGGCCTGGGGTGACGTTCCCGCGCGTTTCCTGCCTGTGGAAAACAACAGCATCTATGTACCCAAGTCGAGCCGTGACGTCGTCTTCAAGCAGATTCTTGCCGACCTCGAAGAGGCGATCCCTTATCTGCCTTATCCCGGAGCAACGGCCCAGACTTCGCGTACCGACCGTGTGAACAAGGTGTTCGCCGAAGGCCTGTATGCACGCATCGCGCTGGCGGCCTCCGGTTATGCCCTTCGTCCGGATGACGGAAAGGTGGGCACCGGCGATCTGGGCACCATCCGTCTGAGCAGCGACCCTGACCTCCAGAAATCCGTTCTCTATCCCAAGGCCCTCGGTTATCTTGAGGATGCCATCAAGTCGGGAAGTGCTTCCCTGGAGCCGGATTTCCAAGGCATGTGGTACAACTTGAACAACCTGAACAACCTCGCGGCAGGCCCCTCCAAGGAGACCTTGTACGTCATTCCTTTCGGCACCAACCGTGGACGCTGGAACTTCACTTTCGCGGTGAAGAGCGAGGCCAGCAGCTATTCCAACGGTGTTGACAGGGGTGGAGATGCCGGTCCTGTCCCTACCGTGTACTTCATGTATGACAATGATGACGTGCGTCGCGACGTCACTTGTGTGAACTACTATTGGAACAAGAAGAACGAGATGGTTCCGGCCGGCATCGGCAAGTGGTATTTCGGCAAGTACCGTTTCGAGTGGATGGACGCTCATCCTTACGGAGGCGGTAACGACGACGGTGTCAAGCCTGTCGTGATGCGTTATGCCGACATCCTTCTGATGGCGGCGGAGATCTCCAATGCTGCCGAAGGCGGCAATGATCTCGCCAAAGCTAAGAAGTATTTCGAGCCCGTCCGTGCCCGTGCCTGTGGCGAAGATGCGGCAGAAGCCTATGTGGCTTCCATCGCCAGCCAGGACGCCATGTTCGACGCCATTGTGAAGGAACGTGCCCTCGAGTTCTGTGGTGAGATGTTGCGGAAGGGTGACCTGATCCGCTGGAACATGCTCAAGAGCAAGCTCGATGAGGCTGTCGCGGAGATGAAAGACCTCCGTGGCCTTACCGGAAAGTACGCTTTCCTGGCTGCAAACGCAGGCAATGTCTGGTATCGCACCGGAGAGGATGGCAAATCCCTGGAATTCTATGGTTTGAAACCTTCCGATATCGGAGCTCCCGACGGAAAGGAATGGACCGCGGAGACTGGCTATGTCAACAAGTACGATGATGCCAAATCGACCGGCTTCTATCTGGACAGGATCGAAGGCATCTACTTCAGGGATCCGGAGCAGTATATGTTCTGGCCCATCTTCAATGATTCGCTGAACAACAGCCAGAATACCCTGGTCAACGACTTCGGGTATTAGCAGACTCACAGCATGAAAACAGAAAGATTTATGAAGATATTCAATAAAATCCTCCCTGCACTTGTCGCGGTTCTTGCCATGGCAGCCTTCGCGTCTTGTAAGAATGACGCGATGGAAGAGAACACCGTCCTCGAGCTGAGCCGCTGCCTGCAGCCGATGAACCTCAATGCAAGGGTTCAGAGCGCATACGGCAACAAGGTGACTTTCAGATGGGATGTCACCAAGGATGCCGAGAGCTACAACCTTGTCGTTTATTCCGACGAGGAGATGACCCACGAGGTCTTAAGCGAGGTCCTCGCTCCCGATGAGGTGCCTTACGTAGTCGACCTCGATCCTGACCAGTCCTACTATTTCAAGGTCCAGGCCGTGGCAAGCGGCAAGACCGATTCGAAATGGGCCGAGTATGACAAGGCCATCAAGACTTATGCCGTCAAGGACTACCTGTACCTGACCGTGGTTGACAGACAGTCGACGAGCCTCTCGTTCACCTGGTCCACGAGCGTCGCGGACTACAAGGATGTGGACAGGCTGGAAGTGCGTGTTCCGGATTCCGAGGAAACCGTGGCTACCAAGACCCTCTCTGCCGGTGAGATCGAGGTGGCCGCGGCCTCTGTCGACGGCCTCACGCCTTCCACGCCCTATGTCGTTACACTGTACTTCGCTTCCGCCTCCCGCGGCGTGGTGAATGTGTGGACGCTCCCCGACAAGACCGGACTGACCGTCGTATCTGACGACGCCGCTCTCAAACAGGCGATCATCGATGGGGCCAACATCTATCTTACGATGGAGGGCTCGCCCTATACCATCGCCTCCGATGCGGATCTGGCCAAAGGCATGGACCTGACCAAGGGCATCAAGATGTACGGTGAAGGCTCCGCGGATGGAAGCCGTCCCGTGGTTTACGGCGACTTCAACGTCGTTGACGCGTTCGATGGCGGTGACCTTTATTTCGAAGGCATCGAATTCAATGGACTGGAAGGCAAGTGCGGCTTCCTGATGCAGCACAAGGAGGGCAGCACTTCCGACGGCCTCAAGATGGGTAACGTCACGTTCAAGAATTGCGGCGTGACCCAGTATTCCAAGGGCTTGTTCTATGAGTGGAGCAAGACGGTCCATGTCGGCGAATTCAAGTTCGAAAGCTGTGACATCACCCTCGTGAACGAAGATGGCGTCGGCGGTGGCGACGGATTCGATCTCCGTTATGAATCCACTTTCGACAAGATCAGCTTTATCGATTGTACCATTGCCAACGGCTTCCGTACCTTCTTCAGGAATTATCCCCAGACGTCCGGCAACCCGGCGGCCAAGATCGGTGAGCTCAATTTCATCAACAATACGGTCAGCAACCTGTGTGCGGTCAACAGTACCAACAACGCGGGCCTGTTCGCGTTCACGGAGGTTCCCGGTGCATTCAATCTCAAGAACAACCTGTTCCTGAACATGGCGGACAATGCTACGCTCGTGAGCGTCAACACCAAGTATGTCCCCTTAGGCGACCTTAATACTTCCGCCTCCAAGAACTATTTCCACAACTGCGTGGAGACATTCTTCAATACGAACGCAAGCCTGGCGATGGCTGCCGGAAAGATCCTGACCGATGCGCCTTGCTACAATGCGGCCGGCGGTTACTTCAATATCCTTCCCGATTCTGATATCGCCGGGGAGGAAATCGGTGCGAGCAAGTGGTGGGTCGCTTATGTCGAGGAGCCGATGGACCTCCGTCTGGAAGATGTCGGAGCGACGCATACGTGGAACTTCGCGGATGCTACTTATTTCTCCGGAACGGTCAAGCGCGCCAAGGTGAGCGACAAGCTTGCCCTGTACGTCGAGAACGCCCCGATCGCATTCGAAGAGGGTCTGCTGAACTTCACGACCGCTTCGGCCGTCACCCGCAAGGGCATTCCGACGGACGGTTATCTCGCCTTCAAGGTGTCCCAGCCGGGTTCCGTGGTCATCAAGCCTGTCAACGGCAAGGAGAACCACGTAGTCGTCGCGGTGGGTGACGTCGCGCAGAACGATGAAACCACCATCAAGAGTTCCGCCGTCACCGTCAAGGGCGGCGCGTCCGAACTGGTGAACGGCACGACGGCCCAGAAGATCCTCCTGAGCGACATTACGGGAGAGTCTATCGTCTATGTTTATGCTTCCGGCCCCGTCGCTTTGGAGAAACTCGCCTGGAGCGATGACCTCGCACAGGTCAATACCGCCCTCGAAGCCCCTGTGGTCAGCGTCGATCCTTCGACGATTACTGCGGGCGAGGCCCAGGATGTGACCGTCACGTGGGAAAGCGTTGATTATGCGGGATCCTATTCCGTCGTGTTCAGCGGCAATACCTTCCCGGTTGAAGAGGGCCTTACCTATACCATTCCGGGCCAGACGATCGGTTTCCTTGATCCCGGCGCATACCAGGTTGAGGTTTATGCCAATCCCCGTGAGGGCGATGTCTATAATACGCCTTCCTCAGCCGGTACCGGCGCTTTCGCCATCGTGCCCAAGGGTGGTGGAGGCGAAGAGGAGGAATTCATCGTCAAGAACAGTGAGGAACTGCTCGCTGCCATCGCGGCCGGCAAGAATGCCATCACCCTCGCTCCCGCCGAATATGATCTCGGCGGTATCCTGACCGTGACCGCTCCGCTCGCCCTCAAGGGCCAGAACGGTGCGATTGTCAAGGGTGCCTTCAAGCTGAGCGGCGCCGAGGTGGGAGACTTCAGTCTCGAAAACCTCACTGTCGACGCTGCCGGCCAGGGAATCTTCATTGAACTGGACAGTGCCGAAGGTGTGACGGCCGGTGATGTCACCGTGAAGAATACGGTCATCAAGGGCTTCGCCAAGAGCGTCATCTACGCTTCCAACACGGCTGACAAGTTCTTCCTGGGTGACATCCTCTTCCAAGGCATCGAGGTATATGAACAGGGTACCGGGCAGGGCATGTTCGACCTGCGCAACGGTACCTACGGCAGTTTCCGCCTGATTGAGTCCACCCTGACACAGGGCCGCGACTTCCTGCGTATCGACGGCACCTGCAAGATCCCGACGGTCTATGTAGGCAACAACACGATGTATAACCTCAATACTTCGAAGAACGGAAACGGCGTCTTCTATGTCCGTGCCGAGGTATCCGACTACAAGGTCGAGAAGAACCTCCTGCTCGGCATGACCTCCGGCACCGTGATCGGCAAGTCCGGCGCCAAGGTCCCGAAGATGGTTCGCAACTACTTCTTCAACTGCAACGATGATATCTTCTTCACCGGCATCATGAACAAGGATGAGGCGCTGGGCGGACAGGGTGTCCTGCTTACCGTCGATCCGGTCAAGGATGCCGCCGCAAATGATTTCACCCTTGTGAATGCAGTGGTGATGAGCGCCGGTGTGGGCGCCCCGAAGTGGAATCCTTCCGTGGTTCCTCCGTCGGACGGCGCTGCGATGACCGTCGCTTCCGCCGAAGAGTTCCAGGCTGCGGTCGATGCCGGCAAGACCGACATCAAGTTCGCCGCAGGCGAATATGATCTCTCTGCCGCAAACGTCACGCTTGTTGCCGGCATGCACCTGAGCGGTGAGCCGGGTGCTTCCGTCAAGGTCAGCCAGTTTGATTTTGCGGAAGGGGAGCTCGGCAACATCCTGATTGAAGATCTCACTCTTGTCGGCGATGACAACAACAACCTGTTCAATGTCCCCGCCAATGCCGTCGTGAACAACTTCACGGTCCGCAACTGCGATGTCAGTCACGTCAAGAAGAGCGTATTCTACGGTAATGGTGACCCGTCTTCTTTCCAGGCGATCGTGTTCAGCAATGTCATGATGAGCGAGCTGGGCGGCGGCCAGGGTACTTTCGACCTTCGCAAGACTGCCGCGGGCGTGCTGACCATTGAAAACTGCACCGTCGTGGGCGGTCGTGATTTCATCCGTGCCGACGCCAACACCGTGACGGGTGCCGTGAACATCGTGAACAATACCTTCGACGGTGTCACGCTCAACAACGCAAACGGCGTCCTGTACGTGCGTTCTGCCGCGGAGAGCTATGTCCTGAAGAACAATCTCTTCCTTAATGAGAACGGCTCTAATAATCTGCTCTCCAAAACCGGTGTCACCGTCCCGAACGCCGTGGCAGCCAACTTCTTCTACAACTGCACGGCAGAGAAGTTCTGGACCGGCGCGATCACGCAGGAGACCGCCCTCGGTGGCGGCGGCGTCATCCTTTCCGGCGATCCCGTCAAGGATGCCGCGGCGCATGACTACACGCTTGTGGACGCCCTGTGCCTGGCTTCCAACGTAGGCGCTGCCCGCTGGAACCCGAATGCCGGAAAGACTGCTTCTGAGATCACGGTTGCGTCTGTCGCCGAAATGGCCAACGCCATCGATGCGGGCAAGTCCGCCCTGACGCTGAAGGCGGGTACCTATGACCTGCGCGAGCTTGCGGAGAGCGGCATCATCACCCTGATCGCTCCGCTGTCGCTGAGCGGCAAGGGGACGGTCGAGATCATCGGCGGCTTCAAGTTCGGCGCCGGTACGACCTCCTTCGTTGCCGAGAACATTCGTTTCAGCGGTGCCGAAAAAGCGATGGGGAATGCGTTTGAAATCGCCGAGGCGGTCGAGATGAGCCAGATTAAGATCGTCGGCTGCGACATTTCCGCATACAGCAAGAGCCTGTTCTACGGCAACGGAACGGATTCCAAGATCACCCTTTTCGACTTTGAAAAGAACCTGGTCCACGGCTTCGGCACGGGTCAGGGCATGATCGATATCCGTAAGGGCGCTTACGCTACCATCAATGTGTCCAAGAACACGTTCTATGACGGTGGCCGCGACTTCATCCGTTGCGATGCCAATATCGCCGGCAGCATCGCCATCACCAACAACACCTTCTCGGCCTGCTCCCTGGATGCGGGCAACGGCCTCTTGTGGGTCCGTTCCTGCGCCGATGCTCCCGAGAAATATAATGTGAAGAGGAACCTGTTCCTGAACATGAAGGGCGAGAGCGGCAAGACCATCCTGGCCAAGACTGGCGCCACGGTTCCCACGATGGGCCAGAACTATTTCTTCAATCTGGATGCAGGCTTCTTCGGCGGAGCCATCAACCAGGAGACCGCCACCACCGGCGGCGCTGTCCTTGATGCGGATCCTTGCACGGCTTCTGCGGAGGGCAATTTCCGTCTGGTGAATGCTGAAGTCAAGGCAGGTGATGTAGGTGATCCCCGCTGGAATCCCTCTTCCCCTTCCTATACGAAGAAGAAATAAGAGATGCGTTTTATCAAGATCAATCCTTCCGACAATGTCGCCGTCGCCTTGACGGATCTGGGCGCAGGTGAAAAGGTCGAGGGTGTAATTCTCCTCACGGATGTCCCCCGGGGCCATAAGGTGGTCCTGAGGGATCTCCGGGCGGGGGAGGATGTGATCAAGTACGGATTCCCCATCGGGCATGTCACAGTGGATGCGCCCGCCGGTTCGATGGTGGACCATACCTGCATCAAGACCAACTTGGAGGGGCTGCTGGATTACAGCTATGATCCGGCTCTCGTGGAGATTGCCCCGACGGATGCGCCCCGCACGTTCCGCGGTTACCGCCGCGCGGACGGGCAGGTGGGGATCCGCAATGAGATCTGGGTGATCCCGACGGTGGGGTGCGTGAACGGCATCTGCCAGGAGATCGTCCGCCGCTTCGAGGCCGAGGTGGCCGCGGAGCAGGGACCCTCTGCTGCGGGGAGCAGGAATGAACCCTCGCGGGGAATGCTCCCCGCAGCAGAGGGCCCCTGCTCCGCTATCGAGCGTCCGGTGGAGGCAGGTGGGCCGGCAGGTGCAGACTGCATTCCCCGAACGGGGTCAGCCTTGCAGTCTGCAACTGCCGGCCCCCCTGCCGGTGTGGATGCCGTGAGCGCTTTCTCGCACAACTACGGCTGCTCGCAGCTCGGCGCGGACCACGAAAACACGCGCACGGTGCTGGCCGACATGGTGCACCATCCCAATGCGGGCGGCGTGCTGGTCGTCAGCCTCGGCTGCGAGAACAACCAGCTTGTAGCTTTCCGCACCCTCGTAGGGCCCGTGGATGAGCGCCGCGTGCGGATGTTCGTGTGCCAGAAGGTCGAAGACGAGGTCGAATACGGCCTGCAACAGCTGCGGGAGATCTACGCCATCTGCTCGAAAGACGTGCGCGAAGACGTGCCAGTCAGCGAACTGCGCGTAGGCCTGAAATGCGGCGGCTCCGACGGCCTCAGCGGCATCACGGCCAACCCCCTGCTGGGCGTCTTTTCCGATTGGATCGTCGCCCAAGGCGGCACGACCGTGCTGACCGAGGTGCCGGAGATGTTCGGCGCCGAGACCATCCTGATGAACCGCTGCCAGGACCGCGGGACCTTCGACCGGACCGTCTCCCTGATCAACGATTTCAAGGAATACGTCATGCGCCAGGGCAGGCCGGTCTACGAGAACCCTTCGCCGGGCAACAAGGCCGGCGGCATCTCCACCCTGGAAGAGAAAT